>Ga0182024_10014262_pt1 | contig 15379 bp, 10 predicted proteins | sample P32metaG_FD_120480 | JGI IMG/M metagenome (GOLD analysis project Ga0182024, IMG submission 120480) | Permafrost microbial communities from Stordalen Mire, Sweden - P3-2 metaG (Illumina Assembly) | ecosystem: Environmental > Terrestrial > Soil > Wetlands > Permafrost | place: Sweden: Stordalen... | reverse complement strand
TTCGACGTCCTCTACGATCCGCGCTCGCGCGAGCAGATCGTGGCCGGCCAGCTCGCCGAGCGGAACGGTCAACTCAATTACAACGTCTGGACCAGCTTTCCCGCGCGCAGCGCGCGCCAGGCGGGGATCAAGCTCGAGCCCGACTGGTTTTCGCTTTCCGATTTCAGGATTAACGCGGCGCTCGATTCAGACCTGAAAATGAGCGCGACCACTCGGGTCCGCATGCGAGTGGGCCCGCGCGACCTGCGCGTGTATCCCTTCGATATCTCCGGGCAGATGCGCGTCACCTCCGCCAAGGTTGATGGCGCGCCGGCCGAGATGCTGTTTCAGGAGTCGGTGCGCGGGCGCGCGCTGCGCGGGAGCGGCAACGACATTTTCCTGGTGGCGACAGCGCAACCGCTGACCGCCAATAGCGAGCATGAAGTCGAGTTCGAGCACGCCGGCGCGGTGATCGCTTCCGCCAACCACGTCTACTTCGTGGGCGCGCGTTCCCAGTGGTATCCGCACGCGAACGACAGCTTCTCGACCTACGACCTGACCTTCCGCTATCCCCGGCGGCTGACGCTGGTGGCGCCCGGCGACTCGATCGAGGACAAAATCGATGGAGATTGGCGCATCAGCCGTTGGCGCACGCCGACGCCGGTCCGGATCGCCGGATTCAATCTCGGCGAGTACGAAAAAGTCTCCGGAAACGCACCCGGATTCAAGGTCGAGGTGTATGGAAACCGGCGCACGGAGAGCCAGACCAAGCCGGCCGCCGTGAGCCTCGCCAGCCGTGACGTGATCGAGTCTACGCTAAGAGGACATCCGGCACTGATGCCGCTTCCGCCATCGCCTGCGCCGGATCCGGCAGTGCGGCTTCGCGCGGTTGCCGCCGACGTGTCCGCGTCGCTCACATTTTTTTCGGAGCGCTTCGGACCGCCCGCGCTCAAGACGCTCACCGTCGCGCCGATCCCGGCTGCATTCGGGCAGGGATTCCCCGGATTGGTGTATCTATCCTCGCTTTCCTATCTCGATCCCGCGCAGCTTCCCGCCGGGTTGCGGGATGAGTCGCATCAGCTTTTCTTTTCGGACCTGATTGAAGCCCACGAAGTCGCGCATCAATGGTGGGGCAACGTGGTGATCACGGGCGCCTACCAGGATGAATGGATGCTCGAAGCGCTGGCCAGCTATTCGGCGCTGATGTGGCTCGAAAAGAAGAAGGGCCCCAAGGCCGTCGAGGGCGTGCTCGACGAGTATCGTGAGCGTCTTCTCAAGAAGGACGCGCAGGGGCGAACCCTCGAGTCGGCCGGACCGATCGTGTGGGGCGCGCGCCTGGATTCAACCGGCACAGACGAGGCGTGGCGGTCGATCACCTACGAAAAGGGCGCGTGGATCATGCACATGCTGCGCGGGCGGCTGGGCGATGCAAGATTCCAGAAAATGCTCGCGGAAGCACTTAACCGGTACCGGTTTCGGGTATTTTCCACGGCGGATTTGCGCGCGCTTGCCAGGGAATTTTTCCCGCAGAAAAGCACTGCCGCGGCGGCCATCGACACGTTTTTCGACAATTGGGTGGACGCGACGGGAATCCCGGCCTTGAAGCTGAAGTATTCGGTCAGCGGCGCCGCGCCCGCCGTGAAGGTTTCAGGAACGCTCACGCAAACCGGCGTCGACGACGACTTTTCGATCGATGTGCCGGTGGAGATCCAGTTCGCCAAGGGCGCGCCGCAGACCATCTGGGTTCGGACTTCGAGCGAGGCGGCGGCGTTTCACGTGACCTTGCGCAAGGCGCCGCTGCGCGTGGCCACGGGCGCCGTTCTCGCGTCGCGGAAATAGGCTCAAACGACGCTCTGCGTCGAGTCTCAGGCGACGGCGGCCATCCCCCTCCGCCGCTCGCGCGCGTTCGGGCGGCGCGGCGCGGCCGGGCCTGGCGAGATCCCCTCCAACTCGGGAAACATGACCTGCTGCTCCCCCTCGCGGGTCGACGATGCGTCGCGGTAGGCTTCGGCGAATCGCGCGTGCATCGGCGCGCAGGCCGAATGTGGATGGATCTGGACGAACAACTGCCCGATCATCTTGCCTCGCAATCCTCTGCATGCCTCGGCGAGCTGGCGCGCGGTCTCGCCGGTGCAGGCTTCGCAGGTGAGCCCGACCTGGATGCAAAGCCGCGGGTAGTCGGTGGCGGGGGAGGGTTCCATGGGGACAAACCATTATGCGGCCCAACTGTTTTTCTACCTAGGGGTTTGAGGGGGGTTGGGGCCGGCTCAAATGCGGGTATCGCCGGCGGTCAGTACCATCACATTAAAATCGGCTTAAAATCGAGCCTCTGCCGGAGCCCTTGGGACCGGATCGCGCGTCCAATAGTTGCGGCGTCGCGCAAGTTGGGCTTAAGCGTGCTCGCGGACTTCCTGGTAGCTTGAATGCGCTGGTTTCTCTGGGAGCTTTCGGTGCCGATCCTGCTGGGTAGTGCCGCCCTGGCGCAGCCCACGCCGGACGCTTCACCCCAGAACCAGCTCGAATCTTCACTCGAGTCCCCACTCAAATCCGGGCAGGATTTTCGCATCGAGCAGATTCCGGTCGCGGGTGGCGCCGAACTGCTGACCGTAATCGTACGGGTTCCCGGCGAGTCCGCCGAAGTGCCGATGCTTAGCGTGCTGCGCGACACGCTCGGCGACCAGGACCCGGAGAACGACCGGCTGCGCTACGTGTGGGTGCTCAGCGACACGCGGCCCACGCTGCTCAATCGCGCTGCCGGATCGCTGCCATTCTTTTACTGGCGGACGGATTTTTCGCACCCCGGCGCGGCTTCCGGTCGTTCCAAAACTGGCGATCCGGCAAAAACGGCACGGCGGCCAGAACCGATTCTCGATCTTGGCTCAACCTCGCGAAGCGTCTGGACGTCGATTGCGGGATCGCTTACGCAGGTGCTGGCGCTGGACCCCGAGGGCGCGGTGGTGCGCAGCTCGGCGCGCAGTTACCGGAGCAATCTGGAGGATCACCGGCGCGTGCATCTGCTCGAAGGGCTGGCGCTGCTTTCGCGCCTCGAAGATATTCCCGAAGTCCGGACGCTGCTGAGCGAGCCGGAACTTGTCGAAATGCAGACGCGCCTTACGCTCGCCGGACAGACGCTGGGAGGATTGGTCACCGCGGAAAAACTTCCCGAAGCCTACGTAAGGCAGCGAACACACAGCGAAGAGATGCGCGGCCACAATTGGGAACTTCTGCGGCAAAAAGCCGAAGCCGACGGTCTGTATTTCGAGCCGCTCGGATTCAATCAATCCGCGACACATGCGCTGCTGTGGATCGCCTCGGCGGATCGGGCGGAGCGCAAGTGGGACGGACAGTTTCTTGGAATCGCCGATCCGTACCGTGATCCGCGGCTGCGCAACTGGACCGGCTACCGGGAAGTCCGCGACGGCCGTGAAATGATTCCTCTGGCGCTGTACGCGCTCGAATATCCCAAGGTTCCGCTGCTGCTGGTGGACTTTCGCGACTCGCACTCGCCCAAGCGTCGCGAGATGATCCGGCACGCCGCCACCGATACCATCTCGGGCGTTTTGGGAATTTCGAAATTCGGAAACTGGCCTTTCCTCGTGGGATCGACGGCCTTCAACTTCGTGCGCGTGCGGCACGGCGCAACTAATGACCGGGGAGGGCGATTGAAGGCCTATTCGCAGGTGCGCGAATGGCTCGCGCTCGACGGCTCGCTCGATCCGGCGTTGCGCGCCGAGCTTCGGAAGCGGCTGGAAATCATGGGCGTGAATCCGATGGAGGAGAGCGTCTTCGCCGAGGCCGCGATCGCGCAGCGGCAGTACGCGGCGTTAATCAAGTATGCGCAGGATCCGCACGGTCTCCCGGCGCGCCTCGAACGCGATCGTCAGGCCGAGCTGGCTTCCTACGAGTATTCCGCGGGAGAGCGATTCAGAATGCGTCTCGCAAAGGTAGCGACGCTGGGGCTGTACTCGCCCCGCGCGGACGATCCCCGGACGGTCGATTCCAAGCTCGACGAGCAGCGGCGCATCGCGAAAGAGACGCGGTTCCTCGAAACGGTGGCGAAATCGGGCCCGGAGACCGAAGTCGTGTGGAACATGAACGAGGTGCGGCGGGCCGTGGATGAACTGGCGGCCAGCCACATTCCCGCGCGGTCGGCGGAGGCGGTAGCGCGCATCATGCGGCAGACTAACGATGAGGAAACCCGTGCGCTGTGCCAGCGCGCGCTCCTAAACCTGAATGCCGCCGGCCTCGAGTAAGATGGTCCGCGCGGCCGTGGCGATCGGGCTCATCGCCTCCTCGCCAAGCTTACTCGAACGGGCGCGAGCCCAGACCAGGCCGGAAGTAAAGCGGATCGTGATGATCAAAGTCGACGGCCTGCCGGAGCGGCTGATCGAGCGCTACGCGGCCGAACCCGCCTCTGGCGGCGAGCGCGCCGGCCGCACGCGTTTGCCGTGGATCGAACGCGTGTTCGGAGAAAACGGCGCGTGGATGGAGAATTTTTACGTCCGGGGCCTGAGTCTGTCCGCGCCGTCGTGGTCTTTGCTCGATACCGGCCGTCATCTCGAAATTCGCGGCAACGCCGAGTACGACCGTTACACGCTGCGCGGGTTCGATTACCTGAATTTCTTTCCGTTCTATCTCGGTTACGGGTTGTCGCGCCGCGCCGATATGCCGGGAGTCGAGGTGCTGGATGAACAGGGCATTCCCCTGCTGATCGATCGCTTCCCGTATGCGGATCGTTATCAGAGCTTTCAGCTTTTCCAGCGGGGCGCGCGGCTCAATCGCCTCGAGTCGGCGCTGAGCGTGAAGTTCGCCAACCGCAAGGCCAGAGATATTTTCGACGAATGGGCCACCGGCTTCTCGATGACGGATTCGGTGGGGCAGGAGATGGAGCGCGAGCTTCTTGAAAAGCTCAAGGACCCGCGCATCCGTTATCTCGATCTCTATACGGGCGACTACGATCACGTCGCTCATCTGACCAACGATCGTGTCGCGCAGTTTCACGTGATCGAGGCGGTGGACACGCTGATCGGCCGCGTGTGGACGGCGATCCAGGCCACTCCGCTCGCCTCCTCCACGGCGCTGGTCCTGATTTCCGACCACGGGATGAACACCGCGGACGGCGTCTACAGCCAGGGCTACAATCTGATCGACTGGTTCAACAGCACGGCCGGCGGCGGGCACCACGTGTTGACCAATCGCCACCCGATGACCGAGTTCAAGCTGAAGGGGCTCGATCCGCTGGTCTCCGAAGTGATTTCGCCGAGTTCGGAAGCGACCTATCTCGCCGGTGAAAGCGCGCACTATCCCACCTGCGTCATGGATCTCGACGGCAATGAGCGGGCTTCGATCAGCCTGCGAAATAACTCGCTCAACGTGGTTCAGATTCTTTTCGACCAGTTAATCCGCAAGCGCGTCACGCGGGGGACCCGCAAGGCGGTGATCGACGCGTTGTTTCAAACGCTCGACGCCGCGCGGCCGCAATGGCAGGGCAATCTGAATCAACTGGACGCGGCCCTGCGCGATCTCGAAACGCGCGTGGAAACGCAGCAGAAACGCGTGGATTCGCAGCCGAAAAAGTTCACCAGGGAACAGCGGGACGCCGGTGAAGATGACGAAGCGGCTCGTCAATTTAGCCGCCTGGAAGCGTGGAAAGCGGAGTTGCGCTCGTACGCGGCGTATGGAGAGGTCATGCACCGGTTGCTGGCGCTCGATCCAGCCGATTTCGATCCTGGAAAATTCAGGATCGAGGATCTGGTGCCGCGCAAATCGCTGGGCGAACCCAATTCGATTCAGGACTTACAACATTACGTGGTTGGGCCCGGGCCGTCTGGGTTGGTAGTCTCGGCGCAGGGATCGCTCGATATGGAAAAAAGTTTTCGCCGCATCGATTATTTCGCCGCGCTTCAGGGAATCAGCGTGCGAAACAACGTGCAGAAGGATGTGGCGCCGCGGCCGATCGATTTCATCGCCGTCGCTTTGAAAAGTTCGGTGTGGTTGTGGCGCGGCGCCGATCGCCAGGCGCTGATCGAGACGCGTCGCACCGGCGCCGGCCGGCTGGAGCTGCGCTACGTGCCGATCGCACGAATCGATCAGGAAGGTCACTACGATGGCGCCGCGTGGGTCGCCGGACTGCCGCTCGAGATCTTCGAAGATCCACGGCTCGACGTTCCATCGGGAGATCGAGCGGCGTGGCTGAGCGAATGGCACGATGAGCGCGACTGGCTGCGCGCGACGCATGCGACGAAGTATTCGAACGGAATCATCGGGGTGGTGGAAGAGATGTTGATCGATCCGACGCGCCAGAGCATCGGGTCGCCATTGCTCGATCGCGAACGGCAATTGCGGCGCCCGGACATGATCGCATTCGCGAGCGACCATTGGAATTTCAACGTGCGCGGCTTCAATCCGGGCGGCAATCACGGATCGTTTCTGCGGGTCTCGACGCATTCGGTGCTGATGTTCGCCGGGGGCGCCGCGACGGGCATCCCGCGTGGCGTTCGCATCGCCCAGCCCTACGACAGCTTGAGCGTCGTGCCGACGATTCTCGCGCTGATGAACCGCGCGGAGCGGGACCTTCCCGGTCCGGTGATCGAGGAATTGTTCGGCTCCGGCCAATGATGCCCGGCTGCTACACTCGGCACGTATGGATCAGGATCGGTTGCGCGCGCTGCTCGAACAGGTTCGCGAGGGCGCGGTGGACGTCGAAGCGGCGATCGAACGGATGCGGCATTTGCCGTTCGAGGATCTGGGTTTCGCGAAAGTGGATCATCATCGTGCGCTGCGCCACGGGATACCCGAGGTAGTGTTCGGGAAAGGCAAAACTCCCGGCCAGATATCGGCGATCGTCGCGACGCTGCTAGCGCAGGCTCCCAACGTGCTGATCACGCGGGCCGACGCGGCGGCGGCGGAGCGCATCGCGCGCGAACATCCCGACGCCGAGCGCTTCGAAGCCTCCGGCGCAGTGCGCGTGTGGCGCGATCGCACCATTCACGGCAAGGGCACGATCGCGGTGGTGTGCGCGGGCACCAGCGATCTTCCGGCGGCCGAAGAGGCCCAGGTCACCGCGGAAGTGATGGGCAACCACGTCGACGTGATTCACGACGTGGGCGTCGCGGGTATTCATCGCCTGATGCATCATCGCGATCAATTATTCGAGGCGCGCGTGGTGATCGTCGCCGCGGGCATGGAAGGCGCACTGCCGAGCGTCGTCGGCGGACTGGTCGCCGCGCCGGTGATCGCCGTGCCCACCAGCGTCGGCTACGGTGCAAGTTTTCATGGATTGGCGGCGCTGCTCGGAATGCTGAACAGTTGCGCGAGCAACGTGACCGTGGTCAACATCGACAACGGCTTTGGCGCGGGCTACGCGGCCAGCCTGATGAACCGGTTGTGAGCGCGCCTTCTTCCTAAGGCATGGCCCTGTGCCACCACGCTATCCTGAAAATCGATGCATCAGGAAGTTGTCGAAGCCGAAGGCCATCTGATCGACTCGCACGTGATGGAGCAGATCTTCGATACGGTGGTCGAGTATAACGGCCGTTTCGAGGTCGAGCAATTCCGCATCGGGAGGACCAACGCCGAAGCTTCCTACCTTCGCCTGAAAGTGGAGACGCCCGAGTTAGCCGACATGCAGCAATTAATGTCGCAACTGGTCGGCTTCGGTTGCACGCCGGTCGACACCGGCGACGCGGAACTGGCGGAGGTGGACCGCGACCGCTGCGCGCCCGCGGATTTTTATTCGACCACCAACCATCGCACGCTGGTGCGTCATCAGGGCGAGTGGCTGGAGGCGCAGAACCAGCGCATGGACGCAATGGTGGTGATCGCGGGAAACCTCGCGGTGTGCCGCCGGCTGCGCGATTTGAAACACGGCGATCTGGTGGTGACGGGCATGCGCGGCATTCGTGTGGTTCCTGAATCGAAGGAACGCGACCGGCTGGCGTTCGCGTTCATGAGCAACGGCATTTCCTCGGAGCGGCAGGTGGAGACCGCGGTTCGCCAGACCGCCGCGCTGATGCGCCACACGCGTTCGGCGGGACAGAAGATCATCGTCGTCGCGGGACCCGTGGTGGTTCACACCGGCGGCACGCGCGCGTTGTCATCGTTGATTCGCGAAGGCTGGGTGCAGGCGCTGCTCGCCGGAAACGCGCTGGGCGTGCACGATATCGAGTCCGCGTTGCTGGGCACCTCGCTCGGCGTGCGGCAAAGCGACGGGCGGCAGGAAGAACACGGCCATCGCAATCATATGCGCGCGATCAACGCGATTTATCACGCCGGCGGAATCGCGAACGCGGTGGAATCGGGGCGCCTCGCGAGCGGCGTGATGTATGAGTGCGTGAAGGCGCAGACGCCGTTTGTGCTCGCGGGAAGCCTGCGCGACGACGGTCCATTGCCCGACACCATCACCGACATGAATCGCGCGCAGGACGCCTACGCCGAACAACTGCGCGGCGCCGGACTGGTGTTGTGCCTGGGATCCATGCTGCATTCGATCGCGGTTGGAAACATGCTGCCGAGCTGGGTGAAGATCGTGTGCGTCGACATCAACCCGGCGGTGGCAACCAAGGTCAGCGATCGCGGCACCGGCCAGGCGGTCGGCGTGGTGACCGACGTCGGCCTGTTTCTCGATCTGCTGGCGCATGAATTGACCGGCGAGCGGAAGGCCGCGAGCCCGCCCGCGAGTGCCACCGAATGAAGCGGGAATATTCCGATCAGCACGCCGCGGCGGGCGTCGGCGCGAAGCTGCCGGAAATCGAAACCTGGCCCAATCAATTCGCTGGTGAATACGAGGTCGAAATCGTGATGCCCGAGTTCACTTCCGTGTGCCCGCGCACGGGCTTGCCGGATCACGGCACGCTCACGCTGCGCTACGCGCCCGCGAAGCACTGCCTCGAATTGAAGTCGCTGAAGATGTATACGCTGGCTTTTCGGAATCTCGGAATTTTTCAGGAGAACGTGGTGAACCGGATGCTCGAGGATATCGTGAAGGCGGCGCGTCCTCACCGTGCGACGCTGACCGGCGAATTCACCCCGCGGGGCGGGATGCACACGAAAATCACAGCGACATGGGACCGGAAGGGCGCGGGGCGCGGAGGCCAGCGTAAGCCAGGAGACCAGCGTAAGCCAGGAGAAACGTCGCGTGCACGATGACGAGCTGACCGCGGCGATCCGCGAGGTGCGCGAACGCGTGCGCGCGCGCCATCCGGAAGGCTCGCTGGGCCTCGACGGCGTGATCGCGCCCGATCTCACGCCGCTGATTCACGCGCGCGATGCCGCTGATGCGAAGGTCGCCGCGATCGGCACGGTCAATCCGCGGGCGCGCGGCTTGAAGAATTCGATCATCCAGTTTTTGAAGAAAGCCATCGCGCGCGCGCTCGATTGGCATGTGCGCGAGCAGATCGAATTCAATCGCGCAGCCATGCAGTGCGTGCAGGCCACTATCGAGGCGCTGGCCGACAACAGCCGCGCGCTGGCGGCTCTGGTTTCGCAACACCACGCACTGCGCGAGGAAATGCATACGCACCTGCGGCGCGTGGACGCGTTGGCGGCCGAAGCGCAGGAGCTTAAAGACATCCGGCGGCATTGGGCGGAGTGGCGCGTTGGATTCGAAGAGCGCCGGTCGGCCAGCGAAATTCACATGCTGCGCACTATTTCGGAGCTGCAACACGCCTTTCAACATCGCGCGACGATCCTCGAGCAGAACGCCCGCGAGATGGTGCGGCAACAGCACACCGCGTTCGGAGTCGCGCTCGAGCGCAATACGGTCGACGTGCAAAAGCGCCTGTGGGTCGATCTCGAGGAGATTCGGGGTCAATACGAGAAGCTGATTCATGCCGAGCTGAAGCTGATTCGCCAGAAGGCGGACGCGGGAGCGTTCGCGTCTACTAATCCCTCCGCGTCCGGGCCACGCGGTGCCAGCGCGCCTCCCCGGATCGCAATCGACTGGCTGCGGTTCGGCGAAGTGTTCCGCGGATCGCAGGAGCGCATTCGCGAACATCAGAAACGCTACGTCGCGAAATTCGCCGGAGCGAGCGAAGTGCTGGATGCCGGCTGCGGCCGTGGCGAGTTCCTCGAAGCGGCGCGCGACGCCGGCCTGCGGGCGCGCGGAATCGATCAGAGCGCGGAGTGCGTCGCGATCTCGAAATCGAAAGGGCTCAACGCCGAGCGCGCCGAATTGTTTGAGTATCTCGACGCGCTGCCGGACGCGTCGCTGGGCGGCGTGTATTGCTCGCAGGTGGTGGAGCATCTGGCGCCGGAACATTTGCCGGACCTGATCAACCTGCTCGCGAGGAAAATGAATCGCGGAGCGCTGGTGGCTATCGAGACGCCGAATCCCGAATGCCTCGCGATTTTCGCGACGCACTTCTATCTCGATCCGACCCACACGCGGCCGGTTCCCCCGCCGCTGCTGCGGTTCTATCTCGAAGAAGCGGGATTCGTGAACATCGAAGTGGAGCGGCTCGCGCCGGCCGTGGAATCGATTCCCGCGCTGGCCGAACTTCCCGCGGGCGTGCGCGAGACTTTATTCGGAGGATTGGACTACGCCATCTTCGGACGGAAGTAGCGATCTATAGAGCTCCATCTGCTGCTCCGCGATCGCATCCCAATCGTAAAGTTGTTCCGCGGTCTTGCGGGCGCGTCGTTCGATTTCTCGCCGCTCCTCCGGCTGGTCGAGCAGCCGCCCGATCGCGCGCGCCATCTCTTCAGCCGACCCGGTGACGATGACATCGCGTCCGCGCTCGAGCTCGAGCCCATGAATTCCCGCTTCAGTGGACACGATCGCCTTGCCCATCGCCATCGCTTCCATGATTTTGATGTTGGTGCCCGCCGACGCGACCAGCGGGGCGATCACGAGGGTTGCGCGCTGGTAGGCGGCGCGCACGTCCGCGACGAAGCCTTCCACCTCGACGCCGGGATGACGAAGATCCCAGAAGGATTCATGCCGGCGGCCGGCGATCACGTGCAGCGCGACGCCTTCGAGCCGCGGAAAAACATCTCTCAAGAAAAACTCCATCGCGAGCACGTTCGGCCGGTGCGCGAACGATCCGATGAACAGCAATCGGCGCGGCTCGGGTTCATGATCCGATGACTTAAAGCGTTCGAGGTCGACGCCGTTGGCGATCACCACCGAACCCGGCACGGCGCTGCGATCCTTCGCCGACATCACCACCACCCGATCCACCCGCTGCCAGGCGTCGCGTTCGAAGCTCACCCATCGCTCGTATTGCCGCCGCGTCTCCCAATCTTCGTTCTGCGCGAGCATTTGAGCATACAGATCGAAGGTGATGTCGTGCTCGACGAGAATGCTTCGCGAAGCCGCGCGGTCGCCCACGTATGCCGCCATCTGCGTGAACTCGAATTGCGTGATCGACGGCCGCCATTTCGCGATGGTTTGGTCGAGCGCGGCGTGAAACGCGGCGAGATCGAACTCTTCGACCGTATCGGGCCGCGCCGTCGAGGGAAGCGCGTGACTTCCGGGACGCCGCACGGTAACCACTTCGACGCAGATGTCCCGCAATTCGCGCGGAACCTCACCGGACTCTTCGACGAAGGCGACCAGCACCTGATCGAATTCGCGCGCCGCGCGCCGCATCAGATTGTAGATCCGCACGGCGGCGCCATGGGCGAGCGGAAACGGAAGATACGGGCTCGCGACCACGATAACGGGCTTCGCCGACGGCGATTTGCCGGGAAACACGGCTACGTCGCCATTAGTAAGATCGAAGAAATCGGACCGCGCGTTGAGGCGAACGCCGGTGATTCGCTCTCGCGACGCGAACGCGAGCGCATCCGCATCCGCCAGCAGATTCAAGCGGACGACGTTTTCGCGCCACAACCGCTCGAAAGTTTCCCGATCGCCGATCGCCCGCGCAAGAAAACGGATGAAGTTGTACTCATGCGCGCGATTGAGTTCCTCGGGCGTGAAATATCGCGAAGTGGTCGCGCGATGCAGGTGCAGAACTCGCGCGCCGGCGCAGTAGACGCTCGGCCAGCCGCGCTGCCACGCGCGCACGCCCAGATCGAGATCCTCGACATACGCGGGCTCGTAAACTTCGTCGAATCCGCCCAGCGCTTCGAGCTTCGAAGCGTCGTACAGCGTGCAGCCGCCGCTGCCATAGAGAACGTAACTCAAATCCTCGCCCGCAATCGGCTCGTCGCAACGGATCGGAAAATCCGTGAGGCCGCGCTTCCTCTGCATCACGGTCTTGCCGGTCTCTTCGCGCCGGCGGCCCTCCGGAAAGAAGATCTGCGCGGTCGAGGAGAAAAGTCCGGGCACGCGATCGAACGCCACGCGCAGCGCGGGGAGGAATCCGGGCTCGGCCAGCATGTCGTTATTCAGGACGCACACATGCGAGAAGCGCGCGCGAGAGATGCCGCGATTCACGGCGCACGCAAACGCGAGCGGCTGCGGATCGCGCTCAATCACAGCCTCCGGAAACCGGCTGCGAAGAAATTCCGCCGTTCCGTCGTCAGAGCCGTTGTCGACCACGATAATCTCGCTCGCGTCGGGGATCAGGGGCAGTGAGCGTTCCAGCAACTCGCGCCCATTGCGCGAGGGGATCACGATGGAAACGCCGGACGGCTTCGTGTTTTTTTGCAATTCGGGGAGGTGCGGCAAACGAGCGCGCGCGCGCCGGCCTCTCAGGAGTGCGAGCCGGTAGTAGATCGGCTGACGGAGCGTGCCCGGATGGCGCGCGCGCTCGATTTGCTTGCGCAGCCATCCGCCCCGCTGGAACTGCCATCGAAAGAAATTCTTCCCGCGCCAGATAATATGTCGGGCAATCGTCAAAGTGTCGCGCGGGCGCAGCATGAAGTGCTCGCCATGTTCGTTGAAAGCGAGAAAATACCGCGGCGCGAGCGTGAATCCGATCAGGCGCAGCGGCCAGTGCGGCGTGCGCGGCTCCAGGATCACGGCGGCGATGCGAATGCGCCGCGCGCCCAGAATCGACCGCGCCAGGGTGCGATTTTCTCGCCAGGTTCGCTTGAAGTGATAGGGAATCCACTCCGCGTCGACGCCCGGGGGGGGCGCGAATTCGGAAACGATGACCAGCGGAAGCTCCGGCAGTATCGCGTGCAGACGTTCGATGGTCCCCGCGATCGCCGGCGGCGATCCGGACGCGAACAGCACCTTGATCTGTCGAGTCAAATCAGTTGATGCAGCTCGAACCGCCACGCTCCGGTGCGATGCTGCTCCCACAGCGCGAGCGCCTGCATCGAAAACGCCGTCGACACCGGATTCATGAACGGCAGCATCTCGCCGCGCTTTCGGCCGAACCAGAATCCGCCGCGCAATCGCCCGTCGCCGACCGTGTCGTTAGACGCGTCAACGTGATAGGCGGCCGTACGACCCGCTTCCTCCTGCGCGGCGTCTTCATCAAGCGGCTTGAAATCCAAATAATGAGCGATGAGGCGCACGCGAAGAAGTTGCGCGCAGACGTCGGACCGCTCGAAATCCGGCGCGATCTCGCGCAGCAGCGCGCCTGTGCGATCGATTCCGGCCGCCAGCGCGCGCCGCGCCTCGCGCCGGCCGGCGACAAATAAGAGCGCCTCCAGAAAGTAGCAATAGGCGTGCAAACGATCCATCAGCTTTTCCCGATCGCGTTCCTCCGCGAGAAAAGATTCGTGGGTGGCGAGCGAATACTCGAGCGAGGATTCGAAACATCGCCGTGAATTTGGATCGTCCGCCTCGAGCCAGGCCACCGCCGACTTCAACTGGTAGCATCCGGGGCGGCGCGACCAGCGCGGCTCATAATCGACCGGTTGTTTATGGGGCAGCGCGATCACGGGAGGAAACGCGCCCGCATGCCCGCCGGCGCGCGCCGCAAAATCGAGCGTAAGTGACCGCACGGCCGCGCGTGCGCCCATCGCGAAAGATTCATCGCCGGTCGCATGCCATGCGGCCATCAATCCTCGCGCGATGATTCCGGTATCGAAGAAATATACGTGCGGCGAACCCGGCTCGAACGAAAATGTCGCGCTCGATGGGTCCCAGGCCTGCCGTACGAGATAACGCGCGGCGCGCGCGCAGGCGTCGAGGTAGTCGCGCCGGCCGGAGAGCGAATACAGATACGCGAAAGCGCTCGCGGCGTAGCCCGTAATTTCGTTTGAGACGGGCGCGTTCCGGCCCGAATCCACGCGGAAATATCGCGCGACCCCGCCGTCAAATCCGGCGCCGTTCGATTCCTGAATGCCGGAGCGAAGAAACCAGCAGCCGGCCTGTTCGAGAAGGGAAGTCAACTCTTGATTGTAAATCGAACCCGTTAATGTCGAATGAGCCGCAGGAACTTGTCGCGCAAAGACGCGGCGACGCGCGCGTCGGGGGCGACCACCAGCACCGTGTCGTCGCCGGCGATGGTGCCGGTGATCTCCGGCCAGTCCGCTTTGTCGAGCGCGACGCCGACCGAATTTGCATGGCCAGGCGGAGTGCGCAGCACCAGCAGGTTCTGCGCGACGCGGATGTCGAGGACGAATTCCCGCACCAGAGTTTCGATGTCGGGTCCATTGGCCGCGGCGTCGCTCGCGGGCGCGTAGCCGCCGGCGGTTTTTATGAGGCCGAGCTCGCGAATGTCGCGAGAGAGTGTCACCTGGGTCGCCGGAATTCCGATCGCGCGCAGCGCCCGCGCCAGCTCCTCCTGCGTGTGCAGACTTTTTGCGCGAATAAGCTTCAGAATCTGGCCCTGCCGGTAATTCTTGTTCATGGGCGCGGCAATTGGCGGCTCAGCGCGGCGATCCGCGCGTCAGCTTCGTCGATCGCCGAGGCGACTGCGCGCGGTCCCGTGCCGCCGGCGATTTCGCGGGTTTCGATGCCTTCGGCGGGGCGCAGGAATTGCGCCATATCCGGCGTGAAGGCGGGGTCGAAAGCGACCAGCGCTTCCGGAGTCCAGTCGGCGGGCAACTTCCGAGCGCGCACGCTTTCGAGCACCAGTCGCCCAACGATCTTGTGCGCCTGGTGAAACGCGACGCCGCTACGCGCGAGCGCATCGGCAAAATCGGTGGCGACCGCCCAGCTCGTCTGCACCGCGTCCGCTGGACGCTCCGGATTCAGACGGGTTGTCTCCACCACCACGCGCATCATTTCAAGCGATCCGCGCAACTGGTCCGCGGCGTCAAACAGGCGCGGCTTGTCCTCCTGCATGTCGCGATTGTAGGTCATTGGCAGCGCTTTCATGGTGACGAAAAGCGCCGCGTAATCGCCGAAAACTCCGCCGCACTTGCCGCGAATCAGCTCGAGTGAATCGGGATTTTTCTTCTGCGGCATCATGCTCGATCCGCTGGTGACGCCGTCGCCCAATTCGAGCCAGCCGTACTCCTCGCCCGAATAGAGAATCCAATCTTCGGCGAGCCGGCTCAGGTGCAGCATCGCCATCGACGCGGCGTGGAGAAAATCGAGCGCGAAATCGCG
>Ga0182024_10014261_pt1 | contig 15381 bp, 10 predicted proteins | sample P32metaG_FD_120480 | JGI IMG/M metagenome (GOLD analysis project Ga0182024, IMG submission 120480) | Permafrost microbial communities from Stordalen Mire, Sweden - P3-2 metaG (Illumina Assembly) | ecosystem: Environmental > Terrestrial > Soil > Wetlands > Permafrost | place: Sweden: Stordalen... | reverse complement strand
GGGTGATCAAGAATGCCTTGGCCTGCCGCTCATGCAAGTAACTGAAGATTCGCTCCCGTCGGTGATTGACCGGATCGCGGCCGCCCGGACAAAGGCCGCCGACTCGAAGCGGGTAATTTGGACCCAGCCACCTCATCTCGCGAAATTTTTGTCGGACGCTGAGTCGATTCAGCTTTTTGGCCTGATTGGCCCGCCATTGCAAAGTCGCATGGTTGGCAGCGCGGAGGGGGACTGGCGGATCGTCTGTGGCACAACCCGTCCGGAGGTGCTTACGCTGTGCCTGCGGTGGTCGGAAGCGGCACTTGACGAATATTACTTCCGGCTAAAGCCGCTCTACGCGGCAGCGCTGGATCGTTTTGCCTTGAAGGCAGCATTCCACGCCATCGATATCCCCGAGCACGGTGCCGCAATCGACAATTGGAAGCTGGCGGTCGGAAGCCTGGTGCATGATCTCGTCGAAGGGGGTAACCCCGTCTTCGGCATCGTTCTGCCGCAGGGGTTTTGCGGCGATTCACGAGCAGCTGCCGAGATTGTCGATTGGCTGCGCGACCTCCTGAATGAATCAGCGGCAGCGCCCCCCTCGTTCCAATGGGTTCGCGGCGGCGTATCGCTGTCGGCTTCTTCGCAGATCATCGATTTTGCCGCGTCGCATGACATCGTCATGGATTGCACAGCGGTTCCGCGCGGATCAGCCGAGGGCCGCCTCGAAGCCTACGACGCGTTCGCTCCCTACCCGCCGCTGCGCTTCGACCTTCGTCTGCCCTCGGTCAGCAGCGCGTCGAGCGGGGTGTTTGAGATGCCGCGCCGCTCCGGAAGAGAGTTCGTGCTCGAAAGGATCAAAAAAGGGCAGCCGGCCAGCAGTCTTGCCGCGGAGCTTGATGAGGAGTTCGGTCGGGCTTGCCGACGCCTGGTTCCAGTCCTCGATCGCAAAGGACAGGCCCAATATGAGGCACAAGCCAATCTTGACCCGACCCTGGTGTCGATGTGGCCGGAGTATTTTGTATTCAACTGGTCGACGCCGTCATCTGCGAGACTTTGCCTGTTCGAGTTTGATGCCGCCGAGCTTGTATCGAGTGATTCGCCGCTAACGCGGCTGCATGGCAATTCCGAATTTTCTCCGGACGTTGGGCTTTACGTCAGCGCCGCGCGGTTTCTTGATATCGCGAAGCAAGCCGTCGCCGGCCAAACCCGCAGCGACGCACAGCACCGCGGGACGCAAATAAGCGAGCATCTTTACCTACGCGGCGATCCGGAGGTTACCGCCGATACTCGCCGACTAGCGGGCTGGATGCCGACATCGTTGGGGGAGACGCTTGAAATCGGTACCGGTAACGGCGCGACGGCGAGCCTTATCGGTAGCCGCTCCGCCCGCTATATTGGCTTGGACCTCACCACCGAACAGGCGCATGCGCTTGGCAGCTTTGGCGCGACGGGAATCGTGGGCGATATGCATCGCCTTCCGTTTCCGGATTGCTGCTTCGACACAATTATCGCGGATAACGTGATTGAGCATAGCCAAGACCCTCTTGTGCTACTCGTCGAAATTAATCGTGTGTTGCGTACAAATGGCGGAGTGTACATCGCCATCCCGCATGATTATTTCACTCCCTATTTCCAGAACGTGGCACATTTGTGGAAGGCTGACGAAGCCTCGGTGAGGCTGGCAATCGAAGCAGCCGACTTTGAGATCGTCCGTCAGGAGACGGTCAATCTGCGTGAGCTGGGGGTTAAAGGTGCGTTCCCCAGCTCGAATGGAATGACCGGAATTTGGCAACTGCGAAAGCCGGGACACGCGGACCGCTCCGATGCCGAAATCCCGACGATCACGGAACCCGTACCGCCTCAACCAGGCGCGCTCGAAGCCGCTTCGACCCGTCGTACTTAGGCTGAGCTACGCGGCCCCCGACGCCAAAACAATCGGCGGTAAATGCACTATTATTCTGAGTCCGCCGCCGCTGAGCGGGCCGAAGGGACCTCGATCAATATCCCTGGAACAATGACGTGGCGAATTTTCCCATGGCTCGGGCGAGCGCTCGGGCAACAAGACTGGCTTTTGCCGAGTCTACTTCTTTGCCGTGAATATATTCGATGGTCCTTCTCTCGACGTAGTCTCGAGTGTATGTAGGGTCGAACCAGAGCCCCTGGAACGATCGCAACATAGGGCACCGCGCGCAGGGAGGCAGCGGGGTGTCGGTGTTCACCGTCCGCCGGAATTCGCGCGCGGCCTGGCCGTTCCACACTTCTTGGAAGCTGTTGGTGTTGAGGTTGCCGAGCTGGTAGCGAGTTTGGCTGGGGCCGGTCGCGATGCAGCAAACGTCGACCCTCCCATCGACCGAGAAGTTGTTGAGGTCGGTCCACGGTTTCTGACAGGCTAGCGGCGCCGTCGGCCGCAGGGCGCGCCTCAGCCGGCGCCACCCGGCGATCCGTGGCGGGGCAAGGCGGGGCACTGGCTTGGCGGCGGACTCCGCGCCAGCTGGCTGGTCGCCAACAATCGCAGTTGCCGCAGCCGCCGTTTCGCGCTTGGTCTCCGCGCGAGGTTGATCGTCCCCGCGCCGCGCGCGCCGGCTCAGTGTTGCGACGGCCGATTCCGCCGTCCCGAGTGCGTCGGCGGTCAGCGCTACCTCGATTTCGGCCGGCGCTCCGGTCACCGCGGCGATCACCGCGGAAACCCGCCCGTCGCTGCCGGGCCTGAAGTCGAGCTCGGCCAAGTGATCGCCCTGGTCGAACACCGTCTTGTGCAGCCAGGAATCCCCGACGGCGTCGAGCACCCCGACCGCCACCTGTCCTTCGCGCACACGCAACGCCAGCGGAAACCGCGCCTCCTGGTTTGGCGCGCACCAGAATTTGTTGCTCTTGAGCAAATAGGGGCTGCCTTGCCCGTGCCAGGAGACGTTGACCCGGCTAGGGGTCTTGTCGACGATGGCGTCGGCGGAACCCTGGCGCCATTGCAGGAGATCTGGCAGTCCTACTGCCTGGCGGGGCTCTCCGCTCTCAAGGCTTGAGGCGGTCTGCGGATGCCAGGTGATCGACGCATCGACGTTTGGCCCGACCGCGGCGTAAATGACGAGCCGGACCGTGTCGTTATCGCCCGTCTGGAAAAACAGTGAATTGCGCGAGAACGGCTCGGTGAATTCCATGATCTCCAGGAATTTCGCGCTGGTCGCGTTCAGCACCCCGATCGAGATCGCTCCCTCGTGCACCTCGACCTCGACGGGAAGCTCGATCACTCGATTGCGCGCGCAGGCGATGCCGTAGCTTTTAAGAATGTACGGGCCACCGCCGCCCGTCGACGTGACGCGGACCGTGGTGTCCGACCACTCGATCCCGGCGTCGGGAACCGAAAGCTCCCAGCGATGCCCGTCCGGTATGGTGAAGGCGTGGCCCACATACGGTGCCGGCGTGCGCAATCGCTTGAAATCGATATCGACCGTCGCGACTTGGCCCTCGCCGATCAGCGCCAGCGCGAGCCTAGTGGCGCCTTGCGGCTGAAGCATGATGCTGACCGGTTGCGCCTCCGCCTCCGTGTCGGTCAGCAGCGCTGTGCCGACCACGGCGCCCTGGTCGTCGTGGACCGCTAGCGTAACCGGGCCGCCGGCCACGGTGACGCTGGCCTCGAACACCAACGCGCTGCATGGTTCGATATCGATCGGATCGGTCTCGATCAATTTTCCGGAGACCGCGGGCAAGTCGAAATGCGCGGTGTTCAGCCGCCATTGTACCGTCACGCCGGCATCGAGACTGTGCCAGGATCCCCGGCGCGGGGCCAGCAAGCGGCCCTCGAAGCCGAGCGGCATCTGTAGACGGCCGATGGGGTCGGGTCTGAACGAGGCGAAGGTATCGCCATTGAGGCGAATTTGCGCGCGCGGCGACATGTCGGCGACGTAGTCCGCCACCGCGTCGATCATGTCTCTGATGTCGCTCTCGAACGGGACGATGTCGCGAAGGTCCTCGACGGCCCCCAGATCGTTGCCCAGCTCGGAGAGCGGCCGCACCATTACGACATCGACGCCCAGATCCTTGTCCACGAGGCACAAGAAATCCTGCACCTCATGCACATTGTGGTTGGTGACGACCATCGAGGTGTAAATCTGCGGGCTCGGCGGCGCGCCGGGCGCGGGGCGGCCGCGTTGCCGCGAGATGCCGCGGATCGCGCTGGTGATGTCTTCGAAGTTCTTTAGCTTCATCACGCGCCGATGCGTCTCGGCCGTCGCGGCATTGAGCGAGAAATTGATCGATTCGAGCGTGATTGCCAGCGGAACGTCTTCCGACTCCAGCCGCGATCCGTTGGTGATCAGATAGGCCTTGCCGTCGCTGCGCGTAAGCCGCTCGGCCAGCTCGGGAAACCGGGCGTAAAGCGTCGGTTCGCCATTGCCTTCCATCCCGTAGAGCCGGATGGTCTTCTCGACCGGCGCAAGAAACTGCTCGAGCTGGTCGAAGGGAAGCTGCTGCTTGAGAATCCCGGTGCGATTGATCGTTACCGAGCAGAAATCGCACAGCGCGTTGCACTGCCCGGTCGGGCACAGCGCGACATATTGGGGCAGGCTGATGATTTCTTCGCAGCCGAGCCGCATTTCGGTCGCCGAAACGATGGTATTGAACAGGCGCGAATTGCGGCAGCGGCGATGGAGAAACCGCTTGAGGACGCCCCAGTGCGGGAGGTAGTCGCCGCCCTTCTTGATCGACAGGCCGGCGATCGGAACCTTGGAGATACGGCCCTCGCCAATCCCTTGCGTCAGCAATTGCGGGCCGCCGATGACGACCGTCTCGGCCGGCGGGTTTTGCGACAATTGCAGCGCTAGCCGGAACCGCCCGGCCTTGCCCGAGCGAAACGCGATCGACATCGTGCACGCGCCGGAAAGACCCTCGTAGAGCCGGCTGTGAATCAGCCCGGGCGCGTGAGAGGGAGTAGCGCCGCGACCGCCGACCTGCTCGACGCCGAAGACGACCTCGCACGCACCGGTGAAAGCGGCCGATAGCGAGAACAGCGCCAGCCGGTTCGCCCCAAGCTCGAATTCGGGCGATGTCAGGAGGCGGGCGAGTGGCGCCGCCGTGCCGTCAAGACGGAGGCTGTCGCCTTCCCACATGCCGTTTTGCGCGCGCCATTCGGCCGGCGGAGCTACCAGGTCGTCGATTGGGATCAGGGGCATCAGCCCTCAACGGAACAAATTGTGGCGGGGACCTACATTATAGTGGCCGGGGCAGCGGCGTGGTAGGAAAAGAATGCTGTTGATGGCACGCGCCGCGCATAGGCGCTCCATGCCGCGACATCGTAACCGTTACCCGCCCCGCAGCATTCTCTGGCCGAGCCTAACGCGACTTGGTAGGATAAGACGCGTGTTCGCCACCGTTTTCTCCACTATTGAGGATGATATGACCGTGGCTCAATCTTCTTCTAAAAAGAACCGCAAGCCTGTCCTTGCTATTGTCGCAGTGGTCATAATTATTGTTATCGGCGTCTTTGTTTATATAGAATTTGGCGGCAACTCGGGGCCGTCGCAGGTCATCGCGAGCCTCGACACCATCCAATGGGTGAAAGAAATTCCCGGAAATACGGTTACCAAAGATGGCAACCAAGTTTCCGTTGTCACTGACGATTCGATGGTCTCGTACCAGATAGAGGCATTGCCTAAGCTCCCGGCAGGAACTGTGACGGTTCGCTACAGAATTCAACTTACCAATGGAAGTATAATGGTTGGCATCCTCTCCGCTGATCGCCAGAAGTGGCTAGCTAATTCCGAGATTAACACTCCGGGGGTCAATGATAAGACGATGACGGTCAACCTCCCCAGCGAAGGCACGCTGGTCATCGCCAATAATCGCCCGGAAAAGGGTCAATCTAGCTTCGAGATCGAGAAGATGGACTTCCTCAAGTAAAACCGCCGCTGGCCGGCGGCGCGGACGCCCGTCGCCACCCCGGCTAGTCGATCGTTCACCACCGTCCATAGGTGGAAGACCCAATTGACCAGGCCCTCCACCTGACCGTGGTAGAGCCCCAACGATCGGGGCATGCACCTACCTGGCCCATGATGTGGGAGTTCAGCCGGCGGAATTGTCGCCGTTTCGGCTTGCAGAAGATGAATATGTGACACGAGATGTGTGCGTTATCGGATAAACTGTCGCAACGCAGAAGGGCGATCGCATTTCACGATCGAGAAATTGGAGTTCCTGCAGCACCCGTCGCCCTACCGGCGACGTGCGTCCTAGCACTTTAAGTACTGCCCGCGACGGTTGAGACGGGGGATTTATGACGGCATCGCTCGGATGGCGCGCACAGGTCATCGAAGGCTGGCGTGGAGGTCGCTTCGCGGTGGTGGCGCGTGCGATGCTGAAGCTTATTCTGCTGGCGTGCGCGCTCCTGACGCTGCTTGTCGGCCGCTATTTATATCTCGGCACGGCCGCTCCAGGTATTCCGACGACGGCGGACGTAAGCTGTCCCGGAGGAGGCTGCAAGCCAAATCTTCAAGACCTTGGCGATGGGCGCTGGCGGATTAGCGTCACGAACCATGGCGGGGAACCGGTCGCTGTAACTCTTAAGACAACGGACGGGAGCGTCCCGGGGGTCCTGCTGGTTCGCGGCGGTGCAACGTCCGCGGATAGTCCAAATATCCGCGCGCTGGAATTCCTGCAGGGAGGCACAACGGTTGCGGCGGCTGAACCAGTGCTTGGCGTCGCGCCGCGTCAGATCATTCCGATCGCCGGCTCCTCGACAGGGCCAATTGCATTCACAGTCCGGGCTATAGACGCGGCCGATGTAACTAAGCCAGTGATCGTGGCGGAGTGCGGCCTGTTTCGGAGTGCGGCGGATATCAACGCGCCGTTTGGCCTGTTTCACATCGGGCCTCAAGACGAGAGCGTTTTCATATGGTTCATGCAAGATTTGCTCTTGGTTCTCCTGACACTCTCGCTGTCGCTTTCGATATTGGGTGGCTCGGCTAGTCGTTACTGGGCGGCTGCGGGCATCGGATTAGCTCTAGCGTGCTCCGGGTTCATTATTCTCCTTATCAGAATGGGGCCGGAATGGGGGGTAGATCCACGTGTTACGTTGGCAGGTGGGACTTTACTTGAAGAACCGGGGGCAAATCTCAATTACGGGATGTATATGGCCCAAGGTATTTTGAGCGGCCATGGTCCAACAATATTAGGAACACTCTTATGGGCCCGAATGCCGGGTTATGGATATTTCGTCGCATTGGGGATGAGCCATGATCTGCTGACGTTGGGACTTCGCAGTATTTTCATTCAGCTCGGTTTTATCGCCATTGCGTTAAATGTCTTGGTGCTTGCGCTGGCGCGACTCACTGGGGTTGTTGGGGCGGTGATCGCCGGCGCGATTTTGGCCCTCATGCCGGCGTCGCCCTATTACACCTATATCGAGGCAGTGATTCCGGGAGTCGCTTGTCTAACCATCGCTGCGGTGTGTCATGTTCTAAGCGAACAGCGCGCAGGTCGTGGCGATCGGCTTTTGCCACACGTATTGTTGCATGCATCATTTGCGCTATGGTTCTCGTTTCGCACAGACGTGCTGATTGGCTGGGCGATTGTTACGGTTCTGCTTTACGCTTGGCCGCTGATCCGCTGGTGGTACGTTCTGATACCCATTGGTTTCTTTTTGGCGGTCGGAGTGCCCTTCGGCCTATTCAAGCAGAGCATTACCGGTGATTTCTCAATGACTACCACGTCCACCGGGGCATCTTTCATGGCCGGGCTCTGGGACACGCCAAACAACCCGTTTGTTTGGAAGCCAGATAGCGATGATACATATTTCGGCTGGGCGAAGGAAAACGGCTTCCGCACCGGCACCTCAAAGGCGGCTAATGACTGGGCGGTACATGAGGTCGCTCTATTCTGGGTGACATATCCGCTTTACATGATCTCGGTTGCCTGGAACAAATTTATGCGTTTTTTGTGGCAAGAATTTGCGCCGGGCTATGGCATATTTGGAGACAGTATTGGATGGCAAAATTGGCAATGGGTTAAAGAGTCTATAGCTTTTTTTACCTATGGAATAATCTTGGTAGGCTTGAGCATTCGGCATCGCGTCAAGGAGATATTGCTCCTAGGTTGGATTGGCCTGTTCAATGCGCCTATTTTTTTCCTAACATTCAGTAGTCTTGGGCGCTTTTACAATACAGCCCCGCCGTCGCTCGTGGCGGCGAGCGTGGTCCTTTTGGCGGATCAATCATTCTATGCGCGATTGGTACGCAAGCCTGTCGCTTGTGGATCCGCACTTGCCATTTTCTTGTGCGTCTTATTGTGGGGCCAATCGCTGGCCGATTGGATGACGAGCTCGGATCGTTTCCGTTTTGCGCTCGTGCTGCTTGATCCCGCGAAATCGACCCTGGCCAAGTTCGCTCGGCCCTTGCAAATGGATGAGTTGCCGAATGATGTGCGCGCGCTCGATCTGGCGGCACTCGTCGTGTCCGCGGGGGTCACGCGTTCAAGCGATGCAACGCCGGCGATCGACGCGCCGGCTGGTGTGTCGGAACTCGCTGCCATCGACGCGAGCTCGGTGCTGCAAGGCCAGGCTAATTGCCGTGTGCATGTGCTGCTCAGCAGCCCGAAAGCGATTTCCGTAGGGGCACACGATGGCGCTTCGCGAGAGCTTTTGAGCGGCGAGCCGATTTTCATCAAGCGCCATTGGTGGTCTTCCGAACGCGTAGCCGATTTTAATCTTCCGGTTCCGACGGTGACCGTGGACGGAGAAGAACCGCTATGGCTTTACTTCCGCTCGTCCGCCAGTAATTCGCCGGCATCGATGCGGCTCATGGACGTTAGCGCATATGATTGCAGCCCGCTTCCTTCACGCTAATCTCGCCCGATTGCCAACCATCTCGGGCTGAGCGATTATCGCGCTGTTGGAAGACGGTTTTAACGCTTCGAGGTTTTCATGGCGGCAGCTCGCATCGAATGGTTTGGCCCCAAGGTGGGGGAGCTTGAGCAGTCGCGTGTCGCAGCGGTGATAGCCTCAAATTACATTAATGATGGACCGACGACCCGTGAGTTCGAAAAACGTGTCGCCGATATGGTCGGCGTGCGGCACTGCGTTGCGGTTACGAGCTGTACTGTCGGGCTCTCGCTGGCTTTGATGGCTGTCGGGATCGGGCCGAGTGACGAGGTCCTGATTCCCGATCTTACCTTCATCGCGACCGCGAACGCAGTACGTATGATCGGTGCCGAGGTGAAGCTGATCGATGTCGAGCCCTACCGTTTCACGATTGATCCTGAAAAGGTTGCCTCAGCAATCGGATCTCGCACGAAGGCGATCATTTCGGTGGATGTCAATGGCCGTGGCTGCGATTACGACCAGCTCGAGGTAATCTGCAAACAATACGGTCTGAAATTAGTCTGCGACGCGGCCGAAGGGCTGGGGTCGCACTGGCATGGCCGCAGCCTCGGCGCAATCGGTGATGCTGGCTGTTTCTCATTTTCCGCTAATAAGACGATTTCCTCCGGCCAAGGCGGCATGATCGCGACGAATTCCGAGGATGTATATTTTCGGTTGCGCGAATTAAAAGACCAGGGGCGCCGCCATGGTGGCACCGGCGGTGATGACTTACATCCGGTAATGGGATTCAATTTTAAATACACCAGTTTGCAAGCGGCGGTGGGACTGGCCCAGCTCGACCAATTCGACGAGCGAGTGGCTCACTTTGCGCAACGCGACTCCTGGTATCGTGATCTCCTCGGCGATTGCCCCGGCGTCACCTTTCCGCCCTTGGCAAACTGGAAAGGCGAATTGCTTCAATGGACCGATGTCCTATGCAGTAATCGCGCTGCCGTGCAAGAAGCGCTCGATGCCAGAGACATTGGCACACGGGCGTTTTGGCTTCCCCTGCACCGGCAGGTGCCCTACCGCCGTAACGATCAGGATTTTCCGGTCGCAATCGACGTTTCTGCGCGCGGGCTTTGGCTACCTTCGTCCTTCGATCTGAGCCGGGCTGACGTCGAGGAAGTTGCGGCGGTGTTTCGTGAGACGATGCAGGAAGCGGCTCTCTGACACGATCACGCCGACTAGGATTCATCGGTCAGAGGCAGCGCATGTTGCTCATGGCGGTCTGGCGCATGGCGCGGGAGATTTTTGTGGGAGCGCCAAGACAGCCAAATCCACAAGAAGAACGCGCAGAGTATCAGCGGTAAGATCAAGAAAAGCTGGTTGGCCGTCGCGGCTGCAACGCCCCGCGACGCTGTGCCGTTCACTAATGATACGGACAGGGCAAACGAGAACTGCATCGTACCGATAAAGCCCGGTGGTGACGGCAGTAGGCTGGCGAGGCTAACAATGCCGATGACCACCAGCATTGGGACAAAGGTGAGCGGCGCCCCGCACGCACGTAGAATCGCCCATAAAGCAGTTCCATCCGCCAGCCATACGACCACACTCAGGGAGACCACTTCGACCATCGTTGCACTGCGCAGCAGCGCCAGGCTCTCGCTGAGAGAGGTTAGTTTTTGTGCGACAAAAGGAAAGCGCCGTAATAATCTCGGTGCCCGTCCGGAAGCGAGCATCAGAAAGCCAAACACTCCAAACACTGCAAGCCCGGTAACCACAAAAGAATGCAAAATCGCTAATGTGCGATCGTCCGTATGGATAAAACTTAGGCCCAGCATCAGAGCGCACAATACGATGACGCCGTCGCTGAAGCGCTCTATGAGGATCGTCCCGAATACCGTGCTCCGCGATAGGCCATACCGCCGCCCACAATAATCAGCGCGCATCAGTTCGCCCAGCCGGGCCGGGATCAGGGCGTTGAGTCCGTAGCCGAGCAGCAACGCGGCGCCCACTTGATGCAGGCGAATGCGTGCTACCGGACGCAAAATCACCCACCAGCGTATTGTTCGCAAACTGAGCGCCATTCCATAGGCGGCCATCGCGGCCGCGACCCACGCTAAATCTATAGCCAGTAGTGTGTCGGCGACATTGCCGAGGCCCACTTTACGGAAAGAGAGCCAAAGGAGCGCCGCGCCGCATACCACTCCAATGAAGCCTTGAATGATGACGGAGCGAAGGGACCGGCCTTTTGTACCCATCATCGAAAGATGATCTCATTCTGCCAAGTGAACGTTAGCCCAACACTGCCCCTGCCGTCGCGGTTTAGCTCGTGCGATAGACGGGTTGATAAAGCAATTTGGGACGCGGCCGCCGCCACGGAGGAAGCATGCGGATACCCCAGATGAACCATCGCGAATAACTGATGATCCAGGGGATAGGACGGAAGGTCGATTGCCCACCGAACAGCCGGTCGATCGACACGATCGGCACCTCCGCAAGCTTGAAGTCGAGAAGCTGCGCGCGGATGGCCATTTCGAAGGCAAATGACCAGCCGCGATGATTGTCGGCAAAGGTCAGACGTGGAAAAACCCCACGTCGGAACATCTTGATACCCGTCGTGCAATCCGTCAGCGCCGAGGATGACAGGATTCGGAAGGCTATGTTTGCCGTGCGTGACAAAATGTGGCCGAGGAGCGACCCGCCATAGCGCTTTCCGCCACCCGCGTAGCGGGTGCAGCTGACCAGGTCACAACCTTGGCGCATCAACTCGAGCATCGGTTCCAGGGCCAATACCGGGCCGATCTCATCGGCGGCAAAAATCAGCACGTATTCGCCGTTCGATGCAGCGACCCCCGCGCGTACGGCGTTGAGGACGCCGGGTCCGGTAGTGTTCAGTAGGCCCCGGAGACTGCCAAAACGCGGGGCTAACGACTCGATTGCCGGTATGGATGTGTCGGACGGATCATCGTAAACGACGATAAGTTCGCTCGGAACATCGACGACGGCCGCAAGGATGCGGACCATCATATTAACGCTGGGTGCATCGTTGCGAACCGGCAAAACAATCGACAGCGTGATCTCGCTCTGACCAGGCGCGGCCCCCTGAATGTCAGTCATGCGATGTACGGCTCTGGTAAGGGTATAATGAACTTCCCAGTGTAGCCCCTTCGCCTGAGATTTTGCATCAGCTCATCGGCAATATGCCAGGACAGCAGCAGGGCATACTCGGGTTGTTCTCGATACAGGCGTTCTTCGTCGACGACCTGGATCTGAGTCCCCGGCATGTATTTGTCGAGCTTGTGGGAGCCCTTTACCTCACCGATGCAATCCAGGATCGAAGCGTCGAGGCCTACATAGGTGATGAGAGTACTCGCGCGCGACGGTGCGCCAATGCCGAACACGCGCGCCCCTTGCGCCTTCACTCCAGCAAGCAGCTTGAGCAGGTCTAGCTTGGACCGCATAACGCGCTGGCGATACGAGGTGAGCGCCGATCCGTCGGCTACCCCGGCTTTTTCTTCCTCGTGCAGCGCGCTCGCGACGCTCGGATCGACGGCGAACCGGCCTTTGGCGGCGGAGAAAACCCGAATAGAGCCGCCATGGGTCCGGATCGGCTTGACCCGGAAGATTTCGAGTCCGTGCCCATACAGCAGTTTCTGCAGACTACCGATCGTATAGTAGCGGAGATGTTCGTGATAAATGGTGTCGTATTGATTGGTGCGAATTAGATCGAGAAAGTAATGGTTCTCGGAAATAAAGACCCCGTCGGCGTCAAGCAACAGCTTGATTCCATCTACCACATCATGCACGTCGGCAATATGTGCGAAAACATTGGCTGCAGTGACGATTTTCGCGGTTCCGATAGTTGCCGCCAGGCGGGCGGCCTCGGCGCGGCTGAAGTAGCCCTTAACCATAGCGATCCCGCGCGAGACGGCGACGTCCGCCGCTTGAGATGGCTCGATGCCCAGGACCTCGGCGCCGATATCCTTGAACGGCTGCAGCAAGGTGCCGTCGTTTGCCCCCACGTCGATTACGCGCTGACCGGCCTGGAACAGGCCAAGGTCGCGGCACTGCTCAGCCAGATCGCGAAAATTGTCGCGTAAAATTCGCGTCGTACCGCTCAAGTAAGGGTATTCGTGCGGGAATAAGATGCGCTGATCGACTTGGTAGCCGATCTGCATTAGCGAGCATTCGTCGCAGCGCAGCAATTCCAGCGGGAAGCGCAGTTCGGGGCTGGGTGTTGAGCCGATGTCCAGCATCGTGTTCACTGGCGGGACGTAGCCGATGAACAGCACCGGCTTCAAGCGAGTGCTGTCGCACAATTGACACGCTGTAATGGCGCGTGACTGCAGTGGGTCGAATACTTTACTCATGTCGGTCTTCCACCAAATCTAAGGGTCTAGACGGCGCGCCGCAGGTGCACGTGGTCGCGATACCATTTCACGACGGGCGCGATACCCTGTCGGAACGGAACCTTCGGGGCAAACCCTAGCGCTTCCACCTTCGAGATGTCCGGGCATCGGCGGGCGGTCGAGCCTTCCGGCAAGCTACTCGGCACCAACTCCGCTTCGCGGCCAAACTCAGCGATCACGGCACGAGCGACCTTGCCGATCTCCAATTCTTCCGGGTTGCCGACATGGTAGATCTCGTTATGTGCACCTTTCTCAACGATCAGAACCAAGCCATCGATCATGTCGTCAATATGCGTGAATGAGCGGGTTTGGCTGCCATCGCCCTGGAGCGCAAACGGTAATCGCCCGGCAGGGTGCAGCGCGATCTGCTCGATGGCGCGCAGGCAAAATTGCGGAATCACGTGCTCCCAGCCCATGTCGGGCCCGTAGACGTTATGCGGTCGGAATACGTTGACGCGGTCGAAGCCTGTGCGTCCGGCATTGATGGCAATCAGCTCGCTGATGATTTTCGAACCGCCATAGGAGTACCGGGGGTTCAGGACATCCGGGACGACGAGCGGCACCGTTTCATCGGTCGGCACTTTTGGCGGGGTTTGATAAACCTCCGAGCTGGATGCAACGACCAGCTGTCCGACATCGCACTTCCGGCAAGCCTCCACGGCGTTGAGGATGCCGCGCACACCGACATCGAGAACCAGTTCCGGCTTCAAGTAGAAGAATTCCGTCCCGTTGACCGCGGCGAGATGGAGAAAAGCGTCGCGTCCCCGGGCGGCCGCAATCACCGTCGCAGGGTCTCGGACATCACCTTGAATAAGCTCAAAATCATCAGCGATATCGGCCAAGCGGCGCGGCGATCCTCGTGAATTGTCGTCAAGGATCCGAACGTGGTTGCCTGTTTCGACCAGCCGGCGCACCAACGCTGCCCCGAGAAAACCTGTGCCACCGGTCACCAGAAAACTTTTCAGCATATCTTCTCCAGATCCGCAACTATCGTTGACGCCTGATCGGGCCTCTCGCCATCCTAAGTGTCTCGCTGTACTTGGGCTGTTGGACCGCAAGGTCGAACGGCAAGTTCGGACTCAATAACCCAAAGTGCGAGCATAGGCCGATATCGATTCGCGCTTCCGCATTTTGATGGGCCGCGCCGGAACGCCGACATAGATCGTCCAGGGTTCGGTGTCCTCAGTCACAAAGGCGCCCGCGCCAACAACGCTTCCCGTACGCAGGGTTACGCCTGGCATCAAGATCACATTGCTGCCGACGTTAGCAAAATTTTCAAGCACCACCGGCGCGATAATTTTTTGATCTCCAAATTCCGCAGGAATTGCGCCGGAGCCGATGAGGCCGTCGCCGAGGAACCGGTCTGACCCGCAGATCACCCGGCAGCCCGCCGCCAAATTAGTAAAATGTCCCATGCGCAAAAGACCGGTCATCCCCCCGACGACGGAAACATGGGGAGAAATATGGACATAGTCGCCAATCTCGGCTCCTGTCGCGACGCTCGTGAAACTGTCGATCGCGCTATGGCTTCCGATCGATACTAGTTGCGGGCGACGGATCTCGGCGAACTCGCCAATCACCACGTCGTCACCGCAAGCGCGGAGCCAAGAAAGATCAAAGCCCATGATTATCGGACGTGTGCAAGCGCCGGGGCGCTGACGTCTAACGTGAGGTCGGCAAGTCCCCTCATCGCAGCCAGTCCCAAAATCGCGACGTGCAACGCGTGGTCGAATTCTCCCCTCTCTACCGCGCGTCGCAACTCGGACATTTGATAGAAAACTGGCTCGACACCGACATCCGCCCGCCAAGTCTCGGCGGGATCGTTAACCCGAGCAAAGAAAGCGTGCATGCGGTTTTCGAGCCGACCGGTGTCTACCGCAAAGCTACCGAGCGCGATCGGAGACTCGTATGTCGTGCAACCGGTTTCTTCCATCAATTCACGGAGTGCACAAGCCGCAGGCTCCTCACCAGCCTCAAGCATTCCCCCTGGCAACTCCAAAGTTACTCGCTCAACAACAGGGCGGAATTGTCTGACCAAGGGGACCAAACCGCGATTTGTGACCGCAAATACGGCTACGTAGTCCGCCAATTTCAACGAGTGAAAAACCTCCAGACTGCTCGTTTCGGAGGTTGCTACCGTTCTTTCGACGAGCGTCACCCATTGTGAAAGCGATCGAGCTTTCCGCTCGACAACCCGTGGCG
>Ga0182024_10014260_pt1 | contig 15382 bp, 11 predicted proteins | sample P32metaG_FD_120480 | JGI IMG/M metagenome (GOLD analysis project Ga0182024, IMG submission 120480) | Permafrost microbial communities from Stordalen Mire, Sweden - P3-2 metaG (Illumina Assembly) | ecosystem: Environmental > Terrestrial > Soil > Wetlands > Permafrost | place: Sweden: Stordalen... | reverse complement strand
GAGTTTTGAGCGTGAACGTGGGCTTGAGGATTTGCGGATGTACCGCGCTTTTAGCGATCGCGTGAAGGAAACCAAACGCGGGTTTCTCGAGTTTCTCAATCAAGCCAAGCGCGATGGCAAAAAGATCGTCGGCTATGGCGCAGCCGCGAAAGGAAATACGCTCCTGAACTATTGCGGCGTGGGGACGGATTTCATTGATTATGTCGTGGACAAAAATCCGTACAAGCAGAATTGTTTTCTTCCCGGCAGCCATATTCCGATCCACGCCCCTGAGAAAGTCGCCGACACCCGGCCGGATTTTGTTCTGATTCTCCCCTGGAATATCAAGGATGAAGTGATGGAGCAGATGCGCCACATCCGCTCCTGGGGCGGGAAATTCGTGGTTGCCATTCCGCGGGTGACCGTGTTTCCGTAGGAACCATTCGATGAAATTCAATCCCACTCCGCTTGCGGGCTCATTGGTCATCGACATGGAGCTTTTCCGCGATGATCGCGGCTTTTTTTCATACACCTTCAACCGCTCGCAATTCAAGGAAAATGGTTTGCCGGAGGAGATTTTTCAATCAAACCTGTCGTTCAATCATCGAGCCGGGACGCTGCGCGGGATGCACTTCCAAATTGCGCCCAAAGCCCAGCCGAAATTGGTGCGATGCACGGCCGGCGCGATTTTTGACGCGATTGTCGATTTGCGGCCGGAATCCGCGACGCATCTGAAATGGTTCGGCGTGGAATTGTCGGCGGAAAATCGCCGAAGCCTTTTCATCCCGGTCGGCTTTGCGCACGGGTTCCAGGCCCTGACGGATTCGGCCGAAGTGCTCTACGACATGTTCGCATGGCGTGCTCCCGAAGCCGAGCGCGGCGTGCGCTACAACGATCCCGCGTTCGGCATCCGCTGGCCGATGGAAGTTTCCGTGATCTCTGACCGCGATCGCAGTTATGCGCTATACGACCCGGCGGCCAAGTGAAACGGGTACTCGTCACAGGCGCATCCGGATTCATCGGGCGTCATGCCGTCGCATCGCTCGCGGCGCAGGGATCCAAGGTTCACGCGGTGGACCTGCGCGTCATGCCGGCGGCGTCGAATGTGATTTGGCATCAGACCGATCTGCTGGATGCGAAGCAGGTTTCAGATTTGGTGACGGCGATTCGGCCGACGGACTTACTGCACTTTGCCTGGTATGCAGAACACGGGAAATTCTGGTCCTCGCCGCTGAATCTGGATTGGGTTTCAGCATCGATTCAATTATTCAAATCCTTCGCAGATTCGGGCGGGCGGCGGGCGGTCTTTGCCGGATCGTGCGCGGAATATGACTGGACTGGGTCGGAGCCGCTGGTAGAAAACAAAACTCCATGCAAACCGGGCAACTTATATGGCGTGTGTAAGAATGCCACCCGGGAAGTCGTGCAGGGTTACGCATTGCAGACAACGATATCCTTCGCATGGGGGCGGATATTTTTTCTCTACGGACCGGATGAGAACCCCAATCGGCTGATTCCATCGATCCTGCATCCGCTGCTGGCCGGCAAGCCCGCGTGTTGCCGATCGGGCGATCATGTGCGCGACCTGCTGCACGTGCATGATGTCGCGTCCGCGTTTGTCGCGCTGCTGCAGAGCGATGCGACGGGCGCTGTCAATATTGGATCAGGAGACGCGATCACGCTGGGAGAGGTTAGCCGCCAGGCGGCGCGGATTGTCGGGCGGGAAGACTTGCTTACTGTGGAGCGCCAGGCCGCAACACCGGCAAATCCCGCGGTAATTCTGGCCGATGCAACACGCTTGCGCCGTGAAGTTGGTTGGTCGCCGCGGTATGATCTGGCCTCGGGCCTGGAACAGGTCATCGCGTCGATGCGCCGTCCGCCCACTTCAAAGTCGCTATGACCGTTTTCGCTGAATCTCCCATGTTAAGGCAAGCCGTTGAACTGCCGCGGGGTTTCGGCCATTTTGTGCGAGACCTGTTCCGAAGCCGGCGCCTCATCTTTCAATTGTCGCTGCGCGAATTCCGCAACCGATACCTCGGTTCATCCCTCGGCCTGTTTTGGGCTCTGGTTCACCCGGCCAGCATCATCGTTCTCTACTGGTTCGTGCTGCAATTGGCGTTTGGAAATCCCAACATCGGCGATGTGCCGTTCGTTCTATGGCTCATGTGCGGTTTGGTTCCGTTTTTCTTTTTGTCCGAATCGATTTCCGGGGGCGCGACCGCGATTGTGGACAACGCATTCCTGGTCAAGAAAGTGGTTTTTCGCGTGAATATGCTGCCGGTCGTCCGGCTGCTCGCGCTCGTGCCGATCCACCTGATTTTCGTCGGGCTGATTCTGGTGATGACGCTCTGTTACCACCGGCCGATCACGCTCTATAGTTTGCAAATCCCGTACTATTTTCTCGCCGGCTGCTGTTTGTGCCTGGGGGTTTCGTTCCTGACTTCGGCGCTGATGCCATTTCTGCGGGATACGGTTCAGGTGATCGCGGTGCTCACGCAGTTTCTCTTCTGGCTGACGCCGGTATTCTGGTCGCCGACTACGATATCAGCATCGTTAGGCAAGAAACGATTGGTGCTGCCGATCCTCGAAGCCAATCCGCTGTTCTATCTTGTGCAGGGTTATCGGGAATCGCTCGGGGCAACGAAAGGCGTCTGGTTCTGGCAGCATTGGCTGCTGACGATCTACTTTTGGGGAGTGACGCTGGTGTTCCTGGTGGTTGGAATGCTGGTGTTCAAGCGATTGCGCCCGCATTTTGCGGACGTGGTTTGATCTGAGTTATTGCGCGACATAACGGAATTCAAGACGGCCGTCGGGGGCCGTGTCTCCGCTCACATAAAAATCCATCGGATCGCCCGGGTTTTGGAGATTGTCGGCCCACTTGAAGTCCAGGCTGATTCGGCCAGCAGGGAGACTCAGCGCCGTGCGGGGAATCGCGATTTGTATCCGATCGCCGGCCACGCGATAGCTTACGTCGGCGACGGGCGCCCAATTCCAAGTTCCGATATTCCGCTCGAGATGCGCCGATTTCTCGGTCGGCGGCAGGCGATTCACGATATAGCTGGAGCCGCCGCTGTTGATGAAAAGCATCATCCAATTCGGATCGGTGCGCGGCGTAATGGGGGCTGCGGTGCGAGCGTAAAAATATATATACCGATCGTCGCGGGCCACTTTCATCGCAAGCAGGCTATTGCGTCCGGTCCCGTTCGTGTAATGGACCAATCCAAAGCCGTCGAAATCGCGCGCGATGGTATTGCCCGCGTGTCCGTGAAAGACCGGCCCGACATCGTTCCACTGCTGAAGATCGCCGTCCATTTGAATGGTTTTCGCAGCCGAAGCCGTGGGGACAGGAGGGATGCCCTTATACCGGCGAATGTTGGCCATCATCTGCATGTAGTAATTGTCGTTGTAACCCCCTTTCATCGGCTCGATATCCCGGCTGTACTCCTCGGTGAATTGATCTCCGAACATCCAGTCGTCGTGAATGTTATTGGTGATGTTAGCGGTCCATTCGTTCCAGCCGGTCACCATGACAAACAGAGGGTCCAGTTGGAAGGCGCGTTTCCATTGCTCCTGGAAGTCATAGCCCCAATTGACGGCATCGGGTTTTGAATCTTGATGACCCTCATGAAAGCTGCGGCCGCGCCCATCGCCGAATTTCATCTGGGTGACGGCCCCATCGCTGGCCCGGAGATTCTGGGCGACGGCAACGTTCACCTCCTCCGCCCTTGTCGACTCATCGGTGTAACCGTAGACCTGCGGGTAAATGGATTCCCAATGCCACGCGTAAGGCGTGTCCACCAATGTGTTGGGCCAATGTGCCGCGCGAAGCGTGAAAAAGGATTTCACGTCCGATGTCGCCTGCTCCGGATCGCAGAGCATCAGCGGCTTGCCACCCCAGCGAAACCAAAGGTCCGGGTACAGTCCGGGCTTATATAAATCGTCATAGATTTGCTGCGCGGTTTTGCCTGCATTTGAATTTACCATGAAGCAAATCTGCGGAGTTTGGCCGCCTTCCTGACGCACCTGCTCAAACACCTTGCACAGCGCCATATATACGTCGCGATGGGTAACGGAATTGGTCGTGTCGAAGATCAGCGTGTCCACCCCGGCATCGGAGAGCAGATGGGCATGGCGACGCAGAACCCACGGGTCAACGTTGCTGTAATAGCCGTAAAGCGGTTCGCCCCAGTAGCATTTATGGCGTTTGCTCGGCCCCCAAAAAGGGCAATCCGAAGAGGTCAGCGCTTCCGGATGGGCGGCGATGATCTTGGTCGCGTCGAACGGGCCGTAATCAACTTTTTCTCCCTGGTAGAGAAAATAAAATATGCCGACAAAACGGTCCGGCCGCGGGCCGCCGACATCGTCCGCCAGGGGAAGGCTTCGCCCCAGCGCGTCAATTCCCGGCCAGGGAACGCCAGGATTGACGGATGCCGCCGCGCCCGGCGCATCGGCCTTAACGTCGCTGGTCCAAATGTTCGGAAGCGCGACCAAAAGGAAGAAAGCCCAAAGCCATCGCGCCAATTGTCGGTCGCCCTTAGTGCGGATATGTGATTGATTATTCACCGGCATCGCATTTGACATGCGCTCGTGTCGGATCGCTGATCTGATAGAATAACACAGCTATCGGGGCCGAACAAATGGCCCGATATTGCTTGGCAAAGGCAGACCATTCATGAGCGTGATGATAGAGGTACGGAATCTCAGCAAGTGTTATCACGTTTACGCCGCGCCGGTTGACCGCGTGAAGCAGGCCATCACCCTCGGCAAGAAGCAATATTACCGGGAGTTTTGGGCGCTGCGGGATATTTCGTTTTCGATCCAGCGCGGCGAAACCATCGGCATTGTGGGGGCCAACGGTTCGGGAAAATCGACGCTCCTGCAGCTCATCACGGGGGTGCTCACCCCCACGGTGGGTGAAGTTCGCTTGAATGGGAAAGTGGCCGCGCTCCTGGAACTGGGCGCGGGGTTTAATCCGGAACTCACCGGACGGCAAAATATCTCCATCAACGCGGCGATCCTCGGGATCCAGCGTCAGGCATTTGATGAACTGTTCGAGCGGACCGTGGCATTCGCCGACATCGGGCTCTTCATCGATTGTCCGGTAAAGACATATTCGTCAGGTATGAGCGTCCGCCTCGCTTTCGCGCTGCAAATGTCGTTGCCAAAGGAAATCCTCATTGTGGACGAAGCGCTTGCGGTGGGGGATGAGCTGTTTCAGCGAAAATGTTTCGCGGCCCTGGAAGAATTCCGCGCCGGCGGCGGTACAACGCTTTTCGTCTCGCATTCCGCGGCCATGGTGAAGGAACTGTGTGATCGCGCCCTTTTCCTCGACGCGGGCCAGTTGGTACAGACCGGCGACTGTACGCCGGTGGTGGAGAATTATCAGAAGTTTTTGTTCATGCGCGAGCCGCAGCGGTCGGCGTTTCGTGAGAGCTTGCGTCAAGGATCATCGCCGGCACAAAGCGGCGCGGAATTGCCGATGGTCTCCGAGACTGCGAATGGACCCGAAGAGCACGCCGATGGAGATTTTGCGCCGCATCTGAAACCGCAGAGCCAGGTCGTTTATCCTTCGCAGGGCGCGGAGATCTCAAATGCGCGCATCGAGACGCTTGGCGGGCGGGTGGTGAATATTCTGGTGCCGCACTACAGATATCGCTTTTGCTATGACGTCGCTTTTCAGGAAGATTGCAGTCATGTGCTATTTGGAATGGTGATCAAAAACGCGACGGGGACTGAATTGGGCGGGACGGCCCACGCGGCGCCGGGGCAGGGGGAACGGAATGTGCCGGCCGGCTCGGTTTTTAAGGTTGCCATCGAGTTCACCGCTTGTTTGCTGACGGGAACCTTCTACCTGAATTGCGGCGTCACCGGCTCGCGCGGCGATTATCACGGATTTCTTGCGAGAATGGTTGACGTGCTGGTCGTGCAGATTCGCAAGCCGGCCGACCGGCAGGTTACGGGATTCATTGATTTCGATTTCTCCCCCCGCGCCGTACGGGAGTCCGGCGCGGCGTTGGGAGCCGAGGCGCCCGCTTCCTCCTCTTATCCGGCATGATTCATGGCTGATACCGCAAAGACCTGTTTTCTAATCGTCGGCCTGCCTCGCAGCGGCACTTCGTCTATCGCACAGTTCCTCGATCATCTGGGCGTATATTTCGGCGACCCCGCTCATTTTCTCGACACGACGAAGCTGACGCACAATCCGATCTTCTACGAGCTGCAATGGATCAATGACTTCAACGATCGCGTGCTTGGCGTTTGGGACTACACCTATGTCCAGGACGTTGTGCCCGCCGAGTCCGATTTTGACCGCCCGGAAATCAAATCCCTCCGACAGGAGCTTCGGAATCAATTCCTGCAGGAATTCGGTGATCGCCCGCTGGTGGGAGTTAAAGACCCTCGCATTTGCTTTACGTTTCCCCTCTGGCGGGATCTGCTCAGTGAACTGGGATATGAGATCAAGACCATTCTGACGCTTCGCGCTCCCTCGGCGATTATTAAGTCAAATCGTGCTTTGATGCTGGGGCGTTTGAACCGCTGGCAGCGATTTTATGCGCGCCACCTTCTGGCGGTTCGCTATTTCACTCGGGATATTCCGGTCTGCCGATTCGATTATGACCTGCTGATGCAAGACCCCCTGAACTATGGGCGGGAAAAGGCCGCTGAGCTGGGGCTGGCGATACCGGACCCCGCGCAGGCGGCGCGTCATTTGTCTCGCGAACATTATCACCATCAACCGAATGATGCGGGCACCGGCGATCCCTGGGTCGATCGGATCGATTCCGAAATGCGAACCGGACGGCTGGACCCGAACGAATATCTCGAATTTCGCAGCATAGCGTTGCTTTTCATCGGGGATCTGCGCGAACAGGACCGGGATATCCAGCAGGCTTTGTCAAAAAAGGATTCATATATAGAGGCCGTCGAAATACGAAATCGAGAAGCGGCAGAAGCGCTTTCCGCCAAAGACCGGCAGATCGCCAATCTCGACGCCGCGATTCATCAGTCGGCTGAGGAGATTCAAACATCACAGCAGACCTTGGCAAACCGCGACGCGCAAATTCAGCAACTTCAAGACGAACTTGGCCGCCTGCAAGACGATCTGAAACGTCATCGAGAAGAATTGGATCGGCATGCAAAAGAACTGGAACAACGTGGAGAAGAACTGACGGTGCGCCAGGGGCGCGTGGATTCGCTGACAGCCGAGCATAGTGCGCTTGGCGCGAAACACGCCGAGCTTGAGCGGCGGTGTGCCGAGCTCACGCAGCAGTTAAATGAGCTTCAAGCCCGTCGCATGGTTCGTCTGATGCATTTGCTCGATCGCGTAGGCAGGGGTGGCTCCGAACCCGCCGCGCCATGAAACAGCAAACCAGTCCCCATCTCAGACCTTTGAATCGGACGCTGTGGGAGAGCGCCGATGATAACCCGTGGTTTCTGTTTACCGGGCCGTTTCGTCCGGGGCGTTACATTATTTCGTTTGTCGGCCGCGCGCTGGATGGGACGCCGCCCAGCGCGATGAAGCTGTATTTCGCGGATCACGCGGGCCAGTTCTGCGAGAGCGAGGTCATCGCGATGCGCTCCCTCACCATCAGCCCGCAGGCGGTGCCGCACACGCTGACGTTTGATCTGCCGCGGCCCGCGGCTTCAATTCGTTTCGATCCTGCCGAAGTTGCCGGCCTGTTTGAGTTGGGCGGGTTGACCCTCAAGCGTCAGCCGAAAATCATTCGCGCCGCCCGCATATCGGCGACGCTTGTTTCGCAGATGGCGCGTTCACCGCGGCAATTCGCCAATCTGGTTGCGCGTTATGCGGAAGGATATGAGGCGGGCAATGGCGTCGCGGCGCCGCTGATCTCCACCGGCGTTGCCCTGCCGGATGTTGCGCCGATGAACCTTCGGCCTATGCCCGGGCGCGAGCCATGTCTCAACGTTTTGATTCCCGGCCTGGTCATGCGGGCCATGTCCGGCGGCCCGAATACGGCGTTTAATCTCACCTATCGCCTCGCCCACCAGGGCGTGCCGATCCGCTACATTTCCACCGATGTCGAAATGGATCACGACGAGAACGTCTTGTGGGACCATTTCTCCAAAGTCTCCGGCATCGGTCGCCGGCTTGCCAATGTCGAGCTTGTCAGCGCCCACGACCGTAGCGTCGCCACGGAAATCGGCGAGGCCGACGTTTTCTTCGGGACTGCCTGGTGGACCGTGCAGATGATCAAGCATGCGCTGCCTCAGATGCGGACAAAGCAATTCATCTACATGATTCAGGACTTTGAGCCGGGCCTGTACGCCTGGTCAACGCGATACGCGCTGGCGATGGAAACCTACTCGATGGATTTCTTCGGCATCATCAACTCCCGTACTCTGTCCGATTATCTGTTCACCCAAAAAATCGGGCGATTTGCCGATCCCGCGTTTGCGCAGAAATGTCTCACCTTCGATCCGGCACTGGATCGGCATCTCTTCTTTCCGGAATTGCCCCGCAACGGCGGCAAACAGCGGCTGCTGTTCTATGCCCGCCCCGGGGCGCCGCGAAATTTGTACGAACTGGGCATTATGGCATTGCGGCAGGCGGTGGCGCGCGGCGCGTTCGGGGCTGATGGGTGGGAATTGCTCTTCATCGGCGAAAGCCTGCCGCCGATTCATCTCGGCAACAATGTCGTCATTCGCCAGGCGCCCTGGAGCAGCTATGAGGATTATGCCCGGCTGCTTCGGTCCTCGACGGTGGGCTTGTCCCTCATGCTGTCGCCCCATCCGAGTTATCCGCCGCTTGAAATGGGGGTGTGCGGAATGTTGCCCGTGACCACGGCATTTTCGGTGAAATCCGCCGACGTGTTGCATCAGTATTGCCGAAACATCATCGCCGTTCCACCCCGTTTGGAAGCAGTGGTGGAGGGGCTGATGGAGGCATTTATGCGAAGCGGCGACATCGAATCCCGCCGGCTCAATGCCGCAAGCAGTCTTCCTTCCACCTGGGACGAGGTATTCGAGCCAATGATCCCGCCCATTGTCGAATTCTGGCGGCGATGCGCGGCGGCGGCGCATCGCTGATCCGCGCACGTTGAAGACTGATCGTTCGCCGGATATTCTGCGGGTAATGGAAGAAACCTTTTCGGTGCTTGGTTTCGACATTCCGGTGCGGCTTATCAACCTGACGGGAGGGGGTCCGGACACCTTCGAAGTCATCAGCCGCCACCATATCGATGTTCTCAAGAAACACGTGGGCCTTGAGCCCTCTAACGCGGTGCTTGAAATCGGCTGCGGGATCGGGCGCGACGCCATCCCGTTTTTGCAGATTCTGGGGCCGTCCGGCCGCTATTGGGGCGTGGATATCATCAAGGATTCGATCGATTGGTGCCAGGCGAATATCAGCGCCCGAAATCCCCGGTTCAACTTCATTCATTACAACGTAAAAGACCAACTGCACAACCCCGGCGGCAGCACCAGGACCACGAGCATTCGGCTGCCGATTGAAGATGAGTCGATCGACACCATCATTCTCTGGTCGGTCTTCACGCACATGTTCGAGCGGGACATCGTTCATTACCTCCGCGAATTTCGCAGGGTGCTGAAGAGACACGGGCGCGTTTACGCGACGTGGTTTGTCGTCAACGACGGCGTGCTTGAATCCGCCCGCAAGACCAACCTGACGCCATTTGATCTGCGTTTTGAGCATCTTGCGAGCCCCGGCTGCTATATCAATGACCCGATCCATCCGGCCGGAGCGGTGGCCTACGATGAACGCAATGTCCAGGAAATGGTGAAGGAATCCGGATTAGAACTGGTTGGCGAGGTCCTGCGGGGAAGCTGGTCCGGATTTTGGCCCAATTGCCATGGAGGCCAGGACGCGACCATCCTCGCGCTGCCCAGTCGAGTCAACCACGTGCCGGATTTCCGGATGCGCAACCTCGCAAAACGGTGGATTCATCGCGCGCGCCAGAGTTCGACATTGCGTCGCATCGCGTCACTCCCGGTTTTTTCGAGCGTGACAAGTGCCGTCTGCCATCGTGTTCTGCAACCGCCGGGCGATTACCCGACCTGGATTGCCGATCGCTTGATCATGCGTCGAACTCGTTACCCTGCCCGCGGCGAAAAGGGATTGCTCTCGTTTATCACCACGGCCTGGAACACGCCGGTTCCGTATCTCGACGCGGCTTGTCAGAGCCTGTTGCGCGCCCAGTCGGTGCCGGAATTCGAATGGGTGATGCTCGACAACGGTTCGACCGATCCGGAGACTTGCCGCTATCTGCGGGATCATGTCGCGACCGACTCGCGCGTTAAGTTTCTCCGCGTGGGGAAAAATCTGGGGCTCATCGGCGGCATGAGACACGCGCTGAATCACGCGACTGGCCGATATGTTCTTCCTTTCGATTCCGATGACACGCTTTATCCGGATTCCGTTGCGATCCTCACGAATTTCATTCAGAAAAATGAGTATCCGCCCGTGCTCTACACCGATGAGGATAAGCTCGACGAGAATGAGCCCTGTTGGCCCTATTTCAAGCCCGACTGGGATCCGGTCCTGTTTCTCAATTCCTGTTTCATCGCGCACCTCGGCTGCTTTGATCGCAAGTTGGCTCTGGAACTTGATGCCTATGGCGAACAGACCTGTGAGGGGTGTCACGATTGGGATACATTCTTGCGGTTTATGCTGGCTGGCCACAAGCCGGTTCATCTTCCTGAGATGCTTTACAGTTGGCGGATGCATCCGAATTCGACGTCCGGCAACATCAACTCCAAGAGCTTTATCCACGAGTCGCATCGAGCGGTGCTGCGACGATTCCTGAGCACCCGGCCGCGGCCGGACCGTTACGAGCTAAAATCAAGTCCCCTGTTCAACGGCACACCGGACTGGTGGTTTTTCCGCAAGCCGGTTGAACCTGTTCCGCTGCTGTCCGTGGTTCTGTCCCTCGATCCCGAGAAGGCTGATTCCGCCGCGCAGCTCGCATCATGTGAATATCCGGACCATCAGGTGGAAGTCGTCCACGCACGGAAATCTCCGCGGGATTTGCTTCCGCTGCTCGAGAATCGCCGCGGGTTGGTCTGCATCACGTTCGATTCGGTCAGGCTCACCCAGCCGCAATGGCCGTGGGAATTGCTGGGCCTCACCGAACTCTATCCCGATACCGTGATGATCGGCGGATGGGTGACCGATCGGCAGGATCGCACCGTCGATGCGCCGCGCGTGCTCGGATTCGGCGGTCTGTTTGGCTGTCCCGATCGGGGCCGGCACATATCCGATCCCGGATATTCCGCGTGGATGTGGAAACAACGTTCCGTCAGCGGAGTCTCGACGCTTCTTTGCGCCATCGATGTTCAATTTCTTCGGCAGGTCATCGAGGAATTTCGTGATGCCCCCATGTCATGGTTCTTTCTAGGCGCCTGGGCCGCCGCCAGCGCGAGGCGTTCGGGCAAACGCATCGTTTATACTCCGTTCCTGAGAGGACAATCTGATTTCGCCGTGGACCCCGGCGTGAGTCACGAGGAGATGATCGCCTTCGCCAGAACCTGCGCCGACGTTATGCCGGATACTCGCTTTTACAGCCAGCATTTTGGCTTGCTTCCGGAACAGGCCTATCAGCCGATCCCCGAATTTCAGCGTGAATCATCGGAAAAGCATTTGTTCGCACACCGTTCTTAGCGGCAATCCGGCATGAATCCGATTTTCGCGAGTCGATTGCGAGGCATACTGCGAAGGCTAATCGGTTGCTCACCGCAGCAGCAGGCGGCTTCCCCCGAGCAATATCAGCAATGGCTGGCGGAGCGCATCGCCGCGCGTGCGAAGCAGTTTTCGACACTGGCTTCGCCGGGACAGTTCTCGCTGGTCACCGGTGTGTATGAGCGGACACCGGCAGAGGTGTTTCAGGAGACGGCCGATTCCGTCCTGGCCCAATCATCAAAACATTTCGAGTGGATCGTCCTTGCGCATGGGCCTGTTCCACATCAGCTTGATGCTTACCTGGGCAAATTGGGATCCGACGCGCGCATCCGCGTGATCCGTTTGCCGGAAAATCTCGGAATCATCGGCGGAATGCGGCGATGCCTGGAAGAGGCCCGCGGACAATATGTCATTCCGCTTGATGCGGATGATCTGCTCACACCGGATGCACTGACGGTTCTGGCCGGCCGGCTGCAAAAGCCGTCACCGATTGTTTATTCCGACGAAGATTCGCTCGTGAACGGCAGACCGCAATCGCCATATTTTCGTCCCGATTGGGATCCGCTGCTGAATCTTTCCAGCTCTTACATCTTTCACCTCGTCGCCTTCGATCGCCGCATCGCCCTCGAACTCGGCATCTATTCCGATCAGGCGGCGAACTGGTGTCACGATTGGGACACGGTCTTCCACTTCATCGCGGCAGGCCATGTGCCGGTCCATATTTCCGAGGTTCTCTATCACTGGCGGGTCCATCAGGCTTCCCACACCAACAAGGCCGGCCCGCACGAAGGGTCGCTGCAATCGCAAATGCATTTACTCCAGAGGTTTCTTTCGACGCGACCCGACGGACATCTATTCGACATCAAGCCATTTCCAATTTTTCGAGGCGCGCAGGAGTTTTGGCTCTCGCGGAAGCACATTGATCCGGTTTCGTTCGATATTGCCGTCGCTTCAAACGCTATCCCCGCACGCAATCTGGCGGATTATCGCGGGAGCTATCCATTCTCAAAATGCGTGAAAATCGGCGGCATTGAATCGCTTGCCGCCATGGTCGCGAATTCAACTTCTTCGCTGGTGGCTGTCATTCGCGGAGAATTGACTCCAGCCGAAGTGGAGTGGCCCTGGGAAGCACAGGGGCTTTTTGCCTTGCATTCGGACATGAGCCTGCTCGCCGGGCGAATCGTTGACCCAAGCCGGATTGTGGTGGGCGGCCCGGAGCAAATCGATGCCGAGGGGAACTGTTCCTGTCCCTATCGCGGGATGGCCGCGCACGACCCTGGAGAAATGGCCCTGGCCCTGAAGCCGCATACGGTGAATTGTCCGAACGCCGCTTTTTTTGTCGCCCGCACGGAATTCTTGCGGGGGGCATTGGCGAGATTGCCGCGAGACGCGACGCTGCAATTCATCGGGCCGTGGTTGGCCAAGCTTGCTCACCGGCAGGGACAACGGGTCGGCTACTCGCCGCTGATCGCGGCCGATGCACCGGCCGGGTTGGACTGCGCGATGCATGCATCCGACGAAGAACGCAGTGCTTTTCTGGCCTTCCAGAACAAATAAAACAAATCCTTCGCCGCGAGTCCAAATTGCTGCCAATCTCGATGGTCTACTATTGAAGATTAGTATTGATTATCGACCCATGTGAGGCACCTCACCCAACTTTTTCTCGGGCTGATCATTTGCTGCGCCGTTCGGTAAAGAATTGGAAAAGCTGACCCGATAGATGGACTGAATCGATTCTTCGTCCTCAGCCAGACAGGCGTAACCGGCAGCATCGGATGGATTCTAACGTACAACTTCTCGTATTCGGCCTGAACGACCGGCGATATGGTTTGCATCTCGCCCAGGTGGAGCGCGTCGTCCGCGCAGTGGATGCAACGCCTCTGCCTCATGCCCCGCCAATCGTCTGCGGGGCGATCGATCTTCACGGAGACATTGTGCCGGTGCTCAGCATGCGCAAGCGGCTCGGCTTTGCCGATCGCCAGATCAGCCCGGACGATCAATTTGTCATCGCGCGCACCTCGCGGCAAAGCGTCGCGCTGGTGGTGGATACCACCCTCGGCGTCATCGAACGCCGCGCGGAAGATATTATCTCGGCCTGCAAGATTCTTCCGCGACTGGAACAAATCGAAGGCCTGGTCCGACTCGAGGATGACTTGCTTCTCATCCATGATCTCGACCGCTTTCTGTCTCTCGATGAACAGCGGGAACTGGATTTGGCTCTGGCCGGATCGGCAGACCATGGAAACTGAAACCCCCGAATTGCTGTTATCGCGGATCAGCGCGTTTGTAGCCCAGACGATGGGATGGGATTACCCGCCGTCTCGCCATGCGGACCTCCGGAGGGGGATCGCGGCCGCGGCTAAAGAGCTTGGCTTTGATAGCGCCGCCGATTGCGCGCATCGCTGCCTGTCGGGCGCTTTGACGAAGCAACAGCTCGACCAGCTCGCGGGCCATCTGACGGTGGGGGAGACCTATTTTTTCCGAGAAAGCAAAGCATTTGAGAATCTCGCCCGCGAGATTCTGCCGAAGCTGGTCAAATTGGGCGGCCGGGCGAATCGGGAATTGCGGATTTGGAGCGCCGGATGCTGCACGGGCGAAGAACCGTATTCGATCGCGATCCTGCTTCGAGAAATGCTTTCCGACTGGCGGGAGTGGAATATAACTTTGCTGGCGACCGACATCAATCAGCGATTTCTGCGCAAAGCCGAGACCGGAATATTCGGAGAATGGTCCTTCCGCGGTGTACCGACGTGGCTCAAGGGCCGATATTTCCGCACCGCGCCGGAGGGGAGATTTGAAATACTGCCTGAGATCGCGGAGATGGTCCGCTTCGCGCATTTGAACCTTGCCGACGACAACTATGCGCCGGTACTGGACGAATATGGACCGATGGACGTGATCTTCTGCCGAAACGTTTTGATGTATTTCAAACCGTCGCAGGCGCAGAAGGTCATCGAAAGACTCCACCGCGCGCAGGCGGAGGGGGGCTGGTTGATCGTCGGCGCCAGCGAGCTGTCACACAGTTTCTTCTCGCCCTATTGCGCGGTGAATCTGGACGGCGCGTTCCTGTATCAGAAGGACAGCAGCAGGCCGTCGGCCACAGTGTGCGAGACGCCGGTTTTATTGAGTCCGCTGAATGAGGAAGCGCTTGGCATCGATGTGCCGTTCATTTTCTCCGCACAACCCGAACCGACGTCCGATGAGATTTCGGAATCGCCCGAGCCGATCGAGGTTTCCCCGCCGGACGAAACGCCGGAATCCGCGGCGCTGAGCATTGAAGCGAGATCGCTCGCGGATCAAGGAAATCTGACGGCGGCTCTCGGCTGCTGCGATCGTTGGATAGCGGCCGACAAGCTCAATCCCGCGAGCCACTATCTGCGCTCGGTCGTGCTCCAGGAGCAGGGGGCGATGCTTGAGGCGGTTCAATCATTGCGGCGGGCGCTCTACCTCGATCCGGAACATGTCCTGGCGCATTTTGCGATGGGCAGTCTCGCCCGCGGCCGAAATCAACCGCTTGAATCGCGCAAACATCTGTCCAACGCGCTTCGGCTGCTGAGGACTTATTCCCCACAGACGGTTCTCCCGGAATCGGACGGTGTGACGGCTGGGCGATTGGCCGAGATCATCGGTTCTATCGCTGAAATGGAGGTCGGAGGATGACCGAGCAAACGACAATCCCAGCGCCTGCAGAGTCCCCTGTCGCCGATTCCGCGAGGGAGATTCTCAAAGCGCGTGCCCGCGCCCTGG
>Ga0182024_10014259_pt1 | contig 15382 bp, 14 predicted proteins | sample P32metaG_FD_120480 | JGI IMG/M metagenome (GOLD analysis project Ga0182024, IMG submission 120480) | Permafrost microbial communities from Stordalen Mire, Sweden - P3-2 metaG (Illumina Assembly) | ecosystem: Environmental > Terrestrial > Soil > Wetlands > Permafrost | place: Sweden: Stordalen... | reverse complement strand
ATCTTCGTGAGCCGCCAATTTGGGCGCCAGTGCAGTCTTGGCGGCCTGCAGCGTGGGGTTGGTATTCGCCTCGCTCACCGCGCGAAATGTATCCAGGGCCCGACCGAGCAGCAGCCCGGTCTTCTCCATGGCCACGATGGTGTTTTCGAACGTCGGCGCTGCCGGGTTCTGCGCGATTGTTTCGGTTTGGCGAATTTGCTCCGCCATACCGGCTTCGATAGCCGGCTGATAGTCGGTATCTTGCAGCTTATCGAAAGGCGGCGCCTGAAACGGCAATCTACTCGGCGCGTAGAACGGATTCGCTGGGCCGAATTCGGCGGCCTTCGTATTCGATGCCAGGCTGCCGGTGACCAGCGCGAAGCCGCCGGCCGTAATCAAGGTTTGCAGGTGTTTCAATCGGGCTACCTAGGGAGTTTTAGGGCCCTAAGTTTACCCGAAAGACCGCAAGCGCTCGTGCGCCGCCGCGGCCCCTAGCGCAGGCTCGCGTGCAGAGTCTCGGCATCCTCGGCGCGCGTGCACACGAAGGTCAGATCTTCGCGCTTCGGCGACCAGATATGTATGCCGGATTCCTGCGACTCGCGAAACAGCACCTGCTCGCCCATCTGGCCGCAAAACGCGCTCGCCGCGTCAAAGGCTTTGTAATTCGTCTCCGCTTGCCTGGCAAAGCTCGGCGCCGACACGCTTACGCGAAATGCATCCTGGCCGACCGGTACGACTTTTTGCGGCGCTGCCGCGCATCCGGCTGCGGCTACGATCGTGAGCAAACTCCACAATCGGTGATTTTTGATGCTGCGCATTGCCTTGGCACTCCTGCTGGTTGAGTCACCTTAACTTGGCGCGGCGGCCCCGGGTTGTGATACGCGGCACGCTCGGCAGCGGCGGCCTGTGACGAATGTCACGGGCAGTTTTCCCGGTCGGGTTCTGTCAAATGGCGACGCCGACGCCGTATCGATATACGTTCTCGCCGCCAAGATAGGCTGTCACCGACAGCGCGATGCAGGTCGCGCCCAGCACGGCGACGAACAGCCATGAAGGCCGCGTTTGCTGCGCGCTGCCCGCTCCCCTCCACACGGACACCAATATCAGCGCCAAGGAAGTGAACATGGCCCACTTCACATGCGAGGAGATGGCGGCGTGAGCGGCGGCGCCGACTTGCAGGTCGAGAACTCCCGCCAATCCCGTGGCGAGCGCGAACAGCGCCGCAACGGCGGCGATGCAAAGATTCCAGGTGCCCACCGTGGCAAAAGTCGCGGCCAACGGCTCGCTGCGCACCATCCTCGCCCCGATCAAAAAAAGGCCCGCCGTCAATGTCAGGGCAACGGGAAAATGCACCACCATCGGGTGCCAGCCCGGCAGCAGATTCATGATGCCGCCGCGGCGAGCCGGCCGCGCCACCAATTGATCGCGTCGGACAATCCCTCGTCCAGGCCGAAGCGGGGCCGCCACGCCGTCTCTTCGCGCAGGCGGCGAGTCGCGGGTATCAGCAACGGCGGTTCGGCGGGCGCGGCGCGCGCGCCGAGGCGCACCAGATCCGCTCGACCGATCTTCACGGCGATCCGCTCTATCAACTCGGCAACCGCGATCCTTTCATCCGAACCTACGTTCACGGGCCCTTCTACCTGCGCATCGAGCATGGCGGCAAATGCAGCGCCGACATCGGCAACATGCAGGAAGCTGCGGACCTGGCGGCCGTGCGTGCACAGCGCCTCACGATCGCACAACAGGCTGCGAATGACAGAGGGCACCAAGCGCTGGGGATGCTCGCCGGGCCCGTATTGAAAGAAGATTCGTCCCCACGCACTGGAGATTCGCTGCCGGGCGGAGAACTCCGCGAGGTGCCGCTGCAGCCGCAGCTTGCATGCCGCGTAGGCAGGCGTGCCGGCGGACGCATCATCGGCCAGGGGACTTGCGTACTCGTCGCATACGCCAGGACCTGACCAGTCGTATTCGGCGCAGGATCCGGCCATCACGATGCGCCTTCCGCCCGCAGCATGAAAACGCCGCAGCAAATACTCGCTGGCACTGAGCCAGCGGAAATTATCGGCACTGTGCCAATAGACACCCGGCTCGGCAATCCAGGCGAAATGCAGCAGGTGCGTCGGCTGAATGAGATGCATCAACGCATCGATCGCCGCTTCATGAAGTAGATCGCCGCGATGCACGTCGGCGCCTCGAAGCTCATCCGGCAGCGGGCCGCCGTGCGAGGCAGACACGACCGCATGCACTTCGAAGCCCAAGGCGAGCAGCGCGGGCACGCTCCAGCGGCCGATGAATCCACTCGCTCCCGTGACCAGGACGCGCCCCGCGCCCGTCAAGCGCCCGCCGGATCCAGCAGCGGATACTCCGCATCGCGCGGCGCAATGACCCGAGGCTGCAGCGGCCATTCGATGCCGAACGCGGGATCGTTCCAACGCACGCCGCGCGCGTGCGCGGGAGAGTGAGCGATCGAAATCATGTAGAAGACCTCGCTGTGGTCCGTCAGCGTGATGAACCCATGCGCGAAACCGGGCGGAACGAACAAGGCACGGCGATTCTCGGCATTGATTTCGGTGCCGAACCAGCGGCAGTAATGACTCGACGCCGGACGCAAATCGACGATGACGTCGAATATCGCTCCACCGGTGCAGCGCACCAGCTTGTGCTCCTCATGCGGAGCGATCTGGTAATGCATGCCGCGCAAAGTCGCCTTGCGCGCGCTGTACGACACGCTGCACTCGCACAGTTCCGGACCGAGACCCTGCGCCGCGAACTCCTGCGAGCTGTAGCTGCGTGCGAAGAATCCCCGCGCGTCGCTGTTTGGCACGAGATCGACCAGATAGGCGCCGGGCAGCGAGGTTTCGGTGAAAGCGATCACGGGTGAACGCGCGTGAGCGGCACCGGAGTCACAAAGCGCCCGCCCCACTCCTCGATGCCGCGCAACTGCTGGCGGATTTCGCTTTGCAGGTTCCACGGCAGTATCAGTACGTAATCCGGCTTCGATTGCATCAGCACTTGCGGCGATACCACGGGTATATGGGTTCCAGGAAGCAACTTGGACTGCTTGTTGGGGTTCCTATCCGCCACCATGACGATGTCGGCCGGCGTGACCTGGCAGAAATTCAACAGCGTGTTGCCCTTCGCGGCCGCACCATAGGCCGCCACCGTCTTCGATGCACGTTTGGCATCGGCGAGAAAGTTCAGCAGCGACGCACGGCATTCGTCCACGCGGCGCGCGAATTGCATATAGGTCGAAAGCTCGCGCAGGCCTGCCGACTTCTCGCGGGCGCGCACCTCGATCAACGCGCCGCTGTCCGCGAGGTCGGTACGCCGCGAATGGGCGGCGAAAATGCGCAACGAGCCGCCGTGCGTGGGCAGCGTCTCGACGTCGTAAATGCGCAGGCCATGGCGGCTGAACACCTGCTCGATGGCGAACAACGATATGTAGGAATAGTGCTCGTGATAAATCGTGTCGAATTCCACGTGCTCGATGAGCTCGAGCAGGTGCGGGAATTCGATGGTTGCGTGCCCGGTGGGCTTGAGGAGTCGGCCTATCCCTGCGACGAAGTCGTTGAGCAAAGGCACGTGCGCCAATACGTTGTTGCCGATGATCAAGTCGGCTTGCCGGCCGCGGGCCAGCTTGTCGGCCAAGTCAGCGCCGAAAAACTCGACCAGCGTGGGTACGCCGATCTGTTCAGCCGCCGCCGCCACCGTGTCCGACGGGTCGATGCCGAGCACCGGTATGCCCATGTTCACGAAATTCTTCAGCAGATAGCCGTCATTGCTGGCAAGTTCGACCACCAAGCTGTCCGCGCTTAAGCCGAAGCGTTGCCGGGCCATCTCGCAATAACGTTGCGCGTGCAACAACCAATCGTCGGAATACGACGAGAAATAGACATAGTTGCCGAACAATTCCTGCGGCGCGACGTCGTAGTCGACCTGCACCAAGCGGCATGCATCGCACACCTTGGCGCGCAGCGGAAAGCGCCTCTCCTCCGCCACCTCGGCCGCGGATGCAATGAAGGCGTTCGATGCCGGCTGCATCCCAAGATCCGCCATGGTGACGGTCAAACTCCCGCCGCAGGCGCGGCAGCCTTTCACCACGCCTGCCATCTTGGCCTCACTCCTTCCACGTTTTCCAAGGAGCGGCACCGCTGTCCCATAATTCATTCAAACTTTGCTTGTCCCGCAGCGTGTCCATGGGCTGCCAGAAACCGCGGTGCACCCAGGCGCCCAGCTGGCCGTCGGTTGCCAGGCGCTGCATCGGCTCGTTCTCCCACACCGTGTTCGAACCGTCGATCAGCTCCAGTACGCTCGGCTGCAGGATGAAGAAGCCGCCGTTGATCAAGCCGCCTTCCGAATGCGGCTTTTCTTCAAAGGAAACGACCTGGCTGTCCTGGGTCGCAATGCGCCCGAAACGCGCCGGCGGCCGCACGCAGGTGACGGTGGCCTTGCGGCCGTGTTTCTCGTGGAATTCGAGCTGCGCCCGCACATCGACATCCGACAAACCGTCGCCGTAGGTCATGCAAAACGACTCATCCCGATTCAAGTATTTCTCGACCTGCAGCAAACGTCCGCCCGTCATGCTCTCCTCGCCGGTGTCGACCAAGGTGACCTTCCAAGGATCGACGCGGCGATCATGGTATTCGACCCGATTTTCCGCCATGTCGAAGGTGACGTCGGCCTGATGCAGGAAGTAATTGGCGAAATACTCCTTGACCATGTATCCCTTGTAGCCCAGGCAAATGATGAACTCGTTGATTCCGTACGAGGTATAGAACTTCATGATGTGCCAGAGAATCGGACGCGTGCCGATTTCCACCATCGGCTTCGGACGGGTGCTCGATTCTTCCGCAATGCGCGTGCCTTTGCCGCCCGCTAGAATCACGCACTTCATGTTGGCGGTACGCGCGACATCGAACGATATTGCGAAATCTGCGACCGCGAAAATGTCAGCATATTTTCTCCCGCCTTGTGCGCTCGATACCAATCCGCGGTCCAAGCCAGCGATGCGGCAACATCGAGCATCGGTCGCCACCCTAGCGAGCGCTGGGCCAGCGTCGATGACAATGTCAGGGCCTGGGCTTCCTGCGGATGCAAGCCCGGGTCGCGTTGCCATCCGGGTTTGCCGCCGAAGCGTGCACTGAAAACATCCACCACCTCGCGTACCGTGCAAAAGGATGCCGGGTTCGGACCGAAATTGACAGCGCGCGGCGCCGCCGCGGGAGTCTCGGCCAGCGCTTGCGCCAACGCGAGATAGCCGGACAAAGGTTCGAGTACGTGTTGCCACGGTCGAATTGCGTCGGGATAACGCAGGTTGACCGGTACCCCCGATTCCAGCGCCCTGACGCAGTCGGGAATCAGTCTATCGGCGGACCAATCGCCGCCGCCGATGACGTTGCCGGCGCGCGCGGTCGCCAGCGGCGGCCCGTCGTGGAAGAAGCTATCACGGAAGCTGCTCGTCACCAGTTCGCTGCATGCCTTGCTGTTGCTGTAGGGATCGTGACCGCCGAGCCGGTCTCGTTCGTCGAATGCTGCACCTTCGCCCGAATTCTCGTAGACCTTGTCGCTGGTGATGACCAAGCAACACTGCAGGCTGGTCAAGGCACGGCAGGCCTGCAACACCTGGACAGTGCCCATCACGTTGGTGGAAAAGGTCGCCACGGGGTCGCGGTACGATTCGCGCACCAGCGCCTGTGCCGCGATGTGAATGACAATTTGCGGATCGGTGGCCTGCATCGCGGCATGCAGGGCTGCGGCATCGCGTACATCGCCGATGATGGATCGTGCCTCGGTTCCCAGCAACGCGAACAGACTCGGCGCGGTGTGCGGCGCCAGAGCGTATCCGGTTACCGTCGCACCCAACTCGCGCAGCCAGAGGCTCAGCCAGGCGCCTTTGAAGCCCGTGTGGCCCGTGATAAAAACCCTGCGCTGTCGCCAAAATTCGGCCATGGACTGTATACTGCCCGCTCCGGCAATTATTGATTACCCATCAAAGAAGTCGAGTTGGCGCGATGATCAGCTATCAATTTGATCCTGCGTCGTTGCGGAAATTGGGCGAAGAGACCCATCAAATCTATGCCGGCAACACGCCTTTTCCACACATCGTCATCGATGATTTCATCGACCCGAAAATCCTCAGGCCCATTCTAGCCGAAGTCGATGCCGTTGATCGGTCGCGACGCTATGCAAAGTTCCTCGACCGCAAGACCGATCACAACAAATTCGCTTTTTTCCCGGAAGCTGTCGGTACCGAGACCTCGCGTTTGTTCTATTTCCTGAATTCCGGGCCCTTCCTGAGCTATATGGAGAAGCTGACCGGCATCGACAATCTGCTCGCTGATCCCTCGTATTTCGGCGGCGGACTGCATTGGATCGAGAACGGCGGCTTTCTCGAGGTGCACGCCGATTTCAACCACCTCAAGAAATACGATCTGGAGCGGCGCATCAACCTGCTTTTGTATTTGAACGAGAACTGGCAGGAGCAATTCAACGGTCAACTGGAACTCTGGGACCGCGCCACCATGACTTGCGCGAAATCCGTCGCGCCCGTTTTCAACCGGGCGGTGATTTTCTCGACCACCAAGGATTCCTTGCACGGCCATCCCGTACCCTTGGCGGCGCCGCCCGGCGTCGCACGCCGATCCTTGGCGCTCTACTACTACACCAACACCTGGGAACCCGCGGGGCAGGCGCATAGCACGCTCTACCACATATCGCGCGACAACAAGGTGAAGCTGCGCGTGTCGCGCCTGCTGCGCGGTTTTGTTCTCGATCTCATCCCGCCGATTCTTCGCAAAGGCTTTCGCGCCGCCAAGCGGCTCGCCAAGGGTGAAAAGTTCAGCGAATTGTGGAACTGAAGAACGGATCCAGCATGTCGCGGCTCCACCGCGCGCCGAACACCGTGAGGTGATTATTGTCCACGTACAGCGAGTGTCCCTGCGCCGCTATGGCACAGGGACTCCGATTCGGACAGAATTTCTCCGCCGGATCTATGAACGACACGTCGTCGGAGCGCCGCAATTCGGCGAAAACCGCCTCAGCCGGCGCGCGCCGCGCTTCGATCTCGGCATACGGTCGCCGCAGCGATAGCGGATCCCGGCCAAGATAAACCGCCTTGGCCAGCGCGGCAGGGACGGCAACCAGCTGCGGCGGCACCTGCTCCAGCAGCCAGATGTCGATGTCCATCGCTTGCAGGCGACGCACGGTTTCCTCGAGAGAACGACGCATGGCTGCATCGCCCGTGTAGACGACGCCGCCCTCGGTATAGGAAATCGTCAAGTCCTGGATCGTCTCGGTGCCGCCGCGCTCCCAGCCGGAAATGTACGTATCCCAGCGGTTCACCAGCAGCACATGGCGGATGTGCTGATCGCGAATCAATCCGAGCACCTTTTCAGCGATCGCTGCGCACGGATAGTCGCCCGCCGCGTGCCGGATCGGCGCGGCGCCCACCAGCGAGGGGCATCGGCTATAGCCGATCAACCACCCGGACACTCCCAGGGTCTTGGCGCGGGCATCGACACCCGGCGCCAGCGCGGCGGCGTGGCTGTCGCCCCAAACCAGGAAGGCGGGCCTGGACGCCGGCACGCCGACGCGGCATACGCTGTCGGCCGTCAAGCGCTCCACCGCGGGCATGCATTGGGTCCACGGCCATTGATCGTGCTCGCCTTGCGCATATTGCAAGGCCGCGCCTGAGAATCGCGACGGGAATCCATTCATGTTCACCCCGACGATGCCGAGCAAGCCAAGGGCCAGCAACCCGCCGGCAGCAGCCGCGAATACCTGTGCGCGCGGTTTGAGTATCGTGCCGGAGCGTATCGGCGCCTCGATGCAATGGAACGAGAGCACCGCCAGACCCACGGTGGCGGACAGCGCCGAGGCCGTCTGAATTGCCGATAATTCATGGTCCAGGAAGTAGCGGGTGAACGTCAGAATCGGCCAATGATAGAGATAGAGGCCGTAGGAGATCAGTCCGAAGTACACCAACAAGCGCTGCGCCAGCAGCGCACCGAGCAGCGTCGCGTTGCCGAGATTGGACACGATGATCAACACCGTGCCCAAGCATGGCAGCAGCGCGGCACCGCCGGGGAAGACCGTCGCCCGATCGTAGCAGACGAAGCTCAACCCTATGCATGCGGCGCCAAGCACCGCCATGAGTTCCGCCGCCGGGCGCGACAGCACCGCGCGGCGCGGCGCCAGCGCGATCAGGGCGCCCGCCAGCAACTCCCAGGCGCGCGGCGGCAACAGATAGAATGCGCGGGCCGGATCCTGCCGAACCAGCAAAATGCTGGCGCACAGCGACGCTGCGAACAACACGAAGATCACCGCCCATCGAGCCCTTGGCGAAGCGCGCAGCACGCCGTGAACGGCAAAAAGCAAAGGCGGAAAGAACAGATAGAACTGTTCTTCCACCGCCAGCGACCAGGTGTGCAGCAAGGGCATGGTGGAGGACGGAGCGGCGAAGTAGCCGGTGGCTTGCTCGAACAGCACATTCGAATAAAAGAACGCCGTGCCCCACAGGGAAGTCGAAAATGCGCGCAGATCGTGCGGCACGAACAAGAACGCGGCCGTCAGCGCAGTCAGGAGTCCGGTCAGGATGAGGGCCGGCAGGATTCTGCGCGCCCGGCGCTCATAAAAATGAGCGAACGAAAATACCCTGCTCTGCAGCCGCGTCTCGATCAGGTTCGAGATCAAGTATCCGGAGAGCACGAAGAAGACATCGACTCCGACATAGCCGCCGGTCAAGCCGGCCAGATTGGCATGAAAGCAGATGACGCCGAGAACCGCGATCGCCCGCAGTCCGTCGATGAAGGGTAGATACCCTGCTGGTGCGGCCGTGTGCGTATCCATCCGGAGCAGCTCTCGCCGCCTATCCTGCTTTCTTGGTCCAGTAGGCCTTGAGATCTTCCAGGCAGCGCCGCACCGGTCCTACTTTGAGCGCACCGCCGATCCTGATCTGCATGTTGCAGAAGGCGCCCAACGAGCGGACCAACATGAAAACATCCTTGTATTGGCCGCGGCGCTCGGTGGCGTAGGCGATTTTCAGCGCATCGCAGATTATGGCGAGCGGAAGTTTGTAGGTGCGCGAGCGGGCCGCGAATGGATCGTGCACGCATGCCAGGAAACTTGGGTCCGTGCATAGAATCCAGGTCGCCACCCGTTCCATGAGAAAAATCTTCATTTGCGCGGCCAGACGCCCACGATAATGGGTGGGCTCGCGCAGCAGTGCGCCCAAGGGGTCATCGGGCGATTCCGCGACGGCGAACAGCTGCTCGGTGACGGCGAGCCACGCCCGCCAGAATCGCGGCCTGGCAACGAAGTAATTGGAATGCACGGTATTGCGCGAATCCGAGATCAGATCGCGCAAATCCAGCGAACGCCCGATGCGCGCGAAGAATTGTTTGGCGGTGCTCAATAAGCCGGGATGTTCGACATCGCCGTGTTCGAACACATTCAGGTAGTAGGCGCTCAAGTGGATGCTGGGGCTCAGCAGCACGACATCGGTATCGGGCGGCGCTGCACGAATGAAGTCCGAGACGGCGGCGGCGTCGAGATTCGTCTTCCATTTGAACTTCGGCGACAGGAAGCCGTAGAACGCGTCATCCTGCAACGCTGTATTGAGCAGATAGTTTCTGATCGGCCAATACTCGTACCAATCGGGCCGCTCGTTGGCCGAGTTGTCAAGGACCTCGAAGCCGGGGTCCAGTTCTTCCCTGGAGGTGTAATGGTTGAGGATCTGGTGTGCATGCACCGCGCGCATCTTCGGCAGCATACTGCTTAAGTCAACTCGCCGCGAGCCGGCTCAGCAAAGCAACGTAGTTGGACCGATAGCTCTGCATGGCATAGCGCTCGCGCACATGCGCCAAGCCATTGGCGCCTTGCGTGGCGCGTAGCTGCGGCGATCGGATCAGCTGCTCCAGACTCGCTTCCCAAGCCTCGGCGTTGCCGGCATGAAAACCGTTGAACCCATCGATGACGGCCTCCGTATTCGCACCCACGGGCGATGCGACGCACGGCAAAGCCGCCGCCATGTACTGCAGCAGTTTGAATGCGCATTTGCCGCGCGCCCACTCATCATCGCTCAACGGCATCACGCCGATATGCGCGCCGGCCAAGGATTCGGCCTCGGTGGCGGAACTCCACAGGACGGACTCTACGTTGACGTCGCTCCACTGCGGAAAGCGCGAACAAATTACGCGCAGCTTGAGCGTCGGGTAGCGTTTGTTCAGACGTGCCAAGGCCGGCCGCAAAATCTCCAGATAGGTCAAATTCTCCGGGCTGCCGATCCAGGCAACGGTGGGCGCATCATCCGGGCGCGCGTAGCTCGGGCGGTAGCAGCCAATATCGATGGCGGTGGGCAGCACGGCAATTTCGCGGGCCGAACCCCGCGCAACGCCCGCCAGCACGTCATTGCCGGCCGCCACCACATGCGCCAGCCGGCACGTGGCGGCGAACTTTCGCTTGCGCCATCGGGATTGATCGGGCTCCTCGCCCAAGTTGCGCGGCTTGCGCACGTAAATCGCGTCGTCCACATCGAAAACGCAGCGCCGCGACAGTGCCGCGAACAAGCGCGCCTCCAGTGAGCTCAGCTTGATCTGATGCAGCACCGCGACATCCGCCCAACGCCACAAATCGCGCCTCTCCCAAGTGCGCAGCCCATATCTCCCTGCGGGAAATTGCTCGGTGCGCACCTGCCAACCCGCTGCCTGCAGCGGCTCGATCAGCGTGCGCATACGATGCCGAAATGAAGGCTGCTGCAAACCGTAGCCGACCAGCACTGCGTTCGGCATGAACTACGCCCTGCTGCCGCATGCCGCGAGAGCGGCCAGCGCGTTGATTGCAATCTCGACGCCATCCGCGAGCTGCAGCGCAGCCGCGCGCTTTGCCAACGCGACGCGCTGCGGCTCGTCGTGCAGCAACCCTTCAGTGGTTGCCACGATGTCCGCGGCATGGAGGCTGCTCGCCAGGGCGACCTGCGCTGCCACGCAGGCGTCGATTCTCCGCTTTTGATCGCGGGCGATGGGAACTGCGACGCAGGCGCAACCGCAGGCGATGCCCTGCAGCAGCGTTGAGCCGCCGTTCGCTATCACGACCCGCGCCGAGCGCATCAATGCCATCAATTCTGCCTGAGGCAACGGTGCCAGCCGGCGCAGCCCCGCCGCCGAAATCTTCTCTTCGGCCTTGTCTTCGCCGGCGGGGCCGACGAATATCGTCGACGCTCCTGCGGCGGCCAGCGAGCACGCCGCGCTCCTGAACTGCGCCACCGCATCGTGCGCTCCTGGATGGCCGGTGCCGCCGCCCGGCACCACCAGCACATACGAACCACCGGCATCGCCGGAAGAGGCTGCGTCCGTCTGCGGCGCGGCGCGCGCCAGGATCACATCCAAATAGCGCACCGTCGGACGCCGCAGCAAACGCAACTTGAATCGTTCCGAGAACCCAAGGCCGCCGGCGATGAATCGCGGATATGCGATCCAATGCTCATCGATCAGCCGCATCCAGCGCCAGCGAAATGCCTTGGCGCGCTGGCGCGGGCGCGCACTGATGTAAACGATGCGCGCGGCGACGCGCCGCGCTGCTTGCAGCTGCGCCGTGCGCCCGGCGTTGTCGAAGATCACGATATGCGGGCGAAACTCCTGCAGCTCGCGAATGACCTCGGCCGAGTGAAAGGTGGGCGACGCAGGCAGCAAGGCTGCACGGAACGGCACGCTGGCCGCGTACGGCGCTTGCTTGCTCAACAGGAAACGGATCTCGGCCTGCGGCCAGCGGCCGATCGCGGCGCGCGCAATCGCCAAGCTGCGTGCATATTCGCCCATGCCGTAGGCACCGGACACCGGCACGAACAGCAGCCGTGGGCCGTGGGCGCTGTCATCAAGCAAAGGCGGTGAACCAGCTGTCGAGCACCAGAACGTACCAGGCACGACGAAACTCGGTGGTGACTGGCCGCCGCAACACACCGCGCTCCATCAGTCGGCGCACCGCGTCGCGCAACATGCCTGGGTGACCCTTGAGCCATGCGTGCACGGGCAGTCCGAAACCGGATTTCGGTTGACTCAGATGCCCCTGCGGCAGTCGCGGCTGCATCAAGCGTCGCACCAGCAACTTTCCGCGGCGCCGCGACTCGTCCACCAGCAGCCGCGGGTCCACGCTCAGCATGAACTCGACCAAGCGATGGTCCAGCAACGGCGGCCGCACTTCCAAGGAATGCGCCATGCTGGTCCGGTCGACCTTGGTCAGCAGGCCCTCGGCAAGATCGGTGTGCACGTCCAACCAGCGCAGTCGCGACAGCGGGCTCAAGTCCTCGCGCCAATGCTGCCGGTAGAACCACAGATAGTCGTAGCCGGATTCCTGCCAATCCTGCGACAGCAGCGAGTCGATTTGCGCGGCCGTCATGCCGCCCAGCGCCGCGGCATACGCCGGCAAGCCGATATAGGCGTGGCGCTGCATCGATGACGCCAAGCGCGACAGCGGCGGCAGATGGCGGGCCAGGGACCTGTTCAAGAAGCTCGAGCGCTCGCCCACCCGCGACCAATAGCGTGGATAGCCGCAGAAGATCTCATCGCCTCCCTCGCCGCTCAGCGCCACCGTCACTTCACGGCGAGCGAACTGCGCCACCAGGTAATTCGACCAAGCGGCACTGTCGCCGAACGGCTCATCGAAAAGCTGCGTGATGCGCTCCAGCGCCCCGGCGAAGTCCGCCTGCGGTGCGGTCATTTCCAGATGCACCGTGTGAAAGTGCTGGGCGAGCCGCCGTGCCGCGTCGGCCTCCGATCGGGCGCTGGACTCGAACCCCAAGGTGTAGGTATGCGGAGAGTCCAGGTAGTAGGTGGTGAGTGCGGAGTCGATGCCGCCGCTCAAGAACACCCCGACAGGTACGTCCGACAGGGTTTGCGCGGGGATCAGCTCGCGCAGCAGCGCATCGAGTTCCTGCGCCGTCGCCGCGGAATCGCGCGCTACGATTGCCGCGGACGGGTGCCAGTAGCGCTGTAGCTCGGCACGGCCATCGACGAAGCTCAGGGTGTGTCCGGCCGGTAGTTTCGCTATCCCTAAATAGATGGTCTTCGGCGCCGGGATATAGCCGTGAAACAGGAAGTCCCGCAGTGCACTCTTGTCGATCTGCGGTTTGCCCAACAGCAGCAGCGCCTTGAGCTCGGAGGCGAACGCGATGCCCCCGTCCGGCAGCAGGCGGTAATACAAGGGCTTGATGCCGAGCCGGTCCCGGGCCAGCAGCAGGCGGCGCTTCGCGCCGTCCCACAGCGCGAAGGCGAACATGCCCGCCAGGGAGTTCAGAGAGGCGGCACCCTTCTCCGCCAAGAGGCGCAGCAGCACCTCCGTATCGCCGCTGGATTTCCATGGACCGGCCATGTCGGCGCGCAGCCGCTCGTGATTGTAGAGTTCGCCGTTGTACGTCAGCACGGCCGAGCCGTAGGTCATCGGCTGGTAGCCGGCCTCCGGCAAATCCTGGACTGCCAATCTGCGATGCGACAAGGCTATCCCAGGCTCGCTCCACACCCCTTCGCCGTCCGGACCACGATGCTTGAGCCGCTGCGCCATGCTCCTGGCGAGTTCGGCGGTAGCCCGCTGGCCCACGATTCCCGCTATTCCACACATGGGCCGCAGTCTAGCGCGACGACGACGCGATGTACCGCTGACTAGCCATCGGCGGGCGGTTCGTTTAGGGTGCACCCTGGAGCTGCGATACATGGCATCACCCGCTGACAAAAGACTGCTGGAATTGCTGGAAAAATGGCTTACCAGCCTCGAGCTCCATAGCAAGTATTCATCGCTTGACGACGACAGCTATTGGAAGGTTCAGCCGTGGATCGAGCATCAGCGTCCCAGCCGCTGGATCCTCGACCTCGCGAAGCAGAAAACGGTCGCTCTCAAGGCTCAAGTGGAGGAGCGCATCAAGCTGGGCGATGCGCAATTTTCCGAGTCTCTGGAGCTCATGATCTTTCTGGCGAACCTGGTGGGCGCCGAGCATATCGAGCGCTTCATTCCGATGGCCGAAACGCACAACGAGCGGGCCCCGACAGCGCTCGAGTCCGCGGCGGGTGCGCCCGAGGATGCCGCCACCGGCACACGCGAGATGCCCAAGCTGCTCGCCGGCAAACGGCCGCAAGAGCCGCCGCCGGCTGAGCCGACCACGCTGGTCGCACGGGTCGAGCGCAAGGCGAAGGCCGCCGGCAGGGCGCCTCCCAAAACGGCCGTAGCTGCGGCGCCGGCCGAAGCGGCGCACGAGCAAGTGATCGCGGATGCCGTGCGTCTGGTTCAATGGGGACGGAAATGGTTCGAGTTGCCCGAACTCATTGCACGGATGGCGGGACGTCCGCCGCTGGCGGAGGTACGGCGTTTGCTGAAAGAAAACAAGTCCGCGATCGACAAGAAGGCTGGCAAAAACTAAATCGATTCGTTGCTGCAACCGTTGCGCTTTTCCCGGCGACGGTGTGAAATCGCGCGCGGGTACCCGACGCTAGACGAGATTTAGGGAACCTACCACGGATTGCATGCTCAAAGGCGCCCATGATTACGACGAAAAATTTGTCCAAGCGATACGGCGACAAGCTCGCGGTCGATGACCTGACCTTCTCGGTCTCCCCGGGCGAAGTGCTGGGTTTCCTTGGCGCCAACGGTGCCGGCAAGTCCACCACCATGCGCATGATCGCGGGCTTCATCTCGCCGACCGAAGGCTCGGTGAGCGTCTGCGGCCATGACATCGAGCGCGAGCCGGTCGCCGCCAAGTCATGCATGGGCTATCTGCCCGAAGGCGCGCCCAGCTACGGCGAGATGACCGTCAGCGAGTTTCTCGACTTCGTCGCCGACATTCGCGGCCTGAAGGGTGAACGGCGCGCTCAGCGCCGCGCCGTCGTCATCGACCGCTTGGGCTTGGGCCCGGTCATCGAGCAAGTCATTGAAACGCTCTCCAAGGGTTTTCGCCGCCGCGTCGGACTGGCTCAGGCCTTGATCCACGACCCGCAGGTTCTGATCCTGGACGAACCCACGGATGGACTCGATCCGAATCAGAAGCACGAAGTACGGCGGCTCATCAATGAGCTCAGCAAGGACAAACTGGTCATCGTCTCGACCCACATCCTGGAAGAGGTGCACGAGGTGTGCACCCGCGCCATCATCATCGCGAATGGGCGCATCGTGGCGGACGAGACACCGGCCGCGCTCGAGGCGCGCTCTCGCTACCATCACGCCGTCAGCCTGCGGTTCGAAAAAGCGGACGAGATGTCGGCGGCATGCCGCGAGATCGCTGCTCTGCCCGAGGTCAGGGGCGTGGAGACCGACAGCCGCGCGCTGCGTCTGACCGCGGTGCCGAAACCCGGCGCGAACGCGCTTGCGGCGGTCAGCACGCTCATCGACCGCAACAACTGGAATGTGCCGGAGCTGCACCTCGAGT
>Ga0182024_10014258_pt1 | contig 15382 bp, 16 predicted proteins | sample P32metaG_FD_120480 | JGI IMG/M metagenome (GOLD analysis project Ga0182024, IMG submission 120480) | Permafrost microbial communities from Stordalen Mire, Sweden - P3-2 metaG (Illumina Assembly) | ecosystem: Environmental > Terrestrial > Soil > Wetlands > Permafrost | place: Sweden: Stordalen... | reverse complement strand
TGCCCTCGGCAAGTTCCGGGCGCAGACTGCGGTGTACCTTGCGGATCTGTCCACGCCGGCGAACGGTCCGGGGTCGATGGCGCAAACGGCGTCGTCAAACGCCGGGGTCGCGGCGGAACGCACCACGGCACCGGCCACCGCCGCACCCGCCGCACCGTCCATCGCCGCACCCCCCATCTCCGCATCGGCTCGACCGGCCCCGGTATCCGCCCTTCCGCCGGGCTTTGCCGTCGCAGGAATGGCCCAATACGTGGGCGAGCCTCGCGGCGCCGTCAACTAGCGCGGCTAGCGTTATTCCACAGCCCATGGGTCTGTACCTCGGACTGATCTCGGGCACCAGCATGGATGCGATCGACGCAGCGCTGGTCGACTTCGCCCAATCGCCGCTGTCGCTGGTGGCGGCGAGTGCTACAGCGCTCGATCCGGACCTCAAGGCGCGGATCACGGCCCTGATCGAGTCTCCTGAACGGGTGTCGCTCGATGAGATCGGTCAGATCGACGTGGCGGTTGCGCGGGAGTTCGCGAAAAGCACGCTCGATCTGCTGCATCGCGCGGGCGTCAAGCCGTCCGATGTGACCGCCATCGGAAGTCACGGGCAGACCCTGCGCCATCGCCCCGACCTCCCATTGCCTTTCACCTGGCAGATCGGCGACCCGAACGCGCTGGCCGAATTGACCGGGATCACCGTGGTCGGCGACTTTCGCCGCCGTGACGTGGCGGCCGGCGGACAGGGCGCCCCCCTCCTACCGGTATTCCACGATCAGGTTTTCCGGAGCGAGCGGGAAGAGCGCGTGATCCTGAACCTCGGCGGCATCGCCAACATCACCATCCTGGCGCGCGGCAAGGAGGTGTCCGGCTTCGACACGGGCCCGGCGAACCGGCTGCTGGATGCGTGGATCTCGCGTCACCGCGGCAAGGCTTTCGACGAGCACGGGGGCTGGGCCTCTAGCGGCCGGACCGATGCCACGTTGCTGAACCGCTTGCTCACCGAGCCCTACCTCGCGCTGCCGCCGCCCAAGAGCACGGGGCGCGAGCTCTTCAACATGCCCTGGCTTCTCGAGAAGCTGGGACCGGAAAAACGCCGGCCGGAAGACGTTCAAGCCACCCTGCTCGAATACACCGCCGCCACGGTCGCGGATGCCGTGCGCCGGCACGCGCCGGGCGCCTCGCTCTATGCCTGCGGCGGGGGCGCGCGCAATTCAGCTCTACTCGCCGAACTAGCCCGCCGGTTGTCGCCGGCCCGTGTGGCGACGACCGCCGCCCTCGGCCTCGACCCCGATTACGTCGAGGCGATTGCCTTCGCCTGGTTTGCGCAGCGCACCCTCGCCGGATTGCCGTCGAGCGCGCCGAGCGTCACCGGAGCGCGCGGCGCCCGCATTTTGGGGGGCGTCTATGCGCGGTAGCATGATTGTCATGAAAATGGCTTCAAACTTACCTACATGAACGACGCAGACCTACAGGCGCCGCAGCTCTACATCAATCGCGAACTGTCCTTCCTGGAATTCAATCAGCGAGTGCTGGAACAGGCGAAGGACAGCCGCATTCCCTTGCTCGAGCGGGTCAAGTTCCTGTGCATTTCCTGCGCCAATCTCGACGAATTCTTCGAGATTCGGGTCGCGGGCCTGAAGGAGCTCTTGGAGGCGGGCGCGCTGCAGATCGGTGCGGACGGCCTGTCGGTCTCGGAGCAGTTGAAAGCCATCCGCACGCGCGCCGTGCGGCTGGTCGACGAGCAGTACCAGGTCCTGAACAACGTGCTGCTTCCGGAGCTCGCCAAGAACGGCGTGGTGTTCGTCTCACCGGACAGCTGGACGGAAGCTCAGGTGGCGTGGCTCGAGGAGTACTTCCGCCGGCAGGTCGAGCCGGTCTTGAGTCCGCTCGCGCTCGACCCCGCGCGCCCGTTTCCCAAGGTACTCAACAAGAGCTTGAACTTCGCCGTCGTCGTCGAAGGCGAGGATGGCTTCGGCCGCAACTCGGGTCTCGCCGTGGTTCAGGCACCGCGTTCCCTGCCGCGCCTCGTTCGCCTGCCCGACGAGCTGGGTAGCCGGCATTTCGTTTTCCTCGGCACCATCGTCGAGGCCTTCGTCTCCAAGCTCTTCGCCGGCATGCGCGTGCGCGGCTGCTATCAGTTCCGCGTGACGCGCAACAGCGATCTGTTCGTGGAACAAGAAGAGGTTGACGACCTGCTCCGCGCCGTGCAGGGCGAGCTCGCCTCGCGCCGCTATGGGGACGCAGTCCGCCTCGAAACTCCTCACGATTGCCCCGACGAGATCCTCAAGTACCTGCTCGAGCAATACGCGCTCACCGCGGACGATCTGTACAAGGTGTCCGGCCCGGTGAACCTCAGTCGGCTGATGGCGCTCTACGATCTCGTCGACCGCGCCGAGCTCAAATACGCAGCGTTCACCCCGAGCGTCCCGGAGCGGCTGAGAATCGGCGGCGACATTTTCGCGACGCTCCGCGCCGGGGACGTGCTGCTGCAGCACCCCTTTCAGGGCTTCGGCCCGGTCACGGATTTCATCAAGCACGCCGCGAGCGACCCGCAGGTGCTCGCCCTCAAGCAGACCCTTTACCGGGCCGGAAGCGACTCGGCCATCGTCGGCGCGCTCATCGACGCGGCGCAGGCCGGCAAGGACGTGACCGTCATCATCGAGCTTCGCGCCCGCTTCGACGAGGAAGCGAATATCGAGCTCGCGAACAAGCTGCAGGAGGCCGGCGCTCACGTGATGTATGGCGTGTTCGGCTTCAAGACGCATGCAAAGCTGGTGATGGTCGTGCGCCGGGAGGAAAAGGGCCTCAGGCGTTATTGTCATCTCGGCACCGGCAACTACCACGCCAAGACCGCGCGTCTGTACACGGATTACGGGTTGATGACCGCGGACGAAGCGATCGGCGAGGACATCCACGAGATCTTTTTGCAGCTCACGGGGCTCACCCGGGTACCGCGCCTCCGGAAGCTCCTGCATGCGCCCTTCAGCCTCCACCAAGCGCTCACGGCTAAAATCGACCGCGAGACCGAGCACGCCCGTTCAGGCAAGCCGGCCCGCATCGTCGCGAAGCTGAATGCGCTGACCGAGCCGACCATCATCCAATCCTTGTACCGCGCCTCGCGAGCGGGCGTGGAGATCGATCTCATCGTGCGCGGAATATGCTGCTTGAGGCCCGGCGTCCGCGGAGTCTCCGATCGCATCAGAGTACGCTCCATCGTCGGCCGCTTCCTCGAGCACTCCCGGGTTTATCAGTTCGACAACGCCGGCGCGAGAGAGGTGTATTGCGGCAGCGCCGACTGGATGGACCGGAACCTGTATCGTCGGATCGAGGTGGCGTTCCCGGTGGAGGCGCCGGAGCTCAAAGCGCGCGTCGTCGAGGACTTGAATCTCTATCTGGCCGACGACAGCCAGGCGTGGGTGCTGTCGTCCGGCGGCGAGTATTCGCGGGCCGAGGGGCCGGGGAACATCTCGGCGCAAACACGTCTCCTCAGCCTGTACGACGAGCGGGTTGCCTTGATCGAGCCTTAGGGCGCCGTCATTGGACCTTGGCCGCGGCCTCGGAGGATGTGCGGTTCAGGGTCAACCGAAACCCCGCATCCTTCAGATATGCCCGCTCCTGCTCGAGATCCTCGAGCGTCAGCGGATGGTCCCTCATCCAGCTTTGCGGCAATTCCAGGCTCAAATTGCGGCCCTTGGCCTGCAGCCGGACCTCCGGCAGCGGCTGCGGACTTCTGCCGCGATTCAAGAGCACCGCCATGCGCAAAAGGACGGTCAGAAACTCGGCGTGCCGATCCCAAGGGGGCACCAGATCCTCGAGCGCCTCGAAAGACAGCTGGCGCCGGTGGCCACCCACGATGCCGGCGAGCAGCAACTGCTCCTCGCGCGGGAACCCTGGCATGTCTGCATGCTCGAGCAGGTAGGCGCTGTGCCGATGATATTTGGAGTGAGCGATGTCGAGCCCGCTCTCGTGCAGACGCGCGGCCCAGCGCAGTATCGATTCCGCGAGCGGATCCTCGAGTCCCCACTCCGATTCCACTTGTTGCAAGAGGTTCACCGCGGTGGCTTCCACCCGGTCGGCCTGAAGCGAGTCGACATGATAGCGATGCTCCATGGCGCGGACACTGCGCACGCGGGCATCCTCGTCGGTGAAACGGCCCATGAGGTCGTAGAGCAATCCCTCGCGCATCGCGCCTTCCGCCACGCGGATGCGGTCGACGCCGAAGCTTTCCACGATTTCCAGGAGGATCGCGAGACCCGCCGGAAATACCGGCGCGCGCTCGGCATCGATGTCCTCGAGGTCCAGGTCATCGACGTGCCCCGCCGCGATGACGCGCTGCGCGAGGCTGCGAAGATGATCGAGCGTGATGCGCGGCGAATCGGGGTTCAAGCGGCGCACCACATCGCCGATCACGCGAACCGTGCCGGAGCTGCCGAAGGCCTGCAGCCAGCCGAGTTTGCGGTACGCCTCCTGAATGGGCTCGAGCTCGAGCCTCACCGCGGTGAGCGCCCGCTCGAAGCGCTTCTCGGATATGCGGCCGTCGTCGAAGAAGCTGGTGGTCAATCCCACGCATCCCACCGACAGGCTTTCCAGCAACAGCGGATTGAAGCCCTCGCCGATGACGACTTCCGTGGAACCGCCGCCGATATCAACCACCAGCCGCTTGTCGGGGCTCATCGGGCTCGTGTGCGCGACGCCCGAATAGATGAGGCGGGCCTCTTCGAGCCCGGAGATGATTTCGATCGGGTGTCCGAGGGCCGCTCGCGCACGCTCCAGGAACCAGCGCTTACGCTTTGCCCGGCGCAGCGCATTGGTGCCCACCACGCGCACGCTGTCGGCATGCACGGCCCGAAGTCTCTGTCCGAAGCGCTCGAGACAGCGTAATGCGCGATCGGTCGCCGCCTCGTCCAGCCGCCCGCTGTCGCCCAACCCCGCGGCCAGCCGCACCATCTCGCGCAACCGATCGAGGATGACGAGCTGGCCGTGCGAATATCGCGCGACCACCATGTGAAAACTGTTGGAGCCTAGATCGACGGCAGCAAGAACGTCCGGAACGACATGACCGCCGCTCATCTAGCTGAGATCTCTGGCGTCGTCGTTACGCGGAGAATGAAGACCCGCACCCGCAGGTGGTCTTGGCGTTCGGGTTGCGTATCACGAACTGCGCCCCCTGCAGATCCTCTTTGTAGTCGATTTCGGCGCCCATCAGATATTGCACGCTCATCGGGTCTATGAGGAGTTGCACGCCGTGCTTCTCGACGCAGAAATCGCCCTCTTCGAGATTTTCATCGAAGGTGAATCCGTATTGGAACCCGGAACATCCGCCGCCGGAAACGAACACCCGCAGCTTCAAGTTCGGATTGGCCTCTTCGCGGATCAATTCGCCGACCTTGCCGGCGGCGGCATCCGTGAAAATGAGCACATCGGACGGCGGAGGCGGTGCCGCCGCCGCGGAATTGGCAGATTCGGAATTGGCGTTCATGTACCTAGTCTACTCGGCACCTTGCGTCAATCAAAGCAAAGGCGTCAGGTTTGAGACCCGGATTCGCGTTCTGCGGCTCCGGGCGCCTGCTCGGGGCCGGCGGCGGCCCTGTGGATCAATTTCCCATTTATTTGGGCGCCCACCGCCGTTTCAATGACCGTATAGGCGACGTTGCCGAGGACGACGGCTTTGGCGCCGAGCTCGACGCGGTCGGCAGCGTCGATGTTCCCCTTCACGGTACCGTTGAGGAGGACGTTCGGGGCGAAGACCGAGCCTTCGATGCAGCCATGCTCGCTCACGGATAAAAATGCATCGGCGCTGCCCTCGCAGGTGACGTTGCCGTTGATGTAGCCGTCCAGATGGAAGCCGCCCGCGAATTCGACATCGCCGTTGATCCGAGTCTTTGCACCGATCAGCGTGTCGATCGTCGCGTTGTTATTCGGTTTCCGTTTGAACATCCGCACCATCCTTCGGCGCCGTGCCGCTGGCTTCCATCTCGACCGACATTCCCTGCGCTTTCCAGGCGAACGCCTGCCTGAAACCACGGCCCTGATCTTTGCCGCTGTGGAGCTCGATCCCGATGCGGGTCGGCTCGAAGCCTTTCGGCAATCGCACGATCTCGTCGTAGTCCTGAAAGTAGCGAAACGAGTATGCCAGGCTCACGTGCCGGTTTGGCGAGATCTCCGCGAAATTGAGGCTTTTGAGCTTGCCGCCTTGAAGCCCGTCGATGACGAGCGAGGCTGTCCCCGAGACCTCTTTATCGGGCTTGCCGGTCTGCATCAGCACGAACTTGAGGCGGTACTGCCCGGCGGCGGGGTCGGGCACGATCTGCATCTGCTGTACTTTGACGTGAACCAGCGAATCGGGCTGCACCAGCCCCCGATAGAAGGACAGATCCTGCTTCAAACGGGCTATCTCGCTTTGCATGTCGCCGAGGCTCCGCTGAACTTGCTTGTAGCCCTCCTGATCCACCCGGCGCGCCACGTCCGCGGCCTCGAGCTCCGTGCGAAGCCGCGCGTTCTCCGCCTCGAGCGCCCGGATTCGCGAGCTTGCCGTCAGCGCTCCTCGCACCGAATCGATTACGCGAAAGCCGGCCTCGTAGCGGCCGAACTCGAAGATCGCGTACACCAAGAACAGCAAGGTGAGCACTGCCGCCCCCCGCATCCAGGCCCGGCGCTTGGGCGCCGCTCGCACGACGAGTTTGCCGAAAAAGTCCGCCACGCTATGATCCGCCTTTACGCCCGGGGAACGACCGTTGCTGCTGCTGTGGCTGAAGGCTTTTCATGTGATCGCGGTGGTGACCTGGTTCGCCGGCCTGTTCTACCTGCCGCGCCTCTTTGTGTATCACGCGGACGCGCGCGATACGATCGGCGTGGAGCGATTCAAGGTGATGGAGCGCCGCCTGTTTGCGATCATGACCATCGGGGCATGCGCCACGCTGGCTTTGGGGATCGCCATGCTCGTGGTCGCACCCGGATATCTAGCCATGGGGTGGTTGCATTTCAAGCTGATGCTCGTGGTTCTCCTCATCATTTACCATTTGTGCTGCTACAAGTTCACCCGGCAGTTCGCTCGCGATGACAACGTCCGGACGGCCAGGTGGTACCGCATGTTCAACGAGCTTCCGTCGCTCTTGTTGGTCGGAATCGTCATCCTGGCGGTCGTGAAGCCTTAAAGTCCCTCCGGCAAGCCCGTTCAAACGGCCTTGGCCTTGGGCATAGGGATATCGAGGTCGGCCCACCATTCCGGATAGGGGGGCAACTCGTCGTTGAAGATCAGTGTGCCGAGCTCGTGCAGCGCGCGCGAATACACCCGTCGCTTGAAATACACCACCTCGCGCACCGGCGTCCAGAAATCCACCCATCGCCATCGATCGAATTCCGGCTGAGCCGTGCTGTCGAACCGGAACTTATCCTCGCCGGCGGTGAGCTTCAGCAGAAACCAACGTTGTTTCTGGCCGATGCAACGGTCGCGCACGTATTGCCGGGGCAGCCGATAGCGCAGCCAGCCACGGGACGACCCGAGCACTTCCACATCGCTCCTGACGAGGCCTATCTCTTCGGTCAATTCCCGAAACAGCGCATCTTCGACCTGCTCGCCGCGGTTGACCCCGCCCTGCGGGAACTGCCAGCCGCGCCCGCCGACGCGCCCGCCGAGGAACAGCTCCCCGCTGCCGCGGGTCAATACGATGCCCACATTGGCGCGAAAGCCGTGCCGGTCGATGTAGTCATTGGCGCGGGGGTCTGACATGGCGCATTGTGCCCTCAGCCGGCTCCGACTTGCACCCGGTTTCGCCCCAACGCCTTGGCTCGATAGAGCGCCGCATCGGCGTCCGCGATGAGCCGATCGGCGACCGCTTTCAGGTCGGTCTCGTGGCGACCCGGCGAGAGCGCCGCGACGCCCACCGACACGGTCAAGGTCCGCTCGATGCGAGCCGTCAGGACGACGGGATGGGCGGAGATGCATTCGCGGATGCGCTCGGCGAGCTTCGCGGCCTCGGCTGCGTTGGTTTCGGGCAGCAAGATGGCGAGCTCGTCGCCGCCGAAGCGGGCCGCGGTGTCCATGCTCCGAATCTGCGATTCGACCCGCTGGGCGATCTCTTTGAGCGCGATGTCGCCCGCCAAGTGCCCGTAGCCGTCGTTGATTCCCTTGAAGTGATCGATATCCATCATCAAGCAGGCGAGCGTTCCGGCACGCCGCTGGGTGCGCGCCAGCTCTTCCTTCAGGCGTTGCTGCAAGTAGCGGCGGTTATGCCACCCGGTCAGGAAATCGGTGATCCCCGCACGCAAGAGCCGGGCCCTGTTCACGGCGTTCTCGATGCACACGGCCGCCACTGCGCCCAAGTGAGACAGGAAGTCGGTGCCGTGGTGGCGGGTGAACCGGATGGGGTCGCGGCTGCCGAAGCATAGAGCCCCGGTTGACAGATCCTTGCGCGGCAGAGGGATCAGAGCCGCGCTTTTCAGGTTCGGATTCCCCGGGAAGAGAAGATGGTGGTCCGCCCCGACAAAGGGACCCAGCCATGGCTTGTGCAGGGCGGCCAGCTGCGGTGCCAGGCTGATCAGGGAATCGACGAAAAATATCTGCTTGAACTCCTCGGGCCGGTCGCCGCCCGCCACGAGCAGATGGCGGATTTCGTGCTGAGGGTCGAGCAACACGACGCTCACCGCGTCCAGCGAATACGACTCCTTGAGCCCCTCGACCATGGCGCGCAACAGTTGCGGCAAGCCGTCCGCCCGCAAGAGCGACAGCTCGCGCGCCTGCGTGCGCTTCAAGATCGACTCGTTATTCGCCGCCTCGGCGGTCAGTTCCGTCAGCCGCTTCTTCAGCGTTTCGTTTTCTTGAATGATGTCGTCCACCCCTCGACGCCCCTGCCTTCCCCGTGGGTCATCCCCCGCGCGCCTGAGCGCGTACGTCGAAATATGCTCTTCCCCGATGCATGAGCGCAGTGAACGCGTCCGCATCTTTTGACTGCACCGCCCCGACCAGACGAGCGACCGCCTGCTGCAAAGCCTTCAAGGACTCCGTCCCGTACTCGTTGAGGCTTTGGATCTCGAAATACAGATCCGGGCTCTCGGCCGCCACACGGCTGGCGACGTCCATCTGCGAATCGAAGGTGGTGCTCGATAATTTCGCCAGCCGGGGCGCCGCCTCGCCGGAGTCCGCGAGGGCGGTAAAGAACGCGATGTTGAGCGCGTGGGAAAGCCCCAGCACGTACGCGATCAACCGGTCGTGCTCGTCCAATCCCATGACCACGCGCTCCGCCATGGTCGGCGCGAAAAGCTCTTGCGCCTCCTGCAACGCGGCCTTGTCGCCAAGATCGATGAAAATGACGTGCCGGCCGGACAGCAATTGGGTATCGGGCCCGAACATGGGGTGAAGCGATGTGACCCGGCAGCCGGCTTTCACCAGTGCGCCGAGGCCGGCTCGGAGCGGCGTTTTCAGCGAGCCCAAGTCGAAGATCAGACCTTTCGGTGCGCGTTTCGCCAATAGCTTCAGGATCTCGGCGGTAGCGCTCAACGGCGTCGCGAGCACGATCAAATCGGAGTCGAGCGGATGGTCCTGCCAGTCCGCAAGCTGGTCGAATCCCGGCAGCCCGCCCCGAGGGTCGGCAATCGTGACCTGAAAGCCCTGCGATGCCAGGAAGTCGGAGAACCAGGCCCCCATTTTGCCTCGGCCGCCGATGACCAGCGCCCGCTTGCCGCTACCCTGGCCTTGCGCCGCAACACGCGCTTGTTCCTGAGTCGCCAGCGAAGATTGAATGAGCTGGCGCAACAGCGATTCGGCCAGATCGGGCTCTAGCCCCAACCCTTCGGCGGCCGTGCGACCGCGAAGAATCACCTCCCGCTCGCGCGCGAAGTCACGGGTAGCCCGGCCGGTCGCACGCTTGACCGCCGCAACCTCTTCGCTGAGTGCCTGGCGGCGGGCGACCAGCGCCAAAATATCAGCATCGAGGGCGCTGAGCTCGGATCGCAGTTCATCCAAATTCATCGGATCATCAATCCCCTGGTGATGCGGCCTTAAGGCCGGCCCGCTATCGAAAGCACCCGGGCACGGCTACCATTCCGTCATGGCTACAAGCATAAGGCCTTTGTGGACCGAAACGTTGCCCGACCCCTTGCCGGCGAATCCGCTGCAGGTGGCGTCGCAATGGTTGGCGGAGGCCGCTAGCAATGAAGCGCAGCCGAACCCCAACTCCATGGTGCTTGCCACCGTGAACGAGCACGGCCAACCTTCCGCCCGCGTGGTTCTCTGCAAGGGCATCATGCCGGAGCGGGGCTACATCGTCTTCTACACCAATTATGAGTCCCAGAAGGGGCGCGATTTGCGGGCCAATCCGCGTGCCGCCGTCGTTTTTCACTGGGACCACCAACACCGCCAGGTGCGAGCCGAGGGGCGTGTCGAGCGACTGTCCGACGGGGACAACGACGCCTATTTCGAATCCCGGCCCTGGCAAAGCCGCCTCGGAGCGTGGGCGAGCCGCCAGAGCGAGCCGGTCGAGTCGCGCAACGCCATGGGCGACAGTGTCGCCGCCGCGGCCCGCCGCTTCGGAATCCCTTACGGCGGCCCCGGAACTGCCGAACCCGACATCGTGGCGGCGGAAGTGCCCCGGCCGCCTCACTGGGGCGGATTTCGCCTGAACGTCGAGGCCGTGGAGCTTTGGGTGGAGGGCGAGTTTCGCATTCACGATCGCGCGCGATGGACGCGCATCGCCGGGGATGCCGGATCGGTGAAGTGGACCGTCCGGCGATTACAGCCGTAGAGCCCATGGATCTGTTACGCGGACAACAGGTGACTTGCCCCCATTGCTGGGAGACCATCGAGCTCACGCTCGATATGTCGGTGGAGGCACAGTCCTACATCGAGGATTGCCCCGTATGCTGCAAACCCATGGCCGTCTCGTACGTCGCCGCCGACGGTGAGGTGACGGAACTCAGCGTCGACACTGCCGATTGAGCGCCGATCGCATCCCCTGGCGCTCGCTTCGCATCGCCATTCTCCTCGCCGTGTTGCTTGTGGTCAGCGTCACCACTTGCGAGGATCGATTCCGCAGCACCGCGTGGCGGCAGCCGCTGTACGTCGCTATTTACCCCATCCCGGCGGACGACAGCCCGGTGACCCGGGATTACGTTGCGAGTCTCGATGCCGGGCGCTTCAAGCCCATAGACCGGTTTTTTGCGGACCAAGCCAGCCGGTATGGTCTCGGCATCGACGATCCGGTGAAGACTCGGCTGCGGCCCGAGCTCCGCGAACAGCCGCCGGAGCGCCTGCCGGACGCATCCCTGCTGACGACCGTTCTTTGGAGCCTTCGATTGAGATTCTGGGCCTGGCGGGTGAGCGGGCACGTCAAGGATCCCGAGGACGTTCGAGTGTTCGTTCTATATCACGACCCCGCATTGTCGCCGGTCGTGCCGCATTCGCTCGGCATCGAAAAGGGCCTCATCGGCGTGGTCTACGCATTCGCAGCCCCCGTGATGGACGGCGCCAATGACGTGATCATCGCGCACGAATTACTGCACACCCTGGGCGCGACTGACAAGTACGACCCGGCCGACAATGCGCCCCGCTTTCCGGACGGCTATGGCGATCCGCACCAGGCGCCGCTCTATCCCCAGAAGTTCGCGGAATTGATGGCCGGCCGGCGCATGGTCTCGGCCAAATCGTGGGACCAACCCGCAAGCCTCGACGAGGTCGTCATCGGCCCGGCGACGGCGCTCGAGATTCGTTGGCTGAAGTAGCCAGCCTCATCTCACGGAAACGCCGAGCCTTCGTCGAGCGCCTGGAGCACCAACGGGTGCAGGGGGCCGTTGGTCGCCAATACCGTTCCCGATGCGAGCGTCAGCGGCGAGCCGTCGAGCTCGGTAAAAGACCCTCCGGCCTCGGTGACGATGGCGGAGCACGCCGCGATGTCGAGGATATTCACGTCCGATTCGACGACCGCGTCGATTTTGCCGGCCGCGAGCAGATGGTAATGAAGAAAATCGCCGTAGCCGCGGATGCGATTGACAGCCGCCACCAGCCGCCCATAGCGCGGCCATTGCGGTCCGGATGCCAATCGCTTCAAGTTCCCCGACGAGAGCGCCGCAGCGCCGAGGGTGGATGTGTGGCTGACCGAGATCCTCTGACCGTTGAGGTACGCTCCGGCGCCGCTTTCGGCACATGCCAGCTCCCCGTAGACGGGCGCTTTCGACACGCCCAGAATGATCTTGCCGGCCCGCATCAGCGCGATCTGGGTCGAGAAGAAAGGATATTCGCGGACGAAGGCCTTGGTGCCGTCGATCGGATCGACGAGCCACAAGTTCTCCGCACCCTCATCGCGCGCCCCGGTCTCCTCGCCGTAAAAGCCGTACGACGGAAAACGCGACTCGAGAACTTCCCGGATCGCGATCTCGCAGCGCACGTCGGCATCGGTTACCGGGGATTTATCCTCCTTGATGCGCACCTCGAGATTGCGACGGTAAAGCGAGAGCGCAATTGTCGAGGCCGCCTCCGCCGCATCGAGCGCCGCCGCGAGCTCAGGAGAGGGATGCATGCCCGTCGGATTTCCAATGCAACATCGCGGCAATTCTAGCCGTTGTGCTACCGTCGCACTCCGAATTCCCGCTTAAGAGCACGGCATCATGGGCAATCGGCTGAGCAAGATCTATACCCGTACCGGCGATGAGGGCAGCACCGGATTGGGGGACGGTGCGCGCGTGCCGAAGGAGAGTGTGCGGGTCGAGGCCTACGGCAGCGTGGACGAGACCAACAGCGCGGTCGGCCTGGTGCTCGCGGTTCCCGCGCTGCCCGACGCGATCAAGCGCTGCCTCACCGAGGTGCAGCACGATCTCTTCGATCTCGGAGGGGAGCTGTGCATCCCGGGGCATCGCATGATCACCCCGGCGTACGTGGAGCGGTTGGAGCGCGAACTCGACGGGTTCAACGAAGCGCTCCCTCCGCTCAAGGATTTCATCCTGCCTGGGGGCGGCCCGGCCGCGGCGGCCTGTCACATGGCGCGCGCCATCTGCCGCCGTGCGGAACGCCGCTGTTGGTCGCTGGCGCGCGTCGAGTCGATCGCGCCCGACGCTCTCAAATATCTGAACCGCCTGTCGGATCTCCTTTTCGTCATCGCGCGGGTTCTGGCGCGAGACGAATCCGGCAGCGAGGTCTTGTGGCGGCACCGCTAGGTGCCGTCTAGGCCGCTCCCGCGTCCCGCTGTCGTCTCGACTGCATCCAATCCTTGTGCCACCGCTCCAGGTCGCCGATCGGCAGCGGCCGGCAGAACAGGAAGCCCTGAACCTGCGCCGCATCGCGGTCCTTCAGGTACTGCCATTGAGTCTCCGTCTCCACGCCCTCGGCGACGGTAGCGAGCCCGAGGCTCTTGGACATGGCGATGATCGCATCGACCAGCGGGGCATTGCCCGCGCGCCTGGAGGTGATGTCACGCACGAAGACCCGGTCGATCTTCAGCGTGTCGACCGGAAAATGCCGCAAATAAGACATGGAGCTGTAGCCGGTGCCGAAGTCGTCCAGGGCCGTGGCCACCCCAAGCTCTTTCAGTGAATTGACCGCCTTGCTGACGGCCGTGGAGTACTCGATGAGCGCGCCCTCGGTGAACTCCAGCTCGATCATGCACGGGTCGATGCCGGCCGCCGCAATGGCGTCGGCCACGCGGCGCACCAGGCTTCCGTCGCGAAACTGCACGCCGGACACATTGACGGCCACCTGCCAGGCGTTCGAATCGGCGTCCCGCCACCGCCGCACCTGCGCGCAGGCCTCGCGCAATACCCAATCGCCGATTTCCACGATCAGCCCGCTCTGCTCGGCCAGCGGGATGAATTCATCCGGGGGGACCATGCCGCGCTGTGGATGCGACCAGCGCAACAGTGCCTCGACGCCCTCGACCTGCAGATCCTTGAGGGACAAGCGTGGCTGAAAGCTCAGGGAGAATTCCCGGCGCTCGACCGCTTTGCGCAAATCAGCCTCGAGCGACATGCGCTTCGCCGCTCGCGTGCTGATGGACTTCTTGAAGAACTCCATGCCGCTTCGATGCGCCTTCTGCGCGTGATGCATCGCTGCATCCGCATTGTTGATGAGCGTCTCTGCGCCGGATGCATCGAGAGGGAAGATGCTGATGCCGATGGCTGCCGACAGGGGCACCTCCTGTTCGCCAATCACGAAGGGCCGCGCGAGAGCGCCCTGCACTCTGCGCGCGACCATCTCGGCGCCGTCCACGGTTGAGACTCCCGGGAGCACCAGGCCGAACTCATCGCCGCCGGTTCGAGCGACCCAATCCCTGATGGCGTTCTCCGGGGAGGGATCGCTCAACTCGGGCCCGAGGCGCTCGCAGTCGCGCAGGCAGTGCTGCAGACGGTTCGCGACGTCCTTCAGCAGCACGTCTCCCACCGCCGGGCCCTGCGTGTCGTTGATGCGGGAGAAATCATCCACGTCCATCATCAACAGCGCGATGCCGCGCATGCCGCGCTCCGCCCAGCCGACCTGCTCGTCCAAAATCTGCCGCAAGCGCTGCCGATTGGGGAGCGCCGTCAAGGGATCGTAATAGGCGAGGTAGCTCACCCGCGCCTCGCTCGCGAGCAGCTGATCCTGCGTTCTCTTGGCGCGCACCAGGAACTTCACCCGCTGCGCCAGCAGCATGGGATTGATGCCCTTCGATGCGAAATCCGTGGCCCCGGCGGTGTAGGCGCGCTTGACCGACTCCATGTCGTCCAGGCTGGTCTGAATCAGGATGGGCACGTGACGGCAATTGGGCAGCGACCGCAGGGCGATGCAGGCATCGAAACCGCTCATGCCGGGCATCACGACATCCAGGATGACGCAGTCCGAGGGGTGCGCGCGGAATGTTGCCAACGCGGATGATCCGTCCGCCACCGCAGTCACGTGAAAGCCGGCCATCTCCAATGCAGCACTCAACAGCATGCGTGCGCCCGGATCGTCGTCGACGACGAGGATCGTCGCCGGCTGATCCAATTCCGCAATTGTATTCATCGGACTGTCCATCATGCCGCCGTGGAGGATTTTTCCTGCTCAAGGACGCCGCAAAAATCGCGGTACTCGGCGCGTATCCGCTGCAACCGCAGCGCCGCCTCCTCGATTTTTCCGCCGTTCACCATCGCTTCGCACTCCTTCAGAAGCGACGCCAGGCGGGTGCCGCCCAGGCTCGCGGTGCTCGACTTCAGCGTATGAATCGCCTCCCCGAGCTCCGTCTTCTTCCGATCGCGAGCCGCCGCTTCGATCGCGCCGATCAATGCGGGCGAGTGCTGCAGATACAGATCGATGAGCGAGCTCAGGAGAGCCGGCCGGCCCAGAGCGGTGATATCGCGTAGCACGCGCGCATCGATCAGCGGGGACACAGGGATGTCGTCGGGCGGGGACGAGGCTGCCTCTTGCCGCACCGGACCCTGTCCGGCCGGCAGCCAC
>Ga0182024_10014257_pt1 | contig 15382 bp, 12 predicted proteins | sample P32metaG_FD_120480 | JGI IMG/M metagenome (GOLD analysis project Ga0182024, IMG submission 120480) | Permafrost microbial communities from Stordalen Mire, Sweden - P3-2 metaG (Illumina Assembly) | ecosystem: Environmental > Terrestrial > Soil > Wetlands > Permafrost | place: Sweden: Stordalen... | reverse complement strand
CTTTGATTCAGGAAACGCTCTTGAAACCCGGCACGAGCGGCGGTCAATGGACCCCCCTGGCCGATGCTGATTTCAAATCCATGCAAAGCGACGCGGACGCGCCGATAAAAATTTCATTCAGCTTCAAGGCCCAAGACGGCTATTTTCCGCCGAGCGACGACACGCAGTTCGTTTGGGGCATCAAGCTCAAGCCCGAGCAGATCGCGACGTTTAAGGAAAAGCGCCCTGATCTCTTCACGCCCGACGGAAAAGTGGATTATCCGGCAGTCACGATGGGTTTCGTGATCTTCAGCTCGATATGTCCGCATCTTGGGTGCCGATTCGAGTGGAAATCCGAGGATCGTCGCTTCATATGCCCGTGCCACGGATCGCAGTTCGGCGTACAAGGCGAGTATCTCGCCGGCCCCGCGCCGCGCGGCTTGGATCCGTTGCCCTTCCGGGAGAAAAACGGCGCCGCCGAGGTCACCTGGATTACATACAAGCAGCAACAACCGTCCCGCGTCGTCATCTCGTACACCTGAGGCCTTTGCATGAATCCTCTCCTTTCTTGGCTTGAGCAACGCACCGGGGTCGTCAGCGCGACTACGGAATTTCTTACGGAAGACGTGCCCGGCGGCGCGAGCTACTGGTACATTTTCGGCAGCGCGACGATTTTCGCGATGATCCTTCAGATCGTCACCGGAATATTCCTCACGTTCTACTACGCCCCGTCGACCGCGACGGCGTGGGAATCCACGAAGTATATTTACGAGCACGTGCCGCTCGGCCAATTCGTGATCAGCCTCCATTATTGGGGAGCGACGGCGATGATCGCCCTCATGGTGCTGCACCTGCTGCAAGTCTTGATCTGGGGATCATACAAAGCCCCGCGAGAGATCATGTGGGTGGTCGGCGTCGTGCTCTTCATCATAACGCTGGTGCTCGGCCTCACAGGCTACCTGTTGCCGTGGGATCTCAACGCCTATTTCGCCTCCGCCGTCGCGATCAACATCGCGGCGTCCGTGCCGATCATCGGCCCTGTCATTTACCAGTTCCTGTGCGACGGCAACACGATCGGAACGCTCACGATCAACCGCTTCTTCGGCCTTCATGTGTGGCTAATGCCCGCCGGCCTCATAGCGCTTGTCGTAGCGCACCTCGCGATCTTCCGCCACAACGGATCGGCCGGACCGCCGACCGACGCGGAGCTTAAGAAACTGCCGCAGGGCCGATTCTGGCCGAACCAAATGTTCATGGACTCGGTCGCATCGATCGTGATCTTCGCGATTATCGTCGGCTTAGCAATCTTCTCGCCGCCCACGCTCGACGACAAGGCCAATCCGAGCGCGCAATTCACGCCGTTTCCGGCGTGGTACTTCCTCGCTCTGTACGGTCTCTTGCGCGTCGTCGCGATCCTACCGCACGATATCGCGCCGATCGCAAATCTTTTGGCCACGGTAGTCATTCCGGGCGCTTTGGTTACCGTCCTGATTCTCTTGCCGTTCTTCGATCGCAATCCCAGCCGTCGCATCACCAAGCGTCCATGGGTCATGGGCCTCACCGCTGTTTCGGTAGTCGCCGCCGTGGGGCTTTCGATCTTCAGCCAGATAGCAATCATGCAAGAAGAAGCGCAAGCCGGTCCCAAATCGGCGCAAGCGGCAACGCTGCCGCCCGGAAGCACTGCCGCGCCTGCCGCAGCAGGAGGCAAAGGCGCAACAATCTACGCTGCGAATTGCAGTAGCTGCCACGGCGCTACGGGCCAAGGGATACCCGGCGCGTTTCCCCCGCTCGCGAAAAACGCATACGTGACGGGCGACAAAAAACAAGTCGTCCACACCTTGCTTTACGGCCTCTCCGCGCCCATTGAAGTCAACGGACAAAAATTTAATGGACAGATGCCCGCCTGGAAAGGAACGCTCAGCAATACCGACATTGCCGATGCGGCAAGCTACATTCGCAGCGCCTGGGGCAATAGCGCGGGCAAGGTTACCGAGAAAGACGTCGCGGGGACTCAGAAGTAAGCGGACGGACAGGCGGCGCCGTTTTACGGTAAGGGCGTGAGTTCATACGCGCTATAGATCGGAAAGGCGCTGCATGGGAAATGATGCGTTGATGCGACGGAAAAGCATTGAAGCAATGCCGGAAGCACCTTTTCTCGTCCGTCGCCGAAATCTTTCGTAGCGCTCTGCCCGGTCATCGCTCGGAGGGCGAGATCAAGCAGGGGCGATGAAGCGGGCATGACGCACACCAACTTTCCCTGCGGCGATAGCACCCTTGTCAACTCAAGAACCGCTGCGGGACGATTCACGATGAACTCTATCGTACTGATCGCAACGATGATATCGAAAAAGTGATCATCGAACGGCAGTTTTGCGGCGTTATCGGCATACAAATGCGCGATCGTTTGTCGTTGACGTAAGATCTCCTCAATTTTCGTATTGTACGGATGGATATCAACGCCGTACAGGAGTTCGGCGTGTTTGCTGAGGAACGGTAGAAATATACCGCTCCCATAGCCGATTTCCAAAAGTCGCCGAACGGGCTTTTCGGGAAGGAACGACGCGGCTAATGAGAAGCGGCGTCTGGATATGTACTTGAGCAGCGGATGATAGTTCCAGTCCGCGTGATCCAACGGGCCGGTTTTCACCAAGCAGCTATAAGGCAAAAGTTCCAAGAAAGCGGCCTTAACGTCGTCCCGTATCGTTGTCCATTATCGGCAGAGCCTTTGAGGAAGATCAGCGCCCGCCCTTTGACGCGGTACGCCTTTAGGGCCCAATAGCTAAAACTTTCGGCATGGGGGACCATCGTACAGGTAAAGCGCGTCCTTCCCGAAGGCCGCTAGCATGCGCCGGCGGCGATCGTAGCTTGCAACCAATGACGCTCGGCCCGGCGAGGTTACCAAAAGCAGACGCGTCGCTTCGCAAATGCGCGCACGCACATCTCGCGCCTCGAACGGCGGCGAGAACTGCGCAACGGGCGGCCGCGTGTAAAAAACCAACGCGTTGGCCCCGGCGACGCCCCAAATCGCGACCGTATCGCCCGGCTCGCGGTCACGCTCGATCACTCGCGCAAGCGTAGGAATGGGCTTGAAATGTTCGACATGCGGCTCGATTAACGCGATCACGAGCATCGCGCCGAGACTTGTCGCCGCAAGGGCAAGCGGCCCAAGCTCCGCGCTGCGTTTCAAGCTAAGGAATATCATGCAAATGATCGATCCGGTCAAGAACAGCAGCCCGAGCATCGTCAAGTCGCCCAAGACGGCTTGCATATCTCCAAGCAATCGATTGCGTCGCGCGAACACGCCGATCGCGATTCCCATGGCCCCGATCGTAACCGGAACCAAGCCGGCCCAACCAAGCAAGGCGCGCCGATCATCACGATCGACCGCCTCGTCCAACCACAACGCCGTCAAAAATGCCAAGGCCGGAAATTCCAACGCGATGTAATTCGGCAGCTTCGTCTGCGCGAGGCTAAAGAACGCGAACGGTACAATCGCCCACGCTAGGCATAAACGATTGAATTGCTCGCCCGGCGATGCATCCGCCCGCATTTTCATCGCCTGCCGGCCGGATATGAGCGACGGCACAAGAAACGCGCTCCATGGAAAGAATCCGAGAATCACGGCAGGGACGTAATACCATACCGGGCCGTTCTGATTTTCAATCGTACCCAGATAACGCCCCACGGTATAATGCCCCAGCAGCTCGCTCAAGGCGCCTAGTCCGCAGGCATGCGCGATAAGCGCAAACCAAGGCGCGGCAATGCCGAAAAATAAGAGCGCTCCGACTATCCGCGCACGCAGCGTAGGCACGACGATCGTCCCGCCGCAACGACGCTCCCACAAGACCCACGCGCCGACGACAAGAAAAGGAATGACAAGTGCGACAGGCCCTTTGGTTATGAAGCCCAGCGCGGCTGCGATCCAAGCCGCATACCAATATCGTTCACGCCCATTCCGAAATGAGACGAACAAAGCAAGAATCGTCAACGTCACGGCAAGATCGAGCATCGCATCCATGATCGCCAAACGGCCCAGCACCGCTTGCATCAAAGACGTTGAGAGAATCACCGAAGCGAATATCGCAACGCGCGAGTTTGCCAAACGACCGGCGCACAAGCCGACGATCGCTCCCATCGCGATCGTTGCGAAAGCCGCGGGAAGGCGCAACGCTAAGGCGCTCATGCCGACCAGCTTTGCCAAGAGCGCCGCCGCCCAAAAGTAGAGAGGCGGCTGTACGAACCACGGCGCGCCGTTGAAATGCATGACGACCGGATCCCCGGTTAGAAGTATTTCGCGCGCGACCTCTCCGTAGGCGGTCTCGCTGTTATCCCACAACGTTCCCGCGCCAAGGCCCGGCAGCGTCGTAAGCGCCGCCGCGATCATGCCGATAACCCCCGCGCGCCGCGACGAAGACTGCCCGATCACGGGCAAGCAACTTGGCCCCGGGAGCAAAATACCCCTCGCCGCTCTCCCTGCCAGGACTACGAATCGCCTCTGCGAGAGTTGTAAGGCCCATGTATCCGATCTCCCTAGATGTGCGCGATCGTCGCGTCGTGGTTCTCGGCGGCGGGGCCGTCGCCGAGCGCAAAGTACGCGGCCTCCTCGACGCCGGGGCCGCCGTGACGCTCATAGCGCCGACTTGTACCGCCGCCCTCCAAGCGGAGGCCGCTCGTCAAAGCCTCGAATGGCTCCCACGCCCCTTTGAGCCGAGCGATCTCGACGGGGCGACGCTCGTTTTCGCCGCCGTCGACGACGACGGCGTCAATGCGCGCATCTCCGCGCTCGCCCGCGAGCGCGGGATCCCGATCAACGACGCCGGCGACGCGGCGCGCGGCGACTTCGTCACCCCGGCCGTTCATCGCGCGGGCGACCTCACCTTCGCGGTGGAAACCGGCGGCGCATCGCCCGCGTTGGCGATGCGCTTGCGCGACGAGTTGCGAGAACGGTACGACGAGCCGTACGCGCGCGCAACCGCCCTTTTGGCGCGCATGCGCGATTACGCCGCGATCATCGCCGACTCCGAGCTGCGCGCACGCGTCCTGCGCGAACTTGCCTACCGGCCGATCGAGGAACTCTCGACGATGAACGCGATGCAAGCGGAGCATATTATCGACGAAGCCGCCGACGCCTCATGCGCGGCGCGCATGCCCGTCGCGTACGTTTGCGCCACGCGCGCCGGCGCGCTTGCGTTATGGCAGACGCGCTCAATCATGGCAAAGCTCGCGACCGCCGGGATCGCATCGACAACGCTGCCCGTCTCAACCAAAGGCGATCGCATGCAAGATCGTCCTTTGGACGCGCTGGGAACCGCCGGCGTTTTCGTAAAAGAACTTGAAAACGCGCTACGCGATCGACGCGCTGACTACGCCGTGCACTCATGTAAGGATTTGCCGAGCGTTTTGCCCGAAGACATGCAGCTCGCGGCAATCGGCGCACGCGAAGACCCGCGCGACGTCTTCTGCTCGGACCATCATGCATCTTTTGAGACGTTGCCCAGCGGCGCTTCCGTGGGAACCTCAAGCCCGCGTCGCCGCGCGCAATTGCAGGCGCTTCGCCCCGACTTACGCTACGTCGCAATCCGCGGCAACATCGACACGCGCTTGCGCAAGCTGCGCGAGGGAGCATGCGACGCGATTATTCTGGCAGCGGCCGGTTTAAATCGTCTGCATTTGCGCGCACGGCACACCGTTGCGTTTGACCTCGATCTCATCATTCCGGCGGTTGGGCAAGGCGCCCTTGCGATTGAGTGTCGTCGGGAGGATCGCACATTGGCGCAAGCATTGCATGCGACGCTCGCCGATCGCGTGTCGGAAATTACCGTTCGCGCAGAACGCGGCTTCTTACGACGCCTCCAAGCCGGATGCCTAGCCCCCGTCGGCGCCTATGCAACATACGACGGCGCGCTCCTGCGTATACGCGGCATCATTGCCGAACGCGACGGATCGCGCATTCTTCGCGGCGAGGAAAGCGCTCAAGTTGATGACGCGCAGGCGGCGGAACGCCTGGGCGAACGACTCGCCGACGAGCTTGCCGACCAAGGCGGAACGGAGATTCTCAACGCAGACGCCGATCAGCCGTTACGCAACATCCTATTCCTTCTTCCGCGCACGCAAGAACGTACAAGCCGGATCGCTCCGGCATTACGCGGCGCCGGCGCATCCGTCATCGAGGTCAAGAGCGGCGACGAAGCGGCGTCGTTTTTCACGGATCGCTCTCCCGACGTTTTGCTCTTTCCCTCAAGCGGGTCGGTCGAAACTATTTCCTCATACCTGCGCGCGTTGCGAGAACAAGGGGGTCGCCCTCTGGTCGCCGCGATGGGCGAGGCATCCGCGTCCGCGGCTACCAAGCACGGCTTCGCACCGCATATCGTCGCATCAAACCCCTCGATCGCGGCTTTCGTGCAGAGCGTTGCCGAATTCGTTCTCGCCGAGAAGGTATCCAGATGAACGTAACGGAGTTGTTCCCGCTTCGCAAACGCCCGCGCCGCTTACGCGGCGCCCCGGCGATGCGGGCCTTGGTACGCGAACATCATGTGCGTACGGAAAGCCTGGTACAACCCCTCTTCATCGCCGACGAAGGCCTGGCAACGGGCGAGATCGCCCAAATGCCCGGCATCATGCGCTTCTCAATTCGCGACGCGGTCGAAGAAACGAAGGCGCTCGCGGCGTTGGGTTTGCGCGCGATACTCCTTTTCGGCATTCCCGACAAGAAAGACGCGCTTGCAACGTCAAACTACGATCCCAACGGCGTCGTGCAACGAGCGGCTCAGGAAATCAAGGCAGCCGTTCCGGAGATACTGGTCATCGCCGATCTGTGCAATTGCGAATACACCGATCACGGCCACTGCGGACCGCTCGACGCGAAGGGAGACGTGGACAACGATCTCACGCTGGAAATCCTCGGGCGCACCGCGATAACCTACGCGCGAGCCGGAGTGGACGTTATCGCGCCGTCCGACATGATGGACGGCCGCGTCGGATACCTGCGCAAGACGCTCGACGATGCCGGGCATACATCAATGCCGATCATGTCGTACGCGGTGAAATATGCGTCGGCATTTTACGGCCCGTTCCGTAACGCGGCGGAGTGCGCCCCCCGCGTCGGCGACCGCCGCACCTATCAAATGGACCCGCCCAACCTACGCGAGGCGTTACGCGAAGTCGCTCTGGATATCGAAGAAGGCGCGGATATGGTGATGGTAAAGCCGGCGCTTGCCTACATGGACGTCATCCGCGCGGTGCGCGAGATCGCGGATGTTCCGGTCGCGTGTTACAACGTTAGCGGAGAGTACGCGATGGTAAAGGCCGCAGCACGGAACGGATGGATTGACGAACAGCGCGTCGTCGAAGAAATACTCACGGGATTTGTGCGCGCCGGAGCTGACATCGTGATTACGTATTTCGCGAAAGAATGGGCTCTCCGGCACTCGTGAATCCGGTCGGTCGCTCCTTGTGCTCGCTAAGCTTCGGATCGTCGACGACGGCGGGACGATGAGGATGCGCACGCTCGTGAATGGCCAGCGCGCGGCGATAGAGCGGTTCGGCCTCAGCTAGGCGATTGGTTTGACGGAACAACCCCGCGAGGCTGTTGAGACTGCTTGCGACCTCGAGGCGATCGGGACCGTAGGTTTGCTCCCGAATGGCAAGAGCGCGGCGATGGAGCGGCTCGGCATCGGCCAATCGGTTGGTTTGACCGAGCAACTCCGCGAGGTCGTGGAGGCTGGTCGCGACGTCGGGGTGATCGGGGCCGTACACTTTCTCCCGAATGGCAAGAGCGCGGCGCTGAGGCGCTTCCGCTTCGGCGAGACGATTGGTTTGGCGGAGCAACTCGGCGAGGTTGTTCAGGCTGCTCGCGACGTCGGGGTGATCGGGACCAAAGACTTTTTCCCGAATGGCCAGTGCGCGGCGATGGAGCGGCTCGGCATCGGCCAATCGGTTGGTTTGACGGAACAGCTCCGCGAGGTTGTTGAAACTTCTCGCGACGCTAGCATCATGAGACCCGAACGTCCGCTCAAGGACGGCAAGGGCGCGACGATAGAGCGATTCTGCTTCGGCGAAACGATTGGTTGCGCGGAGCAACTCCGCTAGGTTATCCAGACTTGCCGCCGTCGCCGCGTGATCGGGACCGTAGGCTTTTTCCCGAATGGCTAGAGCGCGTCGATAGAGCGGCTCGGCTTCCGCTAGGCGGTTGGTTTGACGAAGTACCTCGGCTAGGTTGTTAAGGCTTATCGCGACCTCGGGATGATCGGGAGCGTAGGCTCTCTCCAGGATCGCTAGAGCGCGTCTATAGAGCGGCTCGGCTTCCGCTAGACGATTGGTTTGCGCAAGCACCTCCGCGAGATTGTTGAGAACCGCCGCAACGGCGGGTTCGTCAGGTTCATACGCTTGCTCATCGGTAAGGAACCCCTCGATTCCCCGAATGCCTGCGGTTTGGAAACGGGCATCCAGCTCCGTCGCTGACACTTCCATAGATTCGTTTAGCTCCTTTGTCTTTGTTTTCGGCGCAACCAAACGGCTTCCGCAGGGGCGTCGTGAATATGGCGCCCATGCACCGTGAACGCAGCCTTTCCGCCTTCGAACGCGCCCAACGGGTGATCCCCGGCGGCGTGAACTCGACCGTACGCGCCTTCAAGGCCGTGGGCGGAACGCCGATCTTCATGAAATCAGCCTCAGGCTGCACCATCACCGACCTCGACGACAACGCGTACATCGATTACGTCATGTCGTGGGGAGCGCTGATCCTCGGACATGCGCGTCCCGAAGTCGTCGTCGCCGTGCAGGACGCCGCCGCGCGCGGAACCTCATACGGGGCGCCCACGGAAATCGAGAGCGAATTGGCTGAGTTGATCGTAGCCGCAGTTCCCTCCGTCGAGATGGTCCGTTTCTGCTCCAGCGGCACGGAGGCGACGATGCACGCGCTACGCCTGGCGAGGGGCTTCGTCAAACGCGAGAAGATCGTGAAGTTCGCCGGATGCTATCACGGCTGCGCCGATCCGTTTTTAGTTAGCGCCGGCAGCAGCGCATTGAGCATTGGGGTTCCCGATTCAGCCGGCGTAACCGAAGGAACAATCCGCGATACGATCGTCGCGCCGTATAACGATCTGGACGCCGTACGCGACATATTCGCAACGCAAGGGCAGCAAATCGCCGCGATTATCGCGGAGCCGTATGTCGGCAATATGGGATTGGTCTTGCCGCGCCCGGGATTTCTGCCCGGCTTGCGCGAGGTCGCCCAACGTCACGGCGCGTTGCTCATCTTCGACGAAGTGATGACCGGTTTTCGCTGCTCGCCCGGCGGCGCGCAAGAGCGCGAAGGCATTTGCCCTGATATCACGACGTTAGGAAAAATCGCGGGCGGCGGCCTCCCCGTGGGCGTAGTTGGAGGCCGCAAGGAGATCATGGAGCGGTTCACCCCGCTGGGCAACGTTTTCCAAGCGGGCACCCTCTCCGGCAATCCGATAGCGATGGCCGCCGGATGCGCGACGCTGCGAGCCTTGCGCGAACCCGGCGTGTACGAAGGTCTTGAACGCCTCGGCGCGCGCTTGGCGAACGGGCTGCGCGCGATTTTCCGTCAATACGATATTCCGCACCAAATCGCGCATGCGGGATCGATGTTCGGTTTTTTCTTCGCCGAACATCCCGTCACGGATTTGCAAAGCGCGAAAACGGCCGACGCGGCTTTCTACGCGCGTTTCTTCAACGCAATGCTCGAACGCGGCGTGTACCTTGCGCCGTCGCAATTCGAAGCGGGTTTTCTTTCTTGCGCGCACACGGACGAAAACATCGACGCGACTCTCAGCGCGGCAAGCGAAGTCGCTCGCACGCTTACCTCGAAAGACCCATCCGCCGACGCTCATTGAGAGACATTTCTCGCCGGTGAGCGGCATGCGCGTAGCGAACGTGTGAAGGATGAGCGAGGATGCAAGATACCAACATCCGGCATATTTGCCGGGAAATTTTTCAGCTCTCCGCGCCACCGGAATCGACCTGCTCCATGAAAACGGCGCGTTCCTACTCTCCCTCACTGAGTTGCGCCTTGTAACCGGAAACGACAACGTCTCCCGCCCCACCAACGTGGAGATCGGCCGTTTTTACCTCAGCCCGGTCGCCGTGCTCCTCCTTGCCCAGCAAACCATCCAAGCCATGAGCGCATTCAACGCAGGCGCGGGTATCCCGCTGGAAATTAAAAAGATCTTCGGCACGGAACGCGTTCACGAGGTCATCACCAATCTGGAAAAGGCCCTCAAACCGGAGTCGGATCGCCCCAACAAAGACTACCCTTAGCAAATTCCGGGGCCCCTGAAGGGCGGGATCTAGCAAGAGATGGCATAGGCTACGCGCCTTGCGCATGGTATTGTTGCGGGGAATGCGCCCCGCCCGCTGCGCGCTCGTCTCCGCGCCATGCCGTTAGTCTGCCTAGGCCTCTCCCACCATACCGCGCCTCTTGAGGTCCGGGAACGCCATGCGTTCCCGGTTTCCCGTATGACCGAGACCCTCATCGCCCTGCGCGACTACCAAGCCGTGCGAGAAGCCGTCATGCTCGCGACGTGCGGGCGCCTAGAGATCTATGCCGAACTCGAAGACTACGAGACGGGGATCAAGCAACTCAAGGCATTCCTGCGCAATTTTCGCCACGGCGGAATTGAGTACGACATATCCGCGTACTTGTACGCCCTACCCGGCATGCAGGCGGCGGAGCATCTCTTCCGCGTAGCCACGGGCCTGGACTCGATGCTCATCGGCGAGGCGCAAATCCTCGGCCAAGTCAAAGACGCCTACATCCAAGCGCAGAAGGCACGCTCCCTCGGCAAGACGTTGCATGCGCTCTTCCGCGAAGCCCTCAAGGCAGGCAAGGCGGCTCGCGCACAAACCGCCATAGGAAACGAATCCGTCAGCGTCTCTTCCGCCGCGGTAGCTTACGCCAAGCAGCACCTCGGCGATCTTTCGGAACTCTCGGTGCTGATCATCGGGGCCGGCAAAATGGGGGCGCTCGCGGCCAAGCGGATGAAGCAAGCGGGCGCAGGCGCTATTGCGGTCGCCAATCGCTCCTTTCACAAAGCCCAGGAGGTCGCCGATTCGCTGGGCGCCGCTCATGCCGTTGAGTTGCCGGGCATGACGCAAGCCCTAAAGGCGGCGGATATCGTGGTCGCCTCCGCAGGCGCATCGCACTTCGTACTCACTCCGGACAACGTCGCCGAAGCGATGCTCGCGCGTCCGCAGCGTCCGCTGTTCGTGATCGACATCGCCGTGCCGCGCGACGCCGACCCTGAGGTCGCACGCATTCCCAACGTGCGCGTCGCCGACATTGATGCGCTCAAAGGGTTGGTTGAGGAAACCATCGATCGGCGACGCGAGGCGATTCCGCAAGTCGAGGAAATCATCGCCGAGCACGTCGATCGCTTTGAGCAATGGTATCGATCGCGCTTCGCCGTTCCGATCGTAGCATCGTTGGTACGCAAAGCCGAAGCGATTCGCGAACGTGAAGTCGATCGGCTTTTCGCGCGTTGCCCGGATCTTACCCAGCGCGAGCGCATGATGATCACCGGAGCAACGCTGACGATCGTCTCGAAATTTTTGCACGGCGCGGTCACCAAAATACGCGAAGGCGCGACCGGAGATCGAGCCGAGGCGCTTTCGCTGGCGCGCATGTTGAACGAGTTGTTCGATCTTCAGGAGCCCGCGCAAGAACCGCCGCAGCCGTTGGAGCGCCCGTCCGTACCGGTATGAAACGCCCTGGTTTGGTTTCTCTGGTCGGCGCCGGGCCCGGCGATCCGGGACTGCTTACGGTAAAGGCAGCGCGTGCGATCGCCGCGTGCGATGCTCTTGTGTACGACCGCCTCGCCTCCGAGGCGATCGTCGCGCTCGCATCGCCGCGTTGCGAGAAGATGTACGTCGGCAAGAAACCGGGCGAACACGTGCTCACGCAGGACGAGATCACGGCGCTCATAGTTAGTTTGGGCCTGGAAGGCAAGCGCGTGGTACGCCTAAAGGGCGGCGACCCGTTCGTCTTCGCGCGCGGCGGCGAGGAAGCGCAAGCATTGCACGCGGCCGGCGTCCCCTTCGAGATTATCCCCGGGATCACCTCAGCGATCGCGGCCCCCGCTTACGCGGGCATTCCGATCACCCATCGCGATCACAATACGTCGTTCACGATCGCGACTGGACATGAGGATCCCGCGAAAGGGTACTCTTCACTTGATTACGCCAAGCTTGCGAACCCGTCGCAAACCTTGGTTTTCTTGATGGCAATGGGGAATTTGCCCGGTATCGTGGAGAAACTATTGGAAAACGGCATGCCCGCAGACATGCCGACGGCGATCGTACGCGAGGGAACGCGACCGCAACAGGAAACGCTTGTCGCCGCGCTCGGGACGATCGTAGCGCAAGTCGAGCGTACCGAATTCGCCGCGCCGGCGGTCGTCGTCATCGGCAACGTCGTGCGAGAGCGCGAGAGCATACGCTGGTTCGATAAGCACCCGCTCTTCGGCAAGCGCGTCCTCATCACGCGGCCGGCGGGTCAAGGCGACGAGTTTGCCGCCAAGCTTTGGGAGCTTGGCGCGGAGCCCATTATCGCACCGACTATCGCCGTCGGATCGCCGGATGATCCAAGTGCGGCGAAAGATGCGGTACATCGCGTGCGCGAGTATCGATGGATCGTTTTCACCAGCGTTACCGGCGTGCGCCGATTTTTTGATACCCTTGCCGCCGCCGGCGACGATGCGCGCGCTTTCGGAGATGCGCGCATAGCCGCTATCGGGCCGAACACGGCGCAAGCTCTATCGGCGCATGGGGTGAACGCTGATTTGGTTCCGGCACGCTTTGTAAGCGAGGATTTCGCCGACGGACTCCTTAGGGAAAGCAATAAAGGCGATCGTATTCTCTTATACCGCGCTCAAGAAGCGCGCGACGTTCTCCCCCGCTCGCTTGCCGAATGCGGACGCGACGTTGATATCGTCGCCGCATATAAGACGACGTTCGTTGATGATGCCGATCTTGCGCAACAAGCGGCGAAAAGCGATATATGGACCTTCGCAAGCGCGAGCGCCGTGCATGGTTTTGTGCGCAACGTCCCGAATGCCGCGGCTCTCTCGGACGGAAAATATATTGCCTGTATCGGTCCTGTCGCCGGGGAAACGGCGCGAGGCGCGGGGCTACGCGCGGATATCGTCGCGCAAGACTATACGGTTGACGGCCTTATCCAGGCATTGCGTGAAGCGCCTCCTTTGAATTGCTCTAGGAAACGGCCCGAAAACACCCAACCAGATGATCGTTCACCATGCCGCACGATTGCATGAAAGCGTAACAAATCGTCGATCCCACGAAACGAAAACCGCGCCGCTTCAAATCGGCGCTCAGGCGATCGGAAAGGAGCGTTTTCGCCGGGATATCTTCGTGTTTTGTGGGATTATTGACGATTGGAACGCCGTCGACGAAGCTCCAGAGATACGCATCCAGCGATCCGCACTCATGCTGCAACGCTGCCGTAGCTCGCGCATTGTCGATCGCGGCCGCGATCTTGGCGCGATTGCGTATAATACCCGCGTCCGCTAGAAGCGACGCTACTTTGCGATCATCGTAACGCGCAATCAGCGCGATTGAAAACTCGTCGAACGCTTGACGATAGCGTTCTCTCTTGCGTAATATCGTCTCCCAGCTTAGCCCCGCTTGCGCCCCCTCCAAAAGCAATAATCCGAAGAGCGCATCGTCGCCGTGCAGGGGAACGCCCCATTCGCGATCGTGATACGCAATGGAAAGATCGGTTTTTGCCCAACCGCAGCGCATGGTCGCTTTTACTCGGCTCGTAGCTGCGGCATTGCTAACCGCACGCCGGGAGCAAGCCCGTCGCTCGCGGCCTCGCCCGCGTTCAGCTCGATCACGAATCGCCCCTTACCGTAGCGACGCGGGACTTTTTGATCGGGCGTAGCATGCGTCGTCGCCGGAACATTCTTTGCGATACTGCTTACGGTTCCGTCCGCTCGAATGAATACCATATCCAACGGAATCAACGTATTTTTCATCCAGAACAGGTGAGAGTCGTCTCCTGCGGCAAACTTAAAAATCATACCGACGCGAGCGGGCAAGGCGCGCACATCCATCAAACCCCGCTCGCGCTCCTTGGGTTTCGTCACTGCGGCAAGCGACAGGATCGCTTTAGGCGCACGAACGCAATACATCCGGTATCGTTGCGCGCCGATGGCGCGAAAGACATCGGGGCGACAAGACGACGACTGCGCAGCTCCGAAAATGACGAGGAAGCTTAATAACGCATGCATGTCACGCAACCTCTCCCGCCGGCGAAAGTTCGACGATATCGAAATTCTGTATGTCGTACCAACTTATTCCTGTCTTCACAGTGACTTCAAGCGGCACGCTCAGCTCAATCGCATGTTCCATTTCGAATTTCACCAAACGCGCGATCGCATCAACCCGCGAACGATCGACTTCCAGAATAAGCTCGTCATGAATTTGTAACAGTAAAATCGCATCGAGCTTCTTTTCTCGCAACGCGCGATCCAAACGCAACATTGCCGCCTTTATGATATCCGCTGCGCTGCCTTGCATCGGGGCATTCGTCGCCTCGCGCTCCGCCGCCGAGCGCATCGCATGATTACCGGCGTGCAAATCGGGAAAATACCGGCGACGACCCAAGATCGTTTCCACGTACCCGCGCTCGCGCCCAAACGCTAAACTCCGTTCGATAAACGCGCGTACCGACGGGAACCGCGCGAAATACGCCTCCGTCATCGCGCGCGCCTCGCTTCGATCTATCTCCAAGCGTTGGGCCAAGCCAAAATCCGACATGCCGTAAAGCAAACCAAAATTCACGGATTTGGCGATGCGCCGTTGCTCGGACGTCGCTTTTTGCTCCGGCGACAGATGAAAGACGCCGCGCGCGGTAACGTCGTGAATATCGTCTCCCCGCCGAAACGCCGCGAGCATGTGCGGATCGCCGGAGAGATGCGCGACTATGCGCAGCTCTATCTGGCTGTAATCCGCGGCAAGCAACAAACGCGAAGGTCCCGGAGCGATGAACGCCCGGCGAACGCGCCGCCCAAGTTCAGCGCGGACGGGAATATTTTGCAGATTGGGATTCGTGGAGGAAAGACGCCCGGTAGCCGTCGCGGTTTGGTTAAAGACCGTCCGCAAGCGTCCGTCCGGCGATACCAAATCCGGCAAGACATCGACATAGGTGTTTTTGAGTTTAGCGACTTCGCGGTACTCTAGGATCTTCGCGCAAATCGGATATTCGCGCGCCAATGGATGCAAGACCTCAACGCCTGTCGCCCAACCCGTCTTGTTGCGCACGCCGCCCGGAATTTTTAAGCGTTCGAAGAGGACGGCGCCCAATTGCTGCGGAGAAGCGATATTAAACGTTTGGCCGGCATGCTCATAAATCTCTTCT
>Ga0182024_10014255_pt1 | contig 15385 bp, 11 predicted proteins | sample P32metaG_FD_120480 | JGI IMG/M metagenome (GOLD analysis project Ga0182024, IMG submission 120480) | Permafrost microbial communities from Stordalen Mire, Sweden - P3-2 metaG (Illumina Assembly) | ecosystem: Environmental > Terrestrial > Soil > Wetlands > Permafrost | place: Sweden: Stordalen... | reverse complement strand
ATCTGCCCGAGGGAAGCTACCGCGAGATGACCGAGTGGGTGTTGCCGAGCGAGCAATTGTCGGAATACGTACACGTGCGGCGCGAGTTGGAACACGACCCGCGCTGGCCGCGGATCGCCCGTTTCGTGCGCGGCGGTTTCTGGCGGAACTTCAAAATCAAATATCCCGAAACCGGCGAGATGTATGCGCGGATGATGATGGTCAGCAGCCGCTTGCAATCGCTGATCGAAGGGAATGGGTCGTCGCGGGGCATGCCCGACGGCTACGCCGCCGCCGGCGAGCGGATCGTCCACCCGGAGCTTATCGAGCAGGCGCGTACGGCTCTGTATCGCGGCCAGTGCAATTGCAGCTATTGGCACGGAGCGTTCGGCGGCGTCTATTTGCCCCACTTGCGCAACGCCGTCTACGCCCAGTTGATCGCGGCCGACAATTTGCTGGATCGGGCGACGGGGCGGACCGAACCTTGGGTCACGATCGCCGCCGATGATTTCAATCTCGACGGCCGGCAGGAAGTTCAACTGGCCAGCAACCGGCTGGTGGCGTTGTTGAGTCCGGCTCGCGGCGGGCATCTTTACGAGTTGGACGTGCGCTCGATCTGCCACAACCTGCTGGCCACACTCACCCGGCGGCCCGAAGCCTATCACCGCAAGGTGCTGGCGGGCGCCGATGGCGTCAACGACGTGGCCGGGGTGAGCGACAAGGTGGTCTTCAAGCAGTCGGGATTGGATTCACGACTGCAATACGACGGCCATCCGCGGAAGAGCCTGGTCGACCATTTTTACGATCCGCAAGTTTCGCTCTCCGCGCTGGCCCGCGGCGAGACGATCGAGCGAGGCGATTTTCTCACTCGGCAATACGAAGCCCGCTTGCGGCGCAATCCCAACCGCATGCAGGTGCAGTTGGCCGCGCAGGGAATGGCCGCCGACTTGCCGGTGCGAATCACCAAAGCCGTCACGCTCGAGGCTGGCAGCTCCAGCCTGGAGATTGCCTACCTGCTCGAAGGGCTTGTTCCGAATGAGCCGCTTCATTTCGGCATTGAATTCAATTTCGCCGGATTGCCTTCGGGGGCCGACGACCGCTTCTTTTACGGCGCGGGCCGGCAGCGATTGGGACAATTGGGAACGCAGCTCGAGCTCGACGATGCCGTCAGATTGGGCTTGGTCGACGAGTGGCTGGGGATCGATGTTTCGCTGGAAATCTCGCGTCCTAGCGGCATTTGGACCTTTCCGGTGGAAACGGTCAGCCAATCGGAAGGCGGGTTCGAACTCGTGCATCAATCGGTCGTTGTCGAGCCGCACTGGATGGTCCAGCCCGACGCCGACGGTCGGTGGAGCGTGACCATCCGCCTGACGCTCGACACGACACTCGCCGAAAGCCGTCTGGAAGCGTCGGCCGTGGCCGTCTCGACGTGAACCCTTTGCCGTCGCCGGGAGTCCTCTGGCGGTAAGGGCCGGCAGCGGGAAGGTTGGCTCGCTTGGCGGTCGGCCGAGCGGGCGCCCCCGTGACGCGGTCGTGGCCTGGTTTCTCCCCACCTGTGATCCTGCTCGCCATGAATGCTTCGGCCGACTCGTCCTTCGCGCCACACGATCCTTACGCGAGCCTGCGGATTGCCAACTTTCGGCGGTTTTTGGGGAGCAGCGTGCTGGCGAATGTCGGCATGCAAATGCAGTCGATTGCGGTTTTGTGGGAAATTTTCGATCGCACCAAATCGACCTCCGCGATCGGGACGGTGGGGCTCGTCCAGGTGCTGCCGGTCGTCGTGCTGGCGATTGCCGCCGGCCATGTGGCCGACCGCTTTCCACGGCAATGGGTGATTGCCGCTTCGATGGCGGTGGCCGGCTTGGGCTCGCTGGCTTTGCTGGCGGTTTCGTTGCTCAAGCTGCCGATCGGCATGATGTACGGCAGTTTGTTTCTGATCGCGATCGGCCGGGCCTTTCATCAGCCGGCGAAGTCGGCGTTTTTGCCGCAGTTGGTGCCGCGCGCGCTCTTTTCCAGCGCCGTGAGTTGGAGCATGACCGGATTCCAACTCTCGTCGGCGTTGGGCCCGGCGCTGGGGGGTTTTCTGATCGCGGCCACCAAAGGCCCGGCGGTCGTCTATCTGCTCACGGCGGTTTCAACGATGGCCTATGCGGCGATCATCTTGACGCTCTCTGGAGTTCCTCGTCCCGAGCGGTCGAGCGCGGTTTCGGTTCGTTCGTTAGTGGCGGGGTTCTCATTCGTTTGGCATCATCCGATCGTGCTGCCGTCGCTGGCCCTCGATTTGTTTGCCGTGCTGCTGGGGGGCGCGACGTCGATGTTGCCGGTTTATGCCAAGACGATTCTGGGGGTCGACGCCACGGGTTTGGGCGTTCTCGATGCGGCACCGGCGGTGGGTGCCATGGCGATGGCGATCTACATGGCCCATCGTCCGCCGCTACGCCATGCCGGCCGCGACTTGCTATGGGCGGTGGCGATGTTCGGCGTGGCGACGATCATTTTTGGATTGTCGCACAATTTCTTTCTTTCGTTGGCCATGCTGTTTTGCACCGGCGCGGTAGACAATATCAGTGTGATCGTGCGACACACGCTGGTGCAAATGCTGACGCCCGACAAGATGCGCGGCCGCGTGTCGGCGGTGAACGGCATGTTCATTGGAGCTTCCAACGAACTGGGAACCGCCGAATCGGGGTTCGTGGCCAGTTACACTTCACCTCAAATCTCGGTCGTTTCCGGCGGGGTGGGAACGCTGCTGGTCGTGGCAGTCGTCACGCTGCTCTGCACGCAATTGCGCCGCTATGGGCGGCTCGGCGTGGCCTCGGCCGTGGATGAAGCCGAGGCGGCCCCGCGCGGGACTCATCATCCAGCCGCGGCGGCCATGGGCGCAAACGACGAAGAAAAAAGTTCGCCGGGACCTTAGTCTCAGACGTCTTCGCCCTTCCGGTAGCCCAACGACTGGACCACGGAGAGCATCTCTTCGTAGGTGATGAACCGCCGCCGGTGACGCAGCTTGTAGCCGTCGATGGCTTGAGCCAACTCGCGCGCCGGCGGCGACAACTCGTCGTGACTGTTGGTGAATTGCCGGCGCTCGCGTGTCGGCATGCCGATGACCGGTTCGGTGCTGCGGCGATCGAGGAACGTGGGCAGCGGCGGTTCTAACAGTGGCGACATGTTCCAACTCCTCGGGCGGTGCAGTCCGGTCGCTTTTGAGCGACGGGCAGGCGGGCCGATCTCGATCGGCGCACGGTTTTTAGCCTCGGAAATGTAGGCCGTGGCAGCCCCTGGGTCAAACGTTTCGGGCCGATTGTCGCAGTCAACCGGCCGCCCTGCGCGACAAAAAAGTAGGTTTTGTCCGACAAGTCCGCTTGGCGCGGACAAGCGGTTGCACGATTGTGCCGGTCTTGCGGCGGGTGCCAGATTTTGCGCGTCGGCGCAACGTCGGACCCCAAGAGGCCAAGGTGCGAAATTGTTCGCGGCACGGCTCCGACCCAGCCCCTGGCCTGCCATTAGCGCTTGAGCGGAGCGGCAGGCGACTGGGCAACCTCGAGCCGAGTGATGAGTGCCTTGGCGGCGACATGATTGGGATCGAGCACCAAGGCCTGCTTGACGGCGATGTGGGCGTGCACGCCGCGGCCTGCCAGGTATTCGGCCTCGGCCAGCCGATAAAGGATTTCGGCGGTCGGCCCGCCGCGTTCGCCCGCCACGGTGTAACGAACCACGGCATCGTCATAGCGGCCGAGCGCCACCAGCGCCAGGCCCTCCAGATAGAGCAACTGTTGCGGCTCTTCTCCCGGCGGATAACTGTCGACCAGCGAGTGCAAGCTGGCGAGAGCCCGCTCGGGCTCGTTCAATTGACGATAGATTTCAGCGACCGCCAGCAGCACCTGGCGGTCGTTCGGCTCGTAGCCGAGCGACCTTTGATAGTCGGCCAAAGCCGGTTTCAGCGCTCCGGTCGCTTCGCTGGTTCGACCGCGAAGTGCCCAAGCGGCGGCCAATTTCGGGTCCAAATCGAGCGCGCGGTCGGCTGCCTTGCGCGCACGCGTCATCTGACCGGTCGCCAAATACATCTCGCCGGTGCGAACCGCGATTTGCGGATCTTCGCCGGTCAATCGGGCCGCGTCTTCCAATTGTGCGATCGCTTGCTGCACGGCGCCGCGATGCCACAGTGTTTCGGCATAGCGGCGGTGGGCGTCGGGATCGAGCGGCGAAACTTGCACCGCGTGGTTGAGCAGATCTTCGGCCGCCAGCCAGTCGCCCCGGTCCATGGCGCTCGCTCCCTGTTGAATAAGCTGCCGACCGGTTGCCACCGACCGCGAGACCGGTCCGCGTGGCTGCCACGCACGGCAGCCGATGCAGGGGACCACCAGAAGCAGGACGAGGCGCAGCGCGACCGATGCCTTGCCCCGGCCGCCAGTCCGGCTTGTCGGCGACGCCCCGGCAAACGGTCGCCGCGATGGCGGAAGTGAGCGAAATGAAGTCGCAAGCGTCATGGCAAGATCGTGGCAATGCCGACGGACGGCCGCACGGCGCCGCGCTGCCGAGGAGCGGGCAGGCCGCACGGTCGGCGCGCAAATGGCCCCGACTGGGCCGGAAAAAGCTGGGGGGGACACTACCAAAAGCCCCCAAATTCGACAAGATCGGCCGTTTCGCCTGTTTTCCAGTCTCCGCGGACGGGAAAAGATTGGTGACCGGTGCCAAACGGCGGTCCGCGATTTTTTGCACGCACCAGGGAGCAACGGGGGGACGGGATTTGAACTAGAATCAAGGAAATCGCCTGGCGGCACCCTTCGAGTGCCGCGCGACCCCCTACTCTTGGCTTCCCCACCGCGGTTATTATCCCACCTATATGGCAACTCCCACTCCACCCCCCTCCGACAATTTCGGAGGCGATCCGTTTCATCACACGACGATGAGCTTCGGCGAGCATCTGGACGAATTGCGGTCCAGTTTGTTCAAGGCCGTTCTGAGTCTGGCGATCGGTTTTGGCATCGGGATGTTCTTTGGCAAGTCGATTGTCGATTTGATCCAATTGCCGCTGCAGAAAGCGCTGATTGATCATCGCGAGGTGCAATCAATCGAGCGTTTCAAAGCGGAGCTGGCGGCGCGAGCCGAGGAGGGGGATCCAGCCGCTCAACGCCTGCTGAATGATCCCCACAGCGACGAATTAGTGAAGCAATTCGTGACGCGCGGAGGGATGCTGCCCGACCAGGTTTACGTCGATCCCCGGGAGGTGCTGTCGGAACTACGCAAGCGCTACCCGCAAGCCTTCGCCGACGTGGATCTGCCGGCCAGGGCGCCACCGAAGGGGGCGGAAGTTTCGGCCGAGGGAGAAGCGGAAGCCGCGGCCGACGATTTGGCGATTTCGCCGCCGAGCAAGTCGGAGTTATTGCCGATTCACTTATGGCGGTCGATTTTGAATGATGAACGGAATCAGCTCATCAGCACCGGAGCACCCGAAACGTTTATGATTTGGATGAAAGCCTCGTTTCTCGGCGGCGCGATTATCTCCAGTCCGTTCGTCTTTTATTTCTTGTGGTCGTTCGTGGCGGCGGGACTCTATGCGCACGAGAAACAATACGTCCACCTGTTTTTGCCCTTCAGCGTGGGACTGTTTCTGCTGGGGGCCTGCATGGCGTTCTTTTTCGTCTTTCCGCCGGTGTTGAATTTCTTCTTCAGCTACAACCGGGCATTCAACGTCAACACTGAATTGCGGATCAGTGAATGGCTGAGCTTCGTGCTCATGATGCCGCTCGCCTTTGGCATCGCGTTCCAGTTGCCGCTGGTGATGCTGTTCCTGGAGCGGATTGGCATCTTCAGCGTCGAAACCTACGTCGCCAAGTGGAAGATCTCGGTGATGGTGCTGACGGTCCTCTCGATGGTCCTCAGCCCGGGCGGCGATCCTTACAGCATGATGTTGATGCTGGTGCCGCTGGTGGGGTTGTACTTTACCGGGATCGCGCTGTGCAAATGGCTGCCGGCGCGGCATGGTTACAGCGCCCGACAGTGAATCCCCGACAGCGAATCTTTGTGAAGGCTAGATCGCTTCCTGCCCACGCTCGCCGGTGCGAATACGAATGCAATCGTCGAGCGGCAGGACGAAAATCTTGCCATCGCCGATTTCGCCCGCTTTGCCGCTGCGGCCGCCTTTGATGATGGCGTTGATCGTCGGCTCGACGAACTCTTCGTTGACGGCGATTTGGAGTTGGACTTTGCGCAGCAGATTGACGGCAATCTCGTGGCCGCGGTAGACCTCGTGATGCCCCTTCTGGCGGCCGAAACCTTGCACGTCCATAACCGTCAGACGGAATACCTCGACCTCGGTTAAAGCTGCTTTCACCGCTTCCAAACGAGTCGGTTGAATGATGGCGACAATCAACTTCATCCGCTCTACTCCACAGCCTTGGTACCTGAGGTCGTGTCAGGGCAGTCTCGCACGGCGAGTGACTGCCTGAATCGTAAGTGCTTTTGCGGCAAACGGGTGTCGTATTTCCGCGGGCTTGGGATCGCCGCCCTGTGCGGGGCAAACGAGCCTCGCGGATCGCTTCGAACGCGGGCAAATTCGAGGGGCACGGTCTCTCCAACGTTAGTTCTAACCTCCCTTTGGCGCAAGAGCAACGCGGCTCGGGCCTTGATCGGTCGCCAGTTGCCGCGGCGGGCAGATCGGGGCGACGCGTGCAGCTCGGGGAGCCGGCGAAAGCGAGATTCGACCCCCGCATTTGGAGGTTCGCCCGCTGCCGGGAGAGCCGGCAGCAAAAAAAAGAGGACCCGGCGTGGGTCCTCGGAGTCAATTCGTTTTCAGTGTCAATTCGTATTCGGTGGTTCGACCGAGTCGAATCTTGGCGTCGATAAAAAAGCCCCGGCTTGGGTAGGTTAGGCGGAGCACCTACCCAAGCCGTGCGGGGCATCCTTCTGGCCCAGGCAAGAGCCGAAGTCGCTATCGAGTTCAATGGCAACCACGTGGTCCGACCGCAACGGGGCCGGTTCGCGTCGCCAGTCATCAGTAAAAAAGCGGGGTGCCAAGAGTCGCCAAAGGCCACATAGCGCTCAGTCAGCCTTGCAGGGCACACACCCCAGAACTATCCCTGACAGGCGGCTCATGGCACCCCTTACACGTTGTCTTCCCACCCTCCAAAACGTGCTTGCTTAAATTTTGATTCGCATCCCTGCGATGAACGAGCCGCTGCCGCAATTCCTTGCGGTCGGCTGTTGTTTTCTCTGTTAAGCAAGCGGTATGCCAAACACTCCCGGCCTGGCCGGGGAAGGCTGAAAACGCTGATTTCGCAGCACTTAGAGCGTCTGGAAAATTCGGGATCGATCTTTTTCCCCCACGGTCAGGGGCTGTCAATGCGCAGCGGCGCGACATTGCCCGCTTTGGAAGCGGGCAAAGGGCGAAAAAAGCTTGCCCCGCAAGCTCCCAAACGGCCAGAACCGACCTTCGCCGGGCCGGGCACGCGTGCCACGGCACCGAATGGGTGCCGAAGCTGCCCGAAAGCCGGCAGACCGCACGATCTGGTGCCGATCGACGCTATCGTCGCGGACAAGGCTGATCGCGGGAGCTGCGGCAGAGAGGCCCGAGCCGTTTTTCGGTGCTCCAGGGCGCTTTTCAGGCCGGGGGAAAAAAAGAGCGGGTGTCGTCTCTGTTTCGAGACGACACCCGCCCACCTACCTCGAGACGTTACTGTCTGATTCGGTGTTTTGCTATGCGATGGCTAGCCGGCCAGGAGGGCCTGGCCGGCTAGCACGAACGTTCAATTTAGAACAGGGTGATCCAGTCGAAGCCGATCAGGATCTGCCAGTCCTTGGTACCGTTGTCGTACGGCTTCAGCGTTTGGCCGTTGACCAGGTTACCGCAGAAGCAGTCCCAGCGAACCGCCGGGCGAATGACGGTGTTGCCGTTCGGACGCCAGTTGGCACCGACCGACCATTCCAAGTTGTTACCGGCATACCCGTACTGGGCGGTGCTCAGACCGCGGAGCGAGAAGCCGTTGTTGGTCGAACCGAGGAAGCCGCCCATGCGGTAACCTTCTTCGTCACGCCACATGTCGAACCGGGTACCCCACGTCCAGCAATCGCTGACCTTGTAGAAGAGGTACTGATTCCAACCATACCAGCGAGCCAACCGGCCGTTGCCGTAGGAAGAGTTATTCCAGAGGGCATCGGTCTGTTGAGCATAGTCGAACTGAAACACGTAGTTCAACTTCTCGGTGAGCGGCTTGGTGTAGGCATGGGTCCAAATCCAGCGCGAGCTATGAGCGTTGTTTCCGCCCAAGCCGGCACTGGGGTAGTTGTTGTTCGCCTGGTTCGGTTCTTCGCTCCAGATGAAGACCGTGGCGTACGACGACTTGTCCTCGAAGGTCTTGGTCAACGTACCCAAGTAGCCGAGGTGCGGGTTGTTGGTGCCGAAGTTATCCCAGCCCCGGATCAAACCGCTCGACACGGTCAACGTTTCGTCGACAGTGTAAGTCCAGTTTGCTCCGGTATGAGTAAACGGCTCGCCGTATTGGAATATGTAAGGCAGAGTGGGGAAGAAGTTACCGGTTGTTGGAATCACTTCGTAACCGACGGGCGACAGGAAGTGCCCGATCTTCACCTTGCTCTTGTCGTAGGCGATTTCGCCGTAGAACTGGAGGTAGTCCAGGCCGTAGAAGCGATCGTTGCCGAAGTTCTTGGGGCCTTGGAACTGGTAGCGGGTTTCCAAGTTGGATTCGGTGTTGAACCGGTAGTCGGTACCGAACAGGAAGTCGGCGCGCGCACCCCAAGCCCAACCTTCGCCGCCGTTATCGCACGTCCGCTCGATCCAGTAGTACAACTGGTTGAGCTCGTACGAATTGGAGCGATCGGTCCAGGTCACCGGGCCGTTGAAGCCGTTTTTCGGGTTCTGCGGGTTCCAGGTGTAGCTCTGGTCCAACCAGCCACCCATCTTGACCTTGGTGCACTTCTTCAGGCAGGGGAAATGATCCAGCAAAAGCTTGGGATCCCCTGGCTTGCAGTCGGGACAAATCCGACCGTTGAGGGTCAACAGGTCTTCCGCCAGGCAACCGTCGTTGCAGCAGGCGTTGCAATTCGTATTGCACGTGCCCGTGTTGCAGGTGGTGCAAGGTGCACTGCTCGGTTCCGCGGCTGCCGCGGGTGCCGTTGCGTCGGGGGCGGGGGCCGCCGATCCATCCTGCTCGTAATAGCTGTTGTACTTATACTCGTTAAAGGAAGTCTGCCGCAGCGACTCAGGCTGCCTTACGCTGTCCTGTCCGTGGACAGCAGCGGCGCACACAGCGCCGACCAGGACGCCCGAAAGCGTCAACCGGAGAGCTCTCATTTCTGTTGCTCCAATCCGTGGAAGAAAAATGGGGGTGCGGTGTGTCCGTCACACTCGAACGCGGGGTAGGTCAGTAACGGTGGGAATGGCGCAAGCCAGCGCCGCCTGCGAACGCCCTGGCTCACGCCACCAAAAGACCTATCGACGCGGCTGGCGCGACGAATTGACGGGAAAAGAGGGTCTCCCAGGCTGAAAGTACCCCGCTGGCAGCAAGGCCTGGAAGACTTTTCGGGCTACGCAAAGCTGCCTGTCGATCCTATTTCGCTGTCAGGTCGGCAAACAGGGCGTCGACGAATTGGTCCGACTGAAAAGGGGTCAGGTCTTCGAGCTGTTCCCCCACCCCGAGATATTTGACCGGCAGGCCAACTTGTTGGCGAATCGCCACGACCACGCCCCCTTTGGCCGTCCCGTCCAGCTTGGCCAATACGATCCCGGTACACTGTACCGCGGCGGTAAAATGTCGGGCCTGGCTGATGCCGTTTTGTCCGGTGGTGGCGTCCAAAACCAGCAGCACTTCGTGCGGGGCATCCGGAATCAATTTGCTCATGACCCGCTGAATCTTCGTCAGTTGCTGCATCAAATTCTGCTGGGTCTGCAAACGGCCGGCGGTATCGACAATGCAGATGTCGGCCCCGCTCGCCAAGGCCTCGGCGACCGCTTTATGGGCCACGGCCGCCGGATCTCCGCCGGGTGTTCCCGTTACAATCGGCACACCTAGCCGATCGGCCCAAATCGTCAGTTGTTCCACCGCCGCCGCGCGAAACGTGTCGCCCGCCCCCAACACAACTTTCTTCCCCTGCGACTTTAACAGGTAGGCGAGCTTTGCGATCGAAGTCGTCTTCCCGGCACCATTCACGCCGGCAACCATGATTACCGTCGGCCCCGAGGCAGCCAACTGAATTGGCGCTTCGGGCTGGGCCAGGATCGTCCGCAACTTGGCTTTGACGCAGGAGAGCAAGTCGTCCATTTCGACGACGCGGGCTCGAAACTGCGTGCCGACGTCGGCCACGATCGATTGGGCGGGTTGTACGCCCATGTCGGTCTTCACGAGCTTTTCCAGTAGTTCTTCCAGAAAGGCGTCGTCGACCAGGCGACCTTCGTTTTTGAAAAGATCGCGAACGTCGGTTTTCAACAGTTGGGTCGTCTTCTTGAGACCCTGCTTGATTTTGTCGAAGAGACCCATGAAACGGCTCGTGCTGGGGACTGGGAGGCGCGGCAGACGTAATCCAAAGCGTGGCCCGGCGCCGTCACGGCGCGTCGGGGCGCTTGCTCCGCTGGGTGAGCAGCCGATCCAAAATACCGTTGACGAACTGGGCCGATTGCTTGGAGCCGAAACGTTTGGCCAGTTCCACCGCTTCGTTGATGGCGACGCGGTCGGGAGTTTCCGAATAGAGTATCTCGTAAGCGCCCAATCGCAAGACATTGCGATCCGTGACGGCCATCCGTTCCAGGCTCCAATTGTCGGCCGTGGTGGCGAGCACTTGATCGAGCTCGGCCCGATTGCGACGCACACCGGCCACCAACGAGCGGGCAAAATCGGCCAACTCCGCCGAGCTCAACCGGTTGCCCACAAAATCGTCGGCCGCGGCCGGATCGTGCCGCGGGTTCAAATCGTCCTGGTACAGAACCTGCATCGCGACTTCGCGAGCTCGACTGCGACGGGTCATCCCACTCCCTCTCCTTGGGCCGGTCAAGCCGGAGGTCAATTTCCCAACTTTGCCACCAGGCTGGCCATCTCCAGGGCGGCCAGCGCGCATTCACTCCCTTTGTTGCCTACGTTGCCCCCGGAGCGATGGATCGCCTGTTCGAGCGTATCGCACGTCAATACCCCGAACAAGACCGGGACGCCGCTGTCGCGGCCCAGCTCGGCCAAGCCGAGGCTGACAGCCCGATTGATGTGCTGGTCGTGCGTCGTTTCGCCCCGAATCACCGCCCCCAGGCACAACACCGCCGCATAACGCCGACTGCGGACCAGCCGGCCGGCGACGGTCGGAATCTCGAACGCGCCGGGAACCCAGGCCACATCGATCGAATCGTCCGGCACGCCGCGCTCGCGCAACGTCTCGAGCGCCCCGGCCAGCAACTTACCAGTGACCGACTCGTTCCAACGGGCCACGACCACCGCCAGCCGACCTTTGGGTACCAACAGATCTCCGCGAAACTCATGCGCCATGGTTTTTCTTTCCAGACCGAGCGCCCGATGCGCGATCGACGAACACGAAACAGCCGACGTGGCTGTTAGCCGCTCATCCTTTTCTTCTCAACGCCCCGGCGAGTTCCTGCTGGGCGAAAAGCAAAAGCCAGTTCGCTCGGGGGCGCGGGGGGTAGGTTCGAGCAGTTTCCCGCACTTCGCCGCGGGCGGGAAGGGGGGGCGGGCCGGTTAATGGCTCCCAGCTCGCGAGGCGCTTGCTCGACAATGCGTGCGCTCTTGCGAGGTGCCTGTCGTAATTCTTCAACACGCTGTCAGGACTTCATGCTCATCAGGAATTCGGCGTTGCTCTTGGTTTTGAGCAGCCGCGTCACGAGCAAGTCCATCGCATCGGGTCCGTTCATATCGTTCAGCACGCGGCGGAGCATGCACACGCGGCGGTATTCGTCGGGATCCAACAACATTTCTTCGCGGCGCGTGCCGCTCCGATTGATGTCGATCGCCGGCCAAATCCGTTTATCCACCAACTTGCGATCGAGCAGGATCTCCAGGTTGCCGGTTCCTTTGAACTCCTCGAAGATCACCTCGTCCATCTTGCTGCCCGTGTCGACCAGCGCGGTAGCGATAATCGTCAGCGATCCTCCTTCTTCGACTTTGCGGGCCGAACCGAAGAACCGTTTTGGCCTTTGCAAGGCGTTGGCGTCGACACCGCCCGAGAGGATCTTGCCCGAGTGCGGGCATTCGGAGTTCCAGGCGCGAGCCAGGCGTGTGATCGAGTCGAGGAAGATGACGACGTCGTAGCCGTACTCGACCATCCGCTTGGCTTTTTCGATGACCATTTCCGACACTTGAATGTGCCGGGAAGCCGGTTCGTCGAACGTCGAGCTGATGACCTCGCAGTTTGTCCCTTTGACCTGGCGCTCCATGTCGGTGACTTCTTCCGGTCGTTCGTCGATCAGCAACATGATCACGTAGACTTCCGGATGGTTGGTCAGCACCGCTTTGGCCATTTTTTGCAGCAGGATGGTCTTTCCGGCCCGTGGCGGGCTGACGATCAGCCCACGCTGTCCGAAACCGATCGGCACGATCAGGTCGACGACCCGCATCGAGACTTCTTCGGGCGTGGTTTCCAAGATCACGCGTTGGTCGGGGTGGAGCGGCGTGAGGTCGTCGAAGAAGACCTTTTCGGTCAGTTGGTTCGGATCTTGATAGTTGATGGCCTCGACCCGCAAGAGGGCGAAATAGCGCTCGTTTTCTTTGGGCGGACGAATCTGGCCCGCCACCACCGCGCCGGTGCGCAGCCCGAAGCGGCGGATCTGGCTGGGCGAGACGTAAATATCGTCGGGGCAGGATAGATAGTGATAGTCGGGACTGCGGAGAAAGCCGAAGCCGTCGGGCAGGATTTCCAGCGTTCCCTCGCCGAACATCAGCCCGTTCAGTTTCACCCGCTCTTTCAGGATCTTGAAAATCAAATCCTGCTTCTTGATGCCGGTGATATCGGTCAGGTTTTCCGAGCGGGCCTGCTCGATCAACTGGGGCATGCTCATCCGCTGCAGTTCGGCGATATGGATGTCGCCCTGCTTGATTTGCTCGTACCGATCGTCGGTGTCGTCGGCCTCCTCGATGCCACGTGCCGCCTCTTCGGCCAACTCTTCGGCCAGGCTCAACGGCTCGCGTTCGACGGCCGGATTATCGTCCTCATCGGACGCCAGCGAAGTCTTTGGCTTGCGAATACCAGGACCTTTGAACTCGGACATGATCACACTGCTCCTGAAGGGGAAACTTTGGCGAGCGCATGGAAAGCGCCCCCGGTGGGGTTAATCGAAAATACCTGACAACTGCGGCGAATCACAAGATAGGGAGACACATTAACGCGGAAATATGTTCGGCGCGGGATAGGACGGCGCGCGACGGGATCAAACTACCAATCACAGTCACATCAATCGAGAGGCATGGGGCGGCTTAGGATCTGCCAAGCCCGCTGGCTTTGGGCGCGAGTCGATTCCTCCGAGCCCGCATTATCAATCACCACATCGGCCAACCGACGTTTTACCTCGCACGACTCCTGACGCCCCTCGCGGGCGGTAAAATCCTGTTCGCTCCAGCCGCGACCCAGGGCGCGGGTCAACCGGACCGGGCGGGGTGCGTCGACGAACACGATCGTATCGCAAAATTCATTCCAACCGGCCTCAACCAGCAACGGGGCGTCGATGACGACCCCCGAAACGTCCCCTCCACGGAACAGCCCGTCGAGGCGCTCGTCGAGAAACTGACGAATTCGCGGGTGAGTCAAACTCTCTAAATACCGCAGATCCTCCCGCCCCTGTGGCGTGGAAGCAAAAACCCTCTCCGCCAGCCGCCGCCTGTCAATCTGGCCGCTGGTGCTGAAAATTTCATCACCCCAGCGCTGCCGGGCTGCCGCCTCGATTTCGGGCAACCGCAACACGTCATGTCCTATCCGATCGACGTCGATCACTGCCGCTCCGCACTCGGCCAACTGCCGGGCCACAAAACTCTTGCCGCTGGCCACGCCTCCCGTCATTCCGATCACCGGTGGTCGAAGCGCCATCGCCGCCGCCTACTGCCGCCGAGGGGATGTGACACCGTGACACACCCCACCCATCGAACTGGCCACACGATAGACGAGCAACACGGGAGGATCGGCAAAACGGAGTATTCTGGAATCAGAGAGGAAGTAAGCGATTACCATTCAACCGGCCCACCGTCGGAGTGCCCGAGCGATCAGCCGGCGGTTATTTGGCTAACCAAGGTTCCACGGCGGCCCAATTGTCGCCGACCTTCACGTCAACCTTTAGTGGGACCGCCAGTGGGTAGGCGGTGCTCATTCGCGAGGCCACGAGCCGGGCCAATGTGTCGATTTCTTGGGAAGGGACTTCAAACACCAATTCGTCATGAATCTGCAACAACAACCGCGCCTCTAAACCCTCGGTCGCAAGCGACCGCTGAACTTGGATCATGGCCAACTTGATCAGGTCGGCGGCCGATCCTTGGATGACGGTGTTGATCGCGGTTCGTTCGGGCAGGTTCCGTCGGCGGTCCACCTCACCATCGCCCTTTGCAGAGCGGACTGCCAGACTGCGGATGCCGCTGATGGCGCGCCGCCGCCCGAGGACAGTACTAACATAACCGTTGCGCTGCCCCTGTTCCAGTATTCCCAGCAGGAATTCCTCCACGCCCCGATAACGATCGAAATAGGCATTGATGAACCGGGCCGCCTCGGCCGCCTCGATGTCGAGTTGCTTCGCCAGACCGAACGGACTCTGCCCGTAAATCACGCCAAAATTCACCGCCTTCGCGCCCCGCCGCATCTCTTCCGTCACCTCGGCCAGCGGCACCGAGTAAACCTGGCTAGCTACCAGGGCATGAATATCGTCATCGCGGGCGAAAGCGGCGAGCAATTCGGGGTCTTGTGAAAAGTGGGCCAGCACGCGCAGCTCGATTTGCGAATAGTCGGCCGCTAGCAAAGACCAGCCGGGCGAACCGGCCAAAAAGGCCGCGCGGATCTCCCGCCCGCTGGCACCACGCACCGGGATGTTTTGCAAATTCGGATCGCTCGAACTGAGCCGGCCCGTGGCCGCCACCACCTGATTGAACGACGCGTGAACGCGTCTCGTCCGCGGCGCGATCAAATGCGGCAAGGCGTCGATATATGTGTTCTTCAGCTTGGCGTATTGCCGGTACTCGATGATCTTGGCCGGCAGCGGATGATGCCGGGCCAGTTCTTCCAGCACCTCCACGTCGGTGCTGCCGCCAGTTTTGGTCCGCTTGAGCATCGGCAACTTCTGTTCGACGAACAGCACCTGCTGCAATTGCTTGGGCGATCCGATATTCAGTGGGTGGCCGGCCAGAGTGTAAATCTGTTGCTCCACGTCGACCAGCAGATCGCCATAGCGCGTCGACAACGCGGCCAGCCGATCGACGTCGAT
>Ga0182024_10014254_pt1 | contig 15385 bp, 11 predicted proteins | sample P32metaG_FD_120480 | JGI IMG/M metagenome (GOLD analysis project Ga0182024, IMG submission 120480) | Permafrost microbial communities from Stordalen Mire, Sweden - P3-2 metaG (Illumina Assembly) | ecosystem: Environmental > Terrestrial > Soil > Wetlands > Permafrost | place: Sweden: Stordalen... | reverse complement strand
TGCCGCAGCAGAGACTCCGCCACCGCCCGCAAAAAATTCAGCCCTTGTGTTGGGGACATATTGACGGTCGCCTGAGCAATCAATGTCGTGCCCGGATACGACCACACCAGCCCAGGCATGTATAGCCCATTCACCTCGTCCGCCATCGCCATCGCATAGGCAAGCGGTGCGACATAATCGCGATCGCTGGGCATAATGCCGTTGGTTTCCACCGCTCCGAGAGGTATAAAAATGATGTCGCTTCGCTTCAAGTGGTCCGCAACCTGAACCTGACTGAGGCGGGTCAGATCGCGGGTATGTAATTTGCGCACTTGCCCCCATGCCGGAGCCGTTATTAGCATGCAACAGCCTAGACATAGCGTGAATCGAATCTCTTTGGACATTAAACCCTCCTTTAGCTACGGATTACCGGACAATTTCAGAAACTCCGAGGGCGAAAGCGCGCGACGGGTAAAGCGCGCCAGATGGATGGCGCCTTTAAAATAGTAAACTTTGTTGATTCGCACTCCAATGGACGTGCGGCCGGCGCCTTGCGGCGTAAGGGCGACGTTTGCGGCGCCATCCGTCACGCCATCCACGTAGCTTCGGAACTCCACACCATCGTAAACAGCGGCTACGCGGTGCCAGACTCCCAGCGTGTGGAGACTCTTGCGATCGAGGAGAGCCTTTTGCACGGATCCTGAACGATTGAAGGCATCGAGACACCAGCGGTCGCCGATCACACGAATCTCGAAGAGCATCCGGCTGTCCATGTCGGAACCGGTTGCGGGGTTCTCTTCCAGATGGAACCAGCGTTGCTCCTCGTTGCCGCCATCCGGCCGGAAAATCGCTTCCCAGGTGAATGTCGAAGCGCCCGCCAATGGATGCACATCCAACTGTAGGCCATCATCCTGACCGTTAAACTCAACCGCCTTGCCCTCGGGCGAATCGATCACGTGCGGATGCCCCAGAACCGTGGTTGGATGACCGCCGATTTGATCGATGCGATCGAAGACCCAAATCTCGGAGCCGGCGACCTCGGCGGACCCGAGGGTCGAAATCCACAGCGCCAATGACAAGAGAACGCATCCCGAGGCCGCCGCAGCAGTCACTTTATTCGTTTGCATCAAGGCTCAACTACATCTTCACGTCTTCTATAGTAATGGTGTCACCCTCGACCTTGCCCGTGACTGTCACCTTCTTGCCATAGGATTCGGCCTTCACTTTATCCTGGTTCGCAATCTTATGGATCGTCCCATCTTCGGTGACCAGCACTACCGCGCTCCCCCTCCTGACACAACGGGCAACGCATTCTGAGTCCTCCCACATCGCTTTCTTGCCCGCGCACGTCTGGTCCACTATGTAACCGCTCAAATCCGCCGCGGCTGCAAGATTCGCAGTCAGTGCGAACATCATCATCCATCGATTCATAAGCTCCTCCTGACCGAATCATCCTGGGTTCGCGAGCACTGCCTGTCAGCTCAACATGCAAATACTTCTGGTAGAAGTGCCAAGAGGTATGTTACCGATTGTTACGGTTTATTTCCAAAAGGTTGCCGGGATGGGTCTACATGCCAACGTGGAAAATTTCAAGATCGTATCGCGATAGATTTCTGCCTCGATGACCATCTCCCAAGCGTCGGGGGAGCCCGCCTTCAGCCATTGCTCATCCACTAATTTTAGCCCTTGGAGGGTGATCAGCATGGACGTGATACTGGTGAGATGCCGCCCCAAAAGCAGTAACATGCGGGTGTGTTCGGGGCGCGCCGGCAAAAGGATAATAATCGCAGGAGCCATTCTACGGTCGGAGGAATAGGATACCTCACGGAACTCCTCAGGTTCCCCAGGCCCGGGATTTCGACTCTTGATGACATCGGGGGTGACGCTGGCAATATAAAAATTCGTCTTCGCCAGCATTTGATCCAGATATCCCGCCGTACGCGGCATTCCCAGGAAGATTGTATCCTGAGCAGCAAACGATTCCGCTGGAAATCGCCGGGATTCGATGAGTCGAACCGGCTGACCCGCTTTTTCGAGATATTGCAGAATACTGACGCCCGCAGTCATTTCCATTGCACCGACATACTGTTGAGCCAGTTCCGGCGGACCCCATTTGGCCGCGGTCTCTTTTATAAATGGGGACGCCATCCATTGGCTAAAATCTGAGACCTTGAAATCTCTCACATAGACTTCATGGGAAGGCCAAGCAAAATAGAGTGGGCTGGGAACCACGACCTCCGTCGACTTGCCAGGCATCAAAAAGGACTGCCAGAATCTCGGTATTGGAACCTGCGTCGGCAAAGAAGCTTTCAAAGTGTGGACCTGGAACATCAGAATGACGCAGAAACCAAGCAATACAAACGCCGTGAGTCCAGTCGCCCAGAGGTACACTTTAGGCAACCCGTCGAACTTTGAAGCGAGGGACTTCTGGGGGGGCTCATACACCCACTGCAATTCGTGACCACCCCGAGGCACCGCAAGATGCAAGGGGAATGATTCACCGGCATCCTCTGAAAACTCCTTCAATTTCGCTCGGAGACGCGCCACCTGAACGCGAACCGTTGAATCGGATTTGGGATCGAAAGAGGGTGCCCGACCAAGGGCTTCAGTGGCAATCGCGTATTCGCTGATGGACTGCCCCTGATGTTCCCACAGGTAGATGAGCAAGGCGCGCATCACTGGCGCGGTTCGAAACGTTTCGCTTTCCGCCACTTGACGAATCAATGCATCGAACTTCTGGTACTCTCGTGATGCGCTTCGCTCGCTCGTTACTTTCGGCGTCACGATTCGTCACTCCACAGGGAATGGGCCCTAAATGATGTTACGACACTTTCGAGCCCCCCACAAGAGACCTCGGGAATTGCCGTAACAGCAGTTACATACACCATGTCACTAGCATGAAGGTCAAGGAAAGCCGCTCCCCGGGTATATTCTGCCGAGGCGGCGTCCGCAGATTGTGCGCGACAATCCTTCTTGCCCGCATGCCTGTAACAAATTGTAATATCAGCTTGATACTTACTATGAAGCCGGATAACCAGCAGTGTAATATGAGGCGGAGGAGTGTTTATGAAGGATTCTTCTATCGGTTTGAACCGCCGGCAAGCCTTGGGCGCCCTGGCTGCACTGTCCGGAGCATCGCAGTTGTCAGGTCAATCCGCGCCGCAATGCCATCTGCGCGCCGGTCTTGTAGCGTACTCCTACCGGAAGCAATTCACCGCGCAGTCGATGAGTTATGAGGATCTGATTCGCAAGGTTGCGGATTGGGGCCTGGACGGCCTCGATTGCACGGTCTATTGGTTTCCGAATACTTCCGATCCATATCTGGCCTCGCTAAGAAAGCTGGCCTTCAAGAACGGCGTGCAGATTTACAACGCCGGTGTACGTGTGCGATTGGCGCAGCCGACGGTCGAGTTGCAGCAGGCCGAGGTCGAACAAATCAAGAAATGGGTGGATGTAGCGGACCGGCTTGGCGCCAGCCATGTTCGAGTTTTTGGGGGTGCGATACCCCCCGAAGCCACTGAGCAGCAGGCGATTGGGTGGGCGGTCGAAGTCCTCAAACGCGGTGCGGAATATGCCGGCACGAAAGGGATTACCCTTGGGGTCGAGGATGATGGAGGGCTCACGACCGCCGCGCGGCCAACGATTGAGATCGTCAAACAAACCGGATCGCCATGGGCGGGCATCAATGCGGATTCCGGAAATCTACGGGCGGACGGATATTCTCAGTTCGACTCAATGCTGCCTTATGCCACAAGTGTTCATCTCAAGGTAGACATCGCTACGGCGGACGGAAAAAAAGAGCCGGCCGACTGGAGCCGGTTGCTCGGCATGATCGGCAAGGCAGGATACAAAGGTTTTGTCGGTCTGGAATACGAAGGGGACAACGCCGAAGCGGAAGTGCCGCGTTTCGTAGCGACTCTTCGCACCCTCGTCCGGCAAGTGTCGGGATAAAAACAGGAGGAAACTATTCTTGCGGAATTGCGAAGTCTTTTCCCGTCGTGGATTCGTTGCTCTGGGGGCTGCGTCCGTGGCCGCTCTACGCGCCGAGAGCAGGAAACACATTCCAGTCGGTGTGCTGCTTTATGCGGTCCAGAAGGAATTGAACGCGGATTTCGAGGGCACCCTTCGGGCGGTCGCCAAGATGGGTTACGAAGGCGTGGAGTTCACCCAATACATCGATTGGACGCCCGCGCGCGCGAAAGACATCCGCGCCCAGCTCGACAGCCTTCACCTGAAGTGTTATTCCACGCATAATGAGCCGGAGGTCTTTACGGACCGCTTGGATCATGCCATCGAGATCAACCACATCCTGGGCTCCGAAAGTATATCCTGCGTGCGAGGCCTGGCTGCACAGCCCGGAGCGATTGGTTTCCAAGGCGCCGGCCTCGAAGGCTGGAAGAAATTAACGGATCTGCTCCAGAAGTCTGCTGAGAGACTGAAGAGGGAGCGGCAGCGGTGCGCCTTCCACAACCACGCCGTGGAGTTCGAGACTGTCGATGGTCGGCGCCCGATCGACATCCTGGCGACTGCGCCTGATCTGGTGTTCCAGACCGACATCAGGGCTTCGAGCCAGTATGCCGATCCCGCAGCTTTCCTCGAACAATACCCGGGTCGATGCGACTGTATTCTGGCTACGGACGGCCCCGCAGTCAATGGGAAATCGGTGTTGTTCGGCAAGGGCAAAATGCCGTGGCCGAAAATCTTCGCCGCCGCCGAAAATAAGGGCGGCATCCGGTTCTACCTGCTTACCCAGGGCGCCACGGATCTGACGCCGATGGAAGCAATCCAGAAGGATTTAGAACTGTTCCACGAGCTGCACGGCTAGCTGCCAGTCGCAGGGAAATGGTTAGTGCCAATACGCGATCCTACCGAAACCGAGCCCCGACTGTAAAGGAGGGGACAGGCGACCAGGTCTGCGACCGTGAGGTCATGCTCCTTTCATCCGGCTCCGTAACGGCGCGCAGTACGGCTGTACGAAATATCGCGCGCGGCCGGACGACCTTTCGATCTCCCGACCGCCAATGGATTGAGCTGTCTCTCCATCAAGAGCCGGACCGGTACTGCATCCGCGCATCTAAGGCTTCGATACACAACTCTCTGAAATCGTCGGTTTCCCGCGATTTTATGGAGTCGACCTCAAGATTCCTCCGACGACCCTCGGCCGCCAAAGGCTCAGGACCACCGTAATACGACATTTCCAGGCCTGGAAAAAACTGTCAAAGAAGCCCCGGTGAGCGACTCCTTCTGGTCAAACAGTACAAGAGGAAGCGCGGATGCCATTTCGTTGAAAGTCGTAAAGCTCGCAAAAGAAAGGAATATCCATCCGCGTACGAGCCGGTTATCGGTGGCGGCCAGGGCTCAGCGGCAATAGAACTTGACCTTGCGGTCGCAGACCTCGTGCAAATGCCAGCTACATTATCAAGCTGGCGATTGTGATCGTATCCGCGTCCGTTTTACCCACAACGGTCACTTTCAGACCGTAGGCGTCTGAATCGATTTTGTCCGGGTTCGCGATCTGATAGATCTTGCCCTGTTCCGTTACCAGTACGGCCTTGTCGCCGTCCCGGATGCATCTCGCGATGCACATCGCGTTGGTCCACATACCCTTGCCTTTGAGCGCGCAGGACTGATCGACGATATAGCCGATGACGCCGCCCGGCACCGCTGCCACTGTCTGCCCGCCGGCAGCTCCGGAACCGCCGCGCCCAGGCGCGGGAGGCGCTAAATAGGCCAGCGTATCGAGTTTGTAGATCTGGGCCAGGCTATTCAGGTCGGTCCGGATCTGACCCCACTTATTTTGAAGGACCACTGGGAATCTCTGGCTTCCCAGCGCTTGATTCACTTGTTTAGCCGCAGCGAGAGTTTTGTTCAATCGATCCCGAAACTCGGCGCTGGTCAGAACATCCGGAGCCTTGCCCAGGGAAGAGAGCTGCTTCACGGAAACGCCCAACTCCTCAGCACCGGCCTTGACGCTGTCCGACAATTTACTCGAATCGACCGGAGGCCGCGTCGCAGCCATATAGAAGTCGTGAGGGAAATCCCTGGTCCATTGATCGATCTCAACCACCAGGACCTGGACATATTCCCGAGTCCTTGCCTCACGATCCTGCGCGTCCTGCTGCACGGGCGGGCCGGCCGGCGCCGACCCCGGCAATATTACGAAACATAGAGCCGCGCACACGATCGACAGGTAACGTAAATGCATAGTTTCGCCGGTATCCTTTCGGTTAGGAGAACAATTCCGTCAGCACGCGGGCAGGAAGCACTCCTACCAGTGACTCGTCCCGTCCCTCGTACGGAAACGTGTTTTTCTTAAAGTCGAGGCCCAGCAGATGCTGGACGGTGGCGTGAATGTCGCTGTGGGTGCACTTGAAATCCTTCACGGCAGCATATCCCAGATCGTCTGTTTGCCCGTAATCGAATCCCGGCTTCATGCCCGCGCCGGCCATCCACATGCTGAACCCATAGGGGTTGTGGTCGCGGCCGGGCTTCGAATTCTTCGCCTCGATGGTGGGCAGACGGCCGAATTCACCGGACCAGACCACCAGCGTGTCTTCCAGCATGCCGCGTTGCGCCAGGTCAGTGAGCAGTGCCGACATTCCCTGATCGATATACTGGCACAGACTGGGAAGCTGGCCTTCGATGTTGTTGTGGGTATCCCAGTTCCCTCCTCCGCCGCCATAGATCTGGATGAAGCGTACGTCCCGCTCCGCCAGGCGGCGCGCCATCAGGCACAGCTTGCTGAATGGTCCCGCCACCTTCTCGTCGATGCCATAAAGTTTCTTTGTGGCTTCGCTCTCTTCGTCGAAATTCGCCACCTTCAGAGCTTCCATCTGCATGCGAGCGGCTAATTCATAATTTGCGATGCGCGATTCCAGGTCCTGATCCAGCGGATAATATTGTGCTTTTTGGTCACGGTCCAATTCCGCCACCATGTTGAGCAGCCGCTTTTGCTGATCGACGCTCATGCTGTCCGGCCGCTTGATATCGTAGATCGGCGCCGTGGGATTCGCGCGCATACCGGTGCCGTTAAAGATCGGAGGGAGCCATGCGGAGGAATGTGCACGGTCGCCGATCGTCGCGCCTTCGCCTAACGCGATGTACGCAGGGAGATTCTGATTCTCGGTACCCAGCGCATAGCTCACCCAGGAGCCGATGGCGGGAAATCCGGTGAACCCGCGGCCCGTGACGAAGGTGAACTGGGCCGTCGAGTGATCGATCCGGTCCGTGGTCATCGACCGGACGAAGGTCACTTTATCGACTACCTTCTGGAAGTGTGGCAGCAGGTCGGAGATCTGCCGTCCGCTTTCGCCACAGTCTTTGAATTTCCAGGGACTCGCCATCACCTGCTGCGAACCGTTCAGCGCGCGACCTTTGATCTCAAACGGCGCTGGCTTCCCGTCATACTTCACCAGCGTCGGCTTGGGATCGTACATGTCGATCGTGCTCGGTCCACCACCGATATATATGAAGATGACTCTCTTCGCCTTGGCTGGAAAATGCGGCGCTTTCGGCTTGAGGTCGTAGACCCGGTCTTTGGCTGCGGACTCCGCGGCAAAGAGTTTATCCCATTGGAAAATCGAGTTCGCCGCCATCGCACCGAACCCAACCGCCGCGTTTTGCAGCGCCTGTCTACGTGTAACAAATTTCATCGCGACTCCTCTATTTTCGTTAGAAACTATACAAAAAGTTATTTGCGCCAAACATCGCCTGAACAAACAGGCGCAGGCCTTCCCGCGGATCGGACTCCGCGGTCATCGACTTTTTCGCAACATCTGCTTCTCTTGCGGTCGGCGGCCGGTTGTACATTTCCTCGAACGCCAGCGTCACCGCTGCGTCGGGATTATTGTTGGTCGATTCCAGGATTTTGTCCGTCAGCGCCTGGCTCGCGCGCATCACGAGCTGGCTGTTCATCAGAGCCAGCGATTGCGTCGGCAGAGACGAACGGAAACGCTCGTCCTGATGATCCGACGTCATGTCGGGACAGTCCAGCACATGCAGGAAGTTCACCCACCGGGTACGAGTCTGCGCCAGGTAGATACTCCGGCGACTTTGACCGGCGCCCTTTTTATCGTCTTCCATCCACTGCCCGTCCGGTCCCCGCTTGATCGGCTCCTGCTTGCCGAACATTTCATTATTGAGGAGTCCGCTCACTTCCAACATGGAATCGCGTATGGTCTCCGCTTCCAGGCGCAAAGGCGCCTTCCGCCACAGCAGTTTGTCGGAAGGATCGGCTGTAAGGTACTGGGGAACTTCCGCCGAAGCCTGGCGATAGACTTGCGACATCATGATTTCCTTGTTCAGCCACTTCAGATCCCAATGGTGCTCCTGAAACGAAACCGCCAGATAATCCAGCAATTCCGGATTCGTGGGCTTCGATCCCTGGCTGCCGAAATCGTCTACCGAGCGGACGATTCCCTCTCCAAAGTGCCACTGCCACACGCGGTTCACGAACACTCGGGGAACCAGTGGATTTTCCGAGGAGGTCATCCAGTTGGCCAGAATCAAACGCCGGTTCGTGCCGTTCCATTCCGGATGTTTCCGCGGATCCGGGAATGGCAGAGCGTGCTCCGGATTATCGAGAACCAAAGGGATGCCCGGCTGTACTTCGGCGCCCGGCGCGAGATAATTCCCCCGCGTTAACACATAGGTAGCCGACGGCATTTTAGAAACATCCCAGGCAGCCTCAATATAATTCGGCGGGATCTTCGAGGGACTCTTGCGATTGGCCCTCTTCACCTGTATATCGTCTTTCCACTGCGCTAACTCCGGATAGCGCTTTTCCAGTTCCTGGTCGGTAACGAAATCCTTCAGAGCGTTCCGATCCACTTCCAGGTCCGGATCGGCCTCGATTTCCTTGCGGATTTCCAGCCGCTTCGCCTCGTCGGAAATATCCCTGCCGGTCTTCAACTCGGCGCGATATCTCTGATACGTGGCTTCCAGAAGATCGTCCAGATGCCGAAGGGCCTTGGAATCGTTGCTGGTCACGTCTTTGATCCACGCCGCGCGGGACGATTCATCCATGTTCAGGACCATTCGGCTCGGCCATGGCCCGAAGTTCAGATCGCCTGCCAGCCAGTTTTCCGGATCCCAAACCGCCTGGTAGATCGACATCAGCTTGTAATAGTCTTTTTGCAGAAACGGGTCGAACTTATGATCATGGCAGCGCGCGCACTGAATGGTGACGCCCATCACCGCCGTGAGACTTGTTTCCATCGCCTTTTGCTGCGCATCGAAGTACTTGTCCACCTCGTAAATCGTCTGATTGTCGGTGATATCGGCCGTGGTTCGCAGGAAACCGGTGGCGGTTAAAGGCTCCACCTGATCGGGGGTCGGCACCGCGCCAGGCTTGTAATTGACCAGTTGATCCCCGGCCATCTGCTCCACCAGGAACCGGTTAATCGGCTTGTTGTTGTTGACGGCGTGGATCACGTAGTCCCGGTATTTCCAGACCGCCTCGCGATCGCTATCGCCCGCATCGCCGCGGGAATCGGAATATCCAGCCACATCGAGCCAGTGCCGGCCCCATTGTTCCCCGTAGTGAGGGGACCGAAGTAAATAGTCGACCACCTTCTCCCACGCATTGTCTGACTTATCTTCAACAAAAGCCTTTACTTCGGCGACGGTCGGCGTGAGGCCCGTCAGATCGAAATAGGCTCGCCGGATCAGCGTGACCCGGTCCGCTTCGGGCTCCATCTTCCAACCTTTTTTCTCAAGTCGGGCCAGGACGAAATTATCGATTGCCGTCCGTGCCTGATCTTTGTTCGCGACCACCGGAGGGGGGAGTTTTACAGGTTTCTTGAAAGACCACCAGTTGCGATCTTCCGCAGTGATTCTCGCGGCTTCGCGCTTCTGGATCTCCGCCTCGGATTCCGCTGGTTGGATGGGAAAACGGCCCTGTGCGATATAGGCCTGAATCAACTGTTTATCGGCGGTATTGAGCTTGCCGCCCTGCGGCATTTGATCGTTTTCGATCATTTTCCACAGCAAGCTGCGCTCCGGCTTGCCCGGAGCGATCACCGGTCCGCTGCTGCTGCCCTGCATCATTCCCGCGAAGCTGCTTAGATCCAGGCCGGCCATTTTTTGCTGCAGACCGTGGCATGCGACGCAATTCTTCTCTAATACTGGCTCTATCTCACTCTTGAAGAGAGGTGCCCGTTGGCCAAATACCGGTATGGCGGCGAGGGTCAGCCCTATCGCGCCAACGCAAACTGGGAAAACAGACTTTTCTGCTCGACTATGCATTTACATTAGCTCCCTCGTAAATGATCGCCATTGATGGATAGTAGTATTTGACTACTTTGTGACCGACCCTACAAGTCTCAAGGGGCATGTTGCGCTCTGTTACGTTGCCGTAATAATAACAAATAAAGTGACTTAATGCATTTATGGAAATCTCTCTGCCCGCCCCGCCTTTTGCGCCTGTTTTTGGTGAGGAGCCGCTTGGTTTCAGAGTATAATCCTCAAATGGTTCGCGGGTACTTCGTGGCGGCGCTTCTCCTCCTGACCGCCTGTTCAATCCGACCCACCTCAGACGAACGGGGTGGCGCTTTGCCCCCCATCCCCAAACTGAAAATGGAGTCCTATCGTCCCGAACTTCGTGTGCAAGTTCAGAAAGCTTACCGAGCGCTGCAGGCAAATCCTGCGGATCCCAACGCAAACGGCAATCTTGGGATGCTGTTGCATTCCTTTGAGCAACTGGAATCAGCGGAGGTCTGCTACCGCCGGGCGCGCCGATTCGAGCCTGAACGTTTCCAGTGGGCATATTATCTCGCTCTGGTTCAGGCATTGAGCGGGCAGAATGAGGAAGCCGCAACGAATCTTAAAGATGCGATCCGGATCGACCCCGGATACGTGCCCGCCAAGATCAAGCTCGCGGAAATCCTATTGGCCTTGGGACGGCTCGACGAAAGCCGCCGGATCTGCGAATCCATTCTGAAGGATAATCCGCAGGTCGCGCCCGCTTATTATTGGCTGGGCCGCATCGCGGCCGCCAGCGGACAGGTTTCACAAGCGGAGGAGCACTATCGCAGGGCCTGCGAATTATGGCCGACTTATGGCACTGCGCATTATGCTTTGGCTCTGTCGTACCAGAAATCCGGCCACTCGGCCGAAGCCGGCCGCGACATGGCTGCCTATCAGAAGTACAAGGCCGATAGCGATCCACAGCCCGAAGATCCGATGCTGGATGCGGTTCGCGCACTGGATAATTCCGCTTTGGCGCACCTCATGAAGGGCGTCGATCTCGAAAATGCCGGGCAGGTAGATCAGGCGATCGCCGAGCACGAGGAGGCGATACGGCAGGACCAGAGGCTGGCGCAGGCTCAGGCGAACCTGATCTCCTTGTATGCCCGGGCCGGCCAGCCCGAAAAGGCGGAGCGGGCGTATCGCGCGACCCTGGCGATCAATCCAAATCTGCCGCAAAGTCATTATGACTATGGCGTCTTCATGGTCAGCCGCGACCATTTTCCGGAAGCCGAGGCGGCGTTTCGCAAGGCGCTGGAAAGCAGTCCTAACTACGCCGAAGCGCATAGCAATCTGGGCGCGATGCTGGAGCGCAAGGGGAAACTTGACGCCGCCGCCCGCGAGTATCAACACGCCATCGAAAACAAACCGAATTTCCGTCAGGCTCATTATCAACTCGGCCATTTACTGCTGATGCAAAAGAGAACCGCCGACGCGATCGCTCAACTGTCTCAAACTCTTACACCGGAGGATAGCGACACGCCACGCTTCACGTACACTCTGGGCATCGCTTACGCCGAGGCCGGCGATTTCGGTAATGCCGGGCGATATTTGCAGCAAGCAGGCCAGCGCGCCGCGGCTCTGGGCCAGGATCAACTGACCGCCCGGATCGAGATGAGTCTAAAGAAAGTGGATCGGCAATCCTCAAAGTGACGTCTTCCGGACAGGTCGCTACAGCTATCTTGTGCTGCTCCTTTGTGTCGGTGAATTGCTCGCGCCAAGCCGAATCGCCAAAGCCCCGATTTCGCGACGTCGCCGCTGCGACTGGCTTGAACTTTCATCACTTTACGGGTGCCACCGGCAGATACTATCTGCCTGAAATCATGGGATCCGGCGTCGCGCTCCTGGATTACGATGGCGATGGTGATCTGGACATCTTTCTGGTCCAGGGCGCCGTCCTTGAACCCGGAAAAGCGCCTGCGGATTCCCTCTTTCCTCCTTCCGCGGGATGCAAGCCGGGTAACCGCCTGTTTCGTAACATGCTGAAGGAAACGGGGAAACTGCAGTTCGTGGACGTTACCGAGCAAGCCGGACTCGCTTTCACCGGTTATGGGATGGGAGTCGCAGTCGGCGATTATAATAACGACGGTTATCCGGATTTGTACGTCACCAACTTTGGATCGAACATCCTGTACCGCAATAACGGCAATGGTACGTTTACCGATGTCACCAGGGAAGCCGGGGTCGCGGACGGCGCCTGGAGCACCAGCGCCTCCTTCATCGACTACGACAACGACGGACACCTTGACCTTTATGTCGCGCATTACCTTGATTTCACGGTTCGAGGCAACAAAGAGTGTTCCACACCCGCCGGAGAGCGCGACTATTGCACCCCTAAGGCATATAAGGCGGTCCCAAGCAGGCTATTCAGGAATTTAGGCAATGGAAAATTTCAGGACGTCACGCAGATCGCCGGAATCAACTCGGCTATCGGACCCGGACTGGGCGTCGCTTCCGACGACTTCAATGGTGACGGCTGGCCCGATATCTACGTCGCAAACGATGGTGAGGCCAACCTGCTCTGGCTGAATAACGGAAACGGCACGTTTCGCGAAGCCGCGCTTCTTTCCGGCGCGGCGTATTCGGCCGACGGCGTCGCGCGCGCCGGCATGGGCGTTGCCGCCGGTGACTTTGACGGCAGCGGAAATGAGAGTATTCTCGTCACCAACCTGGCCCGAGAGGGCGCCACCTTATATCGCAACGCTGGAAACGCCGATTTCACCGATACCACGATGCAATGCGGCTTATATCTGCCCACATTCCCGCTCACCGGATTTGGCGTCGCCTGGTTCGACTACGATAACGGCGGGCGGCTGGATCTGTTCATCGCCAATGGCGCGGTGACCAAGCTAGAGGGCCTGCGCGGGGAGCCGTATCCGTTCCATCAAAGGAATCTGCTGCTGCACAACGAAGGTTCGCGATTTCGGGAAACCAGCGCCGAAGCTGGCGCACCCTTCGCTCTGTCCGAGGTAGGGCGTGGCGCTGCGTTCGGGGACGTCGATAACAACGGGACTTTGGACATCGTGGTCGCCAATAACAATGGGCCGGTCCGCTTGCTTCTCAATGAGTCCACACCCCGGGGCCACTGGCTAGAAGTTCGTTTGCAGGGAGTGAAATCCAATCGCGACGGCATCGGAACCCGCCTAACCGTTCGTCGCACCGGCAAGGACCCGCTTGTGCGACGGGTCCATACTGATGGCAGCTACCTGAGCGCGAGCGACGTTCGCGTCCACTTCGGCCTGGGCGATGCGCGACAGGCAACCGTCCTGGCAGAATGGCCCAGCGGCCTCAAGGAAGAATGGCTCAATGTAGCGATTGATTCCGAAATCGTGCTTCGAGAAGGCTCCGGACGAGTCCGCTAAGCAAATTCCTTGCCTGACTGCTGCGTTACACCATCGTAACAGTTCGCAACATACCCCTTGAGACTTGTGAATTTGAGACATATAGTGCTTTAGTATTACTCCAGTAGGGGGCAAATATGCGTTCCGTCAAGTTCTCCGCGACGTTTGTGTCCTGCGTCGTGGCCATGTTGCTACCAGCATCACTCCCGACTTACGGACAGCAACTCAAAGGTACCATCCTCGGAACCATTAGCGATCCTTCCCATGCGGTCATTCCCGGAGTTGCCGTCAATATTATAGAAACCAACACCAACTTTCGCCGCACGGAAACCAGCAACGAAAGCGGCTTTTATGCGTTCGCCAACCTCGATCCAGGCACCTACCGCATAGAGATCGAGCATGCCGGATTCCGGAAGATAGTACGCTCCGCCATTGTTCTGGATGCCAATACTACCGTACGTATCGATTTGGAACTCTCACCGGGCGACGTCACGCAGGTCGTCAACGTCACTTCGGAAGTGCCCGTGTTGCAAACGGACCGCGCCGATTCCGGTGGCACGGTGGAGAGCCAGCAACTGAACGCACTGCCCATGCTCAATCAGCGGAACTATCAGAATACGATCGTGACGCTTCCGGGCGCAACCGCGGGCTATCGTTCCAACTCGCCATTTTTCAACTCCCAGGAGTCTCTGCAGGTTCCGGTCAACGGGTTGGACCGATTGAACAACTTCATGATCGAGGGAATCGACAACAACATTGAGCAGGACAATAATCTTACGGCCATTGTGCTCCCGGCCGACGCCATCGCAGGCGTCGACGTCAGTACCACCGTGTGGGATCCCGAAATCGGCCGGGCAGGTGCCGCGGCAGTCAACGTGATCATGAAATCGGGTTCCAACTCCTTCCATGGAAGCCTGTTCGAGTACCACAACGACAGCGACCTGCAATCCAGAAACGTTTTCGCGCTCAGCGTTCCGCACGGCATACACAACCAGTTCGGCGCCTCGGCCGGCGGCCATATCAAGCGGGATAAGCTCTTCTTCTTCGCCGACTATCAGGGCAGCCGCGATCTCGTCGGCCAGATCTCGACACCGACTATCCCCACCACGGCTATGCGCCTGGGAAACTTCACCGCTTCCTCGACCATCATCTACGACCCGCTCACCGGCAATACGTCAACCGGTGTGGGTCGGACCCCATTCCCCGGCCAGATCATTCCTACTAGCCGCATCAGCCCCATCTTCAACCAGTACATGACCTTCCTTCCGCAGCCCACGCTGCCCAGCCTGACCCAGAACATTCAGGTAACGACGGATCAGACGAAGAATATCGACGGGTTCGACGCCAAGATCGATTACGTAATTGACGCCAAGAACAAGATCTTCGTCCGCTACAGCCTTGCCCACCTCAACGTGATCAATCCCGGATTGTACGGACCGGGCCTGGGAATCTATGGGGGGCCGTCGAACTCCGGATTCGACGCCAGCGGACCCACGCTCAATCAAAGTCCCGGCGTCAACTATAGCCACATCTTCAGCCCCACCCTGATTACCGAAGTGCGTTTCGGCATCGTACGCAACCGCAACGACGCCACCAACGTGGATACGGGTATGAATCTCACGCAAAAGCTAGGCATCCCCAACGGCAATCTCGGGGACCCGTGGACCAGTGGCTTAGCTGAGATATTTGTGGGCGGCTACGATACTCCGATGATCGGCGTCAACGGTTGTCTGCCTTGGCGGCGCTCCACCACCAACTTCGAGATCGCGAATAACTGGAACAAAGTCAAAGGCAACCACGTCATCAAGTGGGGTTTTGAC
>Ga0182024_10014253_pt1 | contig 15385 bp, 15 predicted proteins | sample P32metaG_FD_120480 | JGI IMG/M metagenome (GOLD analysis project Ga0182024, IMG submission 120480) | Permafrost microbial communities from Stordalen Mire, Sweden - P3-2 metaG (Illumina Assembly) | ecosystem: Environmental > Terrestrial > Soil > Wetlands > Permafrost | place: Sweden: Stordalen... | reverse complement strand
CAAAATCTCTGGTGAAGATCTACGCCAACGTGGATCATCTCGTGCCTCCTTCAGGGCTTGTGCTTCGAGCACGTACTCTACCCTTGGAGGCACGCTTTTTGTTTTCATTACATCTGAGCGCAGTAAGAACGACACGAAGCGAAGTTCTTGCGGAGTCGAAGGACCCCTTGCACCTCAGCGCCAATTTGGAACGTGGCAAGGCATTTCGACCGGCCGCATGGGGAGAACTCCTTGCCGCGCCGGCGATGACGTTGAGTTACAAGGGATCCTTCGACTGCGTGGGATCATTCGCGAACGAATGATCTCACTTCGCTCAGGATGACAAAGATGTTAGGTTGGATTGAGCCTTAATTTTAACGAGTTTCAAAATCCGATTATGACCTACGCAAACATTCTTCTCGAAAAGAAAAACGCCATCGCCTACGTCACCGTGAACCGTCCAAAAGTCCTCAACGCGCTCAGCCTGGCCACCATGGAAGAGCTGGGAGCCGCGTTTCTTGATATCAGAAGCGATTCTTCGATCCGCGTAGCGATCTTGACTGGTGCGGGCGAGAAGGCTTTTGTGGCGGGCGCGGATATAGGCGAACTGGCGAAGCAGGACCCGGTCTCCGGCAAGGAGTTCGCGCATCGGGGGCAAGCGGTCCTCGACCTGATCGAAAATCTCGGCAAGCCGGTGATCGCATGCGTTAACGGTTTCGCGCTCGGTGGCGGATGCGAACTGGCTCTCGCTTGCACTATGCGCCTCGCGAGCGATAACGCGAAGCTCGGGCAGCCCGAAGTGAAGCTGGGCATTCTTCCGGGATATGGCGGGACGCAACGGCTCACGCGCCTGGTCGGCAAGGGCCTGGCGATGCAGATGGTGCTGGCCGGGGAAATGATCACAGCGCAGGAAGCGCATCGCATCGGATTGGTAAATGAAGTGACGACGGCGGCGGAGCTGATCCCGCGCGCTGAAGCGATTGCGGCGAAGATCATCGCGAACGCTCCGCTGGCGGTGCAGTACGCGATGGAGGCAGTCAATAAAGGCACGGGGATGACGCTCGCCGAGGGACTGTATCTGGAGGCGACTTTGTTTGGCGTCTGCTGCGCTACCGAGGACAAGAAAGAAGGTACGACGGCGTTTTTAGAGAAGCGTCCGGCGCAGTTCAAGGGAAAGTGAATTATCGGGTCATCGGGTCATCGGAAAATCGGCAAAGGCCAGTTCATCACAGAGCCACAGAGTCTCAGAGAAAAGCTACGAAAGAAAAAATAAAACTCGAGCGACCGCCCGAGCCAGCAATCCCTGCTATTGAAGGGGGCCTTAGCGCTGCTGGAAAGCGTTTCGCGATTGTCGTCTCCCGCTTCAACGCCTTCATCACGGAAAGGCTTCTTCAGAGCGCATACGACGGACTATTACGCTCCGGCGCTAAGAAGAGAGACATCGCGCTGGTGCGCGTGCCCGGCGCTTTTGAAATTCCCTCAGCCGCGCGCACGCTCGCCGAAACTGGGAAGTACGACGCGATCATCTGTCTTGGCTGTTTGCTGCGCGGCGATACCGCTCACTACGACGTGATCGTCAACGAAGTCACGCGCGGCATTGGGCAGTCGGCGCAAGAGACTGGGGTTCCTCATGCGTTTGGCGTGCTGACTTGCGAGACCTTGGAGCAAGCGATTGACCGCGCCGGATTGAAGATGGGGAACAAGGGATTGGAAGCGGCGCTGGCGGCGGTGGAAATGGCGAACCTAAGGGCAGGTCTCAGGTCTCAGGTCGCAGGTGTCAAAGGCAAGGCAAAACCGAGTTCACGGAAGCGTAAACCTCGCTCCTAATGTACTAGACTTGCGCAACGCAACTGTCCTGTAAACTGTTGTAAGGCTCATGCATGGTCGTGGTTTTCCTGAAACCTGACACCTGATCTTTGGGCACTCGCCGCAAATCTCGCGAACTGGTTCTGCAGATGCTCTTTCAGGCGGACATGGGGAAGCAACCGCCGGAGCTTGTCCGGAAGACGTTTTGGGCGGAGCGGACCAACGTGGAGGAAGAAGTGCGCGGGTTTGCGGACGATCTGTTTCGGGTGGCCAGCGACCGCCAGACGGAGATCGACGGACTGATCGGCAAGCACACACAGCATTGGCGAATGGACCGCATGGCCACGGTGGATCGGAATGTATTGCGCGGAGCGGTGGCCGAGTTTCTAGGGTATCCGGCGACGCCGCGGGCGGTGGTGATCAATGAGGCGCTTGAAATCGCGCGCAAGTTTTCTACGCCCGAGTCGGTGCAGTTTATCAATGGCGTGCTCGATAGCGTAGGGAAAGATGTAGCACCGTAGAAAACGCTTTCAGCTCTCAGCTTTCAGGAAATGCGAGGCGCCCGCGTTTACAATTGACTTCCATGGCCGCCGATACTCTTCCCGACGATCATCTTCCCGCCGACCTTCTGCGCTACCGCCCTGAGTTTCCCATTCTCGCGCGCACCAATTACATGATTTCCAACTCCCTCGGAGCCATGCCGCGCGCCGTGTACGACGCGCTTCATGCCTACGCCGATATCTGGGCGACCCGCGGCGTTCGCGCCTGGGAAGAACGCTGGTGGATGCTGGCACCCGAAGTTGGTAACGAAATCGGCGCCTTGATGAACGCGCCCAAAAATTCCGTCTCTCTTCACCAGAACGTCACCACTAGCCAGGCCGTAGTCGCTTCGTGTTTTGACTTCAGCGGCACACGCAACAAAATCGTTTACAGCGACTTGAACTTTCCCTCTGTCATGTATTTCTGGGAGGCGCAGCGCCAGTACGGCGCACGCGTTCACATGGTCAAGACTGACAACGGTGTCAGCGTTCCCACCGATCGCTTGCTCGAAGCCATCGACGAACAGACTTTGATCGTACCTATCTCGCACGTGATTTTTCGCAGCTCTTACATCAACGACGCGAAAGCGATCGTCGACAAGGCCCACAAAGTTGGAGCCCACGTTATCCTCGACACGTTCCAGTCCCTTGGCACCGTACCTGTCGACATCCGATCTCTCAATGCCGACTTCGCCTGCGGAGGCGTGCTCAAGTGGCTCTGCGGCGGTCCGGGGGTTGCCTACCTCTACGTACGCCCCGACCTTGGCAAGAAGTTGGAACCAAAGTTCACCGGATGGTTCGCCCACGAAAATTCTTTTGCCTTCGCCACCGGCCCCATCCGCTACGCCGATCCTCCGTTCCGATTCATGAACGGAACCACGCACATCCCCGCGATCGAAGCGGCGCGTCCCGGCGTTAAGATCATTCAAGAGGTCGGTATCGAGAAAATCCGCCAGAGATCCAAACGCCAGACCGCCCGCCTCATCGAGCTCGCCGACCGGCACGGATGGCGCGTCAACACTCCGCGCGATCCCGAGCAACGCGGCGGCACCGTCTCCATCGACATGCCCGATTCCCAGCAAGTAAGCCGCGAGCTTCTGGCCCGCGACATTCTTGTGGACTGGCGTCCCAGGGCGGGAGTCCGCTTCTCGCCCCACTTCTACAACACGGATGCCGAAGTCGATGCCGCCATGGCAGCCGTGGCCGACATTCTGAAAGCTCGCGCTGTAACCGCATAACTGCTGTAGAAACGGCTTTCCGAGTCTCCGCCATCGGTAACCGTTACTTACTTCCGTAAGCCGCTCCCATCTGTTTCTCCGTGTCGCTCTGGAAATCACTCCTTATCCTCATAGCAGATCGATAGCGGCGCTCCAGGAAAGAACTGTGACCGTTGGCCTTTTTCTGTTTATCCCGATTCAGTCCATCGCGACTCTTTCGTGTGTCGCGATTGTTTTTGGTTTGTACTTGTTCGTTCGCGGATTCGGTTTACTCGCCCGCCAACGCTCGTTGCTCACCATGCCAACCCCTAAGATTCACAGCGCTGCCCGGGGATTGGTTGAGGTGAACGGCTTTGCTACCGGTCCCTGCACCACGCTGGCGCCCATCACCGAAGAGCCTTGCTTTCTCTACCACACCACCGCCTGGCAACAGCGGAAGGGTAAGAAGAACGAATGGGAGAAGGTTGCGGATGAGAGCCTGCACCTGCCCTTCTTCATTTATGACTCAACCGGGCAGTTGCTCATCGAAGCTCTCGGAGCCGATCTCGAATTGAATCCCTTGTTTCGCGGGGAATATGCGCCAACTCTTTTGGACTTGAATGATATTCCGCTAGCCGTCATCGGTTTTCTTTCGCGCCACGGCATCGCTCTGGACCGCGACTTGCGTATCGAGGAACGGTTGATCAAGACCAACGACGCGCTCTTTGTCGCAGCAACTCTCATGGAAAATCCGAAAGTCCAGGCGCGTCCGATTTCGCCGCGAAGTGACGTGGGCGCCGACCGGCGCAACCCCGGGCGCGACCCAGTTCGCGACACGGTTCGAGACAATGTTCGTGACACTGTTCGTGACAATGTTAGCGATACCGTTCGAAACGCGGCCCCCACTGCCAACCGGCGCAGCCCCGAGCGCAATCACTCTTCAGAACCATTTCCCGCTCCGGAGGTCATCAGACTTGCCAGCGCCGCAGCCTCCTCCACACGGGAAATGACCCAGCAGGCGAAAATCGCGGCCGCGCTCACTCGCGTCAGCGGAAATCCACAGGCCTGGTCTCCCGCCGAACTCCGGGACCCAGTTGTGAATGTCGAAGAGAATGCTCCACCCGCGACCGTAATCGCACACCCCGAAGTGAGCTCGCGCGAAGCGCGTCTGCAAGAAGCGAGTCCAGATGAAGCGCGTCTGAACGAAGCGCGCCTCAACGAAGATCGAGCCGAGTCATCCGACGTCGATCTTGCTCCACCCGTCGTATTGATGAAAGGCAAGGACGATCCTACGTTCGTAATCTCCTTCCGCAGCCAGAAGGAAATCGTCAGTGCGACCACCTGGAAAGCGGGTGTCATCGTGTGCGTCGGCACTGCCATCACGCTTCTTGGCTTCTACGTGCTATGCGCGCAGATGGCGTTGCTGTAGCAGAGAAGTCCGTAGCTCTCGGATCGTAGCTCGTAGCTCTTGGCTCGTAGCTTTGGCTCTGGGCTCGCAGCGGCAGCCGGGCCGTATCTTCGAGCCCTGCCGAAGCCCGTAGCTACTTGCTCACTGGCAACCGCACAGCGGTAATTTAGAATGTCGTTTGTGACCGAACCCCTCCGGATCGGGATTCTCGGCGATTTCAATCCCGAATTCCGCTCCCATCACGCGACCAACGATTCGCTCCAGCATGCCGCCCGGAAGCTTGAACTCAAAGTAGAATCGGCGTGGCTTCCGACGCCGTCGCTTCTCGAACCGGGCGCTGCCACCACCCTCGATTCCTTCGATGGCCTATTTGCCTCGGCGGGCAGCCCCTACAAAAGTTTCGACGGCATGCTCAAAGGCATCGAGTTCGCCCGCGTCCACGACCGGCCATTCCTCGGCACCTGCGGAGGCTTCCAATACACGCTGATCGAGTGCGCCCGCAATGTGCTCGGCGTCCGCGACGCCACCACCGCGGAAGAAGACCCGCACGCGAAACACATCGTCATCTATCCCGTCGCCTGCGCAGTTCCCAACCGCGATCCGAGCTTCGATCCGAAGTCGCCCAAGCTCTCCGGAAGAGTCGGCCAGATCCGGCTCCGACCCGGCTCTTGCCTCGCGGCATTTTATGGAGAGGAAACGATCGAGGAAGAGTTTTTCTGCAATTACGAAGTGAATCCCGAATTCGAATGGATGGCGATGGAAGCGGGCTTCCCGGTCGTAGCCCGCGGTTCGAAGGAGGAATGCCGGGCCATCGAATCTCCCGCGCACCTGTTTTTCATCGCGACATTGTTCCAACCGCAACTGTCGTCATGCGAGGACAATCCGCATCCGCTGATCACAGCATTCGTGCAGCACGTCGCCGATTTTCAGCGCAAACGGTTGGACGACTCTATTCTCACGTGAGGTCCTTCCATTGAATGCTTGGTACCAAATCGCGGCTGAGTGCGGCATTGTAAAATCCTTATCGCCAACCCGGAGTAGACCGAAGAACAGAAATGAAGATGCTTGACCGCAACCTCCCCAGTGTCGTAGCCTCGCGTGCGAATTCCAAGTAATTGTCCCGCGCTTTAAAGGAGGCTGCACATGGTTCCTCTCGCCGTTCCGCTTACCGCTCTTTGGCTCCCCATCGTGCTGTCGGCGGTCATCGTCTTCGTCGCCAGTTCCATCATGCACATGCTGCTGCCCTATCATCGCAGCGACTACCGGAAACTTCCCGACGAGGATAAGGTCCTTGCCGCCCTGCGCGCCGCGACTGTCCAGCGCGGGCTCTATGTCTTCCCGTATTGCACCCACAAGGACATGAAATCGCCCGTCCTGATCGAAAAGCAAAAGCAGGGGCCGGTCGGGTTCATGACCATCCTCCCCAGCGGCCCGCCCGCTATGCCGAAGTTCCTGATCCAGTGGTTTGTCTTTTGCCTTGTGGTCGGAATCTTCGTCGCCTATCTCACCGGAAGCACCGTTCCGCCCGGTGCGAGCTATCTCGTGGTCTATCGCGTCGTTGGGACCGCCGCGTTCCTCGCTTACGGCCTGGGAAACCTGAGCAACGGCATCTGGAAAGGCCAGCCCTGGACGGTAACCATCAAGGAAGTCGTCGATGGACTTGTCTACGGATTACTGACTGGCGGCACCTTCGGCTGGCTGTGGCCGCGATAGAGCTCGGCTTAGGAGGCGTCGAAATAGTATCTTTCGCGTCGCGGTCTTCCCTCAGCGGCTAAAAGCCGACGATAGACGATAGGAAGAAGCCGGTTATCGCAGCGGTGAACCGCTGCGCCACCCAAAATCACGCGCAACATCGAGCGTTTCCGCAACCTACTAGACACCCATGCCGGCGCCGAAGAGGCTATAGAGCAGGATGGCGAGCACGATCAGCGTAAAGCCCACGTACAATCGATCGCGTTCGATGGCGAATCCCACGACGGAGAAGGCCACGCGGGCGATGGGCGTGGCGATGAGGAGGAGCAATCCGAGTTGGATTAAGCCTCGTCCGCGGCCATTCATTGCGCTTCGGATAACTCCGCGGATCGTGCGGAATTCGGACGGCTCGCCAACAAACACCCGGTAATTGACGGGCTCGTGTGCGTGCCGGGAAAGGTAGATACACCCTCCCCAGAAGACGACAGCCGCGGAGAGCAGGACTCCCGAGCGAAGCAGGTTGCCGAGGATGAGGGCCATGCGGCGATCTCTCCACGGCTGGGGTTGGAAAGCAGGGGGATGGCGAGCTGGCGCCTGAGCGGCAGGCTTCAAATTTTCCCCCACAATCCTTTGTACAGCATTTGTAGGCCTAGAACGAGAATCACCAGGCTGAAGACGAGGCGGAGCGATTTAGTTTCGGCTTTAACCAGGATGCGGCTGCCGAGTAACGAACCGGCCAGCACGCCTAACATGACGGGCATGGCGAGACCGGGATCGACATATCCGCGGCTGAGGTATATGCCTGCGCTGGCCGCGGCGGTCACGCCGATCATGAAGTTGCTGGTAGTGGTGGAAACCTTGAACGGGATGCGCATGGCCTGATCCATGGCGAGTACCTTGACCGCCCCCGAGCCGATGCCGAGCAGTCCGGAGAGCGCGCCGGCGCCGAACATCAGGCTGAAGCCGGTGGGAACGTGCTGAACATTGTAACTGCGCGGGCCTTCCAGGTCGGGGAAACTGCCATTCATCCGCAGACGGGTAGCGAGCGGATCTGGCGGCAGGGTGCGCTGGTCCAGCGGACGCGGTTTGCGGGAAAGATATGCCGAGTAAAGCAGGACGGCGCCGAAGATGACCGCCAGGATGCTGGTCGGAATCCGTGTAGCCAGGAAAGCTCCGAGCAACGCTCCGAACGTAGTAGCGATTTCCAGGAACATGCCGATGCGAATGTTGGAGAATCCTTCTTTCACATACGCTGCCGCGGCGCCCGAGGAGGTCGCGATCACGGAGACCAGCGAGGCTCCGATGGCATAGCGAATGTCCACGTGGAAAAGGAGCGTGAGCAGGGGCACTAGGACGACTCCGCCTCCGAGGCCGGTGAGCGAGCCAAGAAGTCCCGCGACGAAGGAGACGATCGCCACGACGGCGGTGAATTCCAGGACAGTCATCTGAATTTCTTCTAGGGTAACATTTCTTTTTTATTCGAAAGATTGGGGGGCAACGTAAAGCGGACGCTCTGCGGGACGCGTTGTTCCGCCGCATCCGGTGTCGGGTGGATTTACTCGGATGATGGATTCTGGAACTGGTGTGGAAGAGTAGCGGAGCGGAACCTCAGAGGGTTTGGCCACAGGGACCGCCGCTGATATGGCGGGTCTTTCATCTTCAAGGATTTTCGGCAGTTCGTAAGGGCTGCGGGTAAGAGCGTCCGTCCGCGCTGCAAGTTTACTGGTTTACCCAAACGACCCGCGACTTCTTCACCTGCGAGTGCTGCTTCCTGATTTCGCGGGCAAAGGTGCCGAGAGAAATGGCCTCTGCCTGCGGAAAATCCGAAGCTGGCCTTTCTCCCTGGGCGGAGGAATAACTCGATGAAGCGAGAATGCTCTGTTCCTGCGACATGGACGCATAACTTGCGTGCGCATCATGACTAATAAACTGGGGAAGCGTCACTTGACTGTTGAGACTGGCCGCGTTTTGCTGCGCAAATGCCGCGGTGGTAGAGAGTAAGCAGAGTACAAACAAAGTCTTCTTCATCGCAGGGCCTCCGATTGCGGAGAAACCGAGGGATCATCCGCGGCCAGGGCTGCGGATGGGCGCTTCTCCAGTAGGGTAGGAGCAAGCCCTGTTCCAAACTTAGCGGGTAAAAATGGCGGCTTATGGGGGCCTCTAGAAGGAAAAGGCAATTGTTTGCACATTTTTGGGTCGCGTATGGAAAATGCAGGGTGAGCCCGCACCGGAGGCGGCGGGTCCCCGCGCTCGACCGGCAAGTCTGTGGAACCATAAAGAACTCCGCTTTAGGACAGAAATCGTCCCCGCTGTTAGTGAGATTTCTGGCTGGCACGCTGCGGAAAAATCACGATGCACACGACGATAAACGCCAGCAAAGCGGCGGAGGCTGTATACCTGCTCAATGCCAATCCCCCAGCATTGGTCGGCTTGTCAAGAAAGTCCCCTACCACTGCCCCCAGAGGTCTGGTAAGAATAAACGCCACCCAAAAAAGCAAGGTTCGGGAAAACTTAGTCCAGTAGTACGCTGCGGCCACCAGAGCGAGCAGCCCCCCGAATAACAGTGCGCTGCCCTTGTATCCAAGCCCTGCGGAATCGGCCGTCCAGTCCCCCAACGCTGTGCCTAGCGTTTGCGAAAACATAATCGTGACCCAATAAAACATCTCTGCTTTGGGTTCGCTCACGGTTTCAACGGAAATCGATCCCATCGTTCGATACCAGATTGCCAGCGAAGCAATCACCAGCGTCAGCAACACTGTCGTGCCCCCTGCATAGCCAATACCCAAAGAGCGATCCGCAAAGTCAGCCATCGTTGTTCCCACGGTTGTGGTCGCAATAATGGTCGTCCAGTAGAGAACAGGATGAAATCGCCTGGCCCTGATCTGTGCGGCAACGGCGACCAGAAAAATTACGGCAAAAATCCCTGTCCCTACCAGGTACCCGAGTTTCATAGACATCGAGACCGCGTCCCCAGCCGTTTCCCCGAGCGTGGTGGCAGCAATCTTGATGATCCAGAACAACAACGTTACCTCGGGGACTTTACTCAAAGCGGAATCGGAAGTGTTTTTCATCAACGCGATCTTTTTCAGTACCAGGCAGTGCGCCGGTCAGGCCGACTTGCAAGCGTTTCGCAAGACTATTTCGCCCGTACCGTCCGCGAAGCTATCAATTTTCGCAGAATGGGTATTATAGGGGACGAATCATTCCTCCCGAATGCGATAAGATTATAGGCATGAAAAAGCAAACAGCGGTACGAGTCGTCCTGGTTCTTCTCTCAGCTCTAATGACACTGGCAGCGGTCGCGTCTGAAAAGGATTACAAGGTCGTCAAGACCTGGAAACTGGGCGGCGATGGCGGATGGGATGACCTGACTGTGGATAGCGCCGGGCATCGGTTGTTTATTTCGCGAGCTACGCGGGTGATGGTGATCGATACCGAAACGGGCAAGCAGGTGGGCGAAATTCCGGATACAGCGGGCGTCCATGGGATAGCGCTCGATCCGGAAATCGGGCGCGGATTTACCAGCAATGGCCGCGAGGATACAGTCACGGTTTTCGATCTCAAGTCGCTGGCTGTTGAAAAAAAAATCAAGGTAGGCAGCGGACCCGACGCGATTTTGTACGACCCATTTTCAAAGCGGGTTTTTACTTTTAATGGCAAAGGGCACAACATCACGGCCGTGGATGCGGCCAAGGGCGAGGTGGTGGGCAACATCGAACTGGCCGGCAAACCCGAATTTGCCGCGACCGACGAAAAGGGCACGGTTTTCGTCAATCTTGAAGACACGTCGGAACTGGTGGCCTTCGATCCGCAGAAGCTGACGGTGAGGTCGCGGTGGAAGCTGGCGGACTGCGAAGAGCCCAGCGGCCTTGCCATCGACGCTAAGAAGCGGCGGCTTTTTGCCGGCTGCAGCGGCAGTAAGAAAGTGGCGGTGGTGGATGCGGACAATGGAAAAGTGGTAGCCAGTCCCGCCATCGGAGAAGGATGCGACGGGACCCGTTTCGATGCCGATCGCGGATTGGCGTTCGCGTCGGCGGGAGACGGTACGATCACAGTGATTAAGGAAGATGGTGGCGACAAGTTCAGCGTGGCGCAAACGGTGTCCACCCAAAAGGGAGCGCGGACCATGGCGGTCGACGAAAAAACACACCAGCTTTTCACCGTGACGGCGAACGTCACGGGCACCCGGCCGAACAGAATAGTGGAGCCGGATTCGTTCGTGGTTCTCGTGGTGGAGGCACCGCGCTAATCCCGCGTTTTTTTATAGCCGGGATTGCGCCACGCATTTTCTTCCCATCGTTTAGTTCTCTAAATGACATGGCGTGGACTCCGCGCACCATGTCCACTACCTGCGTCACCCGAAAACTGACCGCACCTCTGCAATCTGACCTCTAACCTCTGCAATGCCCCACGGGCCCGTGAAGCAGCCCTTTGGTAACCAGCCCGTTCATGCCCCTTTCACAGTTCGCCCTTAGAATATATACAGACCAATAAATTGTGGGGTGTAAGCCGTGGATAGCGTAACTAGAACTCGTGAGCGCCAGAAACTGATGCTGGAATTGCTGGAGAGAAAAATACGTTTGCGCGCGCGCCAACTTTACGACGAGCGGGGACAAGTGGAAGGACAAGAACTGGAAGATTGGATAAAAGCCGAGTCGGAAGTTCTGAAATCGAGCATTCTTGCGCCGCTGTGGAACACCCGCCAGGACGGAACCGGCGAAAGTATAGAGTAAAACCATCGTTGCGGTCCTTCAAGCCCAGCGCTCGCAGTCGGCGAACCCAAAACTTCCCGCACCTAGCTCGAAATTCGCAGCAGAAATAACGCGGACGACAGGCTGAGCACCGGGCCGGCAATGCTGAAAAGCGCCCTGCCCACGGTCCCCGGCGCGCCTCCAAAATATGCGTCCAGCGCAAACGCCATCGCGCACGCCGCGCCCACTGGAATTAGCCATGCTTTTGGGAGGCGCTTCATGTTTGGCAGGGCGGTGGGTAGCAACCACAAAAAAATGTACCAGAGGTTTCGATCCTGCAGCGAAGCAGCGAAGTCATAGCCCCCGCCGCGATGGAGTGCGAGACCAAATTGCAACGGACTTATGAACCTGCCCGTAATCGACCATTGCAGTCCAAGCATCGCGGCCAGACTCAGCACCCAGCTGGCTACAATCCAGACTGCGCTCGACAGATGATTGCCATATAAATGATTGCCCTGTAGGTAATGGCAATCAGGGCGATCGGTCCGGTTTGAGAGCCACCACGCAGCCGTGAACGCGATGCTAAACGGGACGAAAGATTCTTTCGTTAGCGCTCCCAGCACGGCGATCAATGGCAAGGCCCAGAGCTCAAGTTCCGACAAACTCCACAGCAGTGCCAGCAGGAAAAAGCCTTCGCCGGCATCCACTAGCCCCACCAGGCGAAGATTCGGAATGGCAAAATTGACCAAGTAAAGCAAAGCGCCAACCAGTCCGACGGCGGAACTCCCCAGCTTACGGTTCCCCAGGACAACAATGAGAACCGCGGTTCCGGCAACGAACAGGGAGTCGGCAACGAGAAGTCCGAACAGCACCGGATCCCAGGTCGCCAATCGCCCTCGCGCCAGCAGATAAAAAGGCTTGACGAGCCACGGGACCAGCACACGAAAGCGGCGGAAGCGCATGTCTCCGGCGTCAACGACAGGTGTTCCGGTTACGAGCGCCGCGTAGGTCTTAACGTCGGAGAGCCCAGGCGTTTGCCGCGGGTCGAATCGGTTGAGAATCGGATAGCCGAGGCCGCAGGCGATCAGGAAGAAAACGCAAAAGATCAATGCCAGTCGGGCGGTCGCGATTCTCGTAGAATCGTCATGCAGGCGCTCGTCACGCGGGCGATTGTCGTGCAGGCTCGTCACTTTATTGGCAAGGTAGCGTCCGCCGTTCGACATTGCAACTCCAATTCTCGACTTACGTTTGCCTGAGTCAAACTTGGTTTTGCCGAACGAATCTGTTAGCTTTCAGCCTCAGCATAGTGCGGAACCTTCTACCGAACTCTTTGCGGAAATCTTTCTGGAGGATGGACGTGGGATCTCGAACATGGTGGCTGGCCCTCTTTTCTCTCGTATCTACAGTCTCGATGCTGGCGCAACATCCTTCGCCCGCGGATGACGCCACCCGGCGGTTGGCGCTCGACATTTTCAAACAATTGATCGAGATCAACACGACCGACTCAGTAGGCAGCGTAACCGCCGCCGCGGAGGCGATGGCGCAGCGCTTCCGCGACGCTGGATTCCCGGCGAGCGACGTTCAAGTGTTGGGACCAAATGACCGAAAGAAAAACGTGGTAGTGCGGCTGCACGGATCGGGCAAGCACAAGCCGGTCCTGCTGATCGGACATCTCGACGTGGTCGAGGCGCGGCGCGAGGATTGGACGACGGATCCGTTTCAGTTCATCGAGAAGGACGGATACTACTATGGCCGCGGCACCAGCGATATGAAGGATGGCGACGCGATCATGTCGGCCACGCTGATCCGCATGAAGAAAGAAGGATACGTGCCCAGCCGCGACATCATCCTCGCAATGACCGCGGACGAAGAAGGCGGCACATCGAATGGAGTGGACTGGCTGCTCAAGAATCATCGCGAACTGATCGATGCCGAGTTCGTACTGAACCACGATGGTGGCGGCGTGCTGGCCGATCATGGCAAGCCGCTGATGATGGAGGTGAATGCCACCGAAAAACTGTATGGCGATTTCGTACTGACGGCAACCAACCCAGGCGGCCACAGTTCGCTGCCTAGAACAGAGAACGCCATCTACGAACTCGCCGATGCCCTGGCGCGGATCGAGCACTATCAATTTCCCTTCGAGCTGAACAACATTACGCGCGCTTATTACGAGCGGCAGGTGACGATGGCAACGGGCCAACGCGCTGCCGACCTGAAGGCGATGCTGAAGGATGCTCCCGACATGGAGGCGGTGGCGCGGCTCTCGAAAGATCCGCTCGACAACTCGACGATGCACACAACCTGCGTGGCCACGCGCTTGAGCGGAGGCCATGCCAACAACGCGCTGCCCCAGATGGCGCAGGCAAACATAAACTGCCGCATCGAGCCCGGACACACGCTCGAGGAAGTTCGGCTGACGCTGGAAAAAGTGGTGGCCGATCCCAAGGTTGCGCATCCGACGATAAAAGTTCAATTCCGCGAGAACACCAACGTGCTGATGGATCATGGCTCCGACCGCCACAGTTATGTGCCGCCCGCTCCGCGGAAAGAAGTGTTCGATCCGCTGGAGAAAGTCGTAGCAAAAATGTGGCCGGGGATTCCGGTGATTCCGAACATGAGCACAGGCGCGTCGGATGGCGTGTACACGAATACAGCCGGGATGCCGACATATTGCGTGTCGGGCGAACAATATGAACGGGACGATATCCGTGCGCATGGAAAAGACGAGCGAACGGGAGTCGAGGCCTTTGCTCGGGGCGTGGATTTTTATTACGTGTTCTTGAAGGGAGTTACGGCGGAGTAAGTTGAACTTAGTTCCGTTTTGAAACTCGGGTCTGTCTGCCGGGGTACCCCCTCCCCCCGGTATATTAGAATCAAGACTTTAGAGCGTGACTCCCGCCAAAGTCTTGAGCGAAAGGGGGTTAGAAGCAAAGTCTTCAAAACATAGGAGTTAGTGACTAACTTTCAATGTTAGTCGCCCTTTGGCCGCTGTTAGCACCCGGAGTAAGTTGTCAAGGAGCTGATTTGTTTGTGGCTTTGTGCCTAGTAACTATTCTAGCAGCGGTGTCAACGTTTGATTAGGCGGAGCAGGCGCAATGCCTCGAAGACCCATCCTTGATCTTTTGCGAGGGGGAGATCGGCGGATGATCGGCCGATCTGACCAAGTGGTGGCAATGGTGTGCAAGGCGACAGAGCTTTTCCCTGAGCTGATTGCGGGTCTGTGGTCGGAAGATCCTTTGGTGCGAATGCGGGCCGCCGACGCGGCGGAGAAGGTCACGCGGAAGAAGCGTGAGTTACTCCTGCCATACAAGAGAGAGCTGCTCGGCTTGATGGCCGAGACCGAACAACAAGAATTGCAGTGGCATCTCGCGGCCATGGTGCCACGGCTCCGGCTGAACGCCAGGGAACGGCAAATCGCGATATCTTCATTGAACCGTTATCTGGAAGACCGCAGTTCGATTGTCAAGACCTCGGCTCTGCAAGGGCTCGCTGACCTGGCGCAGGATGACCCTAGCATCCGGCCTGGAGTGATAGAGATTTTGCGCGAGGCTACTCGGAGCGGGACGGCGGCGATGAAGGCTCGCGGGCGGAAGTTGCTGATTCGGCTGGAGGGGTGACGGCTCGGCGACCGGGGGACCCGGCTGTTTGGGTCAGAAATCGACCGACAAGTGATGTTGGGAAGAAGGGCATTTCCAGGCAGTGGGCATTCCTGTAGCCGCCATCCGGGAAATTCGCACCCAATTCAGTCACCATAAGGGCGTTTATAAGGACTCAACTCATCTCCTGTCGCTTGCCAAAAGCCGATAGCGCACTATTACGGTCGTCGCTCTTTCACCACCTGTGCCGTTTCGTCTCTTTTTCGTCGGTGGATTAGCGTCGGCGAGTGAGTCCCTTTGCCGAGGCCTCGGATCGAGCTTCGGACCCGGGTGGTTCACGGAACGGTTCCACAGAAATGCGCTCGTAACACACTTCCAGCACGGTCAAGTATTCTGTACCGCCCGGCAATTGAAGGACTACGCTGTCACCCGCTGCCGACTTCATCAACGCGCGCCCCAGAGGTGACACCCAACT
>Ga0182024_10014252_pt1 | contig 15385 bp, 12 predicted proteins | sample P32metaG_FD_120480 | JGI IMG/M metagenome (GOLD analysis project Ga0182024, IMG submission 120480) | Permafrost microbial communities from Stordalen Mire, Sweden - P3-2 metaG (Illumina Assembly) | ecosystem: Environmental > Terrestrial > Soil > Wetlands > Permafrost | place: Sweden: Stordalen... | reverse complement strand
CTGACGCTAGTGCAGCGGGCCTATGTGTTGGAAAGCGGCAAGGTAATCATGCACGGCACTAGCGTAGAATTGGCAAACAATAAGCAGGTGCAATCGGCTTACCTGGGCATTTAGACGCAAGAAGGTGCTGATTGAAGGCTGACTGAGGTCCGTGACGGCCGGTGGAGCGGCGCGACAATGTCCACTATGCGGTTACGCCTCAATTCACATGACCGCCCTTCAAATTTCCACGCGGGCTGCATTGATATTGGTCAAGGAAGCGCTTTGATTGTCAACGCATATTACAAAATTAGACGCAAGCGAGCTGCCATAGTTTAATAAACGCTCATTCACAGCAAGCCCTAAGCAGCCGACAGATAAATCTTCTTCTCTGAATTCGGCATACCGTGAGTGCTACTACATAATAGCCTTTAGATATGTGAAGGGATTTAATTGCCGTGGCAAAACGAACTAAAGTGATCATCTCCTGCGCCGTCACAGGATCGATTCACACGCCGACGATGTCGGACGCCCTGCCGATCACTCCGGACGAGATCGCACGACAGTCGATCGACGCCGCCGAAGCGGGCGCCGCGATCATTCACTTGCACGCACGCGATCCGAAAACCGGCGCTCCTACTCCTGATCCGAATGTATTTATGCAGTTCTTGCCGCGCATCAAACAGAGTTGCAAGGCGATCGTGAACATCTCGACCGGTGGCGCACTCGGCATGAGCATGGACGACCGCATCGCGGCCGCGGTGCGGGCGGAGCCGGAGATCACATCGCTTAACATGGGATCGATGAATTTCGCTATCTTCAATTTGGCGAAGCGCTACGAAAATTGGAAGCACGATTGGGAGAAACCATACTTGGAACGGACGGAAGATGCCATCTTCCCCAACACGTTCAAAACGATCGACTACGTCATCACTCAGTTGGCCGACAAGCGCGGGGTGAAGTTTGAGCACGAATGCTACGACGTTGGGCACCTGTACAACACACAATATTTCTACGATAGCGGGCGGCTGAAGCCGCCGATTTTTCTGCAGTTCATTTTTGGGATTCTGGGTGGCATTGGAGTTGACCTTGACCATCTCGTCCACATGAAGAACACCGCCGACAAGCTGTTCGGAAACGATTACGTATTCTCGGTGCTGGCGGCGGGACGACACCAAATGAACTTCACGACGCAGGCGGCGCTATTGGGTGGCAGCGTGCGCGTCGGGCTTGAAGATTCGCTGTACATCGGCAAGGGCAAGCTTGCGGAATCGAACGCACAACAGGTCGCCAAGATACGACGGATTTGCGAGGAACTATCCCTGGAGATTGCAACGCCGGACGAGGCCCGCGCCATCCTCGGCACAAAAGGTGGCGATGCCGTCAAGTTCTAGCCACTGGTATCCATCAGAAGGGCGGCGCTTGGTCAATGCCGCCGCCGTCGCCAGCCAATATGAGCGTTCGCAACCGTTTGGAGCAGCAAGAGGCAATCCATGAATATCCAAGTCGGGCTCAACGCCATCGCCGAAGCGAGCGAGAAGCTCTCGAACTGGGGCCGTTGGGGCGCGGACGATCAAATCGGCACGCTTAATTTTGTGACGCCGCAGGACATTATCGGCGCCACCAAACTCGTGCGTAAGGGAAAGGTGTTTTCCCTCGGCATCCCGCTCGACGGCGGCGGCCCGCAAACGGGGCTATTCGGCCGCCGTTTCAATCCCATCCATATGATGCTGCACAGTGGCGTCGATGGCATCGCGCTCAATTTGGAGCAAACGGGCGCGGCTAGTTATGCGGATGACGTCTTGATGTTGTGCGTGCAGGGCGCGACCCATTGGGATTCGCTCGGTCATGTCTTCTACAAGAACAAGATGTACAACGGCTATGATGCCGCCTTGTCGAACAGCTCCGGCATCCACAAAAACGGCATCCAGCACACCAGGAACAAGATGGCCGGGCGCGGCGTGTTGCTCGACGTCGCGCGTTTCAAAGGCGTGGACGTGCTCGCCGACGGCTATGGAATTTCGAACGCCGAACTCGATGCCTGTGCCAACGCGCACGGCGTCGAAATCCGGCGCGGAGACTTCGTCATCATCCGGACCGGCCAGATGGAAGCCTGCCGAAAAGCTGGAAAGTGGGGCAACTATGCCGGCGGCGATGGGCCGGGCGTCAAGTTCGAGAACTGTTACTGGTGCCACGAAAAGCAGATCGCCGCGATCTGCTCGGATACCTGGGGCGTGGAAGTGCGTCCGAACGAGACGACGGAAGCGCAGCAACCGTGGCACTGGGTCGTGATTCCCGCCATGGGACTGACCATGGGCGAGATATTTGACCTCAAGGAGCTTGCGGAAGACTGCGCGGCCGACGGCGTCTATGAGTTTCTCTTTACTGCGCCCCCGCTCATCATCACCGGCGGCTCGGGCTCGCCAATCAATCCGCAAGTGTTCAAATAGGTGGCGCGCTCAGCGCGTCCACTGCAACACTACCTTGCCGAAGCGCCCCTCGCGCTGCGCGTGCGCCAGCGCTTCGCTAAGTCGCTCAATCGGATAGGTGGCCTCCAGCGGCACGTGCAACGTCTTGGCCAGCAGCATGCCCACCAGGGGAGCGAAGACGGCTTTGATTGCGGCGGGGTCGGCGGTCGAGAACCAGCGTGAATACCAGAAGCCCTTCAGGCTGATGTCGCGGAATACGATATCAGCGGCGTCTACCTCGCACGGCTTGCCCGAGAGCAGACCGTAGTTCACCACCGTGCCACCGTCCGCTACACAATTCCCCATTCGGCGCGTTGCATCGCCGGCGATGGCGTCGATGCCGAGCTTGATCGAGCCACCGCCGACCGCTTGCGCCACTTCGTCCCGTAAGTCAGGGCCGTCGACCAGCGTCACTTCGACGCCGAATGTGCCAAGATGGCCGATCAGGTTCGGACGCCTCACCACGTTGACCGTTCGCAAACCCATGGTCTTCGCGATCTGGATCACGCTGACGCCGACCGAGGAATTCGCGGCGTTCTGCATGACCCAGTCGCCGGGCTGAAGATTGCCGAAGCCCTCGAGCATGAGCAGCGCCGTTGGCGGATTCGCGGCTAGAAGCGCGAGGTCGACGGGGTCCGCCCCTGACACCGGGATGACGCGCGTGGCAGGCCAGACGAAGCGCTCGCACCAGCCGCGGCGATCCGTGTTCACGGCGATGACCGGATGACCGAGGTCGAGATGCTGCACGTCGCGTCCGATTGCTGCGACTCGGCCGAGGATGCCGAAGCCGGCGAAGGCCGGCAGTGGTAGTGGCTTTGCGTAGCGGCCCTCGAAATGGAGCAGATCCGAGGGGTTGATCGGCGTCACCTCAACCTCGATCAGGACCTGTCCCGGTCCGGGCGGCGGAGGCTCGGGGATGTCCACGAGTTCGGCGACTTCCGAAGCCCGACCGAACCGCGAAAACCGCACTGCCTTCATCGGACCGGCCTCTCATTCATAGAAATCGTGCGCACAACTGCGTTACAAATATACAATAAAAAGCCTCCCGGCATTATGAATGCCGGAAGGCAATGTTATGCGGCCGATCGCGACGAGCAGCCGATCAGCGATGGGTGGCGTCGAACGGCGTCCTTACGTTGCCCGATTTCAGTTCGGGCGGATAGATGATGACCTGCTTGCCGGCCTGTTTGAATTGCTCGACGTCCGCGCCGACGATGTTTTGATATTGCACCAGCAGAATTCGTGGTTTGGCCCATTCGCCATCGGGAGCGAACTTAATATCGCCGACGACGGTTTTAAACGTTGTCTTGTGGATGTATTCGGCGAGCTTGCCATCATCAAGGCTGCCGACCGCTTTGATCGCCTGCTCGAGGATCTGCATTTCCGCATAGGCAAAGGGCGGAATATAGATGCCGAGCGGATCGACGCCGGCGGCCTTGGCCCGTTCGCGGTAGCGCACCAGCAGTTGCTCGATTCCGGGAAATTTCATCGTCGGTTCGGGCACGTACAAGTCGTAACTGACGACGTTATTCAACATCGTATTCAGCTGCGTTTTGAACGTGGCGAATTGCAACCCGATCGTCCCGCCGCCAAACAACTGCGCTTTGATGCCGACGTCATAGGCGGCACGGACCAAGCCCGCAGAGTCGGGCGGGTAGGACGCCAGGAAAATGAGATCCGGGTTCGCAGCTTTGATCGGCCGCATGATGGAGGCAAAGTCGACGGTATTCGACGGATAGGTTCGGTCGTAAACGATCTTGATCCCGTATTTCTTGGCATTTTCGCGCGCCCCTTCCAGCGCGAGCTGCGAATATTCCGCATCGGCGCCGGTGAGAGCGATAGTCTTCGGCTTGGGAGTCATCGCCGAGGCAACTTCGTAGAATCCACGCGAGATCTCGGTCTTGGCCGTTGGTCCGTTCGGTTGCAGTTGGAAATAGCGGTCGTATTTGAATTGATCGTTCAAGGCCAACGCGAACAGCGACAAGAACACTTTCTTGTGCTGAATCACGGTGGGCATCGCCGCAGCAGTCGGAACCGTGGCGTAGCCCGAGATCACCAGGTCGACCTTGTCGATGTCGAGCAGCTTGGAATAGATGGCGGGCACAGTCGCGGGACTGCTCTGGTCATCGTAATAGACAAGCTCCACTTTTCGGTCGAGCAAGCCGCCTTTGGCATTCACCTCTTCGGCCCAAATTTGATAGGTCAAGAGCGCCGCCTTGCCGCCGCCGGCGAGGCCGCCGCTCAACGCCATGCTAAATCCGATTTTGATCGGCGGCTGGCTCGTCTGAGCCATCACCGGAAAAGTTGAACTCAGGAGCGCTGAGCCGATCAAGGCAGTCGATTCGCGTCGAGTAATTCCGCTCATATTGTTTCCTCACTAGGTTATGACGTTGCAGTTGGTTTTGGCGGAACCTGTTGGACGGAAGTTTTTGGTTTATGAGGTGGTCCCGCTGGCTTGAATGTCTGGGCTGTCATTTGGCGACACAGCCGCCGAGATGGTCCGCTCGGTCATGGCCATACTAAGGCGTGCGAGCAGCAATTGCTTTGCCCGCACCATCAGCAGGACCGAGAGTTCCAGTCGACACCTTGATTTAAATCAAAGGGTTTCGTTGCGGAGTATGATTTTTCGTTAGATAGTGGGTGAAAACGAGATTGCTGCGCAGCGCGCCTGTAGCTTCCGAGGAGGCTCGGCGGCTAATTCTCTCCGGAGGATGATGCGGTGCCGAAGAAGCGCAGCGCGATATTTGCGCCCATCGTGGCCCGGACGTTTAATACGCCTGCGACGTCGCCGCATCTGTCCAAAAAATCGGACACTCCGGCCGCCGATCAGCGGAACGGAGGCTGCTGATGGAATTCAGCTGGGACTTAGTCATCAACGCCATCGTTACGGGCGTTGTTTTGGGCGGCTTCTACGCGTCGGTGGCAATTGGCGTGACCATTGCTTTCGGGATGCTCGATATCGTCAACATCGCGCATCCCGCGTTCATGATCGCCGGAGCGTATCTTGCGTTTTGGGGTTCCGAAAAATTTGGCTTCAATCCGTTCGTCTCAATGGCCGTCTTTGCGCCGTGCGGGTATCTTTTCGGACGTGCATTCTATCGCGCCTACCATTTCTTCTTTGAGCGTCGCGGCGACGAATCGATTCAAGGGCTTGCTTTCTTTTTCGGCATTCTCTTCATTGTCGAGATCGGCGTCGTATTAATATTTGGTGTGGACTATCGCTCCATTAGCGAGCCCTATCTCGAGTCCACAATCGGAATCGGATTTGTCTCGGTTCCCTGGCGGATGCTGGTGCCGTTTCTTGTCGGACTCACCATGCTCGGCAGCATTAATCTTTACCTCTCGCGAACGTTCACCGGGCGTACGATTTTGGCCGTTTCGCAGGACGTTGAAGCGTTGCGCCTAATCGGCGCGAATCCGATCCACGCGAAGGAAGTAGCATTTGGCATAGCCGTTGCAACCGCCATCATAGCCGGCGTACTGCTCATCATTATTCAACCGGTCGAGCCATCGATCACGCGCGAATATATTGGGCGGGCGTTTGCCATCTGCGTTCTCGGCGGTATCGCAAGCATTCCTGGTACTTTGGTTGCTTCTCTGATTCTGGGCGTTGCCGAGGCCTTAACGACGACTTTCTACGGCCCGTCATGGTCGCCGGCAGTGTCGTTTGGACTTCTGCTGCTCACGCTCATATTCCGACCGGCTGGGATTTTTGGACGATGAGCAGGCAAGCCCTTTCAACTCCTGAGCTGCGGAAGCCGGCGCCGATATCCGGGCGCTCGCGTTCGGGTCTTGCGATCATGCTGATCGGCGCCGCTCTTTTGGCGGCTACGATGCTGCTGGGTTCCCACATCGGCGAATACTACTATCTCGCGACGTACACGATCCTGCAGTTCGTCGTTCTCGGTACGGCGTGGAACATCCTTGGCGGATATGGTGGCTACGTCAATTTCGGGACGGCCGGATTCTTCGCAATCGGGTGCTACACCACAATCGTTCTTAACAAAATGTTCCCCATGCCGTTGTTTTTCGAAATGCTCATCGCGGCGGCAACCGCAGGGGTGGTTGGGTTTGGGACAGGATATTTGACGTTACGACTACGTGGCGTTTTCTTTTCAATCGCAACACTGGCGCTCGCCATCGTTCTGCAGACTCTCATCGTAAACTGGAGCTTTGTCGGCGGTGCGCGCGGTGTTTACGTCATACGGCCAGCGATCTCCGGCTTCTTTGTTTCATACGTTCAGTTCTTGGTCGTACTCATGGTTGGGCTGGCGATTTTTGCCGTGGCCGTGGCGTGGGCGGTTGAAAAATCGTGGATCGGCATTGGTCTCGCGGCGATAAGGGACGATGAAGCCGCGGCGGAGACTTCGGGCGTGCCGAGCCTTCGTCTCAAGCTGATTGCGACAACCATGAGCGGCGCGTTGATGGGCATGGCTGGCGCTCCGTTTCCCTATTACGTCACCTATGTCGATCCGGCCACCGCCTTCAGTCTCGCGATCGCAGTGAATGCCATTGCCATGCCATTGGTCGGCGGAACCGCCACCTGGTGGGGGCCGGTTGTTGGTGCGATTCTTTTGGGGTCGGCGCAGCAAATCCTGACCGTCACGATTTCGTCTGCCGCTAACCTTTTCATTGTCGGAGTTTTGCTCGTGGTCTTCGTGACCGTCGCCCCGAGGGGCGTGGTCGGTATCGTCCGGGGCTGGAAACGAGGACGTAAATGATCGCGAAAATCCTCGAAGCAACAGGCGTTACAAAGCGGTTCGACGGCTTTGCGGCACTTACCAGCGTCGACCTCACCCTGTTGAAAGGCGAACGCGTAGGCCTCATCGGCCCGAATGGATCCGGCAAAAGTACATTCGTAAATTGCCTTACGGGAATTTTGGCTCCTGACGACGGATCGATAATTTTTGATGGCAACGATATCACCAAAACTCCGGCGTGGCTCAGGGCAAGGCGTGGGCTGGCGCGGACCTATCAGATCCCGCGGCCATTCCGGGGCATGACTGTTCAAGAGAATATCGAGGTACCTTTGCGGTTTGCGGTCGGCCACACATCGGCGGGCACTATCAGTGAAGCGGCGCAGGTGATTCTCGATCAGGTTGGACTTGGCGAGAAGGCCGACCTCAGCCCGAAGGGCCTGACGCAAGTCGAACTGCGCAAGCTTGAGCTTGGCCGAGCGCTTGCCGCGCAGCCCAAGGTCCTGATTGCTGACGAAGTCATGGCAGGTCTTTCAGAAAGCGAAGTTGATGAAATCCTTGCTCTACTGAATCGCCTCAATGCTGAGGGAATTTCGATTCTGCTTATTGAGCACATCATGCGGGCCGTCATGTTGTTTGCACAACGGATCGTCGTGATTGTTGCCGGAAGCAAGATCGCTGACGGACTTCCTGATGAAGTAATGCAGCAAGAAGATGTCGAAAGGGCTTACCTTGGCGAATAGTCTTGCCATAGAGGGGCTGCATGCGGGGTACGGAGAGGTTCGGGTCCTCTCCGGCATCAGCATAGATGTGCGAGGCGGGGAGACGGTCGTCCTTCTCGGAACCAACGGTAATGGAAAGAGCACACTGATCAAATGCATCATGGGGCAAGTTCGTCCCACGGCGGGGCGCATCGAGGCGACCATCGATGGAACTACTTACGATCTGATCGGAAAAAGCACCGAAGATATTGTCGGCATAGGTATATCGCTTGTCCCGGAGGGTCGCCGCCTGTTTCCCAAGCTGACAGTGGAAGAGAATCTCTTGCTCGGCGCATTTCGCGAATTCGCACGCGTGCGCATCTCCGATAGCCTTGCATTTTGCTTTGATGCTTTTCCGCGACTTAAGGAAAGGCGACGGCAGCTGGCGGGAAGCATGAGCGGGGGCGAGCAGCAGATGCTGGCGATTGCGCGTGCCTTGATGGCGCTGCCGAAGATCCTTCTCGTCGATGAGCCGTCCGTCGGGTTGGCTCCGATTCTGGTTTCAAAAACGATAGAGACAATCGCTAACCTCAAGCGGCAGCTTGGGCTGACCGTATTGATGGCAGAGCAGAATTTTCGGCAGGCGATCAGAATCGCTGACCGGGGCTACGTGCTGGTGCATGGTCAAATCGTGCTTTCGGCGGACGATCCTCAGGCGCTCCAGAAAAATGAACTCGTCCGCCGGTTTTATCTGGGCGGTGGATAATTTTACACGGACGCACCGCAAGGCTCAAAGGTACACCGGATGCAAGCGGACTTCTTCGGCATCGTCGCAAAGGCAATATTCAGCACTGATATCACCAGCCCTGTTCTGAACTGAATTTCTTGAACGCCACCCTCGCCGGTGGAGTCCAGTTGCTCTCTTGTAGCTAGGCGGAGCGCCATTCCATTGGACATATAAGCGACGAGTGTAAATTTCTCGCACTGAACGATCCAATTGTCATCAATGGAAATAACCGAACAAGCAGTGCAGGGCATTTAGTCCCCTAATCTCGTGAACAGAAACCACAGCTATTCTGGGTGGAGCTTTCGTGTCGCGTGCCGATCAGACTTAATCCCAAGCGGGGATGACTGAGAGATGGTATTTAGGGAAGCATAAATTTGGAAGTTTCGAAAATATGACACGCGCCCCATCGAATTAGGACATGGGTGCATATCCTGCAGACAGGACGACCCTCTCAATACCAACCGATCATACGCTTGATTTTTGGCAAGTTGGCCCGGCTGCTTGCCGATTAGCATTCTCGGCGAGGGATGCCGTCAGTCAAGACGTCGCGGACTTCACGCGGCATCACAGAACGCGAACGAAAGGGATGGAAATGTCTAAGAAAGCACAATGGGTCAGCATAAGCCGCATGGCGGTGTTAGCGCTCGCCGCCGCGCAACTGTTTAGCGCAAATCCGGCCAAGGCCGCCGACCCGATTAAGATCGGCTTTGGCATGGCGCTCACTGGCCCACTCGCCGCCAACGGCAAAATGTCGCTGGTGGCCATGCAGATCTGGGAAGACGACATCAACGCCAAGGGCGGGCTGCTCGGCCGGCCGGTCAAGCTTATCTATTACGACGATCAGAGCAGTCCGGCGCAGGTTCCCAGCATTTACGCCAAGCTGCTGGATGTCGACAACGTGGATCTTATCGTCAGCGGCTATGCCTCGACGCAGATCGCCGCCGCCATGCCGACGGCGATCGAGCGCAAGAAGCTGTTCGTCAGCCTGTTCGGCACGGGCATCAATGAGCAGTTCAAATATGCAAAATACTTCTCGATGATCCCGAACGGCCCGACGCCGAAGCCGGCCTTCACGCGCGGCTTCTTCAAGGTGGCGGAAGTACAGAAGCCGAAGCCGCAAACGATCGCGTTGGCGTCCGCGGACGCCGAGTTTGGACACAATGCCTGCGAAGGCGCGCGCGAGAACGCGAAGGCTTCCGGATTCAAGATCGTCTACGACAAGAGCTATCCGCCGACGACCGTCGACTTCACGTCGATCGTGCGGGCGATCCAGTCCACCAAACCGGATCTCTTCGTGGTCTGCTCGTACCCGCTCGACACCGTCGGCATGGTCAAGGCGATGCACGAGGCCGGCTTCAAGCCGAAGATGTGGGGCGGCGCCATGGTCGGCCTGCAGGCGACGGTGTTCAAGACCCAGCTTGGCCCGATGCTCAACGGTGTGGTGAACTTCGAGACCTGGCTGCCATCGAAGTCGATGGCATTCCCGGGCTCGCTTGAGCTGCTCAAGAAATATCAGGAGCGCGCCAAGGCCGCCGGCATCGACCCGCTTGGCTACTATATGCCGGTCTGGGCTTATGCCGATCTGCAGGTGCTCGGCGACGCCATCGCCGCCACCAAGAGCCTGAACGACGATGTGCTGGCCGCCTATATGCACAAGACTACGTTCAAGACCGTCGTCGGCGACGTGAAGTTCAACGAGCAGGGCGAGTGGGCTGAGGAGCGCACGCTGGCGGCCCAGTTTCAGAACATCAAAGGCCACAGCATCGACGACTTCCGCGATCTGACGACCGAGGTGATCATTTATCCGCCGCAATACAAGAGCGGCGAGGTGATCTACCCATACGAAAAGGCGATCGTGAAATAGGCTTGGCTGCAGTCCTATGCGGCAAATTCAGACGGCCGGCGCTGTTCATGCGCCGGCCGCGCTGTCAGTGGCGATGTTATGACGGCGACGTTACAGACAGAAATCGATGTCGTGAGTGTGTTGATTATTTCATCATCTTAGGCGAAGCCCTGTCGGATGGCGCATTTTAAATCGGCAGCCATTGTTTGGGTGGCAAATTGAAATAGGGCACCAAACGCCCAGAGTCTCGGCGAACGGAGTTAGTGGAGGCGTCTATCCGCAATCGCCTTATTACAGACCCGTTCGATCTCTTCTCTGAGATGCAGCACGCGGCTCTTGAGATCAGCGACCATCGGATCATCAGGTGAGGAATGCGACAAAGCTCGAGCAACCTCTTTTTCGAGCTCTTGCTGTCTCCGTTCAGGATTGAAAATGTGATCTGGTTTTGGCACGAGTGCTACTCAATCCATGCATAAGATTATTCTAAAGAGAGCTGGCGCCTTACGGAAGAGTGGAGGAGTCACTTGGGGGCGGGCCTCACACGCTGTCCGAAGGCGTCTGCTCATCTTGCGCACCGAAGAAGCCGAAGCTCTTCACATGCTTCTCCAATACTTTTTGAAAGAAGACGAGAGAATTGCGGAAATGTTTTTGAGATGGATCAGACAATATTGCTGACCCGTTTTATGCATACGGAACAGGACGGGGGACGCAATTCTTTTACAATGATCGGTCTAAATAAGCCAGGCCAGGTCAGCACCATTGTCGCCATTCCGATCTTGGCTGGGCTGAATCACCAATACGTCCGGGTGTGATTTTCGGAAAGGACAGTACGCCGTTTTACAAATTTCTTGCGTTGCTGGCCGGGCCAAAGCCGGCCAGTTGCGCGGGAAGCAGCGGAACGCCACTGCTTCCCGCATTGGCTTACTTCTCGAGGAACCGCGCCGGCGGATAATCACGCGAGTAGACAGGTTGCGCCAGAAACCACTTCACGTCATATGTCCAGAACTGGCTCACGTTTGGGTAGGTCTTGATGATCGAGTTGACGAGACGACCGTCCTTACGAGTTACCTTCCGGATGTATACGTTGCCGACGACGTTGCCATACTGATCGAACGAGACTGGGCCACGGCAAGTGTCCGCTTTGACCTTCCGCAGCGCCGGCATGAAGACGTCTTTGTCTTCCACCCTGCCGCCCACAGCCTTGATCGCCGTCTCAAGCACAGCACCGTTAGTGTAGGTCGCAGCGGCGTAAAAGCCCGGATCATAGGAATATTTCTTGCGGAAGGCGGGTGCAAATGCCGTGTTTATCGGATTGTCGAGTTCCGCAGAGTACCAGCACGAGGTGATCGTCCCGAGCGCCTCATCGCCCATGTTGCGCAGCACGGCTTCATCGAGGTGGGTCATACCCCCGACGATTGGCAACTTGTCTTTCAGACCATATTCAACAAACTGGCGGGTGAAGCGGAATCCGTTCGATCCCTCAAAGGCCGAGAACAGACCGTCGGCATTCGTCTTAAGCTGGGAGATGTAGGTTGAATAGTCGGGCGACACGAGAGTCGGCCAAAGCTTCTGAATGATCTTGCCGCCGTTGTCCTCGAAGACACGTTGGAAGCCGGCGCACATCTCTTGGCCGTAGGCAGTATCGCTGCCGATAGTGATCATACGTTTGTAACCGAGCGTCTTGGCGCAATATTCCGCCAACGGATGTGCACACTGCGCGGAAGTCGATGTCGCCCGCACGAACCAGGGCATCGAATGACGTTGCGTCATGTCCTCGGCCGCAGCCACGGACAAAGTTGGAATTTCTTTCTCTTTGATGTAGTCCTGAATTGCCAGCGCCTCGAACGCGGCAAGTGGGCCGATATAGCAATGGACCTTGTCCTTCTCGACCAGTTCCTGCGCCTTGGTGCGGGTCATCGTCGGATTTGAAGCGCAATCGACGGACAAAAGTTTGACCTTACGCCCCGCCATGACATAATTGCGTTCCTCCAAATACATTTTCAGGCCACGCTCCATATCGATACCGCCCGAGGCCACCGGACCGGTCTTGTCTCCGAGGAGGCCGATACGGATCGCCCCGCCCGATTGTGCCCGGACATAGGGAGCGCCGAGTGTAACCGCACCCGCTGTTGCGACGCCTTGTACAAAACGACGACGTGAGAGACTCATGGGTATTTCCTCTGTGTGGTTGCCGATTATCACGATCAGCTGCACTGCTGTTAAGAACGCCTAATTCCCCATGTGTTTCTCCCGCTAATGACGAATGCCGGCGCGAGCGCGCCCATGAATAGATGTGCTTGCTTTGAACCGGTCCCGAAAATCATCCCGCACGCCAACCCGGCAACATTGATCCAAGTCAACGTTGCGCTCGCTGCCTCCCGTGCACGCCAAGATGCAGATCAAAGGGAGCTTATTGCCGCTAAGGTTATGTTTTTGCTCGCACATTTTTCACCTTGGGGCTGCGCGTTGCTGTCCGCTGCGAACGCCGATGACCGTTTTTCTTAGTGAGCGTGGAACACGCCGAGGTGCTGTGCGATGAGATCGTCGTTGTTGCGCACTTCGTCGACCGGGCCCGTGAACACGCAACGGCCGGTATTGAAAATGACCACCTGATCGGCGACGTCGAGCGCCAATCCGCTGTTCTGTTCGACCAGCACGATCGATTGTCCGCCGTCCTTGAGCTGTTTGATGGTGCGTGCGACTTCGGCGACGATCAGCGGCGCGAGACCTTCGGAAGGTTCATCGAGCAGAAGAACCCTTGGGTTTCCGATCAACGCGCGGCCGATTGCGAGCATCTGCTGCTCGCCGCCCGACAGTAAGCCGGCAAGCTGCCGGGATCTCTCCGCCAGGCTCGGAAATAGATCCAGAATGCGATCGTACGTCCACGGTTTTTCGCTCTCTTTTTCGCGTTGGCGCGCGATGATGAGATTTTCCCGCACCGACAAGGACGGGAAGATGCGCCGGCCTTGCGGGACGAGGCCGATGCCCAGCTTCGAGATCGCTTCCGGCGCCAGTCCACCGATCGGCGTCCCGAAAAGTGTGATTTCGCCATTTCGCGGCGCAAGAAATCCCATGATGCTCGAAATACAAGTCGTCTTGCCGGCGCCGTTCCGGCCGAGCAGCGCAAGAACGCGTTTCTCCTCCAGCGCGAAACCGACGCCGTGCAGCACATGGCTGTCGCCATAATAGGTGTCGACGTCGGTGAGTTTCAAAGCTTCAGTGGCCAAGATACACCTCGCGCGCTCTGTCGTCGGCGATTACCGCGTCGCGCATGCCGTCGATGATGACTTTCCCATAATGCAGCAGCGTAATGGTCTCGGCGAGATCGAGCGCTGTGTCCATGTCGTGTTCGATCATGACGAGGCTCGTTTCGCGCGGAATGTCGGCAATGAGCTTTTTGATCGTGTTGCGTTCCGCCGAGGACAGGCCTGCCAAGGGTTCGTCCAGCAGCAGGACCTTCGGCTTTTGCGCAAGCGCCATCGCGATCTCAACGCGTCTCTTTTCTCCATAGGCTATTTCCGAAATCGGACGGTCGGCGAGATGCTCGAGGCCAACGAGGCCTAGCACGCGCCGGGCCTCGACGAGGATGTGCTGCGACATTGGACGGAAAAAGTTCCAACGCGCTGGCATAAGCCCGAGCAGTCCGAACGCGACATTGTGTTGAAGCGTATCGTTTTGAAACAGCGTGATGATTTGGTAGGTGCGCGATAGTCCAAGATGGGCGCGCTGATGCGGCTTCAGTTTTGTGACGTCTTGCCCAAACAATTTGATCTGGCCGGAATTTGGCAGAATTTCGCCCGTGATCTGGTTGAACAGCGTGGTCTTGCCGGCACCGTTGGGCCCGAGAAGCAGTCGCCGTTCGCCGGGGCGGACCGTCATGGATACGTCTTGCGTTACCGGGAGGCCGACGAAAGACTTGTTCAGCCGGACGATCTCAAGGGCATATATGTCGTTTTGCGCTGTCACTTGCGGGGCTCCTTCAAGCGGCCCGCGAGCCGACAAATGCCCGGCACAATGCCATCGGGCATGACTATCACTATGAACATAAAGACGAACCCGAGCAGCATGTTCCAACGATCGATGTAGGACGAGGCATAATTTTTAAGGAAGGTCACGAGCACCGATCCGACGATCGGTCCGACCAGCGTGCCGGAACCGCCAGCGATGACGCCCAGCAGGCCCTCAGCGGAGCTTGTGATCGAAAGAGACGTGGGATGGATGTATTTGTTGTAATAAACGTAAATCAAACCGGCGATGCCACCCCAGAATCCCGCGTAAATGAACGTGATCCAGCGAATCATCCACACATTGAAACCCAACACCGCCATGCGAGGGCTCTGATCGCGGGTTCCTTTCAGCGATACGCCGAATGCCGAAGATACAAACACTGTGATCAGGACAAAGGCCGCGACGGTGACGATCAGCGCGAACCAATAGAAAGATGCGGCGCTTTCAATTGAAATGCCGAACGGCATCGGACGAGTGAGCCCGGCCATGCCGTTGTCGCCATTGGTGACCGAAACCCAGCGATACGCCAATCCCCACAGGACCTGCGACAACGCCAACGTAATCATCAGGAAACCCAGTCCGGAGGCTCGCAGCGCGATCAGGCCGAACAAAGCCGCGCACACCGTCGTGCCGATAATCGACAACAGTGCCGCGGTGCCGTGGCCAAAGCCGGCGCGTGTGGTAAACCATGCCGATAAATAGGCGGCAACGCCAAGGAACGCGGCATGACCGAGCGACGTGAGCCCGCCGTATCCCACCAGCAGATTTAAGCTGAGCGCGAAGATCGCCGCGATCATCATCTGGCTGCCCAGATTGACGTAGAAGTCACCAGCTACGAAAGGCAGCAACGCAAAAAAACCGGCGACGATGGGCACCCAAAACCATATCTTATTCAAGCGGCT
>Ga0182024_10014251_pt1 | contig 15386 bp, 14 predicted proteins | sample P32metaG_FD_120480 | JGI IMG/M metagenome (GOLD analysis project Ga0182024, IMG submission 120480) | Permafrost microbial communities from Stordalen Mire, Sweden - P3-2 metaG (Illumina Assembly) | ecosystem: Environmental > Terrestrial > Soil > Wetlands > Permafrost | place: Sweden: Stordalen... | reverse complement strand
TGCTCCTTTCATCGTCTCGAGATGCCTCAAAACGATCGTATGCGGTATTAGCTAACCTTTCGGCTAGTTATCCCCCACACAGAGGTAGGTTGACCACGTGTTACTCACCCGTCTGCCACTGGGGTATTGCTACCCCCGTTCGACTTGCATGTGTTAGGCACGCCGCCAGCGTTAGTCCTGAGCCAGGATCAAACTCTCCATAAAAATCTATGGAGCCTTCGATACAGGCTCTAATCTCTTGTAATTGTACGAAATCTCGCGACTCGAAGACATCGCCGATTAAGGCACCGTCTTGCGAGGTCGGAGACCCACAGACTTACACGCTTGCTGCACTGTTCAGTTTTCAAGGAACGAACGTAAACCCCAAAACGACCCAGAAGCGGATCGACCGACCGCGCTGGGCGCCGACCGCCTGAGAACGCTACGGGGTTCCCCAAACGACTCACGTCAGTCAGGGCACGACGGCTATCATAGCGCCGCCCTAGTGGCGTGTCAAGGAAGACTTCGGTTAAACGAGAGGCAAACCGGAAAAGTGCTCGTGCTCTACGATCACATCGACCTCCGCGTCTCCAACCTGGGCGAAATCCGCCTTCTCTACGATGCCCTTCTCCCGGCCATGGGCTTCTCCCACATCGTCGCCGATCCGGATTCCGTTTGCTATTACCGCCCTGGGGGCGACCGTTCAAACCCGTTCCTCGGCCTCGTGCTCGACTCGCTCCATCGGCCTAACGGAACGCGCGTCGCGCTGCGAGCCTCCGATCGGCTCGAAGTCGACCGCCTGGCAGAGATTGCTCGCTTCGCGGGTGCCGCGGCCTTCGACCTCCGCACGTCTGCGACGAGTACACGCCCTTCTACTATGCGGCGTTTTTCGAAGATAGCGACGGCAACAAGCTCGAAATCTGCCACCGCCAAAAGCCCGCAGAGACCGAGAAGCGTTGATTTCGTCCAGGGCTGGGAGCGGTGGGCCGAAGTTTACTTAAGGCGTAATCGAGGCCCGAAGTTTACCCTGAGCGCAGGCGAAGGGCGACAACGCCATGGACGAAATCAGAGCTTTCTCGAGATCGTTTTGGCTTGCATGAAGAGCAGCAGGTAGTCCCGGCCTCCCGCCTTGCTATCGGTGCCGGACATATTGAAGCCGCCGAAGGGATGTGCGCCGACGTATGCGCCGGTGCTTTTTCGGTTGAAGTACAGGTTACCGACGAAGAAGTCTTCGCGCGCGCGCTCGATTTTCGCCTCGTCGGTCGTGTAAAGCGAGCCGGTCAAACCGAACTCCGTGTTGTTGGCGATCGCCATGGCGTCATCGAAATCTTTGGCTTTAATCACCGCTAACACTGGCCCGAAGATCTCCTCCTGAGCGATCGTCGCGTCGGGCGCGACATCGGCAATTACCGTCGGCTCAACGTAGTAGCCGCCGGCGTCCACGCGCTTTCCGCCGGCGATCAGCCGGCCTTCGCTTTGACCCTTCTCGATGTAACTCATGATCGACCGCAACGCGCCCTCGTTGACGACGGGGCCCATATCGTTCGCACGATCCCGCGGGTCGCCGACGGCGATCCGACCTACTCGGTGCTTCAGTCGCTCCAAAAACTCGTCGTAAATCGACTCCTCGACGATGGCGCGAGAACATGCCGAACACTTTTGACCCTGGAATCCAAATGCAGAGACCGCGACGCCTTCAACTGCGGCGTCAAGGTCGGCGTCGGAGGCGACGATAATCGAGTCCTTACCGCCCATCTCCGCAACGACCCGTTTGATCCACTTCTGGCCGGCCTGCGGTTTGGCGGCGAGCTCATTGATGCGCAGCCCGACCTCCTTCGATCCGGTAAAGGAGATAAAGCGGATCTGAGGATGCATCACGATGAGATCGCCGATCTCGCTTCCCGAACCCGGAATGAAGTTGACAACGCCTGCCGGTACGCCGGCTTCCTCCAGGAGATCGACGAACCAGGCCGCGATGATGGCCGCGTCGCTCGACGGCTTGAGCACGACCGTGTTGCCGCTGACGATCGCGGCCGCCGTCATGCCCATCATGATCGCACCCGCGAAGTTCCAGGGCGGGATCACGGCACCGACACCGAGCGGAATGTAGATCAGCTCGTTGCGCTCGCCGGCCATGGGAACGACGGGCTGCTCCTGTCCGTACCGAAGCGCCTCGCGAGCATAGAACTCCAGAAAGTCGATCGACTCGGCAATATCGCCGTCGGCCTCGACCCAGCTCTTTCCCACTTCATAAACCAAGAGCGCGTCGTAATCGAATCGCCGCCGGCGCAAGAGCTCCGCCGCGCGAAAGAGATACTCAGCGCGCTGCGGTAACGTTAAATGTTTCCAGGATTCGAAGGCCTTCGCGGCCGCATCGATGGCTTGCGTCGCCTCGACTTTCGATGCGGAGCTGACGCTGCCGACAATCTCTTCGGGGTTCGCGGGATTGAGCGAGCGAATGCGTTTGCTCGTCTCGACTCGGAGGCCGCCGATGACCAGCGGGTACTCCGTCCCAAGGCGCTGCGCAAGTCTGGCGAGCGCCGCCTCCATCGCCGCGGCGTCGGCGGGGTCCTTGAAATCCTTGACGACCTCGTTTTTGAAGGCGGAGATCTCGGTGCGCGGCTTTTCTGCTGTCGTCATCCTTCTATACTACCAGGCCGGCAACATGAGGCCTTGCCTGCGTGCCGGAGCGCAGCGTGCCGATCAGCGCCCTTGGATTCTCCGAACGCATGAGCGCTTCACCGATGAGGAATCCGCGAGCGCCTGCAGCACGGAGGCGCGCAACGTCGGAAGCGTCGCGCATGCCGCTCTCGCTGAGGGCGAACACTGCCGGCGGAACTTTTGGGAGCAGGTGCTCGCTCACGGCGAGGTCGGTTTCGAGCGTCCGCAGGTTCCGGTTGTTTATACCGAGCAGGCGCGCGTCCGCCTTCAGAGCGCGCTGCAAGTCCCCGGAATCGTGCACCTCCACCAGGACGTCCAGCGCATATTCGCGAGCCTCGCCGATGCACTCGCGTAGCGCGGCATCATCCATGCCGGCGACGATCAAGAGGACGCAGTCGGCACCGTAAGCGGCCGATTGTGCGACGTGATAACGCGTCCAAATGAAATCCTTGCGCAGAAGCGGGCGCGACGTCGCCGCCCTCACGTCGTCGAGGTAGGAGAGCTCGCCGAGAAAATGATCGCGTTCGGTGAGAACGCTGATCGCATCGCTGCCGGCGTCGTCATAGGCGCGCGCGATGGCGACGGGATCGAAGCTGCGCGCGATCAATCCGGCCGAGGGCGACGCGCGCTTGATCTCAGCGATGATCGCCCCGCCTTGTGCGCGTTGCAGCGCCGCCAAGAAGCCTCGCCGCCCGCCCATCCGGGCCGACGCGCGAGCGCGCAAGGCGTCGTACGGTTCGCGCGCCTGCTCGAGCTCAAGCAACGCGGCCTTCGCGTTGTAGATTTTTTGAAGCATATCGGGCATCGAACCGTGGGTTCTTGCGGGCTTTAGGGATTATGGAGTCGGGGTTGGCGAGATCGAGGGGCCCGGCGAGGGCGTTGGCGTCGGCACTAGTGCGGGTCCGACAGTCACCGTCGATCCGCGGGCATTGCCGCGAATTGTGACGTTCTTTCCGGAGGCGCCCGCTCCGAAGACAACAATTTTCCTATATCTCCCGCTTGGATTTGCACCTTGCTGCGACGGGTTCCACGTATCGTCCAGCGCGCTGACCGTTTCGTTGCGGCGAACCAGAGAAATTTCGGAGACGCGCGCGCCGATGAAGCTGTTGCCGCCCGGGGAGCCGGAAATGCCGCCGCCAAAGTCTACCGTCCCGTGGAACGGTATGCTGACGATCGGAGGGAAGGAATCTTCAAACGCATACTTAGCGCGCTCGAATACTTCGCCGGAGACCGAAACGTCCACGCCTGCATCGGTGAGAACGTCAACGACCTTCGCCACGATCGTGCTGTCCCCGCCCGAATGAGTCAAGGTCACCGAAGGCAACGACGGTTCGCCCGAGGGCGTTGCCGTGGGTGATGTAGAGGGTGTTGCCGACGGGTACGCAGTCGAAACGGGCACCGTCACCGAGAACGCCCCGATGCCGAAATCATTGCCCTGGATCTCACAGGAAGCGCAGCTCAAAGTGCCGCCCGCTACCAGCACGCCGCTCACACTAGGGGCTTTCGAAACGGTACCCGAGCCAAAGTTGGAGAGCCCGGCGCTCAAGCTGCCGAGAACGTCAAGCGACCAATACGCCGCGCGCGAACCTGGAAGTTTTAGTTTTGAAGCACCGACGTAGACGTCGCTCATCGAAACGCTGACGCCGGGGGCAATTTCAAGGGTCGTATATGCGCTTCGCGCCGGAGCGTGTACCAACTGTTCGAAGATCGTGTCCTGCCCAAACCCGTCGATGAACGTGCCAGTATGCGGGCCAGTACCGAAGTTCATTCCCGCAAGGGTTACAGCCGTAGGAACTACGATGGGGAATTTTTCACCGCTGGCCGCCGTATAGTCGCCGTTGGACAGATTGATCGTTACTCCGTTAGGCGAGAGCGACTTCGACATCGCCAACACGTCGACGGCCTTCGTCAACGTCTTATATGGCTTCGTCGGAGTTCCGTTGCCGCTGGTATCGCTTCCGGTCGTTGGATTGACGTAGATCGACGAGAGCGGCGTGAGCGTCGGAGGAATGGCCCCAGGTTTACCCCAGCGCGTGCAAGCGGTACCACTCATGAGCGCCGCCAGGGCCATTACGGCGACGACTGAGAAAAAGAAGCGCGAGGCCCAGGCGCGAGACATTCTAATACCCCTTTGCCGTGGCGCGCGCTGGGACCTCGGGGAGTCGCCTCCCGTGCCCATGAAGAGATGAGATGATGGTTAAGATGAGATGATGGTTAAGACGTTACCCGTTCGTTCCATCATCGACGCTGTGGCCGGCGCTGCGGCCGCTTGGAGCGATGCTCGCTTCGAGCGGCGGCTGCGTGCTCTCGATGCTGTCGGCGCCCGTACCGGCTACTCGCCGCCCGTCGTCGAGTTTGCGTTCGATCGGCTTTTTCGTCCGATGACCGGCGACGCTATCGCCGCGGTTATCGCCGGCGAGTTAGGTTCTTTAGACGTCCTGGATGCTTTCGTGCATCGAAGTGCTGGCCGGCCGACGCGCGCCCTGCCGATCGGCCGAGTCTGCGTCATCTCGAGCCGCACGACGATCGGCGTTGCGATCGTTCCGGCGATTTTCGCTCTCTGCGCGAAATGCGCGGTCCTCGTCAAAGACCGCGAAGATTATCTCGTTTCCGCTTTCTTCGCGACCCTAACGGAGATGCGTGCGGAGTTATGCGACGCCGTTGCGGCCCGACCGTGGCGGGGCGAGAGCGACGCGGTAAACCTCGATGCCTTCGATTCGATTGTTTCATTCGGCAACGCTCGAACGCTGTCAGCAATCTCCGCGTCATTGCAGTTTCCAACGCGCTTGATCGGCTATCCGTCTAAGATCAGCGCCGGATATCTCACGCTGCAATCGCTCGCAACGCAACGTGCCGCCGATGCGGCCGCGTACGGAGCTGCCCGCGACGTGCTGCTCTATGATGGAGAGGGTTGTCTCTCGCTGCGCGTGCTGTTCATCGAACGCGGCGCGGAGGTTTCGCCGGCTCGTTTCTGCGAGAGTCTGCGCGACGCGATCGAAGGCGCCGCGCGGGAGTTTCCCGCGGTGGCATCGGCAGAGTCGTCGGCTCGGCGTGCAACGGCGCGCGATATGGCGAGTTTGCGCGGCGATCGCGACCAGCGGATCTTTACCGACGCACGGTCGAGCTATTTGGTGGTTTTGGATCCGCCGCTCGACCAACCACCGCTCTTGGTTCCGCGCGCGTTGAGCGTCTACTCCGTCGCCGATCCTCGCGAAGCCGTTGCCTACCTCGAACGGCACGGCATTCGGCTCGAAGCGCTTGCCGTTGCGGAATCCAACAGCAATCTGGGTAACCTTGCGGCCGGCTTGGGTGTGTCCCGAATGACTCTTTTTGGCTCGCTTCAGGAGCCGCCCTTGGGCGAGTTTCATGGAGGCCGGCCGCGCATTGCCGAGTTCGTTCGCTGGATTTCGGACGAAACGTGAGCTTGCGCGACTTGGAACGGCTCGTCGAGAGCGTCCCCGGCCCGCGCAGCAAGCGCCTCGCTTCACAGCTTCGCGCGTACGAATCGCGTAACGTCACCTACTTGAGCGACGACTTTCCCGTGTTCTGGGAGGCGGCTAACGGCGCGACGGTGACCGACGTTGACGGCAACCGCTATATCGATTGCACGGCGGCGTTCGGCGTCGCGAATGCCGGACATTGCAATCCGCGAGTCACCGCAGCGGTTCTCGAGCAAGTCGAGCGCCTCGTCCATGGCATGGGCGACGTGCACCCGTCGGCGATCCGCGTGCGGCTCTTCGAGCGCCTCTCGCAAGTTCTGCCGACGGGTCTCGATAGAATTTTCTTAGCGACCACGGGCTCCGAGGCAATCGAAGCCGCACTGAAGACCGCGGTGCTCTATACCGGCAAGGCGCGATTTGCAGCCTTTCGAGGCGGCTATCACGGACTCTCTTTCGGCGCGCTCGCCGTCGGTGGAATCGAGCGTTTCCGCGCGCCGTTTGCAGCCGCCATCGGCGCCGAGCCGCTCTTGCTCGATTTCCCCAAGGCTGGCGGTCACGTCAACAGCCGGGACGCCGCTTTGGAAACGAATCGGAGGCTCTCCGAGCGCGACGACATCGCCGCGCTCGTCGTGGAACCAATCCAGGGGCGCGCCGGCGTTATTCTGCCTCCTCCCGGATACCTTCGCGAGTTGCGGGCCGTCTGCGACGAACGGCAGATCGTGATGATCGTCGATGAAATTTACACGGGCTTCGGGCGCACCGGGACGTGGTTTGCCGTCGAACGCGAAGGTGTCGTTCCGGACATTCTCTGCATCGGCAAGGCGATGGGTTCGGGTTTTCCAATCAGCGCCGCGGCGGGAACTTCGCAGGTCATGGACGCCTGGCCGATCTCGGGCGGCGAGGCGCTTCACACCTCGACTTACCTCGGGCACCCGCTTGGCTGCGCCGCGGCGGTCGCCACGATCGATGAGATCGAGCGCTTGCAGCTTGCGCAACGTGCGCGCCGGCTCGGCGACGAGCTCAGCGACCGTCTGAGCGCGCTTAGCTCGCTCGAGGGAGTCGTGGAGGTCCGCGGACGCGGACTGTTGTGGGGCGTTGCGTTTCGGGATGCAGCATTCGCATCGGAGGTCGTCAAACGAGCGCTCCGTGCGGGAGCGATCTTCCTCCAATCCGGCATCGCCGGCGACGTCGTTGCAATTTCGCCGCCGCTGGTCATAGGCGAAGAGCAGCTCGCGCGGGCACTCGAGATCCTCAAGGTAGCCATCGAAGAAACGGCATAACAGGCCATCGTGAAACGCTTACGTATCGGAATCGTCGGCGCGGGATTCGGCGCCGTCGGCCATCTGCCGGCTCTTCGCAATCATCCTCGGTTCGAGGTCGTCGCAATCGCCTCACCTTCAAGCGCCGCGGCAATCGCGCGTAAAGCCGATCTCCCGTACGCGTTTAGCTCGTGTGAGGAGATGCTCGCCGGCTGTCCGGTGGACGTCGTGACGATTGCCTCACCTCCATTCGCGCACGCCGGCAACGTTCTCGCCGCGCTTGCGGCCGGCAAACACGTGCTCTGCGAGAAGCCGTTCGCGCTCGGCACTGCCGACGCACAAGCTATGCTCGAGGCCGCAAAGTCCGCCGGCACGGCGTGCGGCGTCGCGCACGAGTTTCGCTTCCTTCCTCAAATACAAGCTCTCAAAGAACTGGCGGCGCACGGACACCTCGGCGAACTTCGTAATCTCGAAATTACCCTGCTGCGCTCGACGCTGCGTCGCAACGAGCGTCGCTCGCGCAGCTGGTGGTTCGACGCTCAACGTGGCGGGGGTTTGGCGGGCGCCGTGCTTTCCCACATGATCGATCAGGCAAACTGGTTAACCGACTACGCGCCCGCAGCAACCGTGGGGCTTCGTCGGACCGCCAACGCGCAGCGCGAGGACGATCGAGGCCGCTTTGAATCGACGGTCGACGACGGGGCCTTTGCTCTCCTGGACTACGGTAACGGTTTCGTCGCTCGTCTCACCGCCGACGGTACGACGGCCGTCGAGAGCTACACGTGTGCCTTGCACGGCGAGAAGCGCACGGCCGTTGCCAGTGGGCCGGGGATGACGGAGCTGACGCTTTACACCGTCGATTCCGACGAAACCGACGAGTTGACGTGCAAGCCGTCGCCCTATAGCGAGTACGAGAGCCTCGGTCCCAACGTTCCGCCTCTGATGGAGCTCTACGATGAGCTGGTCAAGAAGATCGAAGGTAAGCCTAACGTGCTTCCTTCTTTCGAGGACGCGTTGATAACGCAGAAGGCTTTAGCGGCAATCGGCTACGGTGCCTGATCCTTGGCATATCGCCACAGTAAATTCAGCGCGATCACCGTCGCACGCTGCGTAATGGCCTCCCGGTCGCCCTCGAGCCTAAAGTTCCAGACGCGCGAGTTTTCCGTGCCGTCATCCAACGCAATCAGCACGAGGCCGACGGGTCTTTCGGCCGTGCCTCCGTCCGGTCCGGCGACGCCGGTCGTCGCCAGCGCGACGTCCGCGCCTAAGCGCGCGCGCGCGCCGCGTGCCATCTCCCGCGCGACCTCATCGCTTACTGCGCCGTTGCGCTCGAGCGTATCGGCGTCCACGCCGAGCTGCGAAATCTTCACCGCATTATCGTACCCGATGACCGCGCCGACGAAGCTCTGTGACGAACCCGGCACGCTCGTAAGCGCGGCCGCGATGCGCCCACCCGTGCACGATTCCGCAATCGCCAGACGTCGCCGCTGCGAACGCATCAGCGTCAAGATCGCACTCGCCGGTGTATCGGCATCGTAGCCGAAGACGCCGTCTTCGAGCCGGCGTACGATCTCGGCTTGGAGCGGAGCGATCATTGCATCGGCCTCATCGGCGGTCGACGCCTTGGCCATGATTTTCACGTCCGCGCGGAAGTCGTGCGCCAGTAACGCGATCTTCGGGTTTTCGTACGAGGCGAAAAGATCTGCGATGCGGTGATCGATCTCGGATTCGCCCAGACCGATCGTGTGGATAATGCGGGTAACGATCGTTTCACGCGCGCCGAACCGCTCGCGCAGAAACGGCACGACCTGCTCTCGAAGCATCGGCTGCATCTCCCGGGGCACGCCGGGCATGCAGGCGACGAACTTCTCGTCGCTCGCGAAGGCGATGAAGCCGGGCGCCGTGCCACGGGGATTGTCGAGCGGCCGGCTACCCGCAGGCAACTCCGCCTGCTTCCGATTGTTCGCGCGCATCGGCCGTCCGAACCTCGCGAAGACCGCCTCCATCTGCCGCAGCGCGGGCTCGTACAGCTCCGTTCCGACGTCGAGCGCATCGCAAACGGCCTCTCGGGTAAGATCGTCGACCGTCGGCCCGAGGCCGCCCGTCATCACGACGCCCTGCGCACGAGCGAGCGACGTTCGAACCGCCGCCGCGATTCGTTCGCGGTTATCGCCAACGCTTTGCGTCGCGCGAACGTCGATCCCGGCGCGCGCGAGCTCGCTTGCGATAAAGGGGGTGTTCGTATCTACGAGTTGGCCGAGCAGCAACTCCGTGCCCACGGCAATGATCTCAACGCTCGGCATCGTCCCGTTCGAACCACGCCGGATATTCAAAGCGTACCTCGGCGCGAAAACCACGGGCCGCTTCGATCATTGCGGCGCGCCGGAGTTGCGAGCTTTCCGGGCCAGGATGCTCGGCGCGAACGCGTTCCCGCTGCTGGGCTAACTTCTCGATGAAAGCGGCGAACCGTGAATCCATCGCTGCTTGCAAGGCGTTCTTGAGCACCTTGCCAACGCGCGGCGCGAGTCCCGCGGTCGAGATCGCTACTCGCACCGGACCCGCTTTCGCAATGGCTGCCATTGCAACGAACCCGTAGCGCGGCTGATCGATGCAACACAGCAGAAAACGGTGGCGGTCGGCAAGCGCGCGCAAACGAGCGGAGAGCTCTTCGTCTTGCGGAGTCGAAATCACAAAAAACGCGTCGCTGACGTCCTCGTCGCGCAGGCTCGCTACGTCGCAGATCCGGCGCACGCACGCGCCCGACTCCTCAAGCGCCGCCGCTTTCTCAATCGCCTCCCGCTCGTCCGCGGCGCCGATTACGACGCACGCGCGGCCCTGCACGTTCAGACTGACGGGATAAAATGCGCGCCGCACTAGTTACAAGCCACTAATAGTCGACCGGTCGAAGATAGAACTCATTGATCGCCGTGTTGCTCAGCATGGCCGTCGTCGGAAGATGTCGCTTCCAATGCGTGGACTCGACGCGACGCCGGACGAGTTCGACCTCTTCTCTGCTAAAGCCACGCTCGATCGTGGCAACGTCGGAATAGCCCTGCAGGAGACACGCGAGAATCGCGTCCGCGCGGGCGTAGCTAATTCCGAGGTCGGCTTCGTCCGTCTGGCCGGCCTCGAGGTCGGCGCTTGGAGCTTTTTCGATCAACGGCTCCGGCACGCCCAGATACCGCGCCAGCGTCCAGACTTGGCTCTTGAAGAGATCGCCAATTGGATTGAGTGGCGGCGCGTCGTCTGCATGCCAGGTGAAATATCCTAACAGGCGCTCCGTCTTGTTCCCCGTACCGATCGGCAAGCCGTCGAACTTCGCAGATTGATCGAAAAGCACCAGCATTCGCGTGCGCGCCATGACGTTGCCGCGACGGCGCGCGTCCGCCTCCGGCTCGCACCGTAAATAACCGTCGACGGCCGCGCTGATATCGATCGTCACGCAACGGATCCCCGTAGCATTCACGACCAAAGCCGCGTCGGTCAGGCTTGACGGATTCGAGGCTCGGTACGGCATTCGGATTGCGAAAACGTTTTCGGGCCCGAGCGCGCGGGCGCAAAGAAAGGCCGTGACGGCGGAATCGACGCCGCCCGAAAGTCCGATCACGGCGCGTAGAATTTTTCTACGCAGGATCAGTTCGTCGCGTAAGAAGGCGACGAGCCAATTCGCCGTGACCTGCGGGTCGAGGCCCGGCGGTTCGAGGAGCGTGGCGCTCGGCTCAACGATCGGCAGCGTCACGTCCACCCCGCGGCAAAGGAAGCTCGGGATCAAGCAAGAGATCCGGCAAAGCGGCGGCAAGGTCTCCCAGAAGCGGCAGCGTCGCTCGCGCGCGGTCGATCTCACGTAAATCGAGATCCGCTCGTATAATGCAAGCATCCGTTGCCGGCGCTCGCACGAGGACGCTCCCGCGCGGATCGACGATAAAAGATGAGCCCGTCATTCCCTTGCCGCCCTCGAACCCGGTAAGGCCGGCGTAAATGACGTAGATGCCGTGCTCGATTGCGGCCAATCGCAGCGTGTCGCGCCATTGCGTGATACTGGCGAGTTCGCCCTCCGCTTCGACTCCGCGTCCGGGTGAAGCGCTCGGCACGATAAGCACTCGCGCGCCCTTGACTGCCGCCAACGTCGCGGTGATCGCATGGCAGGCATCCTCGCAGAGGAGGAGAGCCATTCTCCCGAAATCGGTTTCGAAAACGCCGAGATGACGCCCGCGCGACAGAAAGCGCTCTTCGTCGAAGACGCCGTACGTCGGCAAAAACATCTTGCGGTGAACGTGAACGATTCTTTCGTCGCGTGACTCGACGTGCACGTAAACGGCGCTGTTGTAATAGGTCCCGGCATCGTTCTCAAAAAAGCCCGCGGCGAGATCGGCCGTTTGGCCGCCACTCGCCTCGCGCCACGTCACCGCGAGGTCGCGCGCGAAGCGTTGGGCCGTGACGGCCAGCTCGTATACGGCGCCTTCCAGAAAGTATCCGGTCATCGCCGCCTCCGGTAGAACGACCAAGCTCGGCGGGTCTGCCGCGAGCTGGGCGAACGCTTCGCCTGCGGAGCGGAGATTGGACGAGTACTCTCCTTTGTCGGGTTTCATCTGCACGATCGCGGCCCGCAGCGCAACGGCTTCAGCCACCGGAGACGCTCGTCGCCAATTCGACCTGTTCGTCGCCTGGAATCTTCATGCCGAGTTGGGCCGCGCAGATCTCAGCCGGATAGGTCCAGATCTCCGCCAGCGTCGGGTGAAGGTGCGGAATGCGCATGAACTGGTCGACTGTCGCATCGAAGCTCATCGCCACGATCACCTCATGAATCAACTCGGATGCCTGCGCCCCGATGACCGCAGCGCCGAGGATTCTGCCGTATTCGCGGTCGGCCATCATCTTTACGAATCCTTTCGTCTTGGCGAGGCATTGCGCTTTGCCGTGTTCGGCAAAATCGTACCGGCCGCTGACATAAGCGATCCCTTTGCGTTGCAGTTCCTTCTCGCTAATTCCGACTGCGGCGATCTGAGGATCGGTGAAGACCGTGTGGGCGCCGACGAGCCGGTAATCGGCAATCTCCTCGCTATTCAAACAGGCATTGCGGGCCGCGACCTCACCTTGGTAAATTGCAACGTGAACGAGCATATACTCACCGGTAACGTCGCCAACCGCGTACACTTTCGGGTTGCTCGTGCGCATCGTGCCATCGACCGCGATTCCGCGAACGGAATCATGCTCGATTCCGGCTTCGTCCAGGCCCAGGCCGGTGACGTTGGGTATACGGCCAAGCGCGTAAAAGATTTCCTCGCCCACGGCCTCAGATTCCTGGCCGTCGCGGCTGTAGCGCACGACCTTCTCCTCGCCGCGCGCAAGCACTTCGGCTAGCGTCGCGTGCACGACGACCTCGATTCCCTCCTCGACGAAATACCGCGTTAGTGCATTTCCAACGTCGTCGTCGCTTGAGGTCAGCAGATGGTCGCTGCGAATCAAGATCGTCGTGCGCGCGCCCATTCGGGCGAGAAACTGCCCCAGCTCGCAGGCGGTATACCCGCCGCCCAGCACGACCACGGATCTTGGAATCCGCTCGAAATCGAGCACCGCATCGCTGTCGACGTAGCCCACCCCGCTTAAACCCTGCAGCGCGTTCTCGCTGACGCTGCTGCCGGTCGCGATGACGAACCGGTCGGCTTCGAGCACCGTGCTCTCCCCGACGAGAAGCTGTGTCGGAGAAAGAAATCGCGCCGTACCGAGATAGATTGGGAATGAATTTATTCCCTCGATGCGATAATCGGCGAACTCTTTGACGAGAACGCGCTTGCGGGCAGCGATGAACGGCATATCGATCTTGATGATGCCGGCCTCGATGCCGAGCGCGTCTGCATCGCGGGCGTCGGAGAGAGCGTCGCTCGAGGCCAGAAGGGCCTTGCTGGGCATGCAGCCGCGCAAAATGCAAAGACCGCCGAGCGGTCCGCGGTCGACCAGCGCGACGTCGCAGCCGACATCCCGCGCCGTTCGGGCTGCGGCGTAACCGCCGGAGCCGGCCCCAACCACGATCAGATCGTGACGATTAATCCGTCCCGTCATACGAGCCATGGTTAGTGGCCTACAAAGGGAAGCGGCTCATTTCCTGTTAAACACGTTTGGGCGTGTCGGCGGGAACCAATCTCTCTGCTTCGGTGAATCCGCGCCCTTTACGGCTTGGCGATCTCTTGATTGCGGGCTGGCCGGCGCCGGTCGCCGTTACGCTTGCCGGGTTGACGCTGGGCTTTTTCGGGTGGTATGCGTTTCTCGTTCCCAGCCTGCAGGGCGCTGCAAGCGAAGCCGGCCTGATCGGGAGTATGTTCGGCGGCACGGCGTTTGCGATCGTGGCATGGTTCGGCTATTCGCGCTATCTCTCTCATCGCGCGGCGATAACGCTCGCGCGTTCTCTCCGGTACGATGCGCTGACCTGGCCTCCATTTCTGTTGCTTTGGCTCACGTTCGTTTCGTCATCGCAGCTAACGCATGGCGCGCGGCTCTTTCTCTTCGCGGTCGCGCTGTTCTGCATCGGCAAGGTGCTGATCGCCGCGCGCTTCAACCAAACCGTCCGAGAGGTTTTGATCGATTTCGGCGCCACCCGTATCGCGATCATCGTCATTGCCGAGCTCGCGGCGGTGATCATCGGACAGCGCGCCGGCACGCACGTTCAGGAATCCTCGCACGTGTTGCTCGCAGTCTGGGGACGCTGGGACGCGGTGCATTACCTGGATATCGCGACGCAGGGCTACCAAGGCACCGACATGGCCTTTTTCCCCTTCTACCCGCTCCTGATCCGCCTCGTGGGAGCGCTAGCCGGAAACCACCTCATTGCCGGGCTGCTCATCTCCAATGCATCCTTTTTTCTCGGACTGCTCTATCTCTACAAGCTGCTCGAGCATGAATACGATCGCGCCGTCGCGCGCCGGGCGATCTTCTACGTTTCCATCTTTCCGACCTCAGTCTACTTTACCGCCGTCTACACGGAATCGCTCTTCTTCACCCTGACGGTTGCGTCATTTTACTACATGCGCGAGCACAAGTGGTGGATCGCCGGAGTGGTCGGCTTTTTCGCCGCGCTCACCCGGGTCGAAGGGGTCCTGCTGCTCGTTCCATTTCTCATGGAGTGGTCGGCCGTACGACGATCCTCCAAAAAGTCCGACCGCTTCGGCATTGGCGCCGGCGCGCTCATTCCGCTGGGCTTGGCTATCTATATGGCTTACCTCTGGATCCTCCGCGCCGATCCGCTCTACTTTTCGCACGTGCAGATCCATTGGAATCGGCATCTTGCTCCGCCCTGGGTCAGCCTGATCAATGCCTTCGATAAACTCGCGCATGGCAGCGGCGTGCAGGTAGCCCATGAGTCGCTCGAGGTCGCCTTCACGTTCCTCATGATCGCGGTTTTGCTGGCCGGGTGGCACAGCCTACGCCCCTCCTACATCGCATATATGGCGCTCTCCATCCTCGTCCCGATGTCGACGTCAAACCTCTTGTCCATGCCTCGCTTCGCGCTCGTGCTCTTCCCCATGTTCGCCATTCTGGCGCGCTGGGGCGACCGCCCGTGGGTCAACAACGTGATCCTCGCCTTTTCTTTGCCGTTACTTGGCCTCTTTACCGTGCTCTTCGCCGATTGGTACTGGGTTGCGTAGGCGCGGGGCACGTCAATTTGTAAAGTTCGGAATCGTCGGAGCCTCCGGCACGGTCGTAAACTTCCTCGTCGCGCACGCGCTCGAAAAAACGACCACGCTCTCCGGGTTCGCCGACTTCGCGATCGGCTTTATGGTCGGCGGCGTCTCGAACTATATCTTCAATCGAATTTGGACCTTCGGCTCCCGCCGCAACCCGTTCGTCGAAGGCTCGCAGTTTCTCACGGTTTCCGCGGTCGCGCTGCTCGCCGGCGCCGCGGTCTTCTCAGTCGCCCAACGTTTCAATTTTCATCACTTCACGGCAACGTGGTTCGTTGCGACCCTCTCCGGCACGTTTGTGAATTTCTTCATGAACAAGTATTGGACGTTTCGGCATCTCAATTGAATAGGGTTTGGATCTGAATAGGGCT
>Ga0182024_10014250_pt1 | contig 15387 bp, 13 predicted proteins | sample P32metaG_FD_120480 | JGI IMG/M metagenome (GOLD analysis project Ga0182024, IMG submission 120480) | Permafrost microbial communities from Stordalen Mire, Sweden - P3-2 metaG (Illumina Assembly) | ecosystem: Environmental > Terrestrial > Soil > Wetlands > Permafrost | place: Sweden: Stordalen... | reverse complement strand
GGAGATGATTTCCAGAGTGGACGTGTCGCCCGACTTCAATATCGATTGAAGCACTGCACGCGATCCATTAACGCGAACAATATTTGTCTGCGGCGGATACCCGTCTCTCACAAACCCCACGTCATGAACGTAAATCGTTGTGGATCCTGCTGTCTTGACGGGCAAGTCATTCAGCTCACTCACCGTCAGGGGCGACCCGTTCAAGTCGATCTGGTACTCGAACGGGCCCATTTTGGCTGTCCCGGTGGGCAGAATGACGTTTTGGGTGCCGATTGCGTTCACGATGTCGGACGGCGACAAACCCTTTGCTTGAAGCTCGGCAGTGTTCAGGTCAACCTGTACCTGCCTCTGTTTGCCCCCATACACGTTGGGGATCGCAACGCCCGGAATCGTGACGAGCCCCGTGCGGATGAAGTTCACGCCCATGTCGTAGATTTGCTGTTCGTTGAGGTGGTCGCTCGTAAGTGCGAGTTGCAAAATCGGCACAGTTGAGGCGTTATACGTAATTGCGAGGGGGGCAGTTGCGCCGGGCGGCATTTGCCGGAGCGCCGGGGCCGCTAGCGCGGTCACTTGTGCTATGGCAGTGGCAATATTTGTTTTCGGTTGAAAAAAAACCTTGACTACCGAAATACCGGTCAACGTCTGCGATTCAATGTGTTCGATGTTGTTGACGGTCGTGGTCAGGTATCGCTCGTAACCGGACACGATCCGGTCGGCCATGTCCTGCGGCGCAAGCCCCGTATAGTTCCAAAGAACGCTGACAACGGGAATGTCAATGTTAGGGAAAATATCCGTGGGGGTTCGAAGGATGGAAGCAACGCCCACAATCAAAATCAACAAAGAGACCACTACAAACGTATAGGGCCGGCGTAGGGCAAGTCGGACGATCCACATCGAAAGATAACTCCGCGGTAACTCTAAGAGAGTGTGTTTCGCCTCGTCTCAAACTTACTAGGATTTGAGGACACCTATTATTATGGCACGAAGAACAGAAAACCAAAATTCGGTGACGTTCGATATTCGGTAAGACATTACAATTGAGGGACTTCACCGTCTTCTCCTCACGCTCGAACTTCTGTCCCAGGAGTAACGATTAGAATGATTGGACGAAACGTTTGCCGGGTTCTTGACGAAACCCAGTCATCAGCGTCAAACTCTGGTTCCGAGTAACACGGGGCTCTGAGCGGAGGGCCTTGAGATGGCTGGAACCGTTATCAACTTACTTTTGCTTTGTTTGCTTTTCGCAGTAGCCGCTTTATGCGTAGTGGCGCCTTTGGGGGCTCTCGCAATCATGTTTTGGCATTGGCACAAAGAATTGAGCGAGGTAACGCGGCTCCGCCAAGTGAGGTCGACCCAGATCCGATAATTTTGTGATTACCGTTCCGATCGGAAATCAGTAGTCCCTATCTCCCACCCTGCATAGTTCGCTCTAGTCGCCTAAGGAATAACTTGGCACAGGCTGTTTCAGAGCGGAGCATTCTAATCAACCCTTTTCATATTTAATCTAAAAGTCTGCACCGGGCGATTGCATTCGGACAATTTGGCCCGTGGAAACGAAGGAATTAGTGTTGGAACAAGAAGTGCCACGCCTAAGAGAGAACCTGAAACTGTTTTCCCACAAACGTGAAAAACGGCTCCAAATCGCGATCCAGAAACCCTGGAAACATTTCAATCAAGAAATCTACTGTAATCGTTATAGCTGGAATCGTGCTTGCTGCTGGGCTGTCGCTGCGGACATTTACGAAAACCCCCAGCGGACCAAAAACCCCGGAACGCATGTCAGTTCGACCCGCGGAACAGTCTTTCGATATATCCCCAACGCCCATAAGCTCCAGTTCGCCGGCCGTAAACCGCTCTCTTTTTCCATACTCCGTAATTCCCGGTGGAGCGCATAGCGCACTCGATTTGCGCAACGCCGTTCGCAACGATCCCGTTGTCGCCGCGCATTACGAAGATTTCGACGTTACAAAAGCCCACATAGCTTCGTTGGAACAAGATCGTCTCGTTTATGTCTCCTACCGAATCGCCGATCACGTCTTTTGGACGTCCAAGAAATTGATGCTTCCGAAGGGTGAAACGGTGATTACCGACGGCACGCACGAGGCAAGGACTCGTTGCGGGAACCGTATCTCCGAGACGCCCGCCGGGCCGATCTCGAAAGAAGAGCCCAGCGCTGAAATGCTTGGAAAAATTCCCGAAGGAGATCGTCGTTCCACAACTGGTCCTGATCCCGAGCGAACGGTTAATCAGCCCCTTTCGCTGCCGCGGACGTTTGCGGAACTGCTCCCGGAGAGTTTGTCTCCACCATCCGATTTGTCAGCCCTAGCGACGAGTATTCCGGGCACGTCGGCAGATTTTCAGCGTTTGCCAGGTTTCTTCTTTCCGGGAATTGTAGGAGGGCCCACGTCAGGTTCCTTGAGTTCTTCCAAATCATCGGGATCGACTTCCGGTGACCCAGGAAACCCAATAATCGGACCAGTCGCATCCGGTCCTCCTTCCACGCCTTTGATTCCGGTCGCCACTCCTGAGCCGAGTTCGTTACTTTTGCTTAGTGGCGGTCTTGTGGCTGTCTGGGTACGGAAGGCTCGAAACCGGCAAACAGATTAACTTCCCTGGTGAGCCGCGGCGAAGGGACTCCGCGGGACGACAAGTTCACGGAATTAAACCGAAGCCCGCGATAGGCTACTTCGGCGAGATCCACTTCTGCGACCAGGACAGGCCATCCTGCGCCGCCTCAAGAATTCGAATCGTAGAATCAACTCCGTTTCTCTCGAACCGGCTCGCAATCACTTTTCCGATCTCATCGAAACGATCCGTAGCGAGAGCAATTGCGCTCGGTCCAGCACCGCTGAGGGCGACGCCGAGCAATCCAGGCATGCGCGGCATTGCCAGAACGTCAGATAAGCCGGGTATCAGTGATTGCCGATCGTTTTGGTGAAGCTTATCTTCCATGGCGTCCCATAGCAGATCGAATCGCCGCTCTTCGAGCGCCGCAACGAATAGCGCGGAGCGCTGCAAATTGTGCACCGCATCCAAACGCCGAACCGTTTGCGGAAGAACACTTCTCGATTTTTTCGTCTCGAGCATCAATGCAGGAGTAACGACAATCAGCCGGACCATCTTCGGCCATCGTTTCCGGACAGCGATCACCGTACCGTCGGCGCGCGTCATCGTCACAACGAATCCTCCGAATACCGCGGCGCCCACATTGTCCGCATGGCCTTCCATTTCCGCGGAGTACTGCAGCACGGTTTCCTTCGGGATCGAACGTCCGCAGACCGCGAATCCAAGGGCCACACCTGCCGCCGCTGCTGCCGCGCTGCTCCCCAAACCGCCCGCCACGGGAATTTCGTTCTGAACGGCAAGCCGCACATGCGGCAACTGCAACCGCTCGCGCTCAGCGGTGAGCCGCATGGCCCGCAAGATCAAGTTCTGATCGGGTGAACGTGGAAGCGCCGAACTTCCCCGCACGCCGCTTGTGCGCGCAAGCGTGCGCGCTCCGGGCGCCGAAAGGACGGTGGCCCGCACGCTCAGGTAAAGTTCGAGCGCGAGGCCGAGGCAGTCGAATCCTGCCCCGAGGTTGGCCGTGGATGCCGGCACTCTCACTTCAAAGGAATTTTGTCTTGGAGCGCTCATGGATTGCTGACTCAGGTACCCTACCTGAGCTACCGGAAATATCCAGAATTTCCGTTGCTTTTATCTGCGACGTTCCAAGCTCTGCAGAATGGCGGATTTCGTCGGAGCCACTCGCTCCGGTGCATTCCGGAAAGAGCCCGAGATAGGGGTTTTGTTGCCCGTGCCGGAATCGAGGGCGAGCGTCCCCCGATGATACTGACTCACATAGTCGGGATCTTTGAGTACATGGCCTGTGAGCACGGCAACGACGTTTTCGTCCCGCTGAATCTGGCCTCCCGCGACGAGATTGCGGATGCCAGCCACGGTTGTAGCTGAGGCCGGCTCACAGCCGATGCCGTCTCGCCCGATCATCGCCTTAGCGTCCGCGATTTCCTGTTCGCTTACGGCAATAATTTGCCCGTGCGACCGCAGCACCGCGCGCAGCGCCTTTTGCCAGGAAACGGGCGAACCGATCTTGATTGCCGTTGCAAGCGTTCGCGGGTTATCAACCATCCTTATCGTGTCTGGAATTTTCGACACGTCAGCGGCTGCGTTCTGATCCAAGCCCGCGAACAAGGCCGCGAGCGGCGCTGATCCCTCCGCTTGAATGACGCTGAGTTTCGGCAGCCGGTCGATCAGACCCAGGCTCAGCAGCTCGGCGAAACCTTTGCCAAGAGCCGAACTGTTTCCCATATTTCCCCCCGGAACAACGATATGATCCGGGACATTCCACCCCAATTGGTGCATCAATTCGAAGGCGACAGTCTTCTGTCCCTCGATCCGAAACGGATTGATGGAATTCGCAACGTATATTTCCGGATCGTCACCGAGTTCCTGGATCAAACGCATGCAGTCGTCGAAATTCCCATCCAGTTCGCATATCACGGCGCCATAATCCATGCTTTGAGCCAGCTTCGCGGCAGTGATCTGCCCGTGCGGAACAAGAATGGCGGCCTGCAAATCGGCGCGCGCTGCATAAGCCGCGAGGCTGGCGGCCGTGTTCCCCGTGCTCGCGCAGATGACGGTGCGTGCGCCGAGAAGCACGGCCTGCGTGATGGCCGCCGTCATGCCGGTGTCTTTAAACGATCCGGTGGGGTTGCATCCCTGGTGTTTGAGGCGCAGGCCAAGCAGGCCGCAGTACTCCGCGCAGCGCCAAGCGTCGTAGAGCGGCGTGTTTCCTTCGAAAAGCGTTACGAAGGGTGCGGAATCTTCGAACGGCAGTAGCTCGCGGTAGCGCCATACTCCGCTGATGTCCCGCGGATCGCGCGAGCCCGCGCGCACATCCCATAGTCTTCGCAGCGCCGCAAGGCCCCCGGGAGGTTCGTACCGCGACTCGATTTCAAGCGGCCCGCCGCAGCGTGGACACACGTAAATTCGCTCGCGCAGGCCGAAGACGCCGCCGCACGAAGAAACGATACATCGCTGCACGTCCTTTGCCGCAACCGCTTCAGCCGCTTTGGCGCTCTTCTCGACCATTCAAGCAACCGCCACAGGAGACGCGTGAGGAACCCCGGCGCCGAGTCCGAATTCGCGATGTGTAGCGACCAATGCCGATTTCATGTCCTTGGCCGCCACCACGAACGAGATGTTCGATTCCGAGGATCCTTGCGCGATTGCAATCACGTTCACGTTCTCCCGCCCAAGAGCGATAAACACGCGTCCTGCAACGCCCGGAGCTCCACGCATGTTTTCCCCGACGACCGCGACAATCGCAATATCGGGATCGACCGTGATGTGCTCGACTTTCTCGTGCGCAACATCCTGCGCGAATTCCTTCCGCAGCGATTCAACCGTGCGCTTCGCTTCCGTCGATGGCACGATGAAGCAGATATCATTTTGCGAGGACGACTGCGATATCAGCAGCACGTTCGCGTGCACCTCCGCGGTCGTTGAAAAGGTGCGGCCCACAACGTCGGGCAAGCCGACGATGCCGGGCCCTCCTATGCTGATCAGCGTCACGTCCTTGATTGCCGTGAGCGCCTTCACGCCTCCTCCGTTGCTCAGCCCCTGCGGGGTAATTTTTGTGCCCGCCCGTTCTGGAGTGAAGCTGTTGCGAATCCATACCGGAATTCCGGCCTTCGCTACCGCCCGGAGGGTTTTCGGATGCAGCACCTTGGCGCCAAAATACGCGAGTTCGGTCGCCTCGCGATAGGAAATTTCCGGAATGGTGCGGGCTTCCGGCACCAATCGCGGATCGGCGGTTAACACCCCGTCGACATCCGTCCAAATGATGATTTCGTCCGCATCCAGAGCGGCCCCCAGAATCGTTGCGGAATAATCCGAGCCGCCTCTTCCAAGCGTCGTCAGCACTCCATCCTCGGTCGCGCCAATAAAACCCGTGACTACGGGAATGACTCCCTCACGCAATAAAGGGCGAAGGCGCGCCTCGCAGCTCTCTCTGGTGCGGTCCATGATCGGATCGGCTCCCCCATGGCAGGGGTCCGTGACAATCAGCTTGGTCGCGTCAACGGCTTCGCTGCGCGCTCCGAGTTCAACGAGCGCGCCGGCAACCATCGGTGCGGAAAGCCTCTCACCGAGGCTCGATACGGAATCAAGGGTGCGCGGTGTCAACTCGCGCAGCATGGATGTCCCCTTGCAAAGCCGTTCGCCCTCGCTGAAAATTCCTTCCAGACGAGCCGCCAGCGGTGCTCGCTTTTGCTCGGTCGGAATCAGCGTGCCGAGCGCAACTTCATGCTGTTTCCGCAACACCTCGAACAGGGCAGAGGCTTCTTCTCGTTCGCCTGCCTCGGATCGCTTGGCCGCTTCAATCAAACGGTTCGTCACGCCGCTCATCGCCGATACAACCACGACTACAGGCCCTTCGCGCGAAGCTTCCCGCACAATTTGGGCAACTCGGGAAATACAAGAGGCGTCACCAACCGATGTGCCGCCGAATTTCATCACTCGCAATGGTTTTTTCATCGATCCGCGGGTTCGTTGCAATGCAATTGATTCGCTTATTTGTTAACAAATTACGGCCGGCTTCCAAACCGGCAGCGCCACGAAAAACTATACACTATCGGGACATTTTCGCGCGACGGCCACGCTTCGTCTTGTTTCACTTATAAAACGGGGTTATTGTGCTTCCCCGCCCCACACGCATTTGCCGGATAGCTCATGTGCGTCCGGACCGCCGCGAGTCCTCTCGTCCGAGTCCCGTTTTTTCGGCCGCCAGATGTCCCGTGTAAATTGCCATTCCAATCGCCGCATGTATGCCGATCCTCTCCAGGGCTTTCACTTCCCGCATACTGTGTATTCCGCCCGCCGCCGTAATGGGCAAGCGCGTCACCCGGCGGAGCTTGCGAAACCCTGGAAGATCGGTACCTTTCATCGTGCCTTCATTGTCGACAAACGTCGAAAGAAATTCCGAGCAGAACGGTTCGAGTTCCGGAATCACCTCTTCCGGTGACAGCTTCAACTTTTCCCGCCACCCGCGCACCACGATTCGGCCTCCCTGCGTATCCAGCGCGATAATCACGCGTTTTTTCCCGACTTTCTCGGCCATCCGCCGAAGAAATTCCCCGGAAACTTTGCCGTCCTTGAACGCCGCGCTGCCCACAATAATCTTCTCCGCCCCCCACGACAGAATCTTCGCGGCACGCGCCGGCGTTCGTATCCCTCCCCCCACGCGCACCTTCATGCTCGCCCGACCGCAAAGACGCTTTATCCAGCGTCCGTTCGATCCCTTTCGCATCGCCGCGTCGAGATCGATCACGTGCAGGACGGGATAATCCCGAAAGCGCTGGAGCAGGCCCAAGATATCATCGACCGATAGCGCCAGGTGCCGTCCTTGCACCAATTGCACGGCCTTTCCGCCTTGAAGGTCGATGCAGGGAATAATCATCGGTTCAGCCGGATCGGCACGCCGCGTTCGGCCAGGAATCGCTTGAGTGCCAGAATCGAATGGGTTTCGCTGTGAAAGATGGAAGCAGCGAGTCCGGCGTCTGCCTTTCCGCGCGTGAACACCTCGCGAAAATCTTCGAACGTGTTGGCTCCGCCCGACGCGATCACCGGCACGGGCACTGTCGCTGCGATCTTTGCGGTCAACTCGCAATCGAAGCCCGTACACGTCCCGTCTCGGTCGATCGAGGTCAGCAGGATTTCCCCTGCTCCGCGGGAAACCGCCTCGGCAGCCCATTTGGCGGCATCGAGACCCGTCGCGTCGCGTCCACCTCGGACGTACGCCTCCCAGGAGACGGGCGTTCGCTTCACGTCAACTGAAAGAACCACGGCTTGAGAGCCGAATTGCTGAGCTAGTTCTGAAATTAATTGCGGGCGTCGAATGGCCGCGGTGTTCACCGTCACTTTGTCCGCGCCGGCGCGCAAAACGGCTTGGCCGTCCTCCATGGTGCGAATCCCGCCGCCCGCCGTGAGCGGAATGCTGAGCTGCTCGGCCACCCGGCGGATCGTGTCGAGAAAAGTGGCGCGTCCTTCCACCGAAGCGCTTATGTCCAGCACGACCAATTCATCGGCGCCTTCGCGGTTGTACCGGGCGGCGAGCTCGGCCGGATCGCCCATATCCCGGAGCCCTTCGAACTCGATCCCCTTCACCACGCGCCCCGCGTCCACATCGAGGCAGGGAATAATTCTTCGAGCGAGCGTCACTGGACGGACTCCAGAAAGTTCCGCAACACTTTGGCGCCTGTTTCTCCCGACTTTTCCGGATGAAACTGGACACCCATTAAATTGCGGCTTTCGATCACCGCCGCGAACGGAACTCCGTGATTGCATACCGCAACCACCTCTTCGCTGGAGCCGGGAGCTGCGAAGGAATGCGCAAAATAGAAATAAGCGTCTTGCGGTATATCCCGCAGAAGCCTTCCCTCGCGCGAGCGTTCCACCTGGTTCCACCCGATGTGCGGGGATTTCACATTGGTAGGCAGGGCCTGGACGGCCTCATGAAAAAATCCAAGACCGCGATCTCCCGGCGCCTCTTCGCTCGATGCGTACATCGCCTGCAAGCCAAGGCAAATTCCCAATATCGGTACGCCCGCATCGAAAGCCTTACTCAGCGACGACGTCAGATTCCGTTCTCGAAGCCCGGCAACGAACGCCGCGAAATGGCCCACCCCCGGAAGAACGATCGCCTTCGCCGAATCCAACTGTTCCGGACGAACCACCCTTTCCGTCTCCGCGCCGAGGCTGGCCAACGCCCGCTCGACCGACGGCAGATTCCCCGCGCCATAGTCGATGATCGCGATCTTCACAGCAACCCCTTCGTGGACGGCAAAACTTTCCGGAGCTGTTTATCGCGCGTCACTGCAAAACGCAGCGCCTTCGCGAACGCCTTGAAAATCGACTCCACCTGGTGATGCGAAGACCGGCCGTAAACTAAACGCAAATGCACGTTCGCCGAGGCGGCCTGCGCAAATGCCCGAAAAAAATCCTCCAGGAGTTCCGTCTGGAAATCTCCCACTCGAGCCGCGGACAGTTTCCACTTGCACACGCAGTACATCCGCCCGGAAAAATCGAGCGCGGCGGCCGCCAGGCAGTCGTCCATCGGCATCAGGAAATATCCCGCGCGCAGGATTCCGCGCTTCGAACCCAGAGCTTGCTTAACGGCTTCGCCCAGCGCGATTCCCACGTCTTCGACTGTGTGATGCTGGTCCACATCGAGATCACCCTTTGCCTGCAAATCGAGATCGAGGCCGCCGTGTTGCGCAATCTGCTCGAGCATGTGGTCGAAGAAGCGAATTCCCGTGCTGATGTGCGCCCGGCCGAGCCCGTCGAGATTCACCCGCACCCGGATATCCGTCTCTTTTGTCGTGCGCCGGAGGTTTGCCTTTCTCATAGCATACCTTCCAGCGCGCGAAGCAGGCGGCCAGTCTGTTGGACATTTCCCACCGTTATTCGCACGTACCCTTCGCCGCCAAAATCGCTCGAACGGTCGCGCAGCAGGATTCTCTGCCGCTCCAGGCCGGATAACAGTTTTTTTGTGCGCTCGCCGAAATAGACGAGTAGAAAATTCCCACCGCTTGGAAAGTATCGGATTCCCAGCCGCGTGAGTCCCCGCTCAAGTTCTTCGCGTCCGCGCCGAACCTCGCGTATGGTGCGCTCGATAAATGCGCGGTCCTTCATCGCCGCTTCAGCAGCCACAAGCGCGGCGGCATTCACCGGGTAGGGCGACTGCGCCTTTCTCATGATGCCGGCGAGTTCGCGATTCACAAAAATGCAGCCGAGGCGCAGCCCCGCCAGCCCCGCTGCTTTTGAAAACGTTCGCGTCACGATCAGATTCTTGTTTTTGCGAATCCACGGAATTACGGTCGTGCCCGAAAATTCAAAGTATGCCTCGTCGATCACGACCATCGTCCGTCGCGCTGACTTCAGTATTTTTTTCAACTCACCGAGAGCGAGCAGATTTCCCGTCGGGCTGTTCGGATTGGGAAGAAAGAACACTCGCGGTGCTTTGCCCAAAGCTTCCAGCACCTGTTGCCAGGGGAACCGCATTTCGCCGTCGTAACGCGCGGCCACAATCCGCGCTCCCGCCAATTCCGCATAAAAGCGGTACATCGCGTACGTTGGCTCTACCAGCAGCACACAGTCGCCAGGCTCGACGAAGGTATTCACGATGACGTGCAGAGCCTCATCCGTTCCATTTGTAAGCAGAAGCTCTTCCGGCTTAACGCCAAAATGCCTGGCCATCTGCCGCCGTACCGTTTGCTGCTCCGGATAAGCCGAAATCGTCGCGCTACTGATCTTGGCCAGCGCGCGCCGCACGAAAGGCGAGCATCCGAGCGGATTCTCGTTGAAGTCCATGCGCAGTTTGTCGGTGCGGCCTTCGAGCGGCGGATGGTAAGGCCGCATCCGCACGACCGCTTTCCGTATCGGCACGACGGTTTTCACATCCGCACCTCAACCGAGCGCCCGTGCGCATCCAGTCCCTCAGCCTCCGCAAATTCCCTTGCCACCGGTCCGATCCGCGCCACTCCCGCGCGCGACACTTCCTGCACGCTGATACATTTCACAAAATCCGAAACGGAGAGCCCGCCCCGCGTGCGCGCTACTCCGCCCGTCGGCAGCACGTGGTTGGTCCCGCTGGCGTAATCTCCGAAAGTTTGGGCGCTCCAGTCTCCGAGAAACACGCTTCCGGCGGCGGTGATTTCGGCAAGAACGCCTTTGGCATCTGCCGGCAAGCTCAAGTGCTCCGGCCCGAACGTGTTGATGAAATCGACGGCGTCCGCAAGCTTCTTCGCAACGAGTACCGCGCCGTTTTTCGCGAGCGAGCGCCGCGCAAGGTTCGTCCTCGGAAGCCCTTGAAGCTGCCGTTCGACCTCTTTCGCCACTTCCCGGCCGAAGCGCGATGACGTAGTCACGAAAAGCGAAATCGCATCGGGATCGTGTTCCGACTGCGCGATCAAATCGGCCGCGATAAAGCGCGCGTTGCCTCGGTCAGCGAAAATCATCGCTTCGGTGGGCCCCGCCAGAAGATCGATGGCGCAATCCGCGCTCACCAGTCGCTTCGCGGCTGTCACAAAGCGGTTTCCCGGCCCGAAAATCTTGTCGACTCGCGGAACGGACCTGGTCCCGTACGCCAGCGCGGCGATCGCTTGCGCCCCGCCCACTCGCGCTACCGCCTCAACTCCCAGCCGCTCCGCCGCGGCCAGCAACGCGGCCCCCGGTTGAGGACTCGTCACCACAATGCGCGGCACGCCGGCCACCTGCGCAGGAATCACGGTCATCAGCAGAGTGGACACCAGCGAGAACCGCCCTCCGGGCAAATAGCACCCCACGGAGTCGATGGCTCGCACGCGTTGGCCTGCCCGCACTCCCGGCTCGACTTCAATCGTCCACTCCTGCGGCTTCTGCTTCATCGCCACGGCGCGGATGTTTCGCGCGGCGTGATCAATCGCCTCCAGAAACTCACGCGAGATCTCCCGGCGCGCCTCCGCCAGTTCAGGGCGCGATACCCAAATCGTCTTCGCCGTGAGCGCCACGCGATCGAACTTCTTCGTCCACGCAAAGAGCGACGTGTCTCCACGGCGCCGCACGTCGCTGATGATCCGCGCGGCGATGCGCTCAGCTTCCCGGCTGCTGTCGCGCCGCGATGCCAGCACGTTCTTTTGCGTCGCGTCTGTTAGCGGCAGAATTCGCATCAATACACGACCTTGTTCAGCGGGTATTCCACGATTCCTTCCGCCTTGGCGGCTTTCAGCTTTGGGATCAGCTGCCGTACGATTTTCTCCTCGACAATCGTGTTGATTGCCACCCAGTTCGGATCGCTCAATTGCGATATCGTCGGATTTCGCAGCGCGGGCAGCGCGTTCAGAACGTTGTTGAGATCTTCCCGCCGCACGTTGAGCAATAGCCCGACGCGGTTGTACGCTTTGATGGCGCCTTCAAGCAGCAACACGATATTCTCGATTTTTTCCCGCTTCCAGCCGTCTTTCAGCGCGTTTCGATTGGCGATGAACCACGGCGCGGACTCGAGAAGCGTTTCAATCACGCGCAGATGGTTAGCACGCAGCGACGCGCCCGTTTCCGTTACTTCCACAATCGCATCCGCCAGTTGCGGAACTTTTACCTCCGTGGCTCCCCAGGAAAATTCGACGCGCGCCTTTACGCCGTTCTTTTCCAGGAACTTTTCCGTAAGCCGCACCACTTCTGTCGCAATCACTTTTCCTTCGAGGTCGCGCACGCTTTGCGCCGCGGAATCCTCGGCAACGGCCAGCACCCAGCGCACCCGCCCGAGGCTTGTCTTCGAATACACCAGCTCCGCCACTTCCTCCACGCCTGCGCCGGTCTCGACGATCCAGTCCTTGCCCGTCAAGCCGGCATCTAGCGCGCCGCTTTCGACGTATCGCGCCATCTCCTGCGCCCGTACCAGCATGCACTCGATTTCCGGATCGTCGATGCCGGGGTAATAGCTTCGCGAACTCACCGAAATCCGCCAGCCGGCCTTGGCGAAAAGCTCGATCGTCGAATCCTGCAGGCTTCCCTTGGGAATCCCGAGTTTCAAACAGCCCATTATTTCTTCCCCTTGCCGTAAAGTTCTTCGGGCGTGAACACGCGCTCAGCCGTCACGGATGCCTCGCCGTCCGGCCCGATGCGCCGAAAGAAGCAACTCCGGTAGCCCTCGTGGCACACCGCTCCGCCTTCGAGTTCCGCCTTCACCAGCACCGCATCCAGATCGCAATCGACGCGCATTTCGCGGAGCAGCAATTTCTGTCCGCTGCTTTCGCCCTTGATCCACAATCTCTTGCGCGAGCGGCTGTAGAACGTCACGAAGCCGGATTCGTTTGTCCGCGCATACGCCTCGCGGTTCATGAATCCGAGCATCAGCACTTCGCCGCTTTCGTGATCCTGCACGATCGCTGGAATGAGCCCGTTTTCTTTCTCAAAATCGAGTTCCATTTTCGCTCCCCACAAACAAAAAGCCCGCTGGCGCTTGCCGCGCCAGCGGGCTGATGAGTCCAGCTATATCCTGCTAGCTAGCCACACCGCCGCGGACACGGTTGCTATGCGTATGATGGTGAATAGGGTGGTGCGCCCGCAGCGTCATAACGCCCTCCACGTTAAAGTATGTCACTTTCTTTGTCAAGCGAGGATGTAATGCGTCAGCTCTCTTCAAAAATGTCCCCCTCTTTACTCGTTAGAAATGTCCCCGCTAGCTCGACGCCACGGAAAGCCAGGCCAGGAAAAGACAGCCCGGCTATGTAACTAATTGCGCGGCCGAGCGGCCATGACCGGATAGTGACGCGGACTTATTTCTCGTGTGCATAGACGAAGATGCAACCCTGCTTCGGGGCAAGACCGAACATCACATTGCATGCGTCCGTGGGCGACGCCGCGGTGGGAATCGCAATCGGAACGAATACGTGATTGTTGCCGCGATAGGCTGCGACCGAGTGCGTGCCGGGGCCGGCGGGAAGATTGTCGATGAGCTTGCCGGTGTCGGCGTCGATCACGCTGAGAACGGGATTAGCGCCATTGCCGGCCGGAGCGTAAAAGTGGTTGTCGCCGGGGTTATACCAAACTTCGTCGGCGCCGTGCGACCCGTCCGCAGTGGCAAACACTTTTCCAGTCAGAGGATTCAGAATAATCACCGGACGGCCGCCGCCGCAGCCAACCATAAGGTGCTGCGCCGGACCAAGGACGAGGCCCGAACCGCAACCGGGCGTCTGGTAGGTCGTCTCGATCACGGGCGTTTTGGGATTTTTCAAATTAAACACCACGACTTCTCCGGCGCCGTTCATCCCGGGGACCGTGGCAAGCATGCGCCCGCCCTTCAGCCCCGGATCCCACATGGGCTGCTCGAAACCGCGCGCATCGGGGAACGGAATCTTGGCGAGAACGTCGTAAGGCGGGTCGGAGGAAATGACGCTGGCATAAGGAGGATGTTCGGCGGGATTGCCGACCATAATCACGTGGTCCTGCGGGTCAAATCCGATCTCGTCGGCGCGGCATTGAGCGCCCGTGGAAATTGTGGCGACGGGAGCCACGTCGGTGAACGGTGGTTTTGCGCTGTTGAGGTCAAATACCTTCACCGTACCGTGCGCATCGTCGGCCCAGAGATGGTTGTCCGGCGTCACCAGGACACCGCTCGGACCCATTCCTTCGATTGGCCCGCAGTCTTCCGGCGTCCCGAGGCCGTGAAACCCGGTTATCCGGCCGAGAAATAGGTCGTTTTCAGCATCGACAACTTCCACAGCGGCATTGCCCGCTTCTCCCAGGTAGTAGCGGCCCCGCGCGTTATCCACCCAGCTGATGTCGAATCGGAGCGGATTACCTGGCAGGGCAATCGCACCGACTAATTTCAGGGGACCTGCCGAATTTTTCCCGGTGTGTGAAGCGGCGTGCTTCGCAGGGGCGGCCGGAGACTTTTCCTGTTGACCGGAGAGCGCGGTCACCGCCAGTGTGAAGGCAAAAAGAAATGCGAGGGCTAGCCCGCCCGTCATCTTGAATTTCATGTAATCCCCTTTTTCGATTTACGTGATGAGTATTATTGAAGAGCAGACTGAATTCAACTCCAGCAACCTGAAAAGTGCCTGAAATATGTCTGCGTTGCGGGGTCTTGCCTTGACCGCCTCTGTCGCCGCCAGTAAGCTAAACGTTTCCAAACCGAAAGAAGACCCAATATGGAGACCATTCAAATCACTTTGCCCGATGGCGCCACCCGGGAAGTCCCTCGGGGGACCACTGGCGCTGAAATCGCCAACCAGATATCTCCTCGCCTCGCAAAGGAAGCCCTTGTCGCGCGCGCCGACGGTGAATTGATCGACCTCTCGCGTCCACTCGAACACGACGCGAAGCTCTCCATCCTCACGGCCAAAGATCCCGACGCGGTGCAGGTGTTCCGCCACTCGGCGGCGCATTTGCTGGCCGCGGCCGTTCTCGAACTTTACCCCAACGTGAAGCTGGGGATCGGGCCGCCGATCGAAAATGGGTTTTTCTACGAATTCGTGCGTAACGAACCCTTCACCCCGGAAGACCTCGCAAAAATCGAAGCCAAAATGCACGAACTCGCGGCCAAGGACATCCCGAACGAGCGCAAAATGATTCCGAAGCCCGAGGCCATCGAGCTTTATCGCAACAGCAATCAGGAATTCAAGTGCGAACTGGTGGAGGAAAAGGCCATCGAGCCCATCGTGTCCTTCTACGCCACCGGCAAGTTCCTCGATTTCTGCCGCGGGCCGCATATCCCTTCCACCGGGCGCATCAAGGCGTTCAAGCTGATGAACGTCTCCGGCGCCTACTGGAAAGGCCAGGAAGGCAATCCGCAGATGCAGCGGATTTATGGGGCATGCTTCGTCGATCAGAAGCAGCTCGACGAAT
>Ga0182024_10014249_pt1 | contig 15388 bp, 16 predicted proteins | sample P32metaG_FD_120480 | JGI IMG/M metagenome (GOLD analysis project Ga0182024, IMG submission 120480) | Permafrost microbial communities from Stordalen Mire, Sweden - P3-2 metaG (Illumina Assembly) | ecosystem: Environmental > Terrestrial > Soil > Wetlands > Permafrost | place: Sweden: Stordalen... | reverse complement strand
TTCGCCTTGGGCGGACGAATGCTTTGCATTCGCCTTGGGCGGACGAATGCTTTGCATTCGCCTTGGGCGGACGAATGCTTTGCATTCGCCTTGGGCGGACGAATGCTTTGCATTCGCCTTGGGATGAGGGCCTCGAAGCTGGGCTCTACGTCCCCAATGCCGCCGCGATCTTCGCCGCCGCGGCCGCCAGCGTCTCGCTGTTCTCGATCGGACCGCCCGGCGGGCGCAATTCCACGCCGCTCCAGCGCGGCAGGATGTGGAAATGCAGATGGAAGACTACCTGTCCGCCCGCGCTTTCGTTGAATTGCAGGATCGACAGCCCGTCGGCGCCCATGGCGACCTTGGCCGCTATCGCGATCTTTTGGACCGAGGGCATGAATAGCGCGAGCGCCCCGGCCGGCATGTCCAGCATATTGCGCGCGGGGACCTTGGGAATGACGAGCACATGGCCCGGCGCGCGCGGCATGATGTCCATGAAGGCGAGGCTGTGGTCGTCCTCGCATACCCTAGCGCACGGCGCCTCGCCGCGCAGGATTTTGGCGAATATATTGTTGGAATCATAGGCGGGCGACATGGGGTGCTCTGAAACGGCGACGACGGCGCGATCTTGCGGCAAATCGCGGCCGTTGCAAACAGCCTTCGGCGATTTGCAAACCGGCGCGGCATTGAGGGCTTTGGCCTTTATCGCCGTCGCATGCTGCTTCAACCATGCCGCCCTGGCCGAGGAGGCGACCGGATATCTCATCGCGGCCGTCAGCCCGATACCGGATGGCGGCTCCGGCTGGGATCACGTCTCGATCGACAGCGCCAATCGGCATGTGTTCGTGGGCCGCGGGCCAGCGGGCCTGGCGGTCCTCGATGCCGACACCGGCGCCTACATTCTCAGCGTGCCCGAAACGAAAGGCTCGCACGGCGCCGCGATCGCGCCCGATCTCGGCCTCGGCTTCAGCGACAACGGCAAGGGCGGCGATCTGACGATCTTCGATCTCAAAACGCTGAAGCCGACGGCGCATCTCCAGGTCGGCGAGACGACAGACGGCGTCTTCTACGATCCCGTGACGAGGACGGGGCTCGTCAACAATGGCGAAACGGGACACGTGACCTTTTTCGATCCACTTCAGCCGCGCGTGCTGGCCAGTCTCGATCTCGAGACGAAGAAGCCGGAATTCGCCGTCGTCGATGGGCGCGGCGCCGCCTTCATCGATCTGCAGGATCGCAATGCGGTGGCCCGCATCGACATGCGCGCGCGCAAGGTAACCGCGACCTGGCCGCTCGTCGGCTGCGATGCGCCCAGCAGCATCGCCTATGACGCTGGCTTCGATCGGCTCTTCGTCGGCTGCCGCGGCGCCGCGCCCGCGATGGCGGTGGTCGACGCGTCGAGCGGCCGCACCGTGGCGACGCTGCCGATCGGCCAAGGCAACGACTGGGCGGGCTTTGAACCGGACAAAAGCCTGGTGTTTCTCGCAAACGGCGGGTCCGCGACGCTCACCGTCATCCGGCAAATGGACGCCGATCATTACCGGGAAGAGGAGACGGTGGGCACGCGGCCGCTGGCCAGGACCGGCGCCATCGATGTGAAGACCGATACGATCTTCCTCGTCGCCGCTCATTATAGCCGCGGTGGCCCCGGCCCGGACGGCAAGCCCGTGCCGATCCGCATTCAGCCCGGAACGACCGAGGCGATCCTGCTCAGGCGCAACGCCCTCGCGCCGTGACCGGATCAGGCCGAATCGCCCTTGGGTCACCGCGCCTGCGGCAGGGCCAGCATCGGTCCCGCATACATCGACAAGCCGTGATTGGCATAGGCCGTCTCAGCGCCGATATCGGCAAAGCCGGCGACGAGGACGAGGGCGATCGCCGCGCAGACAAGGAGCTTGGTCATGGTCATATCCTCTGACGTTCCACGGGCTAAGCTGGTCGGCCAATCCTGGATGTGGTTGGCGGCCATCAGCTCGCAGGCAGACGAATAGGCCAGGTTCGATTATTCGTAAATTGCCTATTACTGTGGATCGGTTATGCAAAAATGCATTGTATTGCCGAAATCAAAAACAAGGCTATGCCTGTGAAGGCGGACCGATGAACCGCTCTGCAGCGGGGATGAATTGACCGATTCCATCCCCCTTTCATCCCCCGCCCGCTGGGCCGAGCGCGCGGCCAATAGCGCCGTCTTCCTCTGCAATGGATTGGGCATCGGCGCCTGGGCCGCCTCGATTCCGCTGATCCAGTCGCGGCTCGGCCTGTCCGACGGCGCGCTGAGCCTCGTCCTGCTCGGCTTTGCGGCCGGAGCGGTTCTCTCGATGCCGTTGACGGGAAGGCTGGCGCCGCGCCTCGGCGTCGCCCGCGCGACCCGCCTCTGCGCGCTCGCCTTCGCCGTGGCGATGCTGGCGCCGGGCCTCGCGCCCGACCTGCCCGTGCTCATCGGCGCTGCTTTCGTCCTCGGCCTCGCCAATGGCGGGCTCGACGTTTCGATGAATGGCCTGGCGAGCGGCATCGAGACGCGGTGGGGTGCGCCGATCATGTCGTCCTTTCACGCCGCCTTCAGCGTCGGCGGCCTCGGCGGCGCGGCGCTGGGCGCGCTGATGGCGATTCATTCCTCGCCCTTCGTCAACGCGATGAGCCTTGTCGCGCTCATCAATGTCGCGACGGCGCTGCTCGCCTGGCGCGCGCTGCACGATCCCGAAGCGCCCGCTCAAACCGTCACGCCGGCCTTCGCCTTGCCCGGCCGCGCGGCGCTTTGGCTTTGCACCTGCGTCGCGCTGGGACTGCTGTTGGAGGGCGCGATCGGCGATTGGAGCGCGGTCTATCTCGCCAATAATCTCGCCGCGCCGCCTTCGATCGCCGCCGCCGGCTATGGCGCCTTTTCGGCCGCGATGATCGCCGGCCGCCTTGGCGGCGATCGTTTCGTCGCGAGATTCGGCCACGCCCGCACCGTTCGCTACGGCGGCCTGGTTTCGGCCGCGGGCATTGCTGTCGCCCTTATCGCGCCGCAGCCCCTCGCCAGCGCGATCGGCTTCGGGCTGGTTGGCATTGGCGTATCGAATGTCGTGCCGATCGTGTTCAGCGCGGCGGCGCGAACCGGCTCCTCGCCGGCGGCCGGCGTCGCGATGGCGGCAAGCGCCGGCTATAGCGGCCTGCGGCCCCGTGCTGATCGGCGCGCTGGCGACGCTGTTCGGCCTGAAAACCAGCCTGTGGCTGCTCGCCGCCTGCGCCGGCGCGATCGCGCTGACGGCCGGCGCGATGCGATAGGGTGCCGCCGGAAGTTGAATCCCACGGCCGTCGTTGCGAGCGGAGCGAAGCAATCCAGAGATCGTGAGCTCTCAAGAAGGGTCACGATCTCTGGATTGCTTCGCTCCGCTCGCAATGACGAGCGAGCGCCGCGCTATCGCGCTGCGACGATCGCCTCCTCGACGTCGCGTAGCTTGTCCTTGCCGAAATAGATTGCCTCGCCGACAAAAAACGTCGGCGCGCCGAACGTTCCGCGCGCCACCGAGCGCTCGGTATTGGCCATCAGCTTTGCGTTGCCCTCGGGCGTCTGCGCGCGGCCGAGAAACGCCTCGCCATCCAACCCGCGCGCGTTCAGCGTCTCGACGATCACTGCCGGATCGTCCATCTTCTTGCCCTCTTCCCACATCAGGCAGAACAGGGCCTCAAGGGTCGGCATGAAGGCGGGATCGTCCTGCAGGCCGACGATGCCGCGCATCAATTGTAAAGTATTGACCGGAAAGAACGGATTCACCCGGAATTTTTCGAGGCGATGGCGCGCGATGAACCGTCCTATCTCGAGCCGGTCATAGGCGAGCTTGTTGGCGATATCCTTGAATGCGATGAGCGGCGCCTGATTGTTGGTCGCCTTGAACACGCCGCCGAGCAGGATCGGCAGATAGGAAAAAGTCGCGCCCGTCCGTTGCTCGATCGCCGGAATCACGCGATGGGCGAAATAGCAATTGGGGCTGCCGAAATCGAAGTGATGCTCGACCCTCGCTTTATCCCTAGGCATCACCAGGCCTCCATCCATGGGCGCAGATCCAGTTCATGCGTCCAGGCGCTGCGCGGCTGGCGGTGCAGCACCCAATACATCTCAGCGATCGCATCGGGCTCCAAAATGCCGTCCTCAGATTTCAGCGCGGCGCGGTCGGGGAAATTCTCCCTTATCCATGGCGTGTCGATCGCGCCGTCGATCACGACATGCACGCCTTCGGGCCCCAGCTCCTTGGCCATGGATCGGGCGAGCGAACGCAACGCGTGTTTGGCGCTCGAAAAAGCCGCAAAGCCGGAGCGGCCGCGCAGGCTGGCGGTGGCGCCGGTGAACAGGATGGTGCCGCGCCCACGCGGGACCATTTTGCGCGCCGCCTCGCGTCCGGTCAGAAAGCCCGCGAAACAGGCCATTTCCCACACTTTGCGATAGACGCGCGCGGTGGTGTCGCGGATCGGAAAATTGACATTGGCGCCGATGTTGAACACGACGATTTCAAGCGGCGCGATATCGCGCTCGATTGTATCGAACAGCGCGATGACCTGATCCTCGTCGCGCGCATCCGCGCCAAAGGCGCGCGCGGCGCCGCCCGAAGCCTCGATCTCAGCGACGAGCGGCTTGAGCTTTTCCTCGTTGCGGCGAACGACACAGGCAATGAGCCCTTCGCGCGCGAAGCGCCGGGCGATCGCCCCGCCCGTCGCGTCGCCGGCGCCGATGATGAGGGCGGTGCTTTTCTCGCTCATGCGGCGTCAGATTTTCATGGAAGAAGATGGGGCGCAAGACGGGCTGGAGCGGGGCGATTTTTGATCGAAAGGTCAAGAGCGATCCACCGTTGCTCATGGCGAAGCGGCTTTCGGCCTCGATGATATTCGAGAATCCCTCAAGGGTCGCGGCAGATGGGATGGGTCATCTGAGGCAGATTCGTTCATTGGTTGCTTGGCGGAGCGGAGCGCGAGAGGAATTCGAAGTCAAGGACGCGCCATAGCCCGTCATTTATGACGGGCGTCTTTCGACGCCCTATGGCGCGCCGCCTCTGGCGGCGACCGCTTCGCGGTCGTCCTTGAGTTCGAATTCCTCTCGCGCATAATCGCCTCCAAGCAATCAATGAAGAGGTGGCGCTGGCAGCAGCGCCAGTCTCATGTGCCTAAGTCAGTACACCTCCTCTATCCCTTGCGAAACGGCGCGTGCTCCTCGTAGAGCGCGATCGTCTCCTCGACCGCGACCCGTTCGCGCGTGAGATATTCGGCGACCGCCTCGCCGAGGCGCTGGTCGGCAAAATCATGCAGCGAATAGGTCGGGGCCGGGCGGTAGCCGCGCGCCAATTTATGTTCGCCCTGCGCGCCGGCCTCGACGCGCCTCAGCCCGCGCTGGATCGCAAAATCGATCGCCTGGTAATAGCAGACCTCGAAATGCAAAAAGGGATGCTCCTCGATCGCGCCCCAATTGCGCCCGTAGAGCGCGTCGTCGCCGATGAAATTGATCGCGCCCGCGATATAGCGGCCGGCCCGCTTGGCCATCACCAGCAGGATGCGGTCGGCCATCGAGGCGCCGACGCGGTCGAAGAAATCGCGCGTCAGATAGGGCTGGCCCCATTTGCGCGAGCCGGTGTCCATATAGAAAGCGAAAAAAGCGTCCCAATGCTCGCGCTTCAGCGCGGCGCCGGTGACCCATTCCACGCTGACGCCCTCGCTCAGCGCATCCTTGCGCTCGCGGCGGATATTCTTGCGCTTGCGCGAGGAAAGGGCGGCCAGAAACTCTTCGAAATCGCGATAGCCGGGATTGGCGAAATGGAATTGTTCCCCCGTCCGCAAGGAAAAACCGGCCTCCTCCAACGCCGCGCAATCCTCGGCATTGGCGAAAGTGACATGGATCGAGGAGGCGTTGATCGCCTGGCAGAGGCCGCGCAGGCCCGCGATCAGCGCCGCGCGGGCGCCGGCCGGCGCGTCCCGCGCGACCAGCAGGCGCCGTCCCGTCGCCGGCGTGAAGGGAACGGCGACCTGGATCTTCGGGTAATAGCGGCCGCCGGCCTGCGCATAGGCCTGTGCCCAGCCGTGGTCGAACACATATTCGCCCTGCGAATGGCTCTTGGCATAGGCCGGCGCGGCGGCGACGAGGCGCCCCTTCTCGTCCTCGACCAGCACATGCATCGGCGCCCAGCCGCTGCGCCCGCCGACCGACCCCGATTGTTCGAGGGCCCGCAAGAACGCATGGCTGATGAATGGATTGAACCGTCCGCCGGCGCCGGCTTGTTCGTCTAAACCCGGCGGATTGGCGCAAGCGTCCCATTGCGCGGCATCGATCTTGGCGATGTCGCGGGCGATGCGGACCTGGAATGGGGCAGGGGGCATGGGAACTCGGACGGGTTTTGCGCCCCCAGCATAAAAGCATCTGCGGATGCTGCAATGCGGCATGAGGAAACAGAATCGAATTGCCGATGCAAACGACGTCCCGCCGCTTTGGCTCGGCGTGCGCTACGGACATTCGAAATCTATTGGACTTGAAATGTTAGACGCCCCGCGCGGCGGCGTCCGGCTTAAGATTCCAAATCCCCCTCGAACACGATCTGATCGGCCCATTGCGCCGCCAGCCGCTTTTGCGCCGGCGTCTTCACCGTCCAGGCCATTACCGGGGTCGCGCTGAGCGCGCGCAGCAGGAAGGGAGCGGCGTTCGGCAAGTCGTCGACGCAATAGGACAGGAAGTCCGGCCTCGTCTCGCCGTAATGCAGAAAATTGGCGAAAGCGATCTTCCGATCCGCCGAAAGGGCGCGCCAATATTCGTCGTCGTAACGCGCCTGGGCGACGATTCCCAAAGGGCAGGGCCGGCCCGGCGGTCCGGGCGGATTCGCGCGCCGGCGAAAATCGGCGATGATCGCCGGGTCGAAGCTTTTCAGCGCCAGCGGGCCCTCATAGCCGGCGGCGAGCCGCGCGACCCTTTCGGCGAGCCGCGGGTCGCCGTCGAACGCGCTCTTGATTTCGCAGATCACGGCGACGCGGCCGGCGACCCGCTCCAGCAATTCCCCAAAGGTCGGGATCGGCTCGCGGCTGGAGCGCAAGCGGATATCGCGCAGTTCGCGCGCCGACTTCTCGCCGAGCGGGCCGGCGGAGCCGGTCAGCCGGTCGAGCGTCTCGTCGTGAAAGACGATCGCCTCGCCATCGCGGCTCAATTGCACGTCGCATTCGATCGCAAAATCCCGCGCGATCGCCGCCTCGGCCGCGCCGAGCGTATTCTCGACAATTCCAGCGCCGGAATCGTTCAGGCCGCGATGGGCGATCGGACAAGCGGTCAGCCAGTCCGGCGCATTGAGGCCCATCTCAGGCGATCTCGAACAGAGCTTCGACTTCGGCCAAGGCATTGAGCGGCAGATGGGCGACGCCGACCGTCGTTCGCGCATGGCGCCCGCGCGCGCCGAACAATTCGGCCATCAGATCGGAGGCGCCGTTCATCGCCTGGGGCAGCGAATCGAAATGCGAGGCGACGTTGAAGAACCCGCCAAGGCGCACCACTTGCGCGATCGCATTGAGATCGCCGATCGCCGCTTTCGCCTGGGCCAGAAGATTGATCGCGCAAAGCCGCGCCGCCTCGCGGGCGATTTCGATGCTGGAATCCGGACCGAGCTTGCCGATATGGGCCGGCGCGAGCTTGCCGTCCGGCCCCAGCGGCAATTGGCCCGATATGATGAGGCTTGTCCCGATGCGCGCATAGGGGACGTAATTGGCGATGGGCGCGACGGGCGCCGGCAAAACTATCCCGAGCTCTTCGAGACGCAAGGCGATCCGGCTCATGAAATGTCCTTCTTTTGGCCATAGCGCGGCGTTAGGCGCTTATTTCGGTCTGCCAGTTTATGCGAGCCGGCCGACGTTGCAATCAGCGCGGCCGCGCCGTATTTTTTCAATCCCGCGTCTTCACGCGAAATTGCCGAAGGAGCTCAATCGATGAAGCTGAAACTGGCCTTGGCCGCTGTCGTCCTGGCGGCCTCTCTCGGCGGGGCCCGCGCCGATGCGGTCATGCCGCTCGCCGCGCATCGGGCCGCCTATCAGATTAGTCTTGGCAAGGCCAATGGCTCGCAGGCGCCGGTTTCGGCGAGCGGCCTCATCGCCTATGAGTTTCACGGCTCGTCCTGCGAGGGCTATGCCGCCAATTTCCGCCAGGTGACGGAATTGCAGCGCGGCGAGGGCGCGCCCATTTCCTCCGATACGCGGGCGGTGACTTTCGAGGACGGCGAGGCCAAGACGCTGCGGTTCCGCATCGACACGACCTTGTCCAACAATCCCGAAGCGCCGATCGACGGCAGCGCGACGCGCTCGGATGCCGGCGACATGTCGGTCGATCTCGCCCAGCCCAAGCAGGAAACGCTGGATCTGGGCAAGGACATATTGTTTCCGACCCAGCATATCGCCCATATCATCGAGAGCGCGAAGACGGGCGGCGGCGTCCTGGAGGCGCGCGTTTTCGACGGCTCGGATACCGGCGAGAAGATTTTCGATACGCTGAGCGTCATCGGCAAGGAGGCGAGCGAGCCCGGCGCGGACGCCGACAAGGCCGAGTCGCTCAAAGGTCTGCGGCGCTGGCCGGTGACGATCTCCTATTTCGACGCCGCCAAGAAGGATTCGGCGCCCGAATATGTCCTGTCGTTCGACCTCTACGAGAACGGCGTTTCGGGCAGCCTGAAGCTCGACTACGGCGCGTTTTCGCTCGCCGCCGAATTGACCCAGCTCGAACTGCTGCCCTCGGCGCCCTGCGCGAAGTGACGTCAGGCGGCGCGCCTCACGGCCGCTTCGGCGCGCCCGCCCTGAACGCCAGTCCGCGCACCACCGCGCCGGCGCCGAATTTGTCGCGCAGCGAATCGATCGCCTGTTCGCGCGCCTTTTCGCGCCCGATGCCGCCATCGACGAGATCGCCCTGATCGGCGCCTTCCGCCGCCACGAAATCGGCGGTCGAGACGCCCAGCAGGCGAAAGCGCGCGCCGTCCATTTCCTTTTCCAGCAGCGCGCGCGAGACGACGAACAGCCGGCTCGCCAATTGGGTCGGCTCGAAGCCGGAGCGGGCGCGCGTGCGCAGCTTGAAATCGGCGGTGCGCAGTTTGAGCGTCACGCTCTTGCAGGCAAGCTGCTGTTTCCTCAGCCGCGCGGCGACGCGCTCGCATTGGATCAGCAAGGTTCGGATGAGCATCTCCTTGTCGGCGCTGTCGGTCTCGAAGGTCGTTTCGCTGGAAATGCTTTTGGTCTCGCGTTCGGGCGTCACGCGCCGATCGTCGATGCCGCGCGCCAGGCGCCAGAGCCGGCTTGCCTCCGCGCCATGACGGGCGAATATCGTCGCCTCGTCGAGGGCCTGGATGTCGCCGATGAGGCGCAATCCGGCCTTGTTGAGGCGGATTTGCGCGACTTTGCCGACCCCTGAGATGCGGCTGACCGGTAGCGGCGCCAGCAGCGCCATCGCCTCAGCGCGCTCGACGATCGAATAGCCGCGCGGCTTGTCGAGATCGGAGGCGAATTTGGCGAGAAATTTGCAATAGCTGAGACCGATCGAAACGGTGACGCCGATCTCGGCCTCTATTCTCATGGCGAAGCGCGCCAGGATAAGTGGCGCGCCGGCGCAATGCACGCGCTCGCAGCCCGTCAGATCGAGAAACGCCTCGTCGATCGAGACCGGCTCGACCAGCGGCGTCAGGTCCTGCATCAGCGATCGGATCTCACGCCCGATCCGCGCGTATTTGGCCATGTCGGGCGGCACGATCGCGGCCTCGCGGCAAAGCTTCAAGGCCTGATACATCGGCATGGCCGAGCGCACGCCGAACGTGCGCGCGATATAGCAGCAGGTGGAGACGACCCCGCGCCGCCCGCCGCCCCCGACGATGACCGGCCGGTCGCGCAAAGCCGGATTGTCGCGCTTTTCGATCGAGGCGTAGAAAGCGTCGCAATCCACATGGGCGATTGTGAGATCCCTCGCGCCGGAATGGGCGACGAGGCGCGGCGAGCCGCAGAGGGGACAGCGGGGCGGCCGCTCGCCGGGCGCATCGACAAGGCAATCGCGGCACAAAAAGGCGCGGCTTGGCGGCGCGCCCGCCTCGCTCACGGAAAAGCTCCGTCTTCGGGGCCGCCAAGGGCGGCATGGGCGCGCGCGACATCCTCGGGCCGGTGGCCGCTGTTGCCGGCAAAATCGACCAGCAGCGCCTCATTCGAGACGAGATAATCGAGTATGGCGGTCAGGAAGCGCGGATCGGCCGCCGCCTTTCGCAGATTTTGCGGCCCGAGGCCGGACAAGCTGAGGAAACGCTCCAGCCGGCGCTCGTCCGCGGCGAGCCACGCCAAAGCCTCGATCGCCATCCGCGCCCCGCCTTCGGCGCTTGTGGACAGAGGCGTTTTATAGGGGACCTTCACTGTCGCAGTTTCCCTTTCGTCAATGTCTGCGCGCTAAGGTCGCAACTTAGAAGCGGCTCTCGTCCTGCCCCGGACGGGCGCCGCCGCTTGATCTGGAACCTCTAAATGGCCAAGACCGTGCTGATCGTAGAAGACAATGAGTTGAATATGAAGCTCTTCAACGATCTCCTGGAATCGCGCGGCTGCCGCATCATCCAGACGCGCAACGGCGTCGAGGCGGTGGAACTGGCTCGCAAGCATCGCCCGGACCTCATTTTGATGGATATTCAATTGCCGGAAGTTTCGGGGCTCGAGGTCACGCAATGGCTGAAGGACGATGAGGAGCTGCGCGCCATTCCCATCGTCGCGGTGACCGCCTTCGCGATGAAGGGCGACGAGGAGAAGATCCGGCAGGGCGGCTGCGAGGCCTATCTTTCCAAGCCCATTTCCGTCGTCAAATTCTTCGAGACGATCGACAATTTCCTGGGGGATAAGTGATCCCATGACCGCGCGCGCTCTCGTCGTCGACGACATCCTGCCCAATGTCAAACTGCTGGAGGCGCGCCTCAGCGCCGAATATTTCCATGTGCTGACCGCCGCCAACGGCTCGGAAGCCTTGTCGATCTGCCAGGCCGGCGAATGCGACATCGTGCTGCTCGATGTGATGATGCCGGGCATGGACGGATTCGAAGTGTGCCGCCGCCTCAAGAACGACACCGCGACCGCGCATCTGCCGGTGGTGATGGTGACCGCTCTCGACCAGCCGGCCGACCGGGTGCAGGGCCTCGAGGCCGGCGCCGACGATTTCCTCACCAAACCGATCGACGAAATCGCGCTTATCGCGCGCGTGCGCTCGCTCGCCCGCCTGAAAGTGGTCATCGACGAATTGCGCAGCCGCGCGAGCTCGACGCTATCGCCCGGCCCGAGCGAAGGGCCGTTCGCGACGACCGGGGATGACGGGCGAAGGGCGCGCATTCTCATCGTCGACGACCGCAAGAGTTCCCTCGAGCGCATCGTCCAGACGCTGACCCCGCATCACGAAGTGATCGTGCAGAGCGATCCGCACCGCGCCTTGTTCAGCGCCGCCGAGGACGATTGCGACCTGTTCATCGTCAGCCTCGGCCTGGAAAATCACGACGGCCTCAGATTGTGCAGCCAGATCCGCTCGCTGGAGCGCACGCGCAGCCTGCCGATCCTGGCGATTTCCGATGCGGGCGATCGCGACCGCATGCTGCGCGGCCTCGAACTTGGCGTCAACGATTTCCTCTCGCGGCCGGTCGACCGCAACGAATTGGTGGCGCGCGTGCGCACGCAATTGCGCCTCAAACGCTATGCCGACAGCCTGCGCAACAAGGTTCAGCAATCGATCGAACTGGCTTTGGTCGATCCCCTGACCGGCCTCAACAATCGCCGCTTTCTCGAAAGCCATCTGGCCACCATGCTGGATCAGGCGCAAAGGCGCCGCGCGCCGCTGTCGCTGATGATTTTCGACATCGACCATTTCAAGCGCGTCAACGACACCCATGGCCATGATTGCGGCGACGAAGTGCTGAAGGGTTTCGCCGATCGCCTGCGCCGCGTCGTGCGCGGCGGCGATATCTTGTGCCGGCTGGGCGGCGAGGAATTCGTCATCGTGATGGCCAATGCCTCGACCGAGATCGCCGCCAAAGTGGCCGAGCGCACGCGCTCGGCGATCCAGGAAGAACCCTTCGTGATCGACCAGGCGGGGCGCAAGATTTCCATCACCGTGTCGATCGGGGTGGCGGGGCGCGGCCCCGACGGCGACGCCGATTCGCTCTACCGGCGCGCCGACCGGGCGCTCTACCGTTCCAAATCGGAAGGACGCAACCGGGTGACGGCGGATGCGGCGTAAGCCTTTGTTTAGGTAGGGGGTTCCAGCGGAACGGGGCGTCGTTTTGGCGTCGCGCGGCGGCGCGACGCGACGACATCTTGCGCAATGGCCCCGCTTTAGTACAATATTTGGAGTGATTCGATTTGGCGGGAGCGGCGCCGGGCAGGCGCCGCTTAACCCTGTTTGTTTAGCTAAACAAAAGGTTTCCAGACCCGGTCGCCGTCTAACGATTGCTTTCCGCATTCGTCGTTGTAACGTTCCAATGGCGGCCGCACTCTTGGCCGCAACCGATACCCTACGGAGTGCTCAGGTCCGCCGCATCTCCTGGGTCCGTGGGGTCGGCCGGCTTGGAAGCGGCAAGGAGTGGCCTCCTCATAGCCGTTTCCAGCCGGCCACCATTTTTTCCCCGCGCCACGTCATTGCGAGCGGAGCGAAGCAATCCAGGCGCCGTGACCCATCAAGCAAGGTCACGACCTCTGGATTGCTTCGCTCCGCTCGCAATGACGGTGGATGGCGCCCCTCAATACCTTCGTATCAAACTCACCAGCTTGCCCTGGATCGTCACCCGGTCCGGCCCGAATATGCGCGTCTCGTAGGCGGGATTGGCCGCCTCCAGCGCGATCGAGGCGCCGCGGCGGCGCAGGCGCTTCAAGGTGGCTTCCTCATTGTCGATCAGCGCCACGACGATATCGCCGGTATCGGCGTCGTCTTGGCGGCGGATGACGACGGTGTCGTCCTCGAATATGCCGGCCTCGATCATCGAATCGCCGCGCACTTCCAGCGCGAAATGCTCGCCGCTGCCAAGGAATTCGGGCGGCATGCTGATGGTGTGGGTGCGCGTCTGGATCGCCGAGATCGGCGTTCCCGCGGCGATCCGCCCCATCATCGGCACGGCGACCGAGCGATCCTCTTCGAAGCGGGGGGAGGCGCTCGCCGGGCGCACGCGCCCAAGATTTCCCTCGATGACGCTCGGCGAGAATTTCTGCGAGCGCGGGCCGGCCACCGTCGCCGATTCGGGCAGCCGCAGCACCTCGATCGCCCGGGCGCGATTGGGCAGCCGGCGGATGAACTTACGCTCCTCCAGCGCGAGAATCAGGCGATGGATGCCCGATTTGGAGCGCAGATCGAGGGCCTCCTTCATTTCGTCGAAAGACGGCGGAACGCCCGATTCCTGTAGGCGCTCATGGATGAAACGCAACAATTCGCTTTGTTTCTTGGTCAGCATTTCATGCCTCTTGGCCAATCCCTAAGGCGAATCGCCTAGGGCCTTGGATTTGCGGCCACTTTCGCGATGGCTCTTAAACAAATCATGAACGGAGGCTAGCTGTTCTTGCTGTGTTCTGCAAGGGGCATGGAGAACTCGATCTTCGAGCACTCTTTTGGCCGCGAGAACTCATCTCGTCGGACAATTGATAGGCGGCGACAGCAGAGGACCGGCGTCAGACGCGGTTGCGACTCAGGTTTTGCGTCCGTTTGCCTACGGAGCCATGAGCAAGTCCCGTTCACACGAACGCTGCCAGCGGATCGCAGGCGGGTGGACCGGCGGCGGCGCGACGCAAGGAGAGCGCCAACGGGAAATCGCGGATCTTGAGCGCGAGGCGTCCGGGAGGAACGATCCGGCTTCGCAGTAAGCGGCCAGCCCAACGACAAGCCGCGCATGGTCAAGGCGCGGCCAATCCAATATGATGATCGCCCTCGCGGTGGCGCGCCATCGCGAGACAACAAGGCAAGACAACAAGGATTGTGGGAGGAAGCCGTGATTCTGGTCCCCGTGGTGCTTGTGATCTGCGGCATTTTGGGCCTCGTTCTTTATCTCGAAAAGAGAGACGCTAACTAAGCGCCAGGAACGGTCGGCAACGCAGCGACACGCCTCGCCGAGGCTGACCGCCTACGGCGTCGGGGTGGCGATTGCGTGCAATGAGCCGGACAGAATCCAGAACGCATGGGCTGAGCGCTGCGCTATTTGCCTGCGATATGCAGCGAGGCAATTCATTCAAACCGTCATGCCCGGCCTTGCGCCGGGTATCCACGCCATCGAGTGCGTACCCGCGGCGTGGATGGCCGGGACAAGCCCGGCCATGACGGTGGGTAGGGCGAAACCGGGCCCAGGCGTCTATTGGTCAGAGCCTGAAGATGACGGTACCTTCGCGGCAGGGCCTTGCGGAGAGATAGGGGCAATTGCCGTGATTAAAACCGGCCTCTCCGACGTCTACCGAGATTACATCGCCTGCCTGAATCAGCAGGACTGGCAGATGCTCAAACAGTTCGTTGATGATGAAGCGATCCACAACGGTCGGCGGGTCGGGTTATCAGGTTATCTCACAATGCTCGAGCGAGATTTTGATGAAATTCCGGACCTTTATTTCAATGTCCAGATGCTGATTTCCGATCCGCCTTATATTGCGAGCCGGATAGGCTTTGACTGTACGCCAAAGGGAAAGTTCCTTGGCCTTCACGTAAACGGTAAGAGAGTTTCCTTTACCGAGAACGTGATCTATGAATTTCGCGGCGAAAAGATTGTGCAGGTATGGTCGGTCATCGATAAGGCGGCTATCGAAGCTCAGCTTTAGCGCTAGAGATTATCGCGTATCTCGCCACACGGTGGCGCCGTACGTTCGGCGTGGATGGCCGGGACGAGCCCGGCCATGACGTTGGATAGGTCGAAGAAATGATTACCCCGTTCGACCGCGGCGGAGCGTGCGCCCTCGTGTGCGTATCCGCGGCGTGGATGGCCGGGACGAACCCGGCCATGACGTTGGATAGGTCGAAGAAATGATTACCCCGTTCGACTGCGGCGGAGCGTGGCGGCAATCATTCAAACCGTCATGCCCGGCCTCGTGCCGGGCATCCACGCCGTCGTGTGCGTGTCCGCGGCGTGGATGGCCGGGACAAGCCCGGCCGTGACGCTAGGCGCGCCCCGCGGTCCGGCCGCTAGTGGTCAAAATCAAACGCTTGGTCCCCTCTTCGGAGGGCCGCTCTGGGGGGAGAGCGGACGGTCGCGAAGGGTACGGATACCGACATTCGCCCCTATATTCTGCAGCGGCCAATTGCTTGAATCCTGGGCGCTCGAAATTGGTGCGAATCTCTTGCAGACCGTGCGAAAACTCTCGCTGACCGGATTCCCTTTTCGCCTGCTCCGTACTAGAATCGCGCATGGCGCACATTTCCGGATTCGAACGCTCTCAACTTCTGTTGCTGCCGGAAGCG
>Ga0182024_10014248_pt1 | contig 15390 bp, 11 predicted proteins | sample P32metaG_FD_120480 | JGI IMG/M metagenome (GOLD analysis project Ga0182024, IMG submission 120480) | Permafrost microbial communities from Stordalen Mire, Sweden - P3-2 metaG (Illumina Assembly) | ecosystem: Environmental > Terrestrial > Soil > Wetlands > Permafrost | place: Sweden: Stordalen... | reverse complement strand
ACAGCGCGCGCTGGATTGAAATGGGCCTTCGTCTGGATTTCTAGCGAACCGGCTCGTTTAACGCGGTACAATCAGGGGTCGGGTACACCACGTGCCCGGCCCCTTTTGCTTTTCCGATGAACATTTCCGTGAAAGGCGAGTACGCCTTGCAGGCTATTTTCGACCTGGCCACGCAGCCGCGCGGCGAGCCGGTCAAAATTGCGGACATCGCGCGCCGCCAAAAAATCCCGCAGAAATTCCTGGAGCTGATTCTCGCCGGTCTCAAGCAGGGCGGGTTCGTCGAATCGCGGCGCGGCGCGGAGGGCGGCTATCGACTGGCGCGCGCGGCCGATCAGATCACCGTCGGCGACGTGCTCAAGTTCGTCGAGCAAGGCAAGCGGGTTCCTAAATTACAAGCCCGCTCGCCCGGCAACGCCTTCACCGATCTGTGGCAGCGCGTCGATGAATCCATTTCCGCGATTCTCGATCACACCACTTTCGCCGAGCTGGCGCGCCGCTGGGAGGAATCGCAGACGAGCTACATCCCCAACTGGCAAATCTAAATGGTCTATACCGACAACTCTTTCAGCATCGGACGGACGCCGCTGGTTCGTTTGAATCACGTGACCAATGGCGCGCACGCCACCATCCTAGCGAAGATCGAAGGCCGCAATCCGGCGTACTCGGTGAAGTGCCGCATCGGCGCAAACATGATCTGGGACGCGGAGCGGCGCGGCGTTCTCAAACCCGGTAAGGAATTGGTGGAGCCGACCAGCGGCAACACCGGAATCGCGCTGGCATTCGTCGCGGCGGCTCGCGGGTATCGAATCACGCTGCTGATGCCGGAGACCATGTCGCTGGAGCGAAGAAAAGTTTTGCAGGCGCTGGGCGCCAAGCTCATCTTGACGGATGGCGCTCTGGGCATGGGCGCCTCCATCGAGCGCGCCGAGCAGATGGTGGCGTCCGATCCGGAACGCTACATTCTGCTGCAGCAATTCCAGAATCCCGCGAATCCGGAGATCCATTTCAAAACCACCGGTCCCGAGATCTGGGAGGACACCAATGGCAACGTCGACGTCCTGGTGGCCGGCGTCGGCACCGGAGGAACCATCACCGGAATTTCGCGCTACTTCAAACTCGAAAAGAAGAAACGGATGATTTCGATCGGAGTCGAGCCCACCGGCAGCCCGGTGATTACCCAGACGCTCCGCGGCGAGCAGCCGCTGCCCGGTCCTCACGGGATTCAGGGCATCGGCGCGGGATTTATTCCGGGCACGCTCGACCTGGCCATGGTCGATCGAGTGGAGCTGGCGGAAGACGAAGAGTCGCTCGAAATGGCGCGCCGCCTGGCTCGTGAAGAGGGGATGTTGAGCGGAATTTCGAGCGGCGCCGCCGTTGCCGCCGCGGTCCGAGTCGGCAAAGAACCGGAAATGGCCGGCAAAACCATCGTGGTTATTCTTCCCGATGCCGGCGAGCGTTATTTAAGCTCGGCTCTTTTCGATCGCTAAAAAAAGGCGAACGTGGAAAAAAGGTGGGGCCCAAAAAAATTAAGGCGGGCGCTTTCTATGGGTGAAAAGGGGTGAGAGCGCCCGCCGTCGTAACGGGGATTTAGTTATCTGTACAAACGCGAAATCATGAGCCAGGGTTACGCAATATCGAAAAAAAATTACAAAAATCATGTTGCGGCTTAAATGTTACGACAAACTGGCGCATAAAATATGCCGATCGGCAACCGGGAAGTTGTAAAATCGCGCTCGAATGGACGGCTGCTTGTCGCGGCGCAAGAATTCCTGTCGAGCTGCTCTGAATCCGTGGTTATCGCGCCTACCCATTCGGCAGGCGAAGATCTGGCCCACAGGATTTCTCAAAGTCGCGGCGCTGGTTCGACCGGCGTCCATCGTTTGACGCTGGTTCAGCTCGCCTCAGACCTGGCGCGGCCGGCGATGGCGCGGCTGGGGCTCGCGCCGGTGACCTCGCTCGGAGTCGAAGCTCTCGCGGCGCGCGTCGCCTGCGGCGCGTTGTCGGAAAAGGAACTCAACTACTTTACTCCCGTAGCGGCACTCCCCGGATTCGCGCGATCGCTGGCGCGCACGCTCGGCGAGCTGCGCATGAATCGGATCGACGCGGAAACACTGGCGGGAACAGGCGCGCCGGGCACCGACCTGGCGATCCTGCTGGCGCGCTATGCGGCGGAACTCGAAGCCGGGCGGCTCGCGGATCTGGCTCGCGTCTTCGAGCTGGCACTGGCGGCAGCGAACCAAACACATCGCTGGCTGGGGCTGCCATTGCTCCTGCTGGACGCGCCTTTGCGATCCTCCGTGGAGCGCGAATTCTTCGAGGCCGTCGCCACGCGCGCACCGGCGGTGCTCGAATGCACCATTGTCGACCAAGACGCGGGCGATCCTTCGGCGGTTTCCGAGCTGGAACATTTAAGAACGTATCTGTTCTCGCGCTCTCCGCCGCCGGCGGCTCGTACCGGAGCTCTCGAATTGTTTTCCGCTCCGGGCGAAGGACTGGAAGCCGCTGAAATCGCGCGGCGGATCGTGAAACTGGCGCGCGCCGGCACGCGCTTCGATCAGATCGCGATTCTGCTTCGTGATCCGCCACGTTACCAGCCGATGATCGAGGAAGCGCTGCGGCGCGCGCGCATCCCGGCGTATTTCAGCCGTGGAACCTCGCGGCCCGATCCTGGAGGACGGGCGTTCCTGGCGCTGCTCGCCTGCGCGGCGGAGGACTGTTCCGCCTCGCGCTTCGCCGAATACCTGTCGCTGGGGCAATCGCCCGCGCGCGGAGGGAATCGGCGCGAGGAATGGGTCCCGGCTGACGATGAACTGTTGGCGCGCGATGCGGATGCGCCTGAGATTGTCGAGCAGGAAGTGGATGAAGCGAAGGTCGCGCGCGCGCCGTCAGCGTGGGAAAAACTGCTGGTGGACGCCGCGGTGATCGGCGGCCGGGATCGCTGGCAGCGGCGCCTTCGCGGGCTCGATCGCGAACTGGAGCTGCGCCTGGAAGCGATGGCGCGGGAAAACGATCCGCGGCGGGAGCACCTGGTGCGGCGCCTTTCCGAGCTTCGCGAGCTGGAGGCATTCGCGCTGCCGATGATCGAGGTGCTGGCGGCGCTGCCCAAATCGGCGCGCTGGAAGGAATGGATCGCGCATCTGTCGCACCTCGCCCGGGTCGCGCTGCGGCGGCCGGAGCCGGTGATCGCGGTGCTCGCCGAATTCGAGCCGATGGACCAGATCGGACCGGCGCCGCTCGAAGAAATCGCCGAAGTGCTGAGCGAGCGTTTGCGTTTTCTGCGCCGCGATCCACCGCAGCGCCGCTATGGAGCGGTGTTCGTGGGATCCATTGAGGAAGCGCGCGGGCGCGAGTTTGCTGCGGTATTTCTGCCCGGCCTCGCCGAAGGACTTTTTCCGCAGCGGGCGCTCGAAGATCCGCTGCTGCTGGACGAATTCCGCCGAATGGTGGACCAGGCGCTGCCGCGGCGGGACGATCGGGTCGCGGAAGAGCGAATGCGCCTGCGCGTGGTCCTCGCGGCGGCGCGGGACCGGCTGATCGCGTCGTATCCGCGCATGGATGTAGCCGAGGCGCGGCCGCGCGTGCCGTCTTTTTACGCGCTGGAACTGCCGCGCGCGGTCGAAGGGCGTCTTCCCGAATTGAAAGAATTCGAGCGGAGCGCCCGCGAGTCCGCGCACACTCGATTGAACTGGCCGGCGCCGAACGATCCGGCCGAGGCCATCGATGACGCCGAATACGATCTGGCGATGTTGCGTCAATCGAAGAGCGCGCGCTATTTGATGGAGACCAACGGGCACCTGGCGCGATCGCTGCGCTCGCGATGGAAACGATGGGCGGCGAAATGGACGAATGCCGACGGCCTGATCACCGGCGATCCCGCGGCACTGGCGGCACTCGCCCGCGAGCGGCTGGGGGAGCGCGCCTGGTCGCCCTCGTCGCTGCAACAATTCGCGGTTTGCCCGTACAAATTCGCGCTCTATGGAATTTACGGCTTTCGTCCGCGCGAGGAGTCCATTCCCATCGAACAAATGGATCCGCTCACGCGCGGCGCTCTGTTTCATCAGGTGCAGTTCGCGCTGCTCGAAGATTTGAAGCTCGGTGGCCTGCTGCCGGTCGATCCGCAAAGGCTCGCGGCCGCCCTGGAGATAGCGGACCGGGTGCTCGATCGGGTTGCCGCTCGTTATAAAGAGGAGCTGGCGCCTGCGATCGACCGCGTCTGGCGCAGCGAGATCGACGATCTGCGCACCGATCTTCGCGGTTGGCTGCGCCATATTTCGGTGAACGACAGTGAGTGGGAGCCGATTCATTTCGAGCTCGCCTTCGGGCTCGCGCACGATGCCGATCGCGATCCCGCGAGCACGGCCAGTGAAGCCGATCTGGTCGAATGCGGGGTGCGCTTGCGCGGGTCCATCGATTTGGTGGAGCGTAACACCGTCAATCGCGCCCTGCGCATCACCGATCACAAAACCGGCAAGCTACCGGAAAGCGCGCCGCAGTTTGTCGGCGGCGGAAGGTATCTGCAGCCCCTGCTGTATGGCCTGGCGGCGGAAAAGCTGCTCGGCCAGCCGGTCGAGTGCGGGCGCCTGCTCTACGCGACCCATCAAGGCGGTTACCAGCCGATTGAGATCAAACTGGATCATCGCGCGCGGCTTTTTCTGACCAAGCTGCTGGCGAATATCGATGGCGCGATCGCCGAAGGCTTTCTCCCACCCGCTCCGCAAAAAGAGGCGTGCGGCAACTGCGATTACCGCGTCGTCTGCGGACCTTACGAAGAACTTCGCCTGGCGCGGTACAAGGATCGGCGCGATGAACGGCTGGAGCCGCTGACCGAAATTCGAGGCATGGCATGATTCCCGCCGCGCAACGCTCCGATGACGACGCCCGCGAGCGCATCCGGACGTCGCTTCACGAAAGCCTGATCGTCGAAGCTTCCGCCGGAACCGGCAAGACCACGGAGCTGGTGCATCGCATCGTCGCGGTGCTCGAAAAAGGCCACGCCAAGATCGATCAGATTGTCGCCGTGACCTTCACTCATAAAGCCGCGGGGGAGCTGAAGCTCCGTCTGCGAGAAGAATTGGACCGCGCCCGCCATCGCGCCGAGGGCCTCGAAGACGCGCTGGGCCGCCTGGAAGAAGCCTCTATCGGCACCATCCATTCTTTCTGCGCGCAGATTCTCCGGGAGCGTCCGGTCGAAGCCCGCGTCGATCCCTCGTTTGAAGAATTAAACGAACAGCAGAGCGCGCGTCTCTATCAACGCGCGTTTCGCGCCTGGCTGGAGAAGCGACTCGAACAGGAATCGCCGGGATTGCGCCGCGCCTTCGCACGCCTCACCTGGCGCGATTCCTGGGACGATTCGCCGCCGCTCGAACAATTGCAATGGGCCGGAAAAAAGCTGGTCGAATGGCGCGACTATCCCACGCCGTGGCGCCGCGACGAGTTCGCCAGGGAAGCGGAAATCGATACCCTGGTCCGCATGGTACGCGAGCTGTCGGAGCTCTGCGCGCGCCCGCGTCGTGTGACTGACAATTTATACAAGACTCTGTTGCCGCTGCGCGCGCTGGCGGAATGGATCGATCGCAGCGAAACCTCCCGCCCCCGCGATTACGACGCGCTCGAAGGCCGCCTGCTGAAGCTCGGCCGCGAGATGCGCGATCTGAAAGGATCGGGCGCTTACGGCGAGGGCGTGACCCGCGAGGAATTGGTTGCCCGCCGCGACGAGCTCTCGCGCTGGATCCGCGAATTCCGCGGCCGCGCCGACGCCGATCTTGCCGCTCTGCTGCGCGAGGAAATGTCCGGATTGATCGAAGAGTACGAAACCCGCAAGAACCGCGCCGGCAAGCTCGATTTCGTCGACCTTCTGATAAAAGTTCGGAATCTGGTTCGCGACGATCGCGCCGTCCGCAATTATCTTCAAAACCGTTTCACTCATCTCTTCGTCGACGAATTTCAGGACACCGATCCGCTGCAGGCCGAAATTCTGCTGCTTCTTTCCGCCGACGATCCCGCCGAGCGCGAATGGCGCGACGCGCGGCCCAAGCCAGGCAAGCTTTTTCTGGTGGGCGACCCCAAGCAATCCATTTATAAATTCCGCCGTGCCGACATGGTCCTCTACCGCCAGATCCGCGATAATCTGGTCGATCGCGGAGCCGGATTCGTGGCTCTCACCACTAGTTTCCGGGCCGTCCGGAACATACAACAATTCGTCAACACTGCGTTTGAAACAGAAATGACCGGCGATGCCGAGGCCGGTCATGCCGACTGGAAGCCCCTCGCGCCGCACCGGCCGGACCACGAAGCCCAACCGAGCGTCATCGTTCTCCCGGTTCCCCGCCCCTACAAAACGCGCATCGCCAAGGAAGCCATCAACCGCTCGCTGCCCGACGCGATCGCCGCGTTCATCGACTGGCTGGTCCACGAAAGTCAGTGGAATTACCGCGCGCGCGACATCGCCGTGCTCTTCCGGCGCCGCACCCAGGCCGGTTCCGACCTCACCCGCGAATACGCCCGGGCGCTCGAGGCCCGCTCCGTTCCCCACCTCCTCGCCGGATCGAAATCCTTCCATCATCGCGAAGAGGTGGAAACGCTGCGCGCCGCTCTCACCGCCATCGAATGGCCCGACGATGAGCTCAACGTTTTCTCAACCCTCAAAGGATCCTTGTTCGCCATCGCCGATGAAACCCTGCTCGCCTACCGGCACAAACATAATCGCCTCCATCCGTTTCATCGCCCCGACGACATTTCCTTCGAACCTGTTCTTGAAGCGCTCACCATCCTGGCCGACCTCCATCGCGCGCGCAATCGCCAGCCCTTCGCGGCCACCGTCAACGCGCTGCTGGAAGCGACCCGCTCCCACGCCGGTTTCGTGCTGCGCCCCGGCGGCAACCAGATTCTAGCGAACGTCGCGCGTCTGGCCGATCTGGCGCGCACCTTCGAAATGTCCGGGGGCATCAGCTTTCGCGGCTTCGTCGAGGAATTGGCCGCGCAGGCGGACAAGGAGGATGCCGCCGAGGCGCCGGTCCTTGAAGAGGATTCCGACGGCGTGCGCCTGCTGACGGTTCATGGCGCCAAGGGTCTGGAATTTCCGGTGGTGATACTGGCCGACCTCACCGCCAACCTCGCCGCGCGCGAGCCCGATCAGTTCGTCGACGGCGAGCGCCGCTTGTGCGCCACCCGCCTGCTGCGCTGCGCGCCGCGCGAGCTCCTTGAAAACGAATCCAGGGAATTCGCCCGCGAGCGCGCCGAAGGAGTGCGTGTGGCCTACGTCGCGGCCACCCGCGCGCGCGATCTGCTGGTCGTTCCCGCCGTCGGCGACGAGCCCTTCGACGGCTGGCTGAGTCCGTTGAACAAAGCCATCTATCCTTCGCGCGCCAATTGGCGACGAGCCTCGCCGCATCCGACCTGCCCCAAATTCGGCCCGAAAAGCGTGCTCGACCGCCCGATGGAGTACGACCGCGATGAGGAATTTTCCGTGAAACCGGGGCTGGTCGTTCCAGAACAAGGCACCCACAACGTGGTGTGGTGGGATCCGGCGGCGCTGACGCTCAACGTCGATGGCGAACTCGGATTGCGCCAGAAAGAACGGCTGGCGGAAGACGGTGGAGAAAGCCTGGCCGCCTATCGAGCCTGGCAGGACCGGCGCGCGAAAACGCTCGACAGCGGTTCCACGCCGCAGTTTCGCGTCTTTCTCGCCAGCCAGGCCACGGACGTTCCGCCCGGCGACATCGTCTCTATCGATACCGAGTTCGCAGCCAAGGTTGACGATCGACCCGGCGGCCGTCGCTTCGGGACGCTGGTTCATGAGGTGATGCGCGATGTCCCGCTCGATGCGGACGCGCCGACGATCCTGGCCCTGGCCCAATTGAGCGCGCGATCCATCGGCGCGCCGCCGGAGGAAATGCAAGCCACCTGCGCCGCGGTGGAAGCAGCGCTCGCGCATCCGCTCATCGCGCGCGCGCGGGCCGCGTCCCGGTGTCATCGCGAATATCCCGTCGTTCTGAAACTGGACGACGGCCGCCTGCTCGAAGGAATCATCGATCTTGCGTTCGTCGAAAACGGCGCGTGGATCGTGGTCGATTTCAAGACCGACGCCGATATTTCCGATCGGCGCGCCGCCTATGAAAGACAGCTCCGATGGTATGCGCACGCGCTGACCCGGCTCACCGGAATGCCGGCTCGCGCGTATCTTCTGGGCCTGTGACCGTCACTCCTGCCGCAACGCCACCGTCGGATCGAGACCCGCCGCGCGGAACGCGGGAATCCAGCAGGCCGCCGCCGCAATCGCGAAGAATAAAACAATAATCGCCAGGAATGTCGCGGGATCGGTCGGCTTAATCGCCACCAGCATGCTGCTCATCGCCCGTGTTAATCCCAGCGCCGCCGCCGTGCCGACCGCGATTCCAGCGCCGCTCAAAGCCAGGCCGTGTCCCACCACCAGCCTGAAAATTCCGGCGGGCGCCGCGCCCAGGGCCATTCGCACTCCGATCTCCGCGGTCCTTTGCCGAACTACCGTCGACAGCACGCCGTACAGCCCGACCGCCGCCAGCAGCGCCGCGATGATCGCGAACACGCCGATCAGCAAGAGTGAAAATCGCGTGCCCGTCTGCGCCGCGTCCACCAGCACGGTCATCGGTTGCACTTCGAACAGCGCCAGATGCGGATCGAGCGCGGCGATCGCGCTTCGCACCCGCGCGGCATATTGCCCGGGATCGCCCGCCGTGCGCATCTCCCACCGCGCGATGCTGCCGAAGGACACAAAGCCGTCCGTGAAATAAATCTGCTCCCGGCCCGGATTGATCAGGGATGTGGTCAGCTCATGCGCCACCACCCCGATAATCTGCACCCATTCCGGCTCCGGCGTCCGCACCCGGATCAGAATCCGTTTGCCGACGGCCGATTCGTTGGGAAACGCCTTGGCCGCCAGAACCTGGTCAATTACCACTAGGTTGCGATCCGGCGCGTTATCCGCTTCGGTGAACGTGCGCCCGGCCAGCAGCGGCGTTCTCATGGTTTCGAAATATCCGGGAAGGATGAATTGCGAGTCCACCGCCTGATACTTGCTCGGATCGGACAGCGCGTCTTCCTTGCCCCAGCGAATCGTGCTATATCCGCCGGCGAGCGGCAGAAGCGCCGACCCGGACACGCTCTCCACTCCCGGAATGCTTTGCAATTTGTCCCGCAGCTCGCGCACGTACGCGGCACGCTGCTGCGGCTGATTGCCGGGACGCCCGCCCAGCACCTGGAAGGTCAGCAGATGGTTCGCATCGTAGCCTGGATTCACGTGTTGCAGCGCCAGGAAGCTGCGAACCATCAATCCCGATCCGATCAGCAGCACGAAGGAAAGCGCGACCTCCACCACCACCACCGCGTTGCGCGGCCCGGTCGCGCCCAATCCGGCGGTCCTGCTGCCGCCGCGCAAAGTATCCATTACGTCCGGCCGCGACGCGCGCCACGCCGGCGCAATCCCAAACGCCGCCGCGGCCGCGAGTCCGATCAGGAACGCGAACAGCACCACCGGCGGATCCAGACGAATCGCATCGAGGCGCGGCAAGTTCTCCGGATTCATCGCGATCAGCCCGCGAATGCCGGCTTCCGCCAGCGCCAGCCCGCAAAGGGTGCCGCCGGCGGCCAGCAATAACGCCTCCGCCAGCATCTGCCCGATCAATCGCCAGCGGCTTCCTCCCAGCGCCGCGCGCACCGCCAGTTCGCGCTCCCGCAGCGATGCCCGTACCAGCAGCAGGTTCGCCACATTCGCGCACGCGATCAGCAGCAGAAAAATTCCCGCGCCCAGCAGCGCCAGAATCGCGGGCCGCGCCTCGCTCACCATGTGGGCGTGCATGGGCTCCAGCCGGTAATCGAAGTCGCCGCCGGCATAGATCGGAAAATTGCGGCGGATCTCGGCCGAAACCAGCTCGGCTTCGTCCTGCGCCTGCTCCCGCGTCGAGCCGGCGCGCAATCGTCCCACCACCCGCCAGAAGTAACCGTTGCGATTGGCATTGTTATACGGTGCTCGCGAGGCGATCCACAGGTCCGGAGTCCTCTCCACGTTCAACGATGGCCGGAACAAAAGCTCGAATCCCGGCGCAAGCACGCCCACCACCACCGGGCGGAACGGCGCATTCGGAAAAATCGGCCGGCCGATAATGTCACGACTCCCGCCGAAGCGCTTCTGCCAGTACTCATAGCTCAGGATCACCATATTGGGCAACGGCGGAACCTGTGGCTGATTCGGCGCGGCGTTCGGATCGGGAGGCGGCTGCGGTTGCGCATCGGTATCGTTAAAGTCGCGTCCCATCGCGATGCTCCCGCCCATCATCCGGAAAAAGTTGGATGTGACTTGCGCGAATCGCACCTGCTCCGGTGTTCCATCCGGGTTTGGAATATTGACTCGATTGGTGGAAACGGCGGCAAATTCGTCGAAGGTCTTCTTGACTCCGTTGCGCAGATCCATGAAGTTCTCGTTGGAGACGCGACCGTCGAAATCCTTGCGCTTCCGCATGTCCCCGAACGCCAGCAGCAGCCGGTCGGGATCCCGATATGGCAGCGGCCGCAGCAGCACTGCGTTCGCGACGCTGAAAATGGCCGTGCTCGCCCCGATGCCCAGCGCGATGGTCACCATAGCGGTTATCAGGAAGACCGGACTCTTCCGAAGACTGCGCGCAGCATACCCGAACTCTTTTCCGAGCATGTTGCTTTAGACGCGCGATCCTCGGATTTGTTCCTCCCGAAAGCCCGCGTTTTCGATCCGACAGAGCCGCGACGGTGACGGAGCGGTATTCGAGGCGCGACGGTGACGGAGCGGGTTTTCGCTTCGTTCAACACGTCGCGATGCTCCGCCAACTAACCCGCCGTCTTCGAAATGGTGGTCGCGATGTACCAGTAGTTCCCTTGCGGATCGATCACGCCGCCGCTCCGTTCCCCGTACGGCTGATCCACCGGAGCGCTGATCGACGTTGCTCCCGCCTCGACCGCCCGCCGGTACGTCTCATCCGCATCCGGCACGTACATATGAATCGCACACGGCATCGGCTGCCAGGGGCCGTGCGCTTCCCCCATTTCGAGGATGGAATCGCCGATCTTTACCGTGGCATGACGCACCGTTCCCTCCGATTCATGTCGCTCTTTTTCTTCCGCTCCAAATGCCTTCTTCAGAAAATCGATGAATGCCGGCGCGCCGCGTGGATGCAGGGCCAGATTCACGTTGTGCAGTCCTTCCGGAATGTAATGCGGACCCTTCGCCGTCGCCAGATACCAGTGATTGCCCCCCGGATCTTTGACATTGGCGCCGCGCTCGCCGTACTCATGATCTCTCGGCTCGCCGAGCGACGTTCCGCCCGCCGCCAGCGCCCGCGCGTAGACCGCATCTACATCCGGCACATACACATGCAGCGGCGTCAGCAGGCCCTTCCATTGATCCGGCGGAATTTCGCCCATCTCTAAAATGGAATCGCCGATTTTCACTTCAGCATGCATGATCGTTCCGTCAGGCCGCGGAGCGCGGAAGATCTCCTGCGCTCCGAACGCTTCTTTCATGAACTCCATCAGCCTCGCCGACGCCGGCGCGTGCAGGTACGGCGTCAGCGTGCGAAAACCCTCTCGGATCCAGCTCTCTGTCGCGGTCGGCATATTTTTCCTCTCCTTTGTTGCTCGGCTTATTAATTGCGCTCTCAGATTCGCGCGAAAATCTTCATCCGGCAGATGCCGCACATCGGCGGCAATCCGCAAAAGATCGGTCACTTCCGGTCCCGTTGGTGCGGCGGCCTCACGGCCGAGCAGCGCCTCCACTGCCTGGTCGAGTTGCTGGATCAGGTCGCGCTCAGCCATGGCGTTCACCCAATCTGTCACGCAGATTTTGCAATCCGCGGAACTGTAGCTGCTTCACCGCTCCCTCGCTTCGGCCCAGCTCCTTGGCGATGTCGCGAATGCTCTTCTCCTCCACGAACCGCATTACCATCACCTTCGACTGGTCCTCCGGCAGCTCCCTCACCAGCCGGAACAACTGCGCGCGCTCTTCAACTTTTTCGAAATCTTCCTCGATATTTTCCGCCGCCAACGCTTCCGGCAGGTCCATCGTCTGTTCCCGCGCCGCCCGCTTGGCCCGATCGGTGATGGTGTTCGCCGCGATCCGGTAGAGCCACGCGGCGAATGGTGTCCCCCGCCACTCGAAGTCCGCCAGATGATCCAACGCCTGGTGAAACACTTCGGCGGTCACGTCCTGCGCCTCGGCTCGATCATGAACCCGCGCCGCCACAAACGCGTACAGTCGCTCGAAGTTCGCTTCGTACAATTCCGCGAAACGGCGCGGGTCGGCTTTCGCCGCCTCGATCAGCAGCCGCTCGTCGTCCGCGTCGCGCGCCGCAGCTAGGGGTCGACCACGTGCCATCTTCTGAAGGTATAACTTCGCACCCGCCCAAAAGTTACGGCGTAAAATCGAAAGTGAGATGTGGATGCTTCTGGTGGCGATGCTGGCGCAGTCCGTCGATTATCAGGCGGAGGGGATCAAAGCGCTGGACGCCAAACAATATGAGGTCGCGCTCGATGATTTCAAGAAGGCGGTTGCCGCCGATCCGAAAGATTACGGCGCGCATTTTCATCTCGCGCTGACCCACAGTTTGTCCGGGAACGATACCGCCGCGATCCCGGAGTACAAAACTGTTCTGGATCTGAAACCGGGCCTGTATGAAGCGGAGCTCAATCTGGGAGTTTCTCTGCTGCGCACCAAGGACGCCGCGGGCGCAGCGGGGTACCTGAAGGCCGCGGTCGACCTAAAGCCGAAAGAGTTCCGCCCGGCTCTTTTGTATGCGCAGGCGCTGCTCGAAGCCGGCCGGCTCGCGGAGGCACAGGAGTCTTTCGCCGCCGCAATCGAGCTGAACGCGCAATCGGCGGCGGCCGAAGAAGGGCTGGGCCAGGCGATCGAGCGGCAAGGCAATCTCAAGGAGGCGGAACCGCATCTGCGAAAAGCTGGGTCGCTGGACGCGAGTTATAAGAGTGCCTTGCTCGAACTCGCCGAGGCCTACGAAAAAAACAAGCAGCAGTCCGAGGCGATTGCCATTTACCGCGATTTTCCCGAAAACCCCGGCGCCCAGGAGCGCATGGGAGTGCTGCTCGCGCAATCCGGCCAGACCGCCGATGCCATTACGGCGCTTCAATCGGCAGTCGCCAAATCGCCGACTGATGCCAATCGCGTCGCGCTGGCTAAAGCCTACATCGAAAAAAAACAGCTCGCCCAAGCCGAGCCGCTGGTAGCCGCCGCCGCGGCAAACCAGCCGAATGACTACGATCTGCGCATGTTCTACGCCCGTCTTCTCCGGGATGAGCGAAAGTTCGCCGAGGCCGCGCAGCAATTCCTGGCCGCCTCGAAACTCAAACCCGAAGCTCCGCAGCCCTGGAATGAACTCGCCGGCGTCCTGATTGTCGCCGAACAGTATCCGCAGGCCCTCGCCGCGCTCGATCACGTGCGGGCGCTTGGCCAGGAGCCGCCGGCTCACTTCTATCTTCGCGGCCTGTGCTTCGATCATCTCCATCAACTCAAAGATGCGGTGGCGAATTACAATAAGTTTTTGGAGCTTAGCCAGGGCAAATTTCCGGACGAAGAATTTAAAGCGCGCCAGCGCGCCCGCATCCTTCAGAATGAGCTGAACAAAAAATGATCGCGCTCCTGATTCTCTGTCTCGCCGCGGATTTAACGTCCATTAAGTCCGAACCCAATCTCGAACATCGCAGCGAGCTCGCGCTCGATTACGCGGCGGCGGAATTGGATACGGCCCGTGATTCCTATAACGGAGGCGACGCGGCGAAGATGCAGGCGGCGCTGGGGGAACTGCGGGAGGCGGTCGATTTGTGTTATCAGTCGCTTCAGGATACCGGGAAAAACGCCCGTAATAACAAGCACTTCAAGCACGCCGAGTTGAAGACCAGGGAACTGATGCGTAGACTGGATGGCCTGCGCGAAAGCGTCAGTTTCGCGGAGCGGGACGCCGTCGAGCAGGTCCGCGCCAAAGTGGCCGAGGTGCACGACGAACTGCTGCAGGGGATCATGAGCAAGAAGAAATAAGAGGCTTTTATGCGGTTTTATGTCATTTTAGCGCTCGTTTCGGTGCATTTATGCGCACAGTCAAATCGCGACTTTTTGACCTCTGATGAAGCCGATCAGGTGCGCATGGTGCAAGAGCCGAACGAGCGAATGACGCTATACCTGCACTTCGCCAAACAGCGTCTGGACCAGGTAAATCAGCTCCTGTCGAAGGACAAACCGGGGCGCAGCGCGTTGATTCACGACCTGCTGGAGGATTACTCGAAGATCATCGAGGCCATCGATACTATCGCCGACGATGCGCTGCGGCGGAGATTGACCATCGACAAGGGCAACGCCGAGGTGGTGTCGACCGAAAAGGCCATGCTCGAAAAATTGCACAAGATCGACGAGAGCCAGCCGAAGGACATGGCGCGCTATCAGTTTGTGCTGCAGCAGGCGGTGGAAACCACCGAGGACAGCTACGAGCTTTCGAAATCGGACCTGGGCGCGCGGGCGGCCGAGATCAAATCGAAAGATTCGAAAGAAAAGGCCGAGCGCGAGGCCGAGATGACGCCGGAGGAAAAAAAGCAGGCCGATCAGGATAGCAAACAAACCGATCAGCCGAAGAAGAAAGCTCCGACGTTAAGGAAGCCGACGGATCCGCCGCCAGATAAAAAGCAGCCGCAGTAAATCGTTATTTCTGTTCCGCCGGCGCTGGGGCGACGGGAGCGGGCGGGGCGTAGTTCACGGGAAGCGCATTCATCGGCTTAGCGTCGTCACGGGCTCCGACGTCGATGAAACAGAACATCAGAAAGATTCCCAGGAACAGGAATCCGGCGCAGGCGACTACCGCGTTCACTGGTTTTTCATAACGCAAGTGCATGAAGAACAATGCCACTAGCGTGGCCTTGATGGTGGCGATGAACAGGGCGATGACCACGTTGCCCGATCCAAAATCGACGTAGGACGCGCCCACCGTCACGATGGTGAGAAATAGCAGCGCCAGGAGCGTCTTGACGTAGACGCCCGAGCCGCCGTGAGAATGTTCGGAATGGGTATGCGTGCTCATTTGATCAAGTAATAAAGCGGGAACAGGTAAATCCAGATGAGATCGACCAGGTGCCAGTACAGCCCGATGAGATCGACCGGCGTGTAGTACGCCTTCGAAAATTCACCGCGATTAGCGCGCACCGCGATCCAGGCCAGCAGAATGATGCCGACCAGAATGTGGAACCCGTGCAGGCCGGTCATCATGAAATAGAAAGCGAAAAACGTTCCGTAGCCGTGGCTGACGTTGCCGGCGGCGTCGCGCACGGTGTCGCCGGGCTGCGCGTGATACCAGCGCGGCGGAAGCAGGCCTTCCTCAAACTTGTGCGAATATT
>Ga0182024_10014247_pt1 | contig 15390 bp, 15 predicted proteins | sample P32metaG_FD_120480 | JGI IMG/M metagenome (GOLD analysis project Ga0182024, IMG submission 120480) | Permafrost microbial communities from Stordalen Mire, Sweden - P3-2 metaG (Illumina Assembly) | ecosystem: Environmental > Terrestrial > Soil > Wetlands > Permafrost | place: Sweden: Stordalen... | reverse complement strand
TGGGTTGGGCTCTCGGGGTTGATTCCCCTGCAAGCCCAAGAAAAGAAATGGTGGGCGCTGTAGGATTTGAACCTACGACTTCCACCGTGTGAGGATGGCACTCTACCGCTGAGTTAAGCGCCCGCTGCGAGAGTTATTTCATTCAAACATTTGCGGGCCGATTATGCAACTTGCGCCGGAGCTCAGAAATCTGCGCGCCATTTAAAGCGCCGCCCCCAGATTTCTGCTGCAATTGCAGGGTTTCGGTGCAGTGGCCCGGCATGGTAGCCTAATCGGCGGTAGGGGCGCCTTCGAGATCGACGCCGCCCTGGCTGTGGCTTCCCCCGTATGGCACCCGACCCAAAACCGTCGCGGACCCAGCTATCTTCTGTATCCCCTGGGGCTTCCACGACTCCATCTGACACGCAAAAGTCGCAACTTTCGGGCCACCATGGGGTTGAAACTAGTGTGAGCACTGCCGCACTGGATCGGGGCATGCTGATGGCTGCGGCCACGCCGCAGGCGTCCGCTCCATTCTCGGCTGCGGTTGGGGGTAGCGATTCCGACGCCGCGATCATGCTGCGCGCCAAAGCAGGTGATCAGTCGGCATTTGATTACTTGGTGCAAAAATATCGCCGTCCCATGGTGAGTTTCATGTACCGCATGGCGCGCAATACGGCGGCAGCAGAAGACTTGGCACAGGAAGTTTTTTTGCGGGTGTATCGCTCGCGCCAGAGCTACGAGGCCAGCGCGAAATTTACGACCTGGCTGTATCGCATCGCGACCAATCTCGCCGTGAATCATGCGCGCGACACGCGCCACGAGCGTCCGGAGGTCACGGTCAGCCTTGACGAGCCTGATGAGGATACTGGTGCCACGCTCGAACTGCCGGACGGGACCCTGACCGCCGAACAGGACATGGTGCGCCGGGAGCGCATGATGGCAATTCGCCGTAAGGTAGAGGCGCTGCCCGAGCAACAGCGGCTGGCGGTCATCATGCACAAGTACCAGCAGATGGATTACAAGGAAATTGCCGAAGTTTTGAAGAAGAGCGAGTCGGCGACCAAATCGTTGCTCTTCCGGGCCTATGAGACTTTGCGGGAACAGTTAAAAGAATTCGTTTAGGCAGTTTGATTTGTCTCTTTGTGAGCGACAAGGCGAAACAAATTAAGAGGACGTGGTTATGAAATGCGATGAAATTCGTGAAAGGATACCCGATGTGGCGGCTGGATTCAGCGCCCCCACAGCGGACGAGGGCAAGCATCTGGAGAGTTGTGGCACTTGTGCGGAACAATTGAAAGCGATGCGCGCAACCATGGTGCTGCTCGACGGGTGGCAGACTCCAGAGCCGTCGCCGTATTTCGATGTGCGCCTGCAGGCTCGGCTGCGCGAAGAAATGTCCAAACCACAAGCGGGCTGGGTGCATTGGTTTCGTCGTCCCGTGCTGGCGGCGGCGCTCACCGTGCTCCTGGGGGTTGGCGTGGGCCTGTTCTTCACGCGAAACAGCGGGATTATCAATCACGGACAGGAAGCTTCCGTGAATGAACCGCCGGGCTCCGCAGTAAGCGATCTGCAGACTTTAGATAATAATCACGACATGTATTCGGATTTCGAGTTGCTGGATGATCTGGAACTGCAGCAGAATGTCGCAGCGAATCCGTAGACGGTGCGCGCGCTATTTGTCACGGGGCGATTTAATGCGAAATGACATGAAGCACGGTGAAGTGTAAGGCAAGGCGGGGGAAATGCGGCAGGGAAAACACAGGGTGGGTTGGCTGGTGACCGCCGGTCTCGCGATCGCTATCTCCATTTCCTCGCCCTGTCTGGCGGGCATCGGCGCTTTCCACGCAGCTCAGCAGAGACATGCGGCGGCACCGCCCCCACCTCGGCAGCAGCAGGAACCGCCGCATGTTCGTGGTCACGCCGGCGACTGGCTTCGGCGCTACAAAGACTTGCCTCCGGCGGAACAGGAGCGCGCACTGCAGAACGATTCCGCGTTCCGCAGTTTGTCCCCGGAACGACAGCAGCGACTTCGACAGCGATTGCAGCACTTTTCCAATCTGCCGCCGCAACAGCAATTGCGCATGTTGAACCGCATGGAAACGTGGGAGCATCTGACGCCCGAGCAAAAACAGCAAGCGCGACAGATCTTTGGCCAGATGCGGCAGCTTCCTCCCGATCGCCGGCGCATGGTGATAACCGCCGTCCACGACTTGCGGGCGATGCCGCCGGAGCAGCGCGAAACGGTCATCAACTCCGAACGCTTCCGAGGTATGTTCTCCAACCAGGAGCGCGCAATGATGCGCGGTGCCACGCGGCTGCCTCTCGCTCCAGCCGAGGGCGGAGAGAACGGTCCGCAGGAATAGGGGGGCAGTTCTCGGTTCTCAGTTCTGAATTAGTTGCCAAGAGAAGAGTACGAACAGTTCTGTGTTCTGAAGCTTCGAATCTATCGGTAAATATCTTTTCGACTTCCCAAACGCACCACCAATGCACGCAACGTCAGATCATGAAGTTCGCAAATGATGCGGTATTCTCCTACGCGATAGCGCCAAAAGTCGCCCAAGGGTCCACGCAGCGCTTTGCCCATGCTGCGTGCGTCCTCAAGGCGAGCGATACGTTGGTCCATGTAATTGAGAATGCGACGAGCTACCGCTTTGTCCAGCTTGCGAAGCTGTGTCCGCAGCAACGTCGGTGTACTCAATCGTCCAAGCCAAGGTCCTGTCTCACTTCCTGCGCAGTGAAAGTGCGACCCTGCCCTTTGCGGAGGCGTTCCACCACGTCGGCCGCAAGATAGTAATCCTCCATTTCGTCGATGTGGGTGAGGATCATCTCGCGGATGTAGAAGGCCTTGGTGCGCCCGGTCTTTTCCGCCATGACTTCGAGACGACGCTCGATGTCTTCGGGAAGTCGGATGGAAGTCGGCATCAGACACTCTTCAGAATGCTAGTATTGCATGTATTCGTTGTATCACGACATTGCCAAGCGAGCCCCTTTGTTGCAATTCCGACTGCCTGTCGACTATGCCCTAAGCATATTCCGCGCGATGAAAAACACGTTCGCCGGACGCTCCCCCAACCGCCGCATAAAGTAGGGATACCACTCCGTGCCGAAGGGAATGTAGACGCGCATGCGCCAGCCATCGCGTACTAAACTCTGCTGCAAATCGCGCCGAATGCCGTACAGCATCTGAAACTCAAACGAATCGCGCGCAATCTTTTCCCGCGTGGCAAAGGCCTGGGCCTCCCGAATGATCTTCTCATCATGGGTCGCCATCCCGTGATAGATGCCGCTCTTCATCAGGATCTTCATCAGCTTGATGTAGTTCGCGTCCACGTCGGCTTTGCTTTCAAAAGCGATGTTCGCGGGTTCCTTGTAAGCGCCCTTGCACAGGCGGATGCGAATCTTTTCCGCCAGCAGCTGTTCGACGTCGCTCTCGCTGCGCTTCAGATAGGACTGAATCACCGTGCCGACGCGGTTCTGATTTCCCGGCATGCGGTGCAGTTCGTGAACGAAGTCCAGAGTGCGCTGCGTGTAGGGCGAACCTTCCATATCGACGCGCACAAAGCCTCGCGGCATGGATGCTGCTTTGGTCACAAGCCCTGCGACCAGGTCGCGGGCCAGCTTCTCATCGACGTCCAACCCCATGTGCGTCAGCTTCAGGCTGATGTTGGCGTTGAGTTCGTTGGCCAGGATGGCGTCAAGAATCTGGTGATATAACCGTGCGCTGTGGCGGGCTTCATCGGGATTGGTAGTGTTTTCGCCAAGGTTGTCGATGCTGACGCTCATCTCGGCGCGGTTGACGGTCTGAGTGACGCGCACCGCGTCGGCGATTTCGGTACCCGCCACGAACCGGCCCGAAACCCGGCGACCGATCGCGGATCGCTCAGCAAAACTCCGCAGAGAACGATTCTCAGAAAGATGGACAAACAACGCCCTTAGCATGAAGTGCCCGCCAGGTCGGGAATGGTAAGAAAAGGAATGCCGGGCACTTGTATGAGGACCACAGGAATTTGTATCACAATTGCCGATTTGCAGGGCGTAACCGGGGCATACCAAGGACGCAATGGTTCGGGGCGAGAGCCTCACTGGGACGAACTTTCAGTCTGCTTCGTCTGGCTTTTACCAAGTGTAGTGAGCCGTGTAGGTGATCGCCTTCTCACCGTCGGGAGCAATGGTCACGGGGAACTCGATGGTCTGGCTGTCCTTTTTCTGATAGTCGTCCGATTTGGCGACGATTTCCCAGTTCGTGCCGCGATACAGGTGCTCCACAACGCGCACGTCCACCGCTTCTTTCTTGTGGTTGCGCACTTTGACCTGGAACGTTTCTGTGGCCGTGCTCTTGCCCATCTCGATGGTGTAGTTCGTGCGGTGGCGTTCTCCGGAGATGTCGAAAGCGTTGCCGGTATAGATGCGCACGGTTTCATCTCGGGGCGTGTGATCAATCGTGTTTTCGCCGGTGAATTCGACCTGGCCGTCGTCATTGCGGCGGTAGAAGCGAACGCGGCCTTTGGGCAGCGGCATGCCGAGATGATTGGCCTGCGAGTTGACGAACTCGCGCATGACCCAAATCTTGGGATTGGATTCGGTGCCGTAGGAGTGGTCGTTGCGGATGTTCTCCCAGTTCCAGCCGTTGTAGCGATTGGGATCGATCTTGATGCCGTCGTAGATGTAGACCTGCTTTGTGGTTACGCCGGCGGCATGGATAAACTCCACCTGCTTGGTTTCGCGATCGCGCAAAGTCGTGCTGCGTTCGAGGGTGTAGAGGTGGTATTCATCGAAGGCCTTCTCGGTGACCGGCGGACCGATGGGGGCGGCCGCATCCACCGCGACCATCTGCGAGACCTGCCGGCCGGCCATTCCCGGCTGAATCTTGTTCACATCGCCAGCCATCAGTTTGATGCGGGCGTTCTCGAAGGTGCGGCCGGTCTGGTTGTCCATGGTGACCCAACCCACGATATCGACGAGGTCTCCTTTCTCGGGCGCGACGATGTTGTAGTCGGCCTGCCAGCTCATGCCGCCGGTCACATAAGAGAACTCTGCAGGAAACTTTCCTGCCTTGTCGGTGGCGAGGAGCCATTCGAGACGAGGCTTGAGGATGGTGTCGTCGGTCAGGTCCGGGAAGACGGGCGTGCCGGGCAGGCTGAATCGCAGCTGGCCATTGACCTCGATGATCGGCTGCTCGGCAGCTACAGCCATCTGCGCCTGGTAGTAGTTCTGGCCATAGCGGCTCATTGCGAAATCATTATGGGGCGTATATCCGCTGCGAATGACCTTGCCTTTGACCGTCTGCACGCCTTGAGGTGTTCCAACTTCAAAGTTGATCGTCTTGCCTTCATACAGCGAAAGCAGCAACGGCTCCGAGATGGGGTCGGCGCGGTAGTTCTGCTCTAGCACATGGAGATTATGTTTACCGGTAGGGTCCCGCAGGATCACCGAGTCGGGCTCAAGGTGCATGGTGATGTCGTTCACATTGATCTGGTTTTCGCCTGCCTTCAGATCGAGGGGGAGTTCCTGGCGGACAACGGCGAAGTCCTGGTTGTATATGGTGAGCGACGGTTGCGAGACCTGCTGCGCATAAAGGCTGCCACAAAAGACGAGAAAACAGACGAAGCGAGCGTTCATGAAGGTAACCCTCCGTGGTAGCGCCTGAGAAGTCGATTGTCGCGTAGAGGCCGCTGGACAGCCTCTGCTTTCTCAGCCAAACTCAGGCTATCTCGGTTAGAACGACGGGGGGAGTGACTCTTGCGGGGCAGAGGATCGCGGATTCTTTCAGTCTAGGGGCCACCCGAAAATGAAAACGATAGTAACCAAGGCGAAGGTTGCTCACTTGCCTTGCTCTTCCAGAAACTTCTCCACTTCCATGGCGGCCATGCAGCCGGTGCCTGCCGCGGTAATCGCCTGGCGATAGCGGCGGTCCTGCACGTCGCCGCATGCGTAGACCCCGTGGACGCGCGTGAAAACGTAGTTGTGCGTCTTGAGGTAGCCATCGGCATCGGTGTCGAGCTGGCCGGCAAACATCTTCGCATTGGGCTCGTGGCCGATGCCCAGAAACAGCGCGCTGGTGGGAAAGTCCCAGACTTTATCCGTCTTTACGTCGCGCAATTTCAGCCCAGTGACTTCCTTGTGGTGCACATCGTAAACGTCTTCCACCACCGTATTGAGCAGGAACTGAATCTTGTCGTGATGCTTCGCGCGCTCCAGCATGATCTTCGACGCCCGAAAGGCATCGCGACGATGGATCACCGTCACCTTGGTCGCAAAGCGCGTAAGAAAGAGCGCTTCCTCCATGGCGGAGTCTCCGCCGCCGACCACGACGATCTCCTTCCCCGAAAAAAAGAAGCCGTCGCAAGTCGCGCACGACGAAACCCCATGGCCGATGAGTTGCTGCTCATGCGGCAAGCCCAACCAGCGCGCCGAAGCACCACTGGCGATGATCAGAGTTTGCGCATGAACTTGATGAACGCCCACGTGCAGCAGAAACGGGCGCTTGCTGAGGTCGGCGCTGGTCAGATGCGCCAGGCGGTATTCCGCGCCAAAGCGCTCCGCTTGCTTGCGCATGTTCTCGACCAGCTGCGGGCCCAGAATACCTTCGGGAAATCCGGGAAAGTTTTCCACTAGTGTGGTCATCGAAAGTTGCCCGCCCGGCTCGTGGCCTTCGATGACCAGCGGCTTCAGGTTGGCGCGCGCCGTGTAGAGGGCAGCAGTGTGCCCGGAACATCCGGATCCGATGATGACAACGTCTCGAGTTTCGCTCATGAATAATTAAGTCGTTGCAGATTAGATGGCTGATTTCACATTTTGATGCAAGCCGCTCCGTTCGAGCGCGAGACCAGAGAGACTCGAATCATTTGTCTGGAGCCGTTTTCGACGGTGTCGCCTTGGTTCCTTTGACCTTTGGCGCCGTCTTAGTCTTGGACTCTGCATTCGACTCCCCGCTGATTTTCCCTAACTCCTCCGGCACAATTTTTTTGACGCTCAACAACCCGCGATAGTTCGCCAGCACGTCCGACGCGCTGCGGAACAGCGGCTCATATGCGCTCTGATCCGGCGCCGGACCGCCTTCGGCAGCCAGACACCGAGCCAGCGCCACCGACGATTTGCCAAACCGTTCCAACCGCACCCGGCTGGCAGGCGTGTTCGATCCGAGCATGGCCTCGGAACTGGTGACCGACGAGGCACTGTCTTCCAGCGACACCTGAATCAGATCTTTGGGATCGCGGACGTGCAGCACCAGCGTTTCCACCATGGTCTGGCCGTCATTGCTGAAGGAATACTGCACGCTCGAAAAGAGCGCCTGCACCGAAAACTCGCGGCGAATGCGCACGTAACTCGCCACCGATGGCTCCCCGGCAACATGGCCGCTCTGTCCCGGCTGCAGGAAATTCGGCATGTCGGTCAGGGTTGAGCGCCCGCGGGATACTTCGAAATCGGAGCCGAACAACGGCCCCTTGGGGACACGGGCCAGGGCGGCGGCAATTTCTTTCTGCTCCTCAGACGAAGGCGAACACACGTTCAACATGTTGACCTTCACCTGCGGCTGGGTGGATGGTGGGTTGCTCGCCGGCTCCTGCGCTAAAACCGGGGGCGCGGATGCCAGCGCGAGAAGACTAATCCAGAGGACGGGAACCACAATTCTAGGCACTGCGGAATTCTAAATGAGAAAGTCCCGAATCTAAATCCCAAACCATTCGAAGTTCGCGGGACTCTGCTGGAACGTCGTAAAATCAATCTATGGCAAATCTGACGCTGGTCTATGGCATGAGGCTGTTGCCGTCCGAGGATGTGATCGAGGTGGGGCAAGCTCCTGTGAAGCTCGCGAACGGCCGGGAAGCCCACGTTACCATGCACGTGCTCGAAGGCAGCAAGGAACATATCGAAAAGCAGTTGCGCACGAGTCTGGAAGCGTTCTTCGATCTCTATCCTGAGATCTAATCGGCGGAGTGCGGTCGCACTGCGCCTTTCGGCTGAGGCCTCTAAGCTGTTAGCTCTTGGCCTTTCGCTAAAAGCCAAGAGCTAAAAGCTAATAGCTTTCTTTCCGCGGACTGTCCGACGAACAACATGCAATGGTCCTATCCAGACTTGCGGCTCCGGCTGATCAAAACCGGATTGTGGCCTGAAGGCCGCATGGCGCGCCTGGCCTGCTATTTGGCGGCCATGGGCGCGGTGCTGTTCGCGCTGCAGAAATTCCTGAGCCTGTTTGCTGCCTCCTGGGGAGACCACTTGGGAGGGTGGGTCGAATTCCTCGCGTTCCTCGCCGTGGTGTTGTTGTCCATCCTCGCCTTCCGCTTTTTGAAGCGCCGAGTCCTGTGGCGCCTGCGGAATCGTCTGATCGTCACCTATGTCTTCATCGGCGTAATTCCCGCCGTGTTGCTGGTCACGATGGCCCTCATCACGCTCTATGGTCTGGCCGGTCAGTTCGCCGTCTTCGTCGTGACCTCAGAAATTCATTCTCAGTTGCGCAGTCTGGAAGCCGCCAACGCCGCGGTCTGCAACGAACTGGCGGCACGTCTGGAGCGCGGAGACAATCCCGCCGCGGAATCGCTGGCTGGCCTAAGAAAACGCGATCCCGCCTGGAAGCGGCGGCAGGTTTGCGCCTGGTACGGGGACAAGCCGTTGCCGCTGTGCAACGAATTCGACGGTACGTCCCTCACGATTCCCCATTTCGTGCAGGGCAGATTTCGGGACGTTGTCCGTGACGGCGGCGGATTATACTTGCGAGCGGTCAACTCGCTTCCGATCAGGTCAAATACATTGACTGTTGTGACCAGCGAGCCGTTTGATAAGGAGTTGGTGGGCACCATCGCGGTCGATCTCGGCGAAATCACCGTTTTCCCCTCCGGAGTCATGCTCAACGGGCCAGCCGCGAAGACTGCTGGCAGCTCCGCTTCCGGCACTCCACCAGGAAACAGCAGTGGAGTCGCCAGCTCAAACCAACAAGGCGCTGCAGTCCAAGCCGCCCAGCCCGTGTCGCAATCAACATTCACCGTGGGCTCCGTTCCCTTCCCGGCGGGCAACTTCGATCTTGAGATCCCGCTCGCCGGCACCTCCCTTTCGGCGGTGGACTGGAACACTGGCAAGCCGGAACGCATGGTGCTGGTAAGGGTTCGCACTCGTCCCTCGGCCTTGTACAGTCACTTGTTCGCCGCTCTCGGAGAATTCGTTCAGGGCGTGGCCTACATCCTCTTGGGTGTAGGAATTTTCTTCGCCATCATCGAACTGATTGCCCTCATCATCGGCACCCGCATGACTCGCACCGTCACGGCTGCCGTTGCCCAGCTCCACGATGCCACCAAACACGTGGATCGCGGCGACTTCAGCCATCGCATCCCCGTCACTTCGAACGACCAACTCGCGGACCTGGCGATTTCGTTCAACTCCATGACCGCCTCCATCGAGAAACTGATCCAGGAACAAAAAGAAAAGCAGCGCCTGGAGAACGAACTCGCCATCGCCCAGGAGGTGCAGGCGCAGTTGTTCCCGCGCCAGGTTTCGGAACTCGAGTCCCTCGAGGTCCATGGATTTTGCCGCCCCGCGCGCACCGTCAGCGGAGATTACTACGACTTCCTGACCGCCAGCTCCCACAAGCTGATTCTGGCGGTCGGCGACATCAGTGGAAAAGGAATTTCCGCCGCATTACTGATGGCGACCATCCACTCGGCAGTTCGCGCCTACAGCATGGAGAATCTTCCCCAGATGCGCGAACCGGTCGCCGTTGGCGCGGTTGCCGGATCCGGCCGGGTCATGGCCACGTGGCCCGAAGGCATTGAAGTTTCTCCCGGAGCTTTGCTCAGTCTGCTCAACCATCAACTCTATGAGAGCACTCCGCCGGAAAAGTACGCCACACTCTTCCTGGGAATCTACGATGGCCGTTCGCACCACCTGACCTACAGCAACGGTGGGCACCTGCCTCCCATCTTGATCAACAAAGATGGCACCATCCGCAGACTGGAAACCGGCGGCACGGTCGTCGGCCTGTTTGACAATATGACTTACGAAGAGGGCGCCGTCGAAATGCATCCCGGCGAAATCCTCCTCGCCTACAGCGACGGCGTCACCGAACCCGAAAATGATTTCGGAGAATTCGGCGAGCAGCGCCTGATCGACCTGGTCCGCGACAACCGCGATCTCCCTCTACCCCAGATCAGTCAGATCGTCACCATGGCGGTAGACGACTGGATCGGCGACAACGAACAGCCCGACGACGTAACCCTAGTTCTAGCCCGCGCGCGCTGAGCGTGTGTGGGACCGGGTCTTTGACCCGGTCGGGCGGCCTGAAAGGCCGCTTTCTAAACGAATACGTTCCTGCCTAGGGAGTACACAATCCCACGCGAGTCCTCAGTTTTTCCCATCGAATGAAGCGACTCAAATCTTCTGCCGCTTCCACCTCCCTTGCCTAAACAAAATCGCACTAGCCCCCGCAATCGCTCCCTCCGCCACCACAATCGCCCAAAACGTCCCCTTCGACTGCATCTGCATCCGAATCGCCAGCCAATAAGCCAGCGGAATCTCCAACACCCAAAACCCAAAGAAATTCACAATGGTAGGCGTGACGGTATCTCCCGCGCCATTGAACGCCTGCAACATCACCATGCCATAGGCATATCCAATATTCCCGCAACTCACAATGCGCAAGCAGGACGCCGCCAACGGCAACACTGCCGCGTCATGCGTGAGCAACCGCACCACCGGCTCTGCGAACAGCACGAAGAGCACTCCCACCGTTCCCAGGAAAATCATGTTATAAAGCCCGGTGCGCCACACTGCAGTCTCGGCCCGTTCCGGCTTACCCGCCCCCAGGTTCTGTCCCACCAGCGTAGCCGCAGCGTTGCTCAATCCCCACGAAGGCAGAATCACGAAGATGACAATGCGAATGGCGATCGTATACCCCGCCAGCGCCGCCGCCCCGAAAATGCTCACAATCCGCACCAGCCCGATCCAACTTGTGTGCGCGATGGCAAACTGCAGAATCCCGGTCAGCGACACTCGCACCAGCCGCCCCAGCACATCGAACCGCAGCCGAAGGTGCCGCACAAGAATGTGAATCCGCTCCGTCCCTTTCAGCAGCCGGTAGAACTGATAGATCACGCCAACGCTGCGCCCGATAAACGTAGCCAGCGCCGCCCCCGTCACTCCCATGCGGGGGAACGGTCCCACTCCAAAAATCAGGCAAGGGTCCAGCACCAGGTTGATGATGTTCGAAACCCACAGCAGTCGCATGGCGATGGCCGCATCCCCAGCTCCGCGAAAGATCGCATTATTCAAGAACAGCAGCAGCACCGCACAACTCCCGCCCAGGCAAATTCTGGTGTACCCGCCGCCCACCGAAATAATCTCCGCAGACGCGCCCATCAATCGCAAAAGCCGCGGAGCCAACAAGAAGCACGGCAGCCCAATGGCAAGCGAGACCATGATCCCCAGAGCAATCGCCTGCACCGCCGCCACAGCCGCGCCCTCAGGATCTTTCTCCCCAATGCGCCGCACCACCATCGCCGTAGTCGACAAACTCAGCCCCATCCCCACCGCAAACACCAGGCTCAGCATCGATTCCGTGAGTCCGACCGTGGCCACGGCATTGGCCCCAAGCCTCCCCACCCAGAACACGTCCACCACCGCAAACAGCGACTCCAGCACCATCTCCAAGACCATAGGCACGGCCAGCAACAGAATCGCCCGATTCAAGCTCCCCGCCGTATAGTCCCGATGGGACCCGCGCACCGCCTCCACCAGCGACGCCCACAGCGAACTTTGGGGCTCGGCCGCAACAGAAATCGCTTCCATAACAACCTTGAACTTTCCGCATCCACCTCAGCGATCCCTCGCGAAAGCGTTGCTCAGAACATGCAATTGAAATCAGTCAGGAGTTCCCGGCGCACAGGGCCAATCAGGATGGCGAATTAACGAGGCTTAAGCATGGCGTTCCTCAGCCCAAATCGTATCGAACCGCTGGTACCCATAGGAACCAAGTAGCCGGCATTCTACCCCAACCGCCCAACCGCCGCCAATCAAAACAGAAAAACGGCTTAGTCAAGTCCGACGCGCCGCAATAATCCGGCAAACCGAGGATCATCACGCAGCGGATAAAAAAAAGGATGTACCTTGATGAATTGCAGAATATTGGACTGCTCCTGGTACCCCTGCTCAAGCCAGGCAAATGCTTGGTCGTATTCGCCGAGTCCCGAATAAGCGTTCACAAAGCGTCAGCAGAAACATGGCCTGGAGGAGAGCGCTTTACTCGGGAAACCCGATACGATGCACTAGTTGTTGAAAACGCGCATCGCGACGCAGGGGCTCGAACCTTCGACCCGGAACTTTGAGATACGTAAGTTCAGGGTCACGCTCCTCATAAGCCTTTTCCAGCCACGCGAAAGCCTCATTCAACTCACCCAAGGCACCATAGAGAATCGCGATTGAACCGGACGGTACAAGCCCACGCTCGTGTAGTCTCTTCAGTTTCGCGAGTATCTGGCGCGCCTTCTCCCGGTGGCCCGCAGCAGCATAGGCGAAGCCAAGGTCCAACATGATGTCCTTATCGTCGGTTCCGGACAGTTGTAGTGCCTGTTGAAACTCTTGAATGGCCTCCTCGCGCCTTCCCTTATTCAGGTATGCCCAGCCAAGGGTCTGGTGAGCCGGCGCAAAATGGGGATTCATTTCCAAGGTTTCCTGCAATTGCTTCAGAGCCTCGTCGACCCTCCCGGCTACGAGCAACCTGCCCGCCAGGGCATTGTTGACCGGCAAGGACAGTGGATCGAGGTCCCGGGCCCGCTTGGCCTCTGCAATCCCCTCCTCAAATCGCCCTACATACATCAGATAGCCGGCATACCAATGGTGAACCCCAGCATCGCCCGGGTTGAGTTCCAAGGCGCGCTCGTATTCTCGCTCGGCAGTAGCCCAATCCCACTCATAAGTCTCGGCAATGAATGCGAGAGATGCGTGAGGTTCGGCGAGGGTGTCATCCAGTTCGATGGCTTTCAGCGCTGCGGCCTTCGCGCGTAATAAGGCGTCTTTCGACGGAAAACCGCCCCGAAACCCGAGCAGCGCGTACGCGTCAGCAAGGCCGCAATAAGCCGGGGCGTAGCTCGAATCTCTGGCGATTGCTTGTTGGAAATACGCGATGCTTCGGTTCAGCGCCTCCTCCGTTCGCTGGTTGAAGTAGTACCGCCCCTTCAGGTAGCTCTCGTGGACTTGGGGATCGACCGAACGCGCGCCCGCCAGGCCCACTTGCTCCTGCGGTGTGAGGCTGATCTCGATTCGCGCAGCGATGCTCCGTGCGACTTCCTCCTGCAGGCTGAGAATGCTTCGATATTCTCGCTGGTATTCTCCTGCCCAAATATGCTCGTCAGTCGCGCCGCGAATCAACTGGGCATGGACGCGGATCTGAGTGCCCTCTCGTATTACCGATCCTTCGACAATGGCGTCCACCCCGAGCGCCTTGGCAATCTCCGGGGTTGAGACGTGCGTGTTCTTGAAGTGCATCGCCGAAGTGCGGGAGATGACGCGGAGGCCATGGATTCTGGAGAGCCGTCCAATCAGCTCCTCGGTCATACCATCGGCAAAATATTCCTGCGACGGATCTCCACTTAAGTTGTCCAACGGAAGCACCGCCAACGAACGAATCACCGGAACCGCAGGGATTGCCGGGCGATGTCGCCATTCCCGCCAAACCCAGCCGACAATGGCGACTGCGAACAGTGCGACTACGGCTTTGAGCCACAACCTCCCCCCATGGGAACCTGCTGGCGTTTGCGCAGCCGCCAGGATCGCCATGGGCGCATCACTTTCACCCTTAGCGTTGGCGCCGTTCACCGGCGCAATGAACCGGTAGCCTCGACGGGCCAGCGTCTCAATGTAGTGCGGATGGTTGGCGGAGTCGTTCAACGCCGCCCGCAGCCGTTTGACTGCCGCGTTCAGGCTGTGTTCGAAATCGACAAAAGTATCAGCCGGCCAAAGCTCTTTCTGGAGCGCCTCGCGCGTGACCAGCTCGCCCGGCCGATCGAGCAGCATTTGCAAAATAGCGACCGGCTGTCCCTCCAAACGCACGCGCATTCCTTCCTTGCGCAATTCCTTGGCATGCGATTCGAACTCATAGACGCCAAAGCGTACGACTCTTGGCCGGACTGGGTTCGCCACTGCTTAGGGACTCCTTGTCAGGCGAAGTATATCCCGTCTGTAAAGACCTCGCAGGCATGTCACCACAGCCCCGAAAGCCCTGCCCATCAACAAGTTTGGCTGTCGCCTACGTTTCACCTCCGTGGTATTGACCAAGGCGCGGGTTTCGCTAATCCTCGTTTGCGAAAACTTGTTGTGGAGGAACTATGACGAACCTGTTCCCGTTCAATCTTCGGTCCACTCTCCGCCGTTCCGCTTTGTTGATCGCTATCCTTGTTCCGCTTTCTGCGCTGGCTGATACTTGGCAACTGCAGGTCGGCGCGCAGAACGGCAACCGAGCACATCAGGCACTTGCCTTCTTGCCCAACGAAATCTGGATTCACTCCGGCGACAGCATCACCTGGGCATTCCCCGTCAACGAAGTCCACACGGTCACTTTTTTGAAACCGGGCCAGGTGCGCCCTTCCCGTCTCGCGGGATGCCCAGGCGCGGCGCCGCCAGACGGTAGAACGCCCGATTTCTCCGTCTATGACGGCAGCGCGTGTGTGAACAGCGGGATCCTGACAAGAGACGATGGGACGACCTATACGGTAGTGTTTCCCCTGACTGGCAATTTCAAGCTGGTTTGCCTGGCTCACCCCAATATGACGGCCACCATCCATGTGCTGACGCTGTTAACCCCCTTGTCCCACGATCAGGACTTTTATGACGAACAGGCGGAACGGCAAAGCGCCCAACTGCTTTCCCACGAGATGCCATCCGAGCACAACCACCATGGATCGAACGCTGTGACCGCCGGGGTGGGGCACATTATTGGCAATACCGGGGGAACTCAAACCGCCTCAGTCATGCGCTTCATGGATGCGACGAAAGTCATCCATGTCGGCGAGACAGTGGAGTGGACCACTGCGGAAGCGGTGACGAGCCACACCATCACCTTTGGCCCCGAGCCCGACCCACTGAACCAGATTCCGCCCTCTGCCAACGTCACCACGGATGCGGACGGTGCCCGCCACGCGTTCCTCAGTTCCCCCTCTGACGTTGTACACTCCGGATTTATTACCGAGTCGCCGCAAGATCGTATTGGCCTGGCACAGGCCCCGTTGAGCGCAACCCGCTTCCGCGCGACCTTCACGCAGCCCGGCGTTTACCAGTACAAGTGCGTGCTGCACGACCAATTGGGAATGGTCGGAGAAATCATCGTCTTGCCTTAAACGAAGAAAGGTGAGACGTGGCAACCGCCGGGGTGGCCCATCCTTTGCGTTCTTTGCAAAGGGTGGGTATTCCCAATTGTGAACCGCTTAG
>Ga0182024_10014246_pt1 | contig 15391 bp, 14 predicted proteins | sample P32metaG_FD_120480 | JGI IMG/M metagenome (GOLD analysis project Ga0182024, IMG submission 120480) | Permafrost microbial communities from Stordalen Mire, Sweden - P3-2 metaG (Illumina Assembly) | ecosystem: Environmental > Terrestrial > Soil > Wetlands > Permafrost | place: Sweden: Stordalen... | reverse complement strand
CCGGAGCCTGACCTCCGGCCGAGCGGCCCGCTGTGGCGCCCGTGATATCCGCTTCACTCGTAAGGGCTGAACGGCGAAGCCGATCATCGTTTCGGTGTAACCACGAAACCGGCCCGGGATCCCCAGATGCTCTGGCTATCGCCTTGAGCGAGACGGCAGAGGGCTGAAGTCCACGCGGCTCGAACCAAACGCCGAAATGAAGTGGAACGGACCCCACATCATGTTGTCGGGCGCGGCTTTAGGTCTCTCGCATCGCGGTCAACTTCGAGAATGGTCCGGTGACGCTGGACATCAAGTCAGGTGTGTTACTCCGGGCTTTGTGGTCGTCGCCTTTCGCTCACAACGTGGAGTACCGCGCTCAGGACGTCGATGTGCTCATTTCATCGAGAACAGTCGCGATTGCCTGCTCGGCCCTGGAGAGCCCAACGAGCTCGATTCCAACTCGCACGTCCCCTTCGAGGGTACGTGCGGCGTTCCTGATCTCGCCCCTCAGCCGGGCCTTTACGGTGTTGCTAATCCCAGAAACGTCAACGACCGCTTTCCGATTCAACAGCTCCTCAGGGCGCGGGTGCTGAAACGTGAGCCCAAAGCCGAGCACTGAGAAATCGATGACTTCACAATCTCGCCATTCTGAGGGTGAATCCCCATCAATATGGCAGACGCCGGCCCACGTCGTCGGCTTACGCTGCACTCGCCGACGGTATTCCATGATCGTCCTCCCTCTTCCCATGACTCCGCACCCCGGAGTCGGATATTGCCTCTCGTCATGCTGACGAAAGGCCACCGGTTGACAAACGGATATGGACCCGAAGTTTCTGGAATCACCTCACGTTCTGGACACGTTGAGCGTTCGGCGTCGGATCCGCCTCGGTCAGCGCGTCCAGAACGGTCGCGATCGCACGTTCTTCTTCGGTCAATCCGACGAACTCGACCCCCACGCGGACGGTGCCCGAACTAATGGTCGTCGCATTCTTGATCTGGCCCTCGAGCCGGATGGTCAGCGAGTCGGTCGGCGCGGGGACTTCCACCGAGAGGCAGCGGCCGACCAGCTCCGAGGGCCGTCGATGACGAAACATGACGCCGAGACCGAGTATCGAGATGTCGACGACTCTGCAGCTAGGCCACTCATTGAGTGATTCGCCTTCCAGATGGCAGTTCCCCAGCCATCGGACAGATTGACGCAACGTTTGTCGGCGGTCCTCCATGGCGGACCCTCCTCTTCCCGGCGCTCCTGCAACGCATATGGGCGTTACCTCTGACAAGAGCGACGATCTGCCCTCCCGCAAAGAACGGCAACTTTCGCCTTAAGTCTTAGGGTTGTTGTCAAAAAGGTGTGGGAACGCGATCGTCCAGACGGGTCAGCGTGAGATTTTGAGGCAGCAGCTCGGCCTAGGCCAGGTACCTGCCGCCCTCGGCGAACTCTCCGATGATCTACTTGAGAGTGTGCCGCCGACGTGTGCCATGGCGAACGGACTATCCGCGCACCCAACCAAAAGAAGCCGATGCAGGAGCTTCTCGATTGAGCCTGCTTGCGAGAACGCAGTCCAAGGCGACGAATGAAGGCCAGGACGGTGGTGGCACCACGATGGTTTCCTGACGGGCTAACCACCTTGGACTGAGGTCAGACGTCGCTCAGACTGACCCTCAGGTCAGCGTGTCCGAAGCGTTGGGAGAAAGGCGAACCGCATGACCGGCCCTCCTGGAGTGTCGCAGCGATGAAGGTCAGTGTCTGGGTCGCGTGGTATCGCACACGCTGCCAATTCCGCCAGCGACGAGGAGGGTACCTCGCCATCGTGGTACTTCTCGGCCTGGTGGGAGGGCTCGCCCTGGGCTCGATCGCGGCTGCTCGGCGTACGGATTCCACCTTCTCGCGCTACCTGGCGACATCGAACGCCTCTGATCTGAGTGTTTCGACGGGCGTCGGGAGCGGCAACGCCACGACCGCGTATTCCTCGGTCCTCATGAAGAGGATCGCTCGCTTGCCCGACGTGCGGCACGTCGAAGCCTCGGCCTTCGTCCTTGCCGCGCCACTCGAGCCCGACGGTGCGCCGAACCTTCAGGCCATCAACTCCATCGCGCCCGTTGCCAGCATCAACGGCCTGCTGTTCAACCAGGATCGGGTTGCGGTCGTCGATGGCCGCCTGGCCAATCCGGCGAACCCCGATGAGGTGATGGTGGATCCGATCACCGCCCGCCTGCTCCACGCCCACGTGGGCCAGACAATGGTGATCGGTGGATACTCCGGCGAACAGACGCTCAACCCGGCGTTCGGGACACCCCGAGTCCGCCCAGTGGTGCGGGTCGACGCGAAAGTCGTCGGCATCGTCGATGTGGCCGACCAAGTGGTTCAGGATGATGTCGACCGCTCGACGGACTTCATGATTCTCACGCCTGCCTTCGGAAGCAAAGCCCTCAACATTGTGAGTGGTGAGACGTACGGGGTGCAACTGAAGCGAGGGGCCAGCGACGTCACGAACTTCGAGCAGAAGTTCGCACGGCTTGTGCCTGCCGGTTCGTTCTTCCAGTTCCATGTGACCTCAGGCGTAGAGTCCAAAGTGCAGCGGGCCATCAAACCAGAGGCGATCGCGCTCTTCATCTTTGGTGTCATCGCCATGGTGGCGGCCTTGCTCATCGGTCTTCAGGCAGTCCTCCGTCAGTTGCATTCACGCGACGACGAGCTCCAAATTCTTCGGGCGCTCGGAGCCTCCCGCCTGTCTGTGCTGCTCGACGGGTTTGGCGGCGTCTTCATTGCCATTGTCCTGGGGGCGATGGTGGCGATCGGTGTGGCTATTGCGATGTCCCCATTGGCACCGATCGGGCCGGTCCGACCCGTCGACCCAAGCCCTGGCGTCAACCTGGACTGGACGGTATTAGGGCTTGGGTTCCTCGTGCTCATTGGAGTACTCGGCGCGGCAGCACTCGGTGTTGCCTACCTTGCCGCACCGCAGGGCGAGCATTCGAGGGAGTCCCCACGACCCTCGAAGTTCGTCGGGTTTGTCGCGTCATCGGGACTCGCGGCTCCGGGAGTTGTCGGCGTCCATTTCGCTCTTGACCGCGGCCGCGGCCGCACGGCCGTTCCGGTGCGTTCGGTTCTCCTGGGCTCGATACTCGCCGTTGCGCTGGTCACAGCCACGGTGACGTTCGGGAGTGGACTGCACACGCTCATCACCCACCCTCCGCTCTACGGGTGGAATTGGAACTATGCGCTCGGCTCCACGAGTGATGTTCCCCCGCAGTCCGTCTCCCAGATCAATCGCGATCCGGCGGTTATGGCCTCGACGGGTGTGAGCTACGTCGAATTACGGATCAACGGTATCAATGTGCCTGCGCTGGCGGACAGCCAGCTCAGTCCGACGCTCAGCCCACCGATCCTCGCCGGTCGCACCATCCAACGCAAAGGCGAGATCGTGTTGGGTGCGGCGACGTTGGCGCAACTCCATGCACGACTTGGAGGCACGGTGTCGATCAGCTACGGCACCAAGTCGGACTTTCCGGCGTATATCCCACCGACAAATCTTCGTGTTGTCGGTGTGGCGACGCTGCCGGCAGTTGGCTATCCGAGCTTCATTCAAGATCACCCCTCAATGGGAACAGGCGCATTCCTGTCCAAGTTCAATGCGCCAGCGTCGTTCCTCAAGGCCAACGAGCAAGCCGATCCGGTGGAGAACGGACCCAACATCGTGTTCGTGCGACTGAAGCCGACCGTGAGTGCCTCAACCGGTCTCACGGATGTCCGCCATCTGGCTGCGGCTGCGAACCAGGTGTTCGCCCATGATCCCAACGAATTGGGGAGCGTTGTGTCGGTTCTCGGGGTGCAACATCCTGCCGAGATCGTCAATTACCGGTCTATCGGCTCGACACCGGTTCTGTTGGCGGGTGGGTTGGCACTCGGGGCGGTTTGCGCGCTGGGTCTCGCGCTCGTCGCATCGGTGCGGCGCCGGCGCCGCGATCTGGCGCTGCTGAAGACCCTCGGGTTCACAAAGAGGGGTCTGGCACTCACCCTGGCGTGGCAGGCCTCCGTGATCGCCGGTATTGCGGTCGCCGTGGGGCTGCCCGTCGGCATCGCTTGCGGTCGTGAGCTATGGACCCTCTTCGCCGAATCGATCAACGCCGTCCCCGAGCCGACGGTGCCGGCGCTATCGCTCGCAGCGGTCGGCATAGGGGCCCTGGTGTTTGCGAACGTCGTGGCGGCGATCCCGGGCAGACTGGCCGCACGTACGCCTGCGGCAGGAGTCCTGCGGGCGGAGTAGGGCTCCACAGGTCGGATTGCGTGGCGCATACGAAATTTTGGTGGAGGCGATGGGACTTGAACCCACGAACCTCCTGACTGCCAGTCAGGCGCTCTACCAGCTGAGCTACGCCCCCAGTGGTGGAGAACAACGTAGCAGTCCGAGACACCCGCCCCGTCCCGTCCGAGACGCCCAGCGACCCCCGAAATTGACCGCCGACATGCGCCATGGTCCACCCCGAATCGGCCCGGAACCGACCGGGGTGTCGCCTACCCTGGTGCTATGGCACGCGCGTACGACGTCACTGCAGTGGAGCGCAAGTGGCAACGACACTGGGATGACGAGGGCACCTACCAGATCGACAACGACGATCCCCGGGAGAAGTTCTACGCGCTGTGCATGTACCCCTACCCCTCGGGGGCGGCGCACCAGGGCCACGTCCGGAACTACACCTTCGGCGACCTGACCGTCCGTTATCAGACCATGCAAGGCAAGGGGGTCCTGAGCCCAATCGGGTTCGACTCCTTCGGGCTGCCCGCCGAGAATGCGGCCATCAAGACCGGGACCCATCCGCGGATCTTCACCGACGCCAGGATTTCTGAGCTCACGGCGTCGCTGCGTCGGCTCGGTGCCGTGTACGACTGGCGCCGGGAGATCCACAGCCACGACGCGTCCTATATCAAGTGGAACCAGGTCATCTTCTTGCGCCTCTGGGAAGCCGGCTTGGCCTACCGCGCCCTGGCCCCGGTCAACTGGTGCCCCGGCTGTCAAACCGTGCTGGCCAACGAGCAGGTGCTGGCCGACGGCACCTGTGACCGCTCAGGCGACATTGTCATCAAGCGTGACCTGGAGCAGTGGTTCTTCCGCATCACCCAGTACGCCGACGAGCTCCTCGAGGCCCTCGACGATCTCGAGTGGCCGGAACGCGCCAAGACGATGCAGCGCAACTGGATCGGGCGGTCAGAGGGCGCCGAGTTCGACCTGCCCGTGGAGGGCCGCGACGGCCTGACCGTGCGGGTCTTCACGACGCGGCCCGACACCAGCTTCGGCATGACCTATGCCGTCATGGCCCCCGAGCACCCCCTCGTGGACGAGCTCACAACCGCCGACCAGCGCGACGCGGTTGACGCGTTGCGCGCCAGGGCGGCGGCGGCCACCGACATCGAGCGCATGACGGAGGGCGACGCCGGCGCGCTCGGCAAGCGCGGCGCCTTCACGGGCAGCCACGTCGTCAACCCGTTCACCGGAAATCCTGTGCCGCTCTATGTGGCCGACTACGTGCTCATGGGGTACGGAACCGGGGCGATCATGGCCGTGCCGGCCGAGGACGAGCGCGACTGGGCCTTCGCCACCCAGCATCGGCTGCCGATCGTCCGCACCGTACAGCCCCCCGAGGACTGGGACGCCAACGGCGGTGAGGCGTACACGGGCGATGGCGCCAAAATCAACAGCGGCTTCCTCGACGGCCTCGACATCGACACCGCGAAGGCCCGGGCCATCGACTGGCTCGAGGAGGAGGGTGTCGGCGAGCGCAAGGTCAACTACCGCCTGCGCGACTGGCTGGTGTCGCGCCAACGCTTCTGGGGTTGTCCGATCCCGGCCGTCTACTGCCCCGATCACGGCGTGGTGCCGGTGCCCGAAGATCAGCTCCCGATTGTGGCGCCCGACGACGTGGAGTTCCTGCCGACGGGCCAGTCACCGCTGGCGCTGCACGAGGGCTTTCTCCACACCACCTGCCCGGTCTGCGGGGGTCCGGCCCGGCGCGAGACGGACACCATGGACACCTTCGTCGACTCCTCGTGGTACTTCCTGCGCTTCTGCGACCCGTGGAACAGTGAGCAGCCCTTCGCACCGGTCGCCGCGCAGCACTTCATGCCCGTCGACCAGTACATCGGCGGGATTGAGCACGCCATCCTCCACCTTCTCTACGCCCGCTTCTACACGCGTGCACTGATCGACGTCGGGCTGGCACCCGGTGTCGACCGCGAGCCCTTCAAGCACTATCTCGCCCAGGGCATGATCCGCATGGACGGGACCAAGATGTCCAAGTCCAAGGGCAACCTCATCGCGCCCGAGCATTACTTCGACACCGTTGGCGCCGACGCCCTCCGCTTGTTCCACCTCTTCGTGGGGCCGCCCTTCGACGACATGGACTGGTCCGAGCAGACGGACGAGGTCATTGACGGCTGCGGGCACTTCTTCGACCGTCTCTGGCGCACCTGCACGGCCGACCAGCCGTTGCGCACCGGGGTGCAGACGCCCGCCGACCTCGCCGCGCGCCAGGGGGTGCACCGCGCCATTGCCGACGTGACCAGGGACCTGGAGCGCTGGTCGTACAACACTGCCGTCGCGCACTGCATGGAGCTGCTCAACCTGGTGCGGCGTTACGGCAACGCCACCGATGCGGAGCCCCATGCCGACGTCTGGAACGAAGCGCTCGATGTGCTGCTCAAGCTGCTCGCCGTCATGTCGCCCCACGTGACGGCCGAGCTGTGGGAGCACCGCCACCCTGGTGAGCCGTCGGTCCACCTGCAGCGCTGGCCCACCTTCGACCCCGAGCTCATCCGTCAGGACACCGTCACCATGGTCGTCCAGGTCAACGGCAAAGTGCGCGACCGCATTGAGGTGGACGCCGGCATTTCGGAGGGCGACGCCGAGGCGGCCGCACTGGCCTCGGCGAAGGTGATCGAGGCTCTGGGCGGGTCCGTCCCGAAGCGCGTCGTGGTCCGCCCGCCGCGTCTCGTCAACGTCGTGGCCTGAGCCCCGCCGCACAACCGACCGGCCAACAGCCGGCCAGAAATCCTTAGTGGAAGCCGGCCACCACGCCCTTCCACATCTCCGGGTCGACCTTGTAGGGCGCGTAGAAGCTGAAGCGGTCGACGATCTCCCCGAAGCGGCTGCGCACCTCGCCGGCGACCTCGTCGAGCGGCGCCACCACCGCGAAGGCATTGAGGACGTCGTCGTCGATCAGCTCGCCCATCTTCACCCAGTCGCCGCGCTTGGAGAGCGTGTTGAGCTCTGGCTGCAGGTCGCCCCAGCCATGGAGCTCGAGGACGGGGCGGTAGGCCGGCGTGGATCCGTAGAAGGCGATCTGCTCGCGCACTCCCTTGGCGGCCGCAGCCATGCTCTGCTCGTCGGTGCCCGTGACGACGAAGCCGGGGTAGGAGACGGTGAGATCTGCCCGCGTCTTGCCTGCTTTGGCCGCGCCCCGTTCCAGCGCAGGCAGGCTCACCTCGCGCAGGTAACGCTCGGTCGAGAAACCGTGCACCAGGAAACCGTCGCCGACTTCGCCCGCGACCTCAGTCATGTACTCGCCCACTGCGGCCAGCAGGATCGTGGGGTTGCCGTGCGGGTTCGGGCCCGGGTTGAAGAAGGGCGTCATCAAGGTATGCGTGTAGAACTCGCCCCGGAAGGCAAGCGGCTCACCGGTTTCCCACGTCTTCCAGATGGCCCGGATGGCCAGTATGAGCTCCCGCATACGCGGCGCCGGGTGCGACCACGGCATGGAGAAGCGCTTGGTGATGTGCGGCTTGATCTGGCTCCCCATGCCGAGCATGAACCGGCCCTTGGTCAGCAGCTGGAGGTCGTTGGCCAGGACGGCCAGTGTCATGGGGTTGCGGGCGAAGGCGACCGCGATGCCCGTGCCGAATTCCAGCTTCTCGGTGGCGGCCGCCCCGACGGCGATGGGCAGGAAGGGGTCGTGGTTCGTCTCGGCCGACCAGACCCCGTCGTAGCCGGTCTCCTCGGCCCTGACCGCCTGCGCCGCGATCCCGTTGGGGTCGAACCCGATGCCGCCGTCGATCTTCATGTGCGAGCAATCCCTTTCCCCCGACCTCGACTTCGCCCTCTACCCACGCTTACCCACGCTTACCCACGCTCACTGTTCCTCGCCCCGCAGGAAACGCTCCAGCTCCGCCGCGATCTCGTCTCCGGACGGCACGGCGTCGACTCCCATGGCGTTGCCCTCCGATGCGTCGATGTTCTCCTCGAGCTTGCGCACCATGGCCTGGTGCTCGGCATTGTCCGCGATGAGCTGGTCCACCTGTCGCCGCGAGCTGTCGCCCGCCCGGCGCAGCGCGGAGGAGTCCAGCGAGAGGGAGCCCACCGAGGCGAGCCCTTCGATGAGCGCCGCGCTCGCCTCGGGGAAAGGCATGCCCGCCACGTAGTGGGGGACCCGGGCCCACAGGCTGACGGCAGGCGTCCCGTTGGCACCGAAGGCCATTTCCAAGGCAGCCAACACGCCGGCGGGCACCTCGAGTTCGCCCTGCACGATCCCGACCTGCTCAATGAGATTGGCCGACTCCGACGGGGCGGTGGCCGCCAGCTTCACGGGTCGCGTGTGCGGCGCCGGCGCCGGGAAGGCACCCAGCCCCACCACCATGCGGACGCGCCAGGAGCGGGCCAGCCCCACTACCGCATCGGTGAAGGCGCGCCAGTGGAAGTCGGGCTCCGGGCCCACGAGGAACAACATGTCCCGCCCCGACTCGTCCGTGCCCTGCCGCACGACCGTGCGGGGCCAGTTCAGCTCAGTCGTGATGCCGTTGACGATGCGCGCCACCGGGCGCCGGGCCCGCTGGTCGAGGAAGTGCTCGCCGTTGAACGTGACGATGGGCTCGGTGTGGCTCTGCCCGAGCAACGTCGCGATAGCGGTGGTGGCGCCGAGGCCGGCGTCGACCCAGCCCTCCAGCGCCACGACCAGGATCGGCTCCCGCAGTACGGCTTCTTGGTGGACCTCGAAGATCTCGGTGAGCCCGTTGCCCTCGGGGCTCACGGGGCGGTCTCCAATGCGTTGGCCGCCATCTCGAAGAGGCGCCCGATCTGGAGCGGGAAGCCCTCGACGCTGCCCTGGTCGCCCGCACCGGCGCCGGCCACGTAGCGGGCGTAGACCCCCTGCAGAATGCAGGCCAGCTTCCAGTATCCGAAGGCCTGGTAGTAGCCGATCCCCGAGACGTCGAGGTCGGACACGGCGTCGTAGCGCTCTTGGATCTGCGCCTTGGTGGAGAATCCGGGGGCGGTGGTCGGCGACAGCCCGAGCACGGCCATGGAGTCGCCCGGGTCGGCCCAGTAATCCATCAACAACCCGAGGTCGGCGAGCGGGTCCCCGAGGGTGCAGATCTCCCAGTCGAGAATGGCCCGGACGGTTCCGTCGTCGGCGAGCACCACGTTGTCCATGCGGTAGTCGCCGTGCACGACGGATGTCCGCTGCTGCTTGGGGATGCGCCGGGCCAGCTCGTCGCTCACCCGCTCCACGAGCCCGCCGTGATCGACGCCGTCGACCTGCATCTGCTCGTACTGCCCGCGCCAGCGCTTGAGCTGACGCTCGATATACCCATCATGTCGTCCCAGGTCGCCCAGGCCGACAGCGTCGGGGTCGACGGCGTGCAGCGCGGCCAGCGTGTCGGCCATGTGGACCCCGACGCCGCCCCGGGTCGCCTTGTCGAAGGCGGCCTCGGCCTCGGGTGCGCTGCGCAAGATGTGGCCCTCGACGAACTCCATCACGTAGAAGGGCCGTTCGTTGACCGCCTCGTCGGTGCACAGCCCGACGGTGACCGGAACCGGGATCCCCGCCGGTCCGAGTGAGGTCATGAGCCGGTACTCACGCGACATGTCGTGCGCGGTGGGCAGTACGTGGTGCAGCGGGGGCCGGCGTAGGGCCCAGGCCCGCCCTTCGGCATCCTCCACGCGGTAGGTGAGGTTGGAGCGGCCGCCGGCGATCAACGTGAAGGTCAGCGGCAGGCTGATCTCGGGTAGCTGCGGCACCATCCAGTCGGTGACCTCGGCCTGGTGAATGCCTTCCGGCGCCTGCGACACGCGAACGACGCTAATCGGTGCCGCGTCACCCGGTCAGACGCCTGGACCCTCAGCGGCCGCTCAGATCCGACCCCGAGCGGCGGGCTGCACCGGCGCCCACGTGGGACGTCGTTCCCGGCGGGAACAGCCATTAGCGTCATGGCCGATGGACGTCACAGATGAGACATTTCAGGCCGAGGTGCTGGACCGCAGCATGACGGTGCCGGTGATCGTGGATCTCTGGGCGCCATGGTGCGGGCCCTGCAAGACGCTCGGGCCCATGATCGAGAAAGCCGTCGCCGACACCGGGGGGGCGGTCGAGCTGGCCAAGGTCAATGTCGACGACAACCCGGCGGTGTCGAAGGCCTTCAACGTGCAGTCCATCCCCGCTGTCTTCGCCCTCAGCCAAGGCCAGGTCGTGGACCAGTTCATCGGCGCGGTACCCGAGGCGCAGATCACCGCTTTCGTGCAGCGCCTGGCGCCCGCCCCAAGTGAGGCGGACACGTTGGCCGCGGCCGGCGACGAGGCCTCGCTCCGCAGAGCCCTCGAGCTCGAGCCGGACCACGCCGCGGCCACCGAGGGCTTGGCGCGCATCCTCATCGACCGGGGCGACCCGGCAGAAGCCCTTGCCCTCCTGGCGCGCCTCCCCGAGACCGAGGCCAGCCGGGTGCTGGCGGCCGAGGCCCGGCTCCTGGAAGCGGGGGTCGACGTCTCGGCCACGGACCGTGCAGAAATGGAAGCCAAGTTGGACGGGCTGCTGGACCGGGTGCGTGACGACGATGCGGCCCGCCAGGAATTCGTGGACCTCCTGGAGGCCATGGGCCCCGACGACCCGCGCACCAAGGAGTACCGGCGGGCGTTGACGGCGCGCCTGTACTGATGGCCGCGCCGGCCACGGGGACGCCGACGACCGACACGACCGACACGACCGACACGACCGCCACGACCGACACGACCGCCACGACGCTCGACCTCGGCGGCCGGCGCTACGACCTGAGGCACCGGGCGCTCGTGATGGGCATCCTCAACCGCACCCCCGATTCCTTCTACGACAAGGGGACGACCTTCGAGCTCGACAAGCTCTACGCGCGAGCCGAGCAGCTCGTGGATGACGGGGCGGACATCCTCGATATCGGAGGGGTCAAAGCGGGGCCCGGGCCCGAGGTCACCGAGTCCGAAGAGCTCGACCGCGTGGTCCCCGTCGTGGCCGGGCTGGTGGCCCGCTTCGACACACCCGTCTCGGTCGACACCTGGCGTGCCTCTGTGGCGCGCGCCTCGTACGCCAAGGGTGCGGCGATGGGCAACGACATCAGCGGACTGGCCGATCCCGACTACGCGCCGGCCGCGGCCGAGCACGATGCCGCCGTCGTCATCACGCACATTCGCCTCGCCCCGCGGGTGGCCGATCCTGATCCGCGCTACGACGACGTCGTCACGGACGTCGCCCGCTTCCTCGCCGAACGTGTTGACGGCGCCCGTGCCGCCGGCCTCCCCGCCGAGCGGATCGTGCTCGATGCGGGACTCGACCTCGGCAAGACCGCCGAGCAGTCGCTGACTCTGCTCCGGGCGTCCTCGACGCTGGCTGCGCTGGGCTATCCGCTGTTGCTGTCGGCTTCCAACAAGACTTTCCTGGGCAAGATCCTGGATTTGGAGCTCACCGAGCGACGTGAGGCTTCCATCGGCGCGGCGGCCCTCGGCATCGCCTGGGGCTGCCGCCTTGTGCGCGTGCACGACGTCAAGGGCACCTGCCGGGCCCGCGACGTCCTCGCCGCCGTCAGCGAGGCGGAGTGAGCGCGGCCACTGCGTCCGTCTATCTGGTCAAGGGGGATGACGCCGCCTTGGTGGCCCAGGCGGTGCGCGGTCTCCTCGACGACGTGGTGGGCGACGGCGACCACGCGCTCATCGTGGAGGAGATCGGTGGGGGAGCAGGAGACGAGTTCAATGTCGGCGCGGTCGTCGATGCCTGCCTGACCCCGCCCTTCCTCGTCGATCGCCGGGTGATCGTCGTGCGCGAGGCCGGGCGCTTGCTCACGGCCGACGTGCCGCGCCTCGTCGAGGTCATCGGAGATCCGCTCCCGTCGACCGTGCTCGTGTTCGTCGGTGGGGGAGGCACGATTCCGGCACCGCTCGTCAAGGCCATCACGGCGGCGGGTCAGGTCATCGACGTCACGACGAGCAAGGCCGGCGACCGCAAGGCCTGGCTGCACGAGCATCTTCGGGCCGCGCCGGTGAAGCTCGAGCCGCGCGCCGCTGATCTCCTGGCTGGTCACGTCGGCGAGGATCTCGGCCGCGTCGAGGGTCTTCTCGGCGCCTTGGAGGCGGCGTACGGCGAAGGGGCGCGGATCACGGCGGACGACCTGGCGCCGTACCTCGGGGAGGCGGGCAACGTCCCCCGTTACGAGCTGACGGGCGCCATCGACAAGGGCGAGCCGGGGGAGGCGCTGCGGGTGCTCCACCGCATGCTCGAGGCGGGCGGCCTGGCCCCGATTCAGGTCCTCACCACCCTGCACATCCACTTCACCAACATGCTCCTGCTCGATGGTGATGACGTCAGCTCGGACCGCGACGCCGCCGCTGTCCTCGGCACCGCTCCGTTCGTGGCCAAGAAGGCGCTCGAGCAATCGCGACGCCTCGGGAGCACCAGGATCGCCGAGGCGATCAACCTGATCGCGGCGGCGGACCTCGACGTGCGAGGAGCCAGCGGCATGGACGCGGCGATCGTGGTCGAGATCCTGGTGGCCCGTCTGGCCCGGCAGACCCGCCCTGTCCGGGCGTCGCGGCCGCGGGCCGGAGCCCGCCGCTAGACCAGCTTCACAGTGGCGACGAGAACCACCACCGGTGATTCTCGAGGTCCCGGACGCCGTACTCGCGCAACCCGTACGGCTGGTCGCTGGGCTCGCGCTCTATCCGGGCCCCGGCCGCCTTTACCCGGGCGAAGTGCGTATCCACGTCGGGGACGATGACGGACAGCCCGCCATGCGAGATCGGAGAGTGATGGGGGGAGCCCATCTCGTGCTCAGCCGTCACCCGATGGAGCCAGATGGGGGCATCCCCGTTGCGGACCTCGGCGTGGACGACCGTGCCGTCCTCGAGGCGCTCCAGCCCACCCGAGGTCAGGCCGAAAGTCCCGACCAGGAAGTCGTGGGCGGCTTCGATGTCCTCGTAGACGAGGATGGGGATGACCGCAGTTGTCGTGGTGGTGGTGGTGGTCATGAAACAACTCTGCGCCTTGCGCCGTTGTGTGTACACCCCGAGGACGCCGCCGGTAGGTCCGGCACCGCGAGCACCCGGCTGCTGGACTGGTCGCATGCTCGAGACACCGGAAGAAATGGCGAATCTGCAGGCCCTGCTCGACGCCTCCATGGCGACCGCCGGTCCCCATCTGCGTGACATCATCACCGACGAGCGCCGCCTCAGCGCCGTGCAACTGACCGCGTGCCTGCAGGGCATGCGCCTGCTGGTGCTGGCCACGGTGACCGCCGACGGGCGGCCGCTGGCCGGGCCGGTCGACGGCTACTTTTTGCACGGCACCTTCTGGTTCAGCTCGGGGCGTGACTCGGTGCGCGTACGCCACCTGGCCGCTCGGTCGGATTGCAGCGCCACCCACCTTCCGGGAGAGGAGCTCGCCGTCACCGTGCACGGGAAGGCCCACCCCTTCGCCCTCGATGACCCGGCCTACGGCGAGTTTCGTCAGGCCATGCTCGACGAGTACCTCCCCAAGCAGGGTCCGGCGTTCGAGCAGTGGCTGGACGGCGCGGACGCCGTGGGCGTGCGCATCGCGCCCGAGAAGATGTTCACCTACTTCATGGCCCCATAGGGGACGGGCTTCATGGCCCCACAGGGGACTGGCTCAGGCCGGCGGACGTTCCGGCAGGTTGTTCCTGGCCCAGGTGGTCAGCGCGTCGAGAGCGGGCATCAAGGCCAGGCCCGACCCGGAGGCCCGGTACGTCACGGCAACGGGGGGACCGTCCTCCACAGTCCGAAGGACCAGTCCGGCGGTAACCAGTCCGCTGAGGCGCTCGGACAACACCGAGTCGCTGATGCCCCCCACCAGGCGCTTCAGTTCGGCAAAACCTGCGGGCCCCTGGACCAACGCGCCCAGGAGCACCCCGTTCCAGCGCTTCCCCAGGAACCCGAAGGCCTGCGAGAGGGCGGCGTCGCAGGCCCTGGGCTCGTGCTCCACAATCGCCTTGGCTGCCATACGCCCCATTCTACCGAGCAGCCCGGAAAAACGGCGGTGCTTCTGGAATAGAAGTGCTCCCGCTACGTTGATCAATGTAGCTAGGAAATACAGAGCACCTAAGGAGCAACGAGCCATGACAGTCACCGAAACGCTGACCCCACAGCCCGGTTCCCAGGACGCTTTGGGGCATTTGAGCTCCGAAGGCCGTGCCCTCCTGTTCACCGACGCCCGCACGGCCAACTCGTTCGCTCCCATCCCGGTGTCCGACCAGGACCTGGCCGGCATTTGGGACCTGGCCAAGTGGGGGCCCAGCGCGGCCAATACGCAGCCCCTCCGGGTGCTCTACGTCCGGACGCCGGAAGGGAAAGCCCGACTGCTGCCCCACATGAGCGAGGGCAACCGGGACAAGACGGCGTCCGCCCCGGCCGTAGCCGTGCTGGCTCGGGACACCCGGTTCCACGAGCACATCCCGACCGTGTTGCCGTTCCGCCCGGAAATGCGTGATGTGTTCGAGGAGAACGAAGAGATGCGCCATGGCATCGGTACCTTCAGCGCGGCATTGCAGGCGGGGTACTTCATCATGGCCGTACGGGCCAGTGGCCTGGCGGCCGGCCCCATGGGTGGTTTCGACGCTGCCGGTGTGGACGCCGAGTTCTTCCCCGATGGCCGTTGGACCAGCACACTGGTGGTCAACATCGGGCACCCCGGTGCAGACCCTTGGTTCGAGCGGCTTCCGCGACTGGACCATGACGCGGTGCTCGATTGGGCCTAGTAATGGTGTTGCTCGTCCACGGCTCGGGGCGCGCCGCGGTCCAGCGCTGAAAGCTGGAGCAGGCTCGGGAAGAGCGAGAAGGAGTGAAGAAAAGAGAGGGTCCGCCGCTATTCGGCGGCCGACGCCTCGATGGCGGCGACCCGCCGCACCAGACGCGACTTGTGGTTCGCTGCCGTGTTCTTGTGGATGACGCCGCGGGCGGCCGCCTTGTCGATCCGCTTCACGGCCAGCCGCAGGGCCTCGACGCTGTCCTCGGCACCGCTCTCGGCAGCCGTCACGGCTGACTTCGCGCGGGTGCGCAGCTCGGCCCGCACCGACTTGTTGCGCAGCCGGCGCTTCTCGTTCTGGCGGTTCCGCTTGATCTGGCTCTTGATGTTGGCCACGTGTCGATCCTCAGTCTTCTTCGAAAGGGGGCGG
>Ga0182024_10014245_pt1 | contig 15391 bp, 13 predicted proteins | sample P32metaG_FD_120480 | JGI IMG/M metagenome (GOLD analysis project Ga0182024, IMG submission 120480) | Permafrost microbial communities from Stordalen Mire, Sweden - P3-2 metaG (Illumina Assembly) | ecosystem: Environmental > Terrestrial > Soil > Wetlands > Permafrost | place: Sweden: Stordalen... | reverse complement strand
GAGCGCGTTTTCCCCAATGTCGACGGAGTACGGTTTCTGGTGCATGAAGGCGGCTGTGGTGGCACGCGCCAGGATTCCAAAGCGCTCTGTGGTTTGCTCGCCGGTTACATCCATCATCCGAACGTCGCCGGCGCGACGGTGTTGAGTCTCGGCTGCCAGAACGCTCAGCCGTCTATCCTGATGGACGCGCTGCGCGAGCGGGACCCGGGCTTGCACAAGCCGGTTCTCATGTTCGAGCAGCAGAAGTCCGGTCTTGAATCAGCCATGCTTTCCGAAGCCATTAGCGCCACCTTTGAAGGCCTGGTCGAGGCCAATCGTCTTACGCGAAAGCCAGCACCTCTCAGCAAGCTCACCGTAGGTTTGGAGTGTGGGGGGTCCGATGGATTCTCCGGGATCTCGGCTAATCCCGCGATCGGGCATGTCTCCGACCTGCTGGCGGCGCTGGGCGCGAAGTCAATCCTGTCGGAGTTTCCCGAGCTCTGTGGAGTGGAACAGAGTCTTATCAACCGCTGCGTGGATGCGGAACAGGCCGACCGTTTTATCCAATTGATGCATGATTACGCTGCCCGCGCAAAGGCCGTTCACTCCGGCTTCGAGATGAATCCATCGCCGGGAAACATCAAGGACGGATTGGTCACCGATGCGATGAAGTCGGCCGGGGCAGCGAGGAAGGGCGGCACTTCTCCCGTTTGCAAAGTGCTCGATTATCCGGAATATGACAACACGCCTGGTCTTGCTCTCCTTTGTACTCCGGGCAACGATGTCGAGAGTGTCACGGCGGAGGTGGGCGCGGGTGCTACGGTTGTTCTCTTCACCACCGGCCTGGGAACCCCGACCGGGAATCCGATCGCGCCGGTGATCAAGCTTTCTACCAACACCAGCCTTGCCGAACGCATGTCAGACATCATCGATATCGACACCGGCGCCGTTATTCGCGGCGAGGCAACCGTCGAGCAAATCGGCGAGTCGATCCTGGAACAGGTGATTGAGGTGGCCAGCGGCCACGTGCATACCAAGGCCGAGGGGTTGAACCAGAACGACTTCATCCCCTGGAAGCGCGGAGTCTCCCTCTGACCCTGATGCATGATTTACTCTGGTGGCGTGCTTAAGTCAGGCATCCTCAATCCCGCTATTAATTCGCTGATCAGCCGCATCCGGCACACCAACACGCTGGTCATCTCGGACCGGGGATTTCCGTTCTGGCCACAAATTGAAACCGTCGACATTTCTCTCATTGACGACATCCCTCGGGTCCTCGACGTATTGCAGGCTATAAGGAAAAACTTCGTTCTGGCGCAGGTCTGCATGGCCGAAGAGTTTCTCTCCGTAAACCCGCCGGCAACACAGACTGCGTTCGCGACGGCGCTGTCAGGAGTGCCCATGATCTACGAGCCGCATGTGGTCTTCAAGAAGCGAGTACCCCAGGCCATTGGGCTCATCCGCACTTCCGACACCACGCCGTACGCAAACCTCATCCTCGAGTCAGGCTGACGCATTTCTTGACCTCTGCAGAAAGTGCAACAAATTCATGGGGCACCCGCCTTTTCGTGGTGCTTCCGGCTGTGCCAAACACCAACGGCGGCTTAATCGAACTTTGTTCTTCTCCGTCTGGCATCACGCAGGCTTGCGACCCAAGGCGCGGCGTAGAACGAGCTCGAGTGCCTGCTTCTGCTCCGTGTACTCCGGGTCGGAAAGGCGGCCCTGAAGATGGTCCGTTTCAAGAGAGAAGAGCTCCTCTTTGAGCGCTGCCAGCAAGCCGTCGCCGGAGGCGGCAACCGCCGGCGGTAGACTCTGCACTCCAGAGACCGGGACGATCTCGGTGGCAGAAGCGCCCGCGGGCCGGCGCAGCAAGAACCCCGCGGCGACTGCGAATACCAGAGTGATCCCCCCCAAAATCCACCACTTGTACTTGTCCAGAGGATCGGGTGTGTCGATAGGCACGCCGAGCCCACCCCCGGGACGGGTATCGTTGGCTGCTGGGTTGGCGCCGTTCGCCTCTGCGCCGCCATTCGCGTCATTCTGGCTTTCCGCCTGTGTGTCGCGGGGCATCGCGCCCGAGCCGGAAACGGTGAATGCTATCGCTTTTGGCGGGCCGGCATTGCGTGAAAGAAAGGTCTGCGCACCCGGGGTCGCATCGATGGGCTGGAACGACCCTCCAGCAGCTGGTTTGAAGGACATGCTCTTGGGCATCATCACCACGAAGCTGTCTGTCGTGGTGGCGAAGCGTTGGTCGAAGGCGAGGCTGCCGGAGTAGGCCAGGTGATAGCTGAGCTGAAACTGCGTCACGCCCGGGCGCAGGGGGAAGAGAAAGGCATAGTGGTCCTTCTCCCCCAGAGGAACGGGCGAGGACTGGACCGGCATTCCGCCCGGAGCCATAGCGGCCGAACCATCGATCTGCGCATTGGCTGGTAGATAGAACTCGTAGGATCGATTGCTGAACTGGGTGCGCGGCGGGTTGGAGTCGTTCTTGATAAAGAAGCTCTGGGTCACGCGGAGGCCCTGCGCATCAGTCTCGACGCGCATGACATCGGCTACGGTAGTCACCCCGGCCACCACGGCTGCGACATCATAGACCTGAACATTCACATTGGGCGTATTGGGTGGGACCGGCTGGAAATATGCCGCGCCCTGGTGATCAACGCGGATCAGGTGCATGCCCGGATCGGGCGCATCGATGGAGAAGTGGCCTTGTCCATCGGTCTTGGTCCGGGCGATCTCCTGCATGCGCTGGTCGAGCGCGATGAGCACCACATCGTCTCCGGCCGCGGGTGTGTGCGTCGTGCCGTTGGTGACGGTACCCGTAATGGTGGCGGCGGAAGCGGAAGTTTCGGCGGCGAGTGCAAGCATCGCGCAGAGCGCGCCAACGATCAGACATTGCGCAAGACTTCTGCGCGGCAGGGGATTCGGTCTCATACTCATCTTTCTGTAGGCGGGTGGGGACGGCTTGCGGAGAACAGGTTCAGGGGTGAAGCGCGGCATGCCGCTCCAACAGCTCAATTTCCGCAAACACTGCGGCGGCCTCATTTTCCAGGCCGGCGCGCTGCGCCGCGTAATCTTCAGCGGTATATTTGCCGGAACTGTATTCGAAATTCAGATCGCGAAGGTTCTCGTACAGCACGTCCTTCTGTTCGCGTAGGAAATCGAGGCGCGTCTTCGGGATCTGGCGTGCAGTATGCCGTTGAGGATAAAACACAAAGGCAAAGATCCCGATCAGGAGGATGCCACAGGCAATGGTGCTCATCGCGGTCTAACCTCGAGTGCGCTTCTCATATTTCGGTTTCCCGGCGTATCCGGTCGCGGGTGGCTGCAAAGCCGGGCGTATTCGGCGCTGCGGGCATGGGCACGGTGCGCAGCTTCCAGTTGCGCACCACGAGCAAGGTGCACGCGATACCAAGAAAGAGCACCAAGGGCGGCATGATCCAGGCGAGGTGGTTAAACCGGGTGAACCTCGGCGCCGCGAGCACGACCGGCCCATACTGTTCCTGGAACTGGTGGAAGATGGTGTTGTCGCTATCGCCCCTGGCGATACCCGCCCCCAGTTGTGCCAGCATCCCGGGCGAAACCGGGCAGCCGACATGGTTGCATTCCCCTAGGAGCTCATTGCAGCCGCAGCCGCACATCAACTCGTGGCTGTCCTTTTCGAATCGGGCAGAGGAATCGGTTGCGCCGGCCGTCACCGCGATCACCATACAGAGCAAGGCGAGCTGCGAGACACGGATAAGAACATTCCGGGAGATCAATCGCGGCTCCTGCCGGCGGTCGCGACTTCAGGCTCGTCCAACAGTCGTGGCGCTGCGACGGGTGGCTTGGCGGCCTCGCCAAGGCCACCGCGGGTGCGGCCTCCAGCCAGCGCCGCGCTGAGGTTGGGCGCCAATGCGACCAGCGTGCCAATAGCTACGACCACAACCCCGATCCAGATCCAGGCCATGAGCGGATTCAGGAAGACTTTGATAATTGGCAAGCCGCTGTCGGGGTTCTTTCCGGCGTAGATAACATAGAGATCCCACGCCAGCGTGGAGTGGTTGGCGACCATGGTCGATGGTTGTTGCGAAGCGGTGTAGAAACGCTTCTCAGGAGCAAGCTGGGTTATCTTCTTGTCGCCCCGATAGACGTCGAGCAGGGCGAACTCGGTATCGTAATTCAAATTCGAATCCTGCGTGAAACTCTGGCACACGATCCTGTAGGGCCCAATGGTCATGCTCTGGCCATTGTTCATTTCCTGCTCGTGGCTTTGATTGAAGGCGCCCCCGGCAATGCCAATAAAAATGATGACCACACCGAAGTGCACCAGGTAGCCGCCATAGCGGCGTGTATTGCGGCGTGTCAGTTGGACCATGGAGGCGAAGATGTTCTTGCCCGTGTGCTTGTGAATAACTTGCGCGCCGCGCAGAAACTCCGAAGAAATGGCGGTGACGACGCCGGCGCCCAGGGAGAAGGCCACCAGCGAATAGAAGGTGGCTTGATCGTTCCACGGCCGAAGTCCAGCGGCCATCAGGGCAATCGCGGTGGTTACGATCGCGGCAGTGGGCAGGATAAAGTTGCGCCGTATGCTCTTGAACGAAGAGCTGCGCCACGCCAGGAGCGGGCCGATGCCGGTGAGGAAGAGAAGGAAGAGGCCAATCGGCAGCGCGACCCGGTTAAAGAACGGCGCGCCCACGGTGACTTTGTTGCCCTGCACGTACTCCGAGATGATGGGGAACAAGGTGCCCCACAGGATGGTGAAGCAAGCGGCAAGCAGAACGAGGTTATTGAAGAGGAAACTCGACTCCCGGGAGACCAGGGACTCCAGCTTGTGCTCGGACTTGAGATGATCCCGCTGCCGCAGGAAAGTGAAGAGGCAGATGGAGAGCACGATGACGAGAAAGGCCGTGAACCAGCTGCCGATGGAGGACTGGGCGAAGGCGTGGACGGAGCTGACCAGGCCGGAACGCGTCAGGTCCGTACCGAGGATGCAGAGCAGGAAGGTGCTGAAGATGAGCCAGACATTCCAGTTCTTCATCATGCCGCGCTTTTCTTGCATCATGACCGAGTGCAGGAAAGCGGTGCCGGTGAGCCATGGCATGAGGGAGGCGTTCTCCACCGGGTCCCATCCCCAATATCCGCCCCAGCCGAGCACGGAGTAGGCCCAGTGCGCCCCCAGGAAGATGCCGCAAGTCAGGAAGAGCCAGGTCACCATGGTCCAGCGGCGCGTGATGTGGATCCACTTCTCGCCCGGGTAGCGCATCATTAATGCGCCGAGAGCAAAGGCGAAGGGCACGCTAAAGCCCACGTAACCCAGGTAAAGCATCGGGGGGTGGATCACCATCTCCGGATATTGCAGCAGGGGATTGAGGCCGAATCCATCGGCTGGCGCCTGACCCTGCACTAACGCAAAGGGAGGCGCCGCAAAGTTGAGCAGAAGCAGAAAGAAGATCTGGATGCCGGCCAGGATGGTGGAGGCGTAAGCGGTAAGGGTGACGTCGACTTTATGCCGGAGGCGGAGTACGAACCCATAGGCGGTCAGCAGCCAGGCCCACAGCAGCAGTGACCCCTCCTGGCCGGACCATAGCGCGGCGAACTTGTAAGGCCCAGGCAACGCGCGATTGGAGTGGTGCAGGATGTAGGAGACGGAGAAGTCGTTGGCGAAGGCGGTGTAGACCAGGGCGATGGCCGCACAGGTCACGGCAAAAAAGCTGCCTATGCCTGCCCGCCGGGCCGTTTCAGCCAGCCTGTCGGGGGCAATCCGGCCGCGGTATCCGGTGGCCAATTGCCGCAATGCTACCCCGCCGGCCACCAGGGTGTAGCCGCTCAGAACAAGAGCAAGGAGGAGAGAAAAACTTCCAAATGCCGGCATGAGAAGGTAACAAACCCTTCAAGATTGTCGCAGAGCCAGCCGGGGACGGCAATGGCGGCACGGAAAGAGCTGGAATTAATACTGAAATGCGCTAAGCAGAGCGGCGCATGCGCTCTCCGAGCAACTCCTGAGCAAGCTGGATGAGGCTATCCGGATCGCAAGGCTTGAGCCGGAAGACCACATCCAGCCCTTCGTATGCGGATTCCGCGTCGGGTAGTCCGCTAAGGACGACGACCGGAAGCGTGAACCCCCGACGTCTTACTTCAGCGATAAACTCCGGACCACTCATGACCGGCATCAAATGATCGGTGATGATGAGGCCAATGTTGGCTGGGGTGCCTGCGAGCAGTTCCAGTGCTTCCTGACCTTGCTGTGCCAGGCAGATTTCTCTGCCCGTTCTTTGCAGGATGGCCCTGCGTGTGGCCGCCTGAATGTAGTTGTCATCCACGAGCAATATGCGTGAAGTCATTCCCAATGAGCCCATTTACCCTTCCGACAATGGATGAACAGACGATGAAAACGGTTGCCCGCAGTTGCGACCATTTAAGCAATGCGGCATTTACGTCGCCATCCGGCTTTAGGCGCAACATTGCGGACTGTCTCCCAGGGACCTTCGGTCCGCCCCTGGTAACAAGGCAACGACGAGGTTGTTGATTAAAGGGGTAATACGATATGAATTAGAAACAATGGTCTATGTTTAAGACGAAAGCCGCCTCAGACCGGACCAAAGTGAAAGTGAAGTTCCTGGACGCTGGCGATCGGCGTACCGTCTTTGGTCGCGGGCCGGAAGGTCCAGGTTTTCAGAGTGCCGATCACACTGGATTCGATACCGTAACCCAGCGTGCGCAGAACGGCGAGGTCGGCGACCTTGCCGTTAGGGTCAATGGTGACATCGACGACTACGTCACCCTGCACGCCACGGGGGAGTACCGAGAGATCGGGAGCCGGGCTGGGGGAGTAGGTGGTGAGAGCTATCTGGATCGAGCCCGAGCCCCAGGAGTCGGAGCCGCTACTTGAGTCCGGTGTGGCCGCTTCAGGCGCGGAGGCATTCGGCGAGGGCGCGGCCTCGGTGATAGTGAGATGCGGGCGTGGTGGCAGCTGTATGGTGGCTGGTGGCAGTGTAGAGGCCTGGATGCTTGGAGGGGGCATGGCCCTTGGCGGGGAAACTGCGCGGGGTTTGACCTTCGTTTGCGGATGAAGCGCCGGGGTGGGCGCCCTGCCCGGCAAGTACGCGAGATCCATATGCGAGCCCAACGCTGTGCCAGGCAGGTTGAAAACGTGTACTGGATGCAGCCGTGCGAAGAAGAGAAACCCAGCGATTGCCACGGCGTGCGCGGCCACCGAGAGCGAGCTTGAGCCCAGGAGAGGCCGCCGGGTTGGAAGCGGAGCAAACATAAACCTTCTTACCCTATGTTAGAGCATTTCAAACCGCAGAGATCATCGTGGCGCCTCGGTTCAGATGACTTAAGGGATCCCCAGGCCGCGAAGCAGAATCAATCGTGCGGGGGCAACGCATCGGGCATGGCGACAATGCTGATGCCGCCCATGGCGTCGCGTTGGAGGGCTGGAGCGTAGAGGCCCAGGAGTTGGCGGCGCCACCAGTCGCCAGTCATGCGCTTTTGCTTGCCCGAGGTAAACCAGTATTGCCAAAGTAGCGCGCGCACCTGGAGCGGAGGGGAGCCGGGAAAGGGGTTTCTGGCAAAAAGCGCCAGCACGTCGGGGTCGTTGGCCAGCAGACGCTGTTCGGTTCGCGGAACCAGCGGGTTTTGCTGCCACGGGCCGAGCGAGGCAAACCAGAGATTCCATTCAAAGCGCGGCTGGTAGGGCGCGTACATCCCGGGCGCGCGGTCGAGCGCCTGCGGCTTGAAGCGGAAGGGATAGGCCACCCATACCTGCCCATCGCGTGAGCCCTGAAATTCGATCTCATAGCGGCCCCGTGTCATCACCGCGAAGAGACCATATTGGTTGGCGATGCGGAAAGGCTCCAGCATAGTCACCGGCTGCATCGGCAAGGGCAAGGGACCGAAGACCATGCTGATGAGCTCCACGGTCGTCGCGTAGCCAACCAGGGCGAGCAGCGCGGCACTGCCTGCGAGACCAAAACCGGAAAGTACGCGCCGCACCGATGGAGCCTTCTCCGGGTCCCTGTCGGCTGCCAGATCAGAGGATGGCTTCCATTCTCCGCACAACCACCGGCTAAAAAAGCGGTCGTCCAACAACAGGAATCCAAGGGCCAGAACGAGGTAATTGAGGAAGGTATAGTTTGCGGTGAGGATCACACCGGCTTGCCATGGGGTAACGATCAGAAAGCAGATCACGCGCCAGCGGCGGGGGAGAAACAGCATCCATACGATGACCAGTTCCATCGCCAGCGTGGAGAACGCGGTCGCCAGGTGGAACCAGTGCGGCAAGTGCTGAATGTACCAACCGATCCAGGTGGGCAGGGGGCCGTTCTGGTAGTACTCGTCCATCGCCGTCAGGTGGCGCCATTCGGTGTCGCCGCTGAGCAGCTTCACCAGCCCTGACTCGAAGTAGATGCGGAACCACTCCCACTGGAGCAAGAAGAGGCTGGCGCGTGAAGGTGGGTGGGCATAGCCCAGGCCCGGACGCCATCCGGGTGGCGCAAAGAACAGCGCGAGGAAACCGGCTTCGAGCAGCATACCGTCGGATTGGTAGCCGGAAAAATCCTGGGCCGCGCTGACGAAGGAAAGGAAGCAGACGAAACAGACCAGGAGCGTGCCTCGCGGCCAAAGGTTGAAGGTCAGCAACAATGCACCAGCCAGCCCGGCCCAGCAGATGGCCATGAGCATATGCGAACCGCCGCTGACCCATAGCAGGGTGGGAGCGAACCAAAAGCGTGTCCACGGTCCGAATGATTGCGCGACAGCCTGAAGGTAGGTATTCGCCGGAAGGATGCCGGCGGGCCCGATGAGGCCGCGGATCTGAAAGAGGAGAGAAATAAAAGCGGAGCCGTAGATCAGGCCGAGGGCGCGGAGGACGATCCAGCGAGGTACGAGCCGATCCGCCGCACCCTCCTCGGAGCTGAACAGCCAGAGGAATGTGGAGGGCCACTTAGCCGCGATATTCACGGGGAAGCTCCTGACCGGCCGGGCTGCTGCTGCTCAAGGAACAACCCATGGCCTGGGCGCCAAGTTTATCCCGAATCCGCAATGAATTGTCATCCCGGCGTGCCGCGCGGTCAGGGGGAGCCGTTCAAATACGCAATTGGCGGCCAAGATTGTCTTCCAAGGGAAAATAAGAAAGCGCACCCCAGACGGGTGCGCTTTCGTTCTGGTGCGCTTTCCAGCACCATTCCCCAGAGGGGAGAACGTCGATCTGGTTACAGGATTATGAGAACTGCGGAATGGTGCGGTTAGCGTTTTCACTTCTGGTCAGTACAGAGTGACCAATCCCGTCGCGGCTTTTCCTCAGGAAAAGCCGCGAATCGGTACAAGTGAAAATGCGCTAGCTGCCTTGGTGAACGACCACCTTCTTGGGCTTGGCTTTGGGCTTGGGTGTCGCGGCTGGTGTGGTTGCATCCGCTACCGCCAGCGGCACTGTGGTGGTTGCCGCCGGAGCTGGTGTGGCTGCCGCAGGAGGTGGCGTGCTTGGCACCGAGGCTGCGGTGGTTGCCGCAGGAGCTGGCGTGCTGGGCACGGGAGCCGGTGTAATTGCCTCGGGAGCTGGTGCACTTGGCGCCGAGGCTGTCGTGGTTGCCTCGGGCGTTGGGGTGCTTGCCACAGGCGCCGGAGTGCTGATTGCCGCTGGCGGTTTGGTCGCTACCAGCCGCCTGCCCTTGGTCCGGGTTGCCGGTGTAGGTGGCACCGCAACCGCAGGCGTGGTGTTTGCCGCCAGCCAGGTTTGCGCGGCGAGCACAACCGGGTCTTTGCTGTCTTGCGGCATGGTGCCGATGGTCGGGAATACCTGGTCCGGCGTCAGACCCTCAGGGAACGCCTTGCCTGAGCGGTCAGCGTCGATGGCGGTGGTGAGGTAGAGTTCAGCGCCATCATCCATCTTGAAGGGCTGTACGGCGGTGGATTTACCGGCTGTGCGGCTCCCGAAAAAACGGGTGTCGGGGCGTCCGTGAAAGGCAATGGTGATGGCTTCTGCCGAGCTTGCCGTGCTGCTATCGATCAGGACAGCTACGGGAGCGGACTGTGTCATGCGGACGGGCGCGTCATCCAGGGTGAGCGAAACCGTCTCGAGCCCGGCGGAATTGCGGGTTCCGGTCTTGCCATCCTGGTAAAACCAGTTGATCGTTCCGTCGGCGGCTACGAATGAGCCGACGTTGCCTTCGCCCAGGATGGGGCCAATGCCGGTCAACATGGGCCACATATTGCCGCCGGTGTTGCCGCGCAGGTCAACGATCCACCCCTTGGGGTTTTGCGCCGAGAGGTCGGTTAGAATGCGGCGCACGTCGGCGGCATAAAGAAGCAGGCCATCATTATCCTTGGCGGAACAACGGGGAAGCACGACGTAGCCGAAATTTCTGCCCTGTGCGGCGACGATATGACCTTCGGGCAAACGGCGAGTGGTGAAGGGACTGGGAGGCGCATCCCTCCGGGTGCTGGCCGGGGCAGTGCTCTCTGCCTCCTTCTCCGCCTGTTGCATCAGGGCGATCTGGTCGGGATAGAGGCCGGGAGGCAGGCGAAGATGGCTTCCAGGATCGCCAAGCTGCACCAGAGCCCAGTAGATCGCCGGGTAGGTGTCAATGGGATTGAAAGCGCCGCCGGCGCGTTTGAAGGCTTCTACACGAAGCGCGGCCCAGTCGACGTCCTGGCCGTGCAAGGCGTGCTGCCGCATGATATCGATGGCGTTGTCCAGGAAGGCCGCTGCGCCCGAGGTGATAGCAGTCGGACTGACCTGCGGTTGCGGGGTGGGCTTCTTGCCCGCCAATCCGATGGCTGGACTGAGGAGGAGTAACGAACACGCGAAAATGCGGTTTTGGTAATTCATGGCAGAGCAAGGCTAGCATTTCCCAGACGGGCAGTTGATCGCACCAAGGTTGCAGATTCAGCATCTTGGCGGGGCAGGGCGGGTGCTTACAAAGTTGTAGATTTCACCGGTTGGAGCATTATCAGAGTTGGTGCAAGCTGACAAACCGCTCTCTACGCAGACGTTCCATCAACGAACGGCTGCACATAGCCGCCATGACCACATCACCGTGACTCTGATGATGCTCTGACGGGCAGCGCGAAGTCCACACCGGCGGCGCGGTTGGCTTCTATCGTTGCCGGCACATTAAGCAGGGCGAGCGGTATTTCCTTCCGCGATTCACCATCGAGATCGTACAGCGTGCTGCCGGTGAGCGCGTAGTTATGCACCTGCGCGGGCGGGCGGCCATCCTTAAAGATCAAGGTCGTCGCTGGCTGGGCATGAACGGGGGCAGCGACGGCTTCCCCTTGGTAGGCGGGCCGGAAGGGCGGCGGGGCATTCGCGGCCACCACCTGAGGCCCTGGAGCCTCCGGGCCGTAACCCTGCGGACCGTAATCCTGCTCGCCGTTGTCCGGCTGCGGTGGGTAGTAATCCGGCTGCTGTGCGGCGCTTGTATCGTCCTGATCATCCCCGTAAGGAAGGCCGTAAGCCAACGGAGAACCATAACCATAGACGAAGGGGTAGACCCCATAGACAACAGGGTAGCGCCGGCGATATCCGACTCCACGGTTGTCCTGGCTGGGATGACGTCCTTGGCCGGCTGTGGGCCAGTGTCCTGGGCGCCCTGATTGCCCAGACGGATAACGCTGGGCCGGGCCCCGGAAAGCGCCGCCAGGGTTGCGGAACAGCGATCCCGAAGGTGGGGCGAAGCTGCGGGAAGCCGGCGAGAATGATGGGGCGGTGCGAACTGCCCCGCCCGCATGTCCCGACGACATAGCAGTGGGGGCACCATGCTGGGCTGACAAGCCCGCCGGGAACATGAGGCTGGTTGCCAGGAAACCCAGGGCAACTGGAAGGAAACCGCAGAGCCTGCGCCGCATACCGCAATTTTAGACTGTTCTCGCCTTCCACGACAGATCTCACGTTACCTCCTCGGCCGCGGCCGTGAGAGGATTCCCGTTTTCACCTGGGTTATCGCACTTCGTCGAGCAATTTTGCGTCTCCGCGAAAAGTTGCAGTTACGTTAGACCGTTCCTTCTACACTACCGAGTATGGACGCCACCCTGACGACGTATTAGCGTTGTGGCATAAGCCTCTCTGGTGGCCGCGTTCTTCGATTTTCATCATGCCTGCGCGAAACCGGTAGGCCGATAGCCCTCAATCGAAATCCGGATACGCCGATACACCGGGCCGCACGCGGTTAAAGAACATGGACTGTGGCCAAACCCGCGCGTCGGTGGGTTCACGAGGCTTAAAGGGTTCAGGGTGGACCGATGCTTTTAATAGCACATTAATTATCATAATCTGCTATCAAAAGCATCATATCGACTAGATTGTAGTCTAAGTAAATGCTATTAAAAGCATGTTAAATAGTATAAAGTGCTTTTAAAGGATATTTGTGCGTCGAAATCAGCTTTTGGCCACACAACCGTACCTGGTGGAGCGCGCTCTGAAGACTCTCGGCGGCAACCTGCGCACAGCGAGAATTCGGCGTGGACTCACGAGGGCAGAGGCCGCTCAAAAGATCGGGACAGGGGTGCGCGCTGTTATGGAAGCCGAAAGGGGCAACCCCTTCACCGGCATAGCGGTTTATGCGGCGTTGCTTTGGCTCTACGACCTGCTTTCGCCGTTTGCAGATCTTGCTGATCCTCTCCAAGACGAGCACGGCCTGGCGTTAGCGGGCCGCAACGAGAGGGTGCGGGCGCGCAAGCGCAAGGGGCTCGACAATGACTTCTAGCTCCCCGTCCCAGTGCTTCGTTTACATCACACTGCCGGGCGCGGTTTCCGCCGTGACGGCGGGCAGATTTGTGCTCGAAGAAACTCCCAAGGGTGATCCGTTGGGGCGCTTTGTCTATGGCCGTTCCTATCTGCAAAATCCTGCGGCAGTGGATATCGATCCGATAGAGCTCAAGCTGTCTGAGGCCACATACGAGACCATCCAGTTGAACGGCGTTTTCGGCGCTCTGCGCGATGCCGGGCCGGATTCTTGGGGCCGGCGCATCATTGAAAAGCGTGCCGGCAAGGCAAGACTCGGAGAACTGGATTATCTGCTGGAATCACCCGATGATCGCGCCGGCGCGCTCGGTTTCGGGTTGAACCGGGTTCCGCCCACCCCGCGGCGCAAATTCAACCGGGCTCTTGATCTCGAAAAGCTCCAGGAGATAGCCGAAGCTTTGGTCAGAGACGACATTCCCAGCGATCCCGATGCCCTGCAGGTTCAGGACCTGTTGCTTCTCGGAACCTCCATGGGAGGAGCACGTCCGAAAGCAGTGATCCAGGATAACAAGGCGCTATGGATGGCAAAATTCTCTCGGCCGGACGATCGTTGGAACCACCCACGGGTCGAGCACGCCATGCTACGGCTGGCGCAACAATGCGGCGTCAACGCCGCCGAAAGCCGGATCGAGTCCGTGGCGGAAAAGGATGTCATCTTAATCAAGCGCTTCGATCGGGAAAAGAAACCCAATGGCTACACCCGCGCCCGGATGATCAGCGGCCTCACGGTCTTGCGCGCGGAGGAAGCTCCGCAAACGAGAACTCGTTGGTCCTACGTCCTGCTCGCCGAGGAGTTGCGCCGCATCGTTTCTGCGCCGAAGGACGATGGGCGCGAATTATTTCGCCGCATCTGCTTCAACGCCCTGATTTCCAACATCGACGATCATCCGCGCAACCACGCATTCATAGCCGCCGATCAGCATTGGAGGCTCTCACCCGCCTATGATCTGACTCCGTCCCCCGTGGTCAGCCAGGATCGCCGCGACCTTGCCATGGAATGCGGCGACCAGGGCCACTTTGCGAATGCGACGAATATTCTGTCCCAGCACGCCCGCTTTCTCCTCGAGAGGGGCGAAGCGCAGAGAATCATCATCAACATGAGAGATCAAGTGGATAAGACCTGGTACGACACCGCCACTGCCTGCGGGGTTTCGACCAAGGATGCCGAAACGATTCGCGGCGCTTTTGTCTATCCGGGCTTTTCCCGCGATTGAGTTTTTCAAAGCAGCGTAACCGTAGCGCCTCCAACGCGGGCTGGATCGGTTGCTTGGAAGGGTTCCGTACTGTACCCGTGAACCACTATTCCGGACCCTTGGTCGATGACTGCGATCCTATGCGTTTCATTTCATTTATCCCTCTTGAGTCCGATGCGAAACCCAGGGTGTGCCTTCCAACGAAGGCACACCCCAGGGCAACTGCTACCGTCCCGTGATTTTCTCAAGGTGTTCCGGATAACGATCTCCTTGGACGGGGACCCTCGAAATCGCCTCGTTGATGTGATGAAGGTCGTTCGCCGTAAGTTCGATGGACGCAGCTCCGATGTTTTCCTCGAGACGCGAGAGCTTGGTCGTACCGGGAATAGGGACGATCCACGGTTTCTTCGCAAGCAGCCAAGCGAGGGCGATCTGAGCCGACGTCGCCTTCTTCTGCTTTGCAATCTCGCCCAGCAGATCGACGAATGACTGGTTCGCCTTCATGGCCTCCGGCGTGAAGCGGGGCAACGTGCTGCGAAAGTCGCCTTTACCGAGCTGGGTATTCTCGTCCATCTTGCCCGTGAGGAAGCCCTTGCCAAGAGGGCTGTACGGAACCAAACCGATTCCCAATTCTTCGAGCATCGGGATGATCTCCGCCTCAGGCTTACGCCACCAAAGCGAGTACTCGCTCTGCAGTGCCGTTACAGGCTGAACAGCGTGTGCGCGTCGAATGGTCTGCGCTCCGGCTTCGGAGAGACCGAAATGCTTGACCTTGCCTTCCTGAATGAGGTCCTTCACCGTGCCGGCAACATCCTCAATCGGCACATCGGGATCGACACGGTGCTGGTAGAAGAGATCGATCGCGTCTATGTTCAGACGCTTCAGTGATGCTTCGGCGACTTGCCGGATGCGCTCCGGCTTGCTGTTCAAGCCCTGCCATCCCGGACTGCCATCAGGATTAAGGTTGAAGCCGAATTTGGTTGCGATCACCACTTTGTCGTGGATAGGAGAAAGCGCCTTACCCACGAGCACCTCATTGGTGAAGGGACCATACACTTCGGCTGTGTCAAAGAACGTGACGCCCATATCAACGGCCTTGTGCATGAGCGAGATCATCTCGTCTTCGTCATGAACCACACCGTACGAGAAACTCATGCCCATACAGCCGAGGCCGAGAGCCGATACTTCCAGATTGCTGTTTCCGAGTTTGCGCTTTTGCATTGATTCTCCTTTTCAAACATGACCCGCGAGATTGGGTACAACTACGTCACGATCTCGCGGGATCACGCGACTGTCGAACTCGCCTGGTTCAGGTGGCCCTGAGACCCAGGGTGCCAACGAGGACTGAAAAGGGCAGGTCCAGCACAGTGGTATCCCACATCTGACCAAAAACGGGTCAGATATGGGGCACCCATGGTCTGTTGGTACAACAAGATTCTTCAGGTGAGATTTCTTCACAGCCTCCGGCGCGAACCTGGGCATTCGTCTTTCACAG
>Ga0182024_10014244_pt1 | contig 15392 bp, 13 predicted proteins | sample P32metaG_FD_120480 | JGI IMG/M metagenome (GOLD analysis project Ga0182024, IMG submission 120480) | Permafrost microbial communities from Stordalen Mire, Sweden - P3-2 metaG (Illumina Assembly) | ecosystem: Environmental > Terrestrial > Soil > Wetlands > Permafrost | place: Sweden: Stordalen... | reverse complement strand
ACGTCATTCTGGAAACCGAGCCGAAATTTCAGAAGGATCCGCACAAACTGAACGACCTTTACATCCAGTCGACTTCGATCAGCACTGCGCCGACCACCATTGCATCGAATACCGCAGGCTCGTCTTCGGGAGCCGGTTCGGGCGCCGCGTCCAGTTCTGGAAATGCGTTGCTCACGCCTGCTTCCAGCACAACCCTGGCGACGCCCGCGTCGTCGACCTCGGCGCTATCTTCCGGAGGCGTGAGTACGACAACGGGCGCGTCAAACGCCAACCCCACCTCGGCGCTTTCACCATCCTCTGTGACCAGCTCGAACTCGACGGTTCTCTCGAGCAGCAGCACCGGCATTTCGTCCAGCGCGAACACGTCGTTGAACGGAACCACCCGGTCCTCAACCGCAACCTCCAGCGCAACGCAGCCGTCCTCTGGAGGTGCTTCAACTGGAAGCAATCAAGGCACGGCTTCCTCGACTCCTGTGCCATTGAGCGCATTTACCCACTTCGAGACGCAGAGCGAGGCGCTTTCGATCAATCACCAGGGGCAGTTCCCGGCGGTGACGATTTCTTTCAATCTAGGCGACGGTTACTCGCTGGGCCAGGCGCTCGACGCGATCGACAAGGTGCTCAAGAAGGATAAGTTTCCGCCCGCCGTGATCGCCAATTACCAGGGGACGGCGTCGGCCTTCGAGGGGTCGCTGTCGAACGAGGGCCTGCTGATTCTGGCGGCGCTGGTGACTGTCTACATCGTTCTCGGCGTGCTGTACGAGAGCTTCATTCATCCGATCACTATTCTTTCCACGCTGCCGTCGGCGGGCGTCGGAGCGCTGCTGGCGCTGCTGCTGTTCGGCCTGGATCTCGATATCGTCGCCATCATCGGCATCATCCTGCTGATCGGAATCGTGAAGAAAAACGGCATTATGATGGTCGATTTCGCTCTTGAAGCGGAGCGCAAACACAACAAGAGCGCCACCGACGCCATCTATCAGGCTTCGCTGCTCCGCTTTCGTCCGATCATGATGACCACCATGGCGGCGCTGCTGAGCGGCCTGCCTTTGGCGTTAGGCTCCGGTATCGGATCCGAGTTGCGCCGGCCCCTGGGCGTGGCGATGGTCGGGGGATTGATTTTCAGCCAGGTGCTCACTCTGTACACGACGCCGGTGATTTATATCTTCTTCGACGAACTGGGCGCGCGGTTCTCACACCGGCGCGGCAAGCAGGAGAAACAGCCCGCATGAATCCCTCCGCGCTGTTCATCGGACGGCCAGTCGCAACCACCTTGCTGACGGTGGCGATCGCAATTGCCGGAGCCATCGCCTTCGTGGTGCTGCCCGTGTCTCCTCTGCCGCAGGTGGACTTCCCCACCATCACGGTAGCCGCTTCGCTGCCCGGTGCGAGCCCGGATATCACGGCGTCTTCGATCGCAACGCCTCTCGAACGCCAGTTCGGGCACATCGCCGGTGTTACGGAGATGACCTCGGCCAGCAGTCTCGGCACCACCAGTATTACGCTGCAATTCGATTTGAGCCGCGACATCAACGGCGCCGCGCGGGACGTGGAAGCGGGGATTAATGCAGCGCGTACCTATCTGCCTGCCAACCTGCCGGCGAATCCGACTTATCGCAAGGTGAACCCCGCCGACTCGCCCATCCTGGTGCTGGGTCTTCAGTCGGACGTCTATGACGTTCCAACACTCTACGATGAAGCGTCCACCGTAATCTCCCAGCGCATCTCGCAGATTGCCGGCGTAGGCCAGGTGACCGTCGTGGGAGCATCGCTTCCCGCCGTGCGCATCGAATTGAACCCCAACCAGCTTGCCAGCTACGGCATCAGCCTGCCGCAGGTGCAGAGAATCGTCGCGGGGCAAAACTCAGACTCCGCCAAAGGGCAGATCGCGGACGAAACGGGTACCGCGGACATTCTTGCCAACGACCAGATCTCGAAGGCCGTCGACTATAAGCCGCTGGTGGTGGGTTACCACAATGGAGGCGTGGTTCGCCTGCAGGATGTCGCCGACGTGATCGATTCCCAACAGACAGTTCGGCAGGCGGGATTTTTGAACGGCAAGCCTTCGGTCAACATGCTGATCTTCCGCCAGCCGGGCGCCAATATCATCACCACGGTGGATGCGGTGCAGGCGGCGATCCCTTCGCTGGAGGCCTCCATTCCGCATGGCGAGCACCTGGTTACGATTCTCGACCGCACCCTGACCATCCGGGCGTCCGTTTCCGATATTGAGCGAACGCTGATTATCTCCGTGCTCCTGGTCATTCTGGTGGTCTTCCTGTTTTTACGAAACGCCCGCGCGACGTTGATCCCCGCCGTTGCCGTTCCCGTTTCCCTGATTGGAACCTGCGCAGTGATGTATCTGTGCGGGTATTCACTGGATAACCTGTCGCTGATGGCGCTGGCCATCGCCAGCGGTTTCGTGGTGGACGATGCGATTGTCGTGATGGAGAACATCACCAGGCATCTGGAAGAGGGACTCAGGCCCATAGAAGCCGCTCTTCAAGGCGCCCGGGAGATCGGCTTCACGGTCTTCTCGATCAGTGTTTCGCTGATCGCCGTTTTCATTCCACTGCTGCTGATGGGCGGTATTATCGGGCGCCTGTTCCGCGAATTTGCGATCACGCTTTCGGCCGCGATTCTGGTGTCGATGGTCATTTCTCTCACCACCACTCCGATGATGTGCTCCCGCGTCCTGGTCCCGGATAAGGACATCAAGCACGGTCGATTGTACGCCTGGAGCGAGAGAGGATTTAATAGAGTGCTCAAGGGATACGAAAGCTCTCTCGGCTGGGTGCTGGACCATCCGGCACTGCTGCTGATCGTCTTCCTGTGCACGCTGGGACTGAATGTTTTTCTGATCGCCAAGATTCCGAAAGGGTTTTTCCCGCAACAGGACACCGGCGCGATGAGTGGTGGAATGCAGGGCCCGCAGGACACGTCCTTCTACGCGATGCGGAATGCCGTGCAGGAGTCGGTGAGGATTATCAAGGACGATCCAGGCGTTCAAAACGTCATGGGCTTTACCGGCGGGCAGGGCGCGACCAACAGCGGATTCGCGTTTGTCGCGCTGAAGCCTCTGAATGAGCGCAAGGTGAGCGTGGAGGAGATTATGGCCCGGTTGAGGCCGAAGCTCGCGCACGTACCCGGTGCGGCCACGTTCCTTCAGCCGGTGCAGGACATTCGGATCGGCGGGCGCCAATCGAGCGCTGAATACCAGTACACGCTGCAAGCCGAAACTACGGACGACCTCACGAAATACGGGCCTGAATTGCTCGCCGAATTGAAAAAAGCTCCCGGATTTCAGGATGTGAATACCGATCAGCAAAATCACGGTCTGCAGGCCTTACTCACCTACGACCGTCCCACCGCCGCGCGTCTGGGGCTTACGCCGCAGCTGCTCGACAACACGCTTTACGACGCCTTTGGTCAGGCGGAGGTCTCCACCATTTATACGGAACTGAACCAATACTATGTCGTCATGGAAGTGGCTCCGAAGTACTGGCAATCGCCGGAAGGTTTGAAGGATGTGTACCTGATACCAACCTCGGGTGGAGCCGGGATCCCTCTCGCTTCAGTGGTGAAATACGCTCCTTCCACATCGCCCCTGTCGGTGAATCACACCGGATTGTTTCCCTCCGTTACCGTATCTTTCAATCTCGCGCCCGGCGTATCGCTCGGCCAGGCGACCCAGGAAATCCAGGCGGTTCAGCAAAAGCTCGGCATGCCACAGTCGATCCATGGCCAGTTTTCGGGGACACTGGAGGCCTTCCAGCAATCCCTCACCACGGAACCTTACCTGATCCTGACCGCGATTCTTTCGGTGTATGTGGTGCTCGGAATTCTTTACGAGAGCCTCATCCACCCCATTACGATTCTTTCGACGCTCCCTTCGGCGAGCCTGGGAGCGGTTCTTGCGCTGCTGATCACCGACACAGAACTGGACGTCATGGCGATCATCGGAATCATTCTCCTGATTGGCATCGTCAAGAAAAACGCGATCATGATGATCGATTTCGCGCTCAACGCGGAGCGGAACGAGGGCAAGGATACGCGAGAGTCGATCTTTGAAGCGTCGATGCTGCGCTTCCGTCCGATCATGATGACGACCATGGCGGCGCTGTTCGGCGCCGTTCCGCTCGCGCTCGGAACAGGCATGGGATCGGAGCTCCGCCGTCCGCTGGGGATTTCGATTATCGGCGGCCTGATTGTCAGCCAGGCCCTGACTTTGTACACCACACCGGTGATTTATTTGTTCATGGACAATCTGCGTTTAAAGCTGCAAGGGGACAAAAACGCGCGCCTGTTCACAGCCAGGGAAGCGGCCAGTTAGAAGGATTTATGACGATTGAAAAACGCTGCGCTGCGGCGCTCTCGATGGTATTGCTTGCGGGATGCAACGTGGGACCTAAGTACGTCAAGCCTGCCGCTCCCAGCGCGCCGTCGTATAAGGAAGCGGCTCCCGCGGCTTACAGTCAGGCGCCCCCGGGAACGTGGCAGCCCGCGCAGCCGCAGGATTCCAAACTCAAAGGAAAATGGTGGGAGATCTTCAATGAACCTGAGCTGAATTCGCTCGAAGAACAATTGAATATCAACAACCAGAATATTAAGCAGTATTTCGAGAACCTGATGGCGGCGCGGGCGCAAGTGCGGGAAGCCCGCGCGGGCTTCTACCCGACCTTGACGGGGAATCCCGCCTTGAGCGTAACGGGCACCGGGAACGGAGCGATTGCATCAACCGCCGCGCTGCCTCTGGAGGCTTCCTGGGCGCCGGACTTGTGGGGGCGTGTCCATAATACGGTCCGTGAATTTCAGTATGCCGCGCAAGTCAGCGCCGCCGATCTTGAAAACGAAAAGCTGACTGAGCAGGCCCTTTTGGCCGTGTACTACTTCGAACTCCGCGGGCAAGATTCAATGCACAATGTATATGATCGCATCGTCGCAGTTTATCGAGAGGAGTTGAAGCTCACGCTCGCCCTGGTTGAAACCGGTATTGATAGCCCGGAGGCTATCCCTCAGGTGCAGGAAAGCGTGGAGGATGCCGAAGGCGCGGCCATCGGCATTGCCGCCAACCGGGCTATATACGAACACGCGATTGCAACGCTGATCGGTAAGCCGGCATCCAGTTTTGAGATGCCCGTGAAGGGCCTGACCACGGCTGTTCCCGAAATACCTGTCGGAGTGCCTTCGCAGCTGCTGGAGAGGCGTCCGGATATCGCCGCGGCGGAGCGTACCATGGCGGCGGCGAACGCCGTCATTGGAATCGGCAAGGCAGCCTACTATCCGACGTTGACTCTCAGCGGAAGCGGTGGGCTTCAATCGTCCAGCATTGGCAAGCTGTTTTCGCTGCCGGCCGTTTTCTGGTCGCTCGGCGCCGGAGCGGCCCAGGTTATTTTCGACGCCGGCCTGCGTAACGCGACGGTAGCGCAATATACCGCAACCTACAACGCCGACGTAGCCGCATATAGACAGACCGTGCTCACCGCGTTTCAGCAGGTGGAAGACTTCATTGTGGCTTTAAGGGTCACCTCAAGGCAGATGGAGCGCCAGAATGCGGCCGTCCATTCCGGACAAACATATGTGGACATGGAGACCGCGCGCTACCAGACAGGTATCGATCCTTACCTCACTTTGATCGGCGCGCAGCTGACTCTGTTGAACGATCAGCTGAATCAGGTAACGCTGCACACCAGCGAAATGAATGCGGCGGTCGAGTTAATACAGGCCTTGGGAGGCGGTTGGGATGTTTCGCAGCTCCCTTCGGCAGCGGAAGTTACGGCGAAACCCTCGGAGCCAGCGGTCAAAACTCCTTAAGGCATAGCGCCTGAAACGTCCAGCGTTTTTGGAGGCTCTAATGTGAGAAGCATTGCGGCCTTCACGTGCGAACTAAGCTATTCATCGCCTTCGGCCTGATTGCTGTTCTGGCGGTTGGATCCTGGATTATCTGCGCTCCTCTGATCGCACGGATCGTAAGGGCCCGCACCATTTCCTTTCTAGAACAGAACTTCGCATCCACGGTTGAAGTCAAGAATCTGGAGGTCTCCATATTTCCACACGTGGCGATCGTAGGCGAAGGGATCGTATTTCAGTTAAAGGATCGGCCCGGAATGCCTCCTTTGTTCACGATTCGCAAGTTTACAGCGCACGCGAGTCCCCTGGGATTGCTGGCGAGACATGTGAGCACGGTGCGCCTGGAGGGCCTCGAAGTCCATATCCCCCCACGCGACGAGAGTGCCGATCAGCAGGCGAAAATCCGCCAGGAGACTGAAAAAAGGCCGCCGCGATTCGTCGTCGATGAAGTTATCGCGGATGGGACTACGCTGACGACCATACCCAGGCAGCCCTCAAAGGAGCCTCTGCGGTTCGACATCCAGCATCTGCGGCTCCTGGGCGGTGGTCCTTTGGATGCTATGAAGTTCGACGCCGCGCTGATGAACGCGAAACCGCCCGGTGAGATCAGGAGCACGGGAAAGTTCGGACCCTGGGATCGCGCGGATCCGGGAGGAACTCCGGTTTTCGGCAAGTACACGTTTCGTGACGCCGATTTATCCGTATTCACGGGGATCGCCGGAAAATTATCATCGGACGGCGAGTATCACGGCTCGCTCGCCAACATAGAGGTCGCGGGCACCACCGATGTTCCTGATTTCAGGCTCACGATTGCCGGAAACCCAATCCACCTGACGACTCAGTTTCATGCAGTGGTGGACGGAACGGACGGCGATACGCAGTTGCAACCAGTGACCGGCCAGTTTGGACATACGTCGCTGACGGCACAAGGATCGGTGGAAGGAAAACCGGGCCAGCAGGGTAAAACAGTCTCGCTCGATGTAGTCGTGAAGTCGGGGCGGCTCGAAGATATGTTGCTGCTGGCGATGAAGGGTAAGCCCGTGATGAGTGGCGCAGTTCATTTTCAGACCAAGCTCGTGATTCCGCCCGGAAACGTGGACGTCGCGAAGAAAGTCACCTTAGACGGCGAGATGACCATGGATTCGGCAACCTTCTCGAAGCTCAACGTCCAGGAAAAGGTCAACGAACTCAGCCATCGGGGTGAGGGAAAACCCGAAGAGTCGCCTGAGGACACCGCTGCGTCGGAGCTCAAGGGTCAGTTCAAAGTGGCGGATGGCGTTATCAGGCTCACCGGCTTTTCCTTCAGCGTCCCTGGAGTCAGCGTCGCGCTGAATGGGACCTACAGCTTATTGAATAGAGAAATGGATTTTCGAGGAACCGCGAGCCTCTCCGCGAAAGTTTCGCAAACCACCACAGGGTGGAAATCGCTACTGTTGAAAGCGGTGGATCCAATCTTCAAGCGTAAAAATGTGGGAGCGGAGATACCGATTCGGATCACCGGCACGCCGGACAATCTCCGATTCGGCCTCTAAAAAAGGAAAAGCGGCCCTGCCTTCGGAGCACGACCGCTGTTCTTAAGGTTAAAGCTAACTATCCACGCGAGGGCGGAAACTTTTTAAACATTTCCGCGACGGCCTTCTCGAGCTTCTTCTCATTCTTGTCGGGCTTCTCAGAGAGCGTCTCCGTTGAGGTCGCGCGCCAGATCAACTTCTTGCTGCCGGATTCGAACATATCCACCGTCAAAGAACCCACCGGAGTGTTCTCGACCGAGGTCCACGACTCTCCAAATCCGCCGCCCCAGCGCCATCCGCCTCCCATACCGTCATAAAACGTATTCAGGGTCTGTTCATTGCGAGTGCGGCCGAATGCTGAGACAGTCGCGTCCCCGCCTGACTCGATCTTCGTCCAGCCTTTCGCGGCCAGCTGTTGGTCTACATCCTGCATAATTCGCTCTGACCAAAGATCGTTCGACCCTTTGGCGCTGATCCAGGAATACGTGTGGAATTTGCTGAAATCGGTCTGATGATCGTAATCGGTCTTGATACCCGCGAGCAACAAACCAACGCCCGCGAGCATAGGAACTACTAGCTGAAGTGCTTGTCGTTTCATATTTCCCCTTCTTTTTCTGGCCGCGAAAAACACCCGCGCCGCCTATTTGATCTTTAGTACTAAGGGATGTTACATGATTTGAGCATTCGCGTCCTCCCACTTGAATTTGCATCCACTTGGCGCAGAAATTGCCTCGGTTGCATTAGACCTTAGCTTGTAAGTGTATGTTTCTTTGAAATTTAAGTTTGGCAATAAACAGGCAATGCAACCATTGATGGTGACATCCGTAAGCACGCCTGCACCACAAGTCCGTACCACCGAAAACCAGACGGATTTCGTCACCGCAACCCTGGAATGGTTTGGCGAGCTCGGGGGGTTTTGTGTTCAGGTCGCTAAAGCCATGTTCTCGCTGCCGTTCGAATGGACGGAATTCGTCCACCAGCTCGATGCGGCGGGGTCGAAGTCCTTGCCCCTGGCCGCTTTGGCGGGAGCGGCAACCGGCGTCGTCATGTCCCTGCAGTCGCGCGCCAGCCTGGTGCGTTTTGGGGCGAAATCGATGCTCCCGACGGTCCTGGTCTTTTCGATCATCAAGGAAATGGGCCCGATTATTACCGCTTTAGTAGCCAGCGGACGCATCGGCGCAGGAATCGGCGCGGAACTCGGCTCGATGAAAGTGACCGAGCAGATCGATGCCATGGAAGCATCTGCCGTAAACCCCTATAAATATCTCGCCGCCACCAGGATTTTGGCCTGCATCATCGTTCTTCCTTTGCTGACTCTGGCGGCCGACGCCTGCGGGTTTCTGATGGGGTGGGTCGCGAATACGCTCACCGAGCCGATCTCCTTGCAATTGTTTGTCAACGCCGGAATGAATGGGGTGACATTCAGCGATTTTCTTCCACCCACCCTGAAAACCGCCGTTTTCGGGCTGATCATTGGCACCATCTCTTGTTTTCAGGGGATGCGGACGCGCGGAGGTACCGAAGGGGTAGGACGGGCTGCCACCAGTTCGGTGGTGCTGTCCTCCCTTTTTATAATTTTGGCCGACGTAATTTTGGTGCGCCTGATTTTGGTGTTTTTTCCCGGCTAAGGAATTATGGACCCGCAACCAATCGTCGTCAAAGGCCTACGCAAATCGTTCGGTGAACAACAGGTATTGAAGGGAGTCGATCTCTCGGTCAATAAGGGCGAGATCCTGGCAGTACTCGGTAAGAGCGGAACGGGAAAGAGCGTGCTGCTTCGATTGCTGATCGGTCTGGTAAAGCCCGACGCCGGATCGATCTGCATTCGCGGCCAGGAGACGACCGATCTTCAAATGGACCAGCTCAACGAGGTGCGATTGAAAATCGGTTTCCTGTTTCAGGAAGGCGCGCTGTACGATTCGCTGACGATCGCCGAAAATGTCGCGTTTCCTTTGCGGCGCCATACCAAGATGTCCGGCTCCGAACGAGCGGAGAAAGTGCGCTCGCTCCTGCTGAGCGTCGGATTGGATAAAGATCTCGAGAAAATGCCCGGAGGCATTTCCGGCGGCATGCGTAAGCGCGTGGGATTGGCTCGGGCCTTGGCGCTCGATCCGGAAATTCTCCTGTTCGACGAGCCGACGGCCGGACTGGATCCGATCACCGCCGCTGAAATCGGAAAGTTGATTCAGAAACAGCGTGAGGAGAGGAACGTGACCTCCATCGTTGTCACCCACGACATGCATGCGGCGCATCATTTTTCGGACCGCCTGGTGATGTTGAAGGAAGGCAATGTCCTGCTGACCGGGACCTTCGACGATTTTCAGAAAAGTAAAGATCCGTTCGTCGCTCAATTCCTGAGCGATGCAGCTTGAGGCTAAATATGTCACAGAACTTCAGGGTGGGAATATTCATCGTTATTACGTTGGCAGTGCTGGCCACCGGCGTTTTTCTCATCGGCGACAGAGAGTCCCTTTTTCGTTCTGGCTATAAGGTCAAAGCCGATTTCGACAACGTAGAGGGCTTGAATGAAGGCGCGGATGTGCGCGTCGGCGGCATCCGCAAGGGCTCCGTCAAGAACATCCGGTTGCCGAAAGAACCAAATGGAAAAGTCGTGATTCTGATGGAGCTGGAAAAAGACACGCAGAGCATCGTGAAGATGGATTCCACGGCGGCGATCAAATCTGAGGGAATGCTGGGCGACAAATACGTCGAGATTTCCTTCGGTTCGATGGACGCGGCAAAACTGCGTGGTGGCGAGACCATCGCCTCCCAGCCTCCTCTCGATATTTCCGACTTGTTCGCAAAGGCAAACACGATTCTGGATACTACCCAAAACGCGCTTACGAATGTTGTAGGCGCGACCTCCAACCTCAACTCCATTTCAGCCAAAATCAACAGTGGCCAGGGAACGGTGGGCGCGTTAATCAACGATAAAACCATCTACAATCAGGCGGCAGCCACTGTAACCTCGATGCACGAGGACGTCGACGCGCTGAAACATAACTTCCTGCTGAAAGGGTTTTTCAATAAACGGGGGTATGTGGACTCCGACGAACTGAAAAAGCACGAAATCGCCAAGCTGCCAGCCGGGTCCGCGGAAAAGACGTTCGTTTTCGATTCGAAGCAGGTTTTTGACAAACCGAACGAGGCCAAGCTGAAGGACAAAAAGACTCTGAATGAAGCCGGACAATTTCTGCAAAGCCGGAAATTCGGCGAAGTGGTGATTACGGCGGCCGCGGGCATGAAGGGCGATTCGGACAAGGATCTGACCACGACGCAGGCACAGGCCATGGTGATTCGCAATTACCTGGTGCAGAATTTCAAGCTGGACGATACGCATATCAAGACCATGGGCCTTGGCAAGACCGCCGACAGCGGCGATAACGGGAAAATTCAAATCCTGGTCTATCCCGCGGAAATCAACGCGGCCTCGGCCAGTCAGAAATGAATCAGATTGCGTCGGAAATTGAAGTCAGAGGAAAATCCGACGCGACGATTGCCGGGGCAACCATCATGCCGCCTTCCAGTCCTCTCACTCGCGCCGTTTGGCCGACCATTTTCGTATTCTTCAACAGCCGCACAGGGCTTTCGTTGAAGCGGAAATTCATGATCGGCGTGGTGATCTTGCCGTTTTCGATCAGGAATAATCCATCGCGCGTCAACCCGGTGTTTTGCAGCGTCTGCTGATTGACACCGCGGATATACCAGAAGTGCGTGACCAGAAGGCCGCGCTCGACCGAGGCGATCAGTTTATCGAGCGGCGTGTCGGTGCCTTCCATAATCAGGCTGCCACCGCCGCCTCCTCCTCCAAATCCACCACCTCCGCCTCCGCGGCCTCCGCCTCCGCCGCCGTTGGGTTTCTTGCCGGTCTTCTCCGCCCAATAGCGGTCATAACCGAGATTCGCAACCACGCCTTTGTCGATGTAAGTCAGCGCGCTGGTAGGCAGCCAGTCGCCGGTCCAAGGGGACGATGGCTGGCGAGGATCGAAAGGATCGCTGCGCAAAGTGATGGACTCGGGAAACACTTTTTCGCCGAGCAGAGTCCCGCCTCCGCGCTTCGAAAGGAACGTGCGGCCCTCTTCGGTGGAGCGCGCCGAGAAGGCGCCGATCATCAGGCGCACCAGATCCCCACAGGCCGTAGGCTCCAGCACCACGGTATAGTTGCCGGGCGCGAGCTTCTGCGGATTCTTCCATCGCCTGCATTTTTCAATGGCCGTAGCGGCGAGGCCGGCGCTATCGATCGACGAAAGCTTCGTCGACGGCTGCCCCGCCCATCCCGAGCTCGAGCCATCGGCCATGCGAATCGTGGTGGTCAGCTGCGAGTCACTGGAGTTGTGAAATCCGAACAGTCCGGTATTGCTGGCGATCGCCGTGACGCGACGGGACCGTTCGATCAGGCCTGCCGCGACCAGCTTCTGCTTCATCGCCGCGTCGACGATAGTCTTCACGTGAGGGATCATCTCCGGGGAGCGGGCGTTGGCCGTGTACTCGTCGTAATCGAACGTCTTGGGAAATTCCTGCGGGCCTACGGGGCTGAGACGCTCCGAATTCGGAGGCGTCAGCGCGGCCAGCTCCTCGGCCTTCTTCACGGCGTTATGAAGCGAATCGTCATCGAGGTCGTTGGTTGAATAGGAGCCCGTGCGGGCATCGCGCGTGGTCACGATCGACAGGTTGTGCCGCAGCGCGAACGACGCGGTGGTGATGCCATTATTGGCGAATCGCGTGTACGCCTGCTCCTGCGCGGTGATGGTCACCTGGCATTCGGGAAACGACGACATGCCGAGAACTTTTTTGGCGATTTTCTGTGCTTCGTCTTGGGTGAGCATATTAATCCGTGAGAATAACGTCGATATTGCGGAAGCGCGTCGGGGAGCAGCCGTGGCTGATGGAATTGATCTGGGTAGGTTCGCCTTTCGCGTCGCCGGTGGTGCCGAACTGGCGCCAATAGGCGGGACCGGCGGTGCCGTCGCAGGCCTGCCAGAAATCGGGCGTGCGCGCCTGATACGATACGCGGGAAATCATGTTGCCCTTCTTGCCTCCCTTGATCTCCCAGAACGCGTCGCCGCCGAACTGAAAATTGTAACGCTGCTGATCGATCGAGTAGCTGCCGCGGCCGTCGATCAAAACTCCGTCGTCGATGCCGGCAATCAGATCCTCCATCGTGGTCTCCTTGGGACCCGGTTTCAACCACACATTCGGCATGCGCTGGAAAGGAACCGTGGCCCACGAATCAGCCTGGCAGCATCCATGCGATTCTTTGTCGCCGACCAGGATCGCCTGTTCGCGCGTGGTCTGGTAGTTGCGAAAAATTCCCTTGTCGATGATCGTAAACTCGCTGGTTTTCACGCCGTCGTCGTCGTAGCCGCAGGTGCCCAGGCCGCGCGCCTGCGTGCGGTCCCCGATGAAGGTGCAATGTTCGCTCGCGATGCGCTTGCCGATCTTGTCCGGCGTGATATAGCTGGTCCCGGCGTAATTTGCTTCATATCCCAGCGCGCGATCGAGCTCGGTAGGGTGCGCGACGCTTTCATGAATCGTCAGCATCAGATGGTTCGGCATCAGCAGCAGATCTTTTTTGCCGGGCTTCACGGCGGGCGCGTTCAGATGCTCAATCACCTCTTCGCGCAGGCGCATCGCGTTCTCTTCGAGATTCATCTCCGGCACATATTCCCATCCGGCCGAAGCCTGCGTCGGCGAATAGTTGCGAGTGGCGGAAGTGCCGGCCTGGCGATCGACCGCGGTGGCCGAGGCCGAGCCGTAAATCTGAATAATCAACTGCTGGATGGAAGAGCCTTCGGACGACGCGAAATACTTGTCTTCGGTCCGGAAATTGATATTGGCGGCACCGCTCTGGACGCGCTGATTTTTCTTGATCTCGTTACAGACGCGCTGGAGCAGGTCGATTTTCTCCTGCATCGAAACCGCGAACGGGTCCTTTTCATGCGGCGTGACCCACACATCGCGATACGCTTTGACCGGCGCAAGCTGCACGGGCTTCGGCTGGATGCTGGCGTTGGCCTTGGCGACGATGACGGCTTCACCGGTAATGCGCGCGATCTCCGCCGGCGTCACGATGGGCGAGGAGGCGAATCCCCACGCGCCATTGACGATCACCCGTACACCGAATCCAAACGTCGCATCCTCGCCGACGTTGGGAACGGAAAGGGCGGGTCCGCCGCCGCGTCCGGATTGGACCCGGAGACCGATGCGCTGATCGCGCAAGCGGACGATGCGGATGTCGCAATAGGTCGCCTTATACTTCTTACCTTCGCGCAACGCGACCGCTCCGAGTTTCTCGAGGTCAGGCGGAGGAACTTTCGAATCCTTCGGAGCCCCAAAAAGATTCGCGGCGAAGGCAGCCGTCGAAGTAGCAAGGAAATGCCTGCGGGTGAGCATATTGGTGGTTAGTTTACTAAAGGTGCTTGGGAGGAGTTAGAGCCGAGGGCATCTAAACCGAGTTCACCTTCACCGAAGGGAGCACATTCTCGGCATTCGCGAAGCCTTGTCTGGCGATGTCAGCCACGCCAGCGTGAATCACGCGGCCGTTACTTCCACTTCTCCAATTTCGTGAAGAGCCTCGGGCACAGCGATTCCGCACTCCCGCAAGGCTTCGAGATGAGCCTTGATTGCCTCGCGGATCAGCGTCTCAGCCTCCTGACGGCTCCCACCGACTGCGATGCAGCCCGGCAGATCGGGCACAGAGGCGCCCCAAGATGTCGGACCTTTTTCGTAGATCACGGAATATCGAATACTCATTTCTTCTCCAATCCCGAGTCCTTCAAAAATCGTCTTCGAGGTGCCCGTCGGGACATCTTCGCCGGACCTTCCCGCTACGGTAACCAGCCTCGGCTTGGCCGCATGCTTGAAAATCCGATGGCTGCCCGCCGTTCGCACGTGCTGCCACCCTTCCGATTCTAGCAACCGCACCAAATCGCGAACCTTCACGGCGCCGTCTTCAACAGCTCCTCCGCATACACCGCTCCCGCCGGCGTATCCTCATGCTTGAAGAAAACGAAAACATCCCGTCCGTCGGCGCGCAGACGTTGGACTCGTGATGCGATTTCGGCTCGCTCTTCGGGCGAGTAATCGTCTTTCCGCAAACGAACGTAAACGAAATTCGCCGTGATCGCTTCCGGCACCTCGAATTTTTCCGACTCCGCCAGGCACAGCGCGACTCCGTACTGTTCCAGCAGGCGATTTACTTCATCGGTCAGCCAGGTCTTGTTGCGAAACTCGAACGCGAAGCGGATATCCCGCGGCAGTTTCTCGAGAAACGCGGCCAGCAGGGGCGGATCGGCTTTGAAGTTCGGAGGCAGCTGGAACAGCACCGGACCCAGGCGGCGCGTGGCTCGCAGAGGGTCGATCGCCCGGAAGAATAAATCCGTGAATTCGGATTCCTTCAAGCGCAGCAGGTGCGTGATTCGCATGTGCGCTTTGCAGGCGAACAAAAATCCTTCGGGCGTGGCGGCGACCCAGTTTTCAAGCGTCGAGGCCTTCGGCAACTGGCGGAACGTGTAATTGATCTCGACCGAGTTCAGCCGGCCGGCGTAGTGCTTCAGGAAGTCTTTCGCAACTGATTTTTGAGGATAAAAGTCCGGTTTCCAACTAGGATAGGCGAACCCCGACGTACCTGCGTAGAGCTGACTCATACGTGCCACTGTACACTGAAATAATCGTGGCGGAAAAAATAGAAAAACCCAAGCGCAGCCAGTCTGAGCGATTCCGCGAGCTATGGCCGGATATTCGCGAGATGATTCAACCGAGGCGCGGGATTCTCGCCGGCGGATTTGGCCTGATGGTCATCAACCGCCTCAGCGGAATGGTGCTGCCGGTTTCCACCAGATATCTGGTGGATAACGTGATCAACAAGCATCAGTCGCAATTCCTGACGCCCATTGTCCTGGGTGTCCTGGGCGCGACTCTGATTCAAGGGACCACCTCCTTCTCCTTGACGCAGTTGTTGTCGAAAGCGGCGCAGAGGCTGATTGCCGAGTTGCGGCGTAAAGTCCAGCAGCATATCGGCCGGCTATCGGT
>Ga0182024_10014243_pt1 | contig 15393 bp, 13 predicted proteins | sample P32metaG_FD_120480 | JGI IMG/M metagenome (GOLD analysis project Ga0182024, IMG submission 120480) | Permafrost microbial communities from Stordalen Mire, Sweden - P3-2 metaG (Illumina Assembly) | ecosystem: Environmental > Terrestrial > Soil > Wetlands > Permafrost | place: Sweden: Stordalen... | reverse complement strand
CAACGCCACGATTCCCATCGCTCCCTGGATTACCGGGCTTTTGGCACGTCGATCCCGAGCCTCTGCCGCCCGACCCGCCGGCACCACCGGTCCTCTGGGTGCCGCCGGACCCACCGACGCCTCCGCTGTAACGCGAATAACCATTACCCCCAACACCGTTGCCGCCGATGAGGTCACCCCCGCCTCCACCCAATCCGTAGCCGCAGTCACTACTGGTCTGGTTGCCGCCGCCGTCGGCGCCGCCGCCGCCCGCCACCAGGAGCCGGTCTTGGGGCCGGTTAGGGCTAACGCGAATATCCGAGGCGCCTCCACCCCCGGGGTGGCCGCCGCCGTTGAAACCATCGGATCCCCCGCGAGACTGACCGCCCACATAAACGGTCAATCGCCCATGCGGGGTAACTGGGATGACGGCAGAGACTCGTCCTCCTCTTCCGGTGTCCCGACAGATATTAGCGCCGCCGGCACCGCGCGCGATGACCGTAATGCTGTGCACGCCCGCGGGCACCGTAAACGACTGGGCCTCACCGGTAAAGAAGAATGTCTTGTGCTGTGAGAGAGAGTTGGGTGAAGCATTCCAGTCTGCGGTCGCCGGCGCTAGCGGCGTCGCGCCGCAACCAGCCAGCATGGCCGTGACGGCGCAAGCTGCTACGACGTGTCTAAGGCGCGATACTCTCATCCGCTTTGCCTCCTGAAGCTTGAACACTTCGACGGGCGAGCACCTTCGGTGCGGCGCTCTCAGCCGCCTCGGTCTCCCGGTTGATTCGTCGTGTGTGCCTTACCGCGCAATCCTACGCGGTAACCGGCTCCTCACCGGCATGCGGCTCACTCATGAGCAGCGACTCTGCTCACCGCCCTCACCCTGGCTTGCGCCTTCGAGCGCGGCTGTCGTCCGGGCGCGAGTGTTCGCTTTCCCGTCGACGAATACACGCTATCACGCGAGACTGTCATATGCCTGACACACACATCTTGTCAAGAGGCCGTCGTTCGTGCTGATCGCTGCGCCTCTCTCGCTTCGCACGGCACCTCGATCCGCAGACGCTGGATCGCCAGCCCTTGCGACGGCGTCGTTCACATCCTGCTCACTACCGCGGTTGAGTCGTGGTCTAGCTTTGAATGTACGCTGCTGGAAGGAGCCTGCAATTGTGCTGGCTCTAACGCTATCCGCCTGCCATGCCGACGTCACGTTCCGAGTCGATGTCAAGGTGGATGGGACCGCAGTCGTTACGACAAAGGAGGTTATCGACAAGCAGTTCTACGAGGCAGCGCTAAGCCAAAGCAGCGATGGAGATCCATTCGGGATCGAGCGGTTGCGCCGAAGGGGCTGGTTAGTTTCGGAAGCCACTGATGAGACCGACGGAATGCGCACGATCACATTGACGAAGAGCGTCGCGCGCGGTGATCTGAGGGACCTGATTCACGAGACGCCGGCGGTGCCGCGAGGATCACCCGCATTGAGCCCAGTGTCATTCTCCCGCTCGGCGGGGCTGTTGTTCGACCGGGTCTCGTTAGCGGCTGTCGTGCCACCACTGCTAACTCTGGCTGCTCCGGAGGTCGGGCAATTTTACTCAGGTATTGCTTCCGTGTTCGCCGCGTCGGCGGTGACCGCACACCTTGAGCTGCGGACGCCGGGAAGAGTGCTGGCTACAAACGGTCTCTTAACTCCGGAAGGCTTCGTTCGCTGGAACCTTGCTTTGCAGCAACCAACCGATATCGAATATTCCGCCGCGGTCTTTGATTTCGGGCACGCGCTGTTGGCAGCCATCGCCGGTTTGGTCGTAGTCGCGATCGTCAGACTGCGGCTAAAGCGCCGACGACGAACTTAGCCCGTCCTAGGGGACGTACTTGCTGCCGGAAATGTGCACCGTACCAGTATCAACGACTTTTCCGCCTGAGGCGGCCTTGAGCGTTACGGTGCCAGAACCATCTTTAGCACCGATTCCACTAACCGAGATCGTGAGCGGCCCCTCGGCCGCCGGCGTAACGTTGCCGTAGTTGTGAACGTTGGGAACGGCTGCCGCGACGCCATCGAAGCTAATCCCCGTTTCGCGGGCCTTGGCGAGATAGAAACACCCGGCAAGCCCATTGCTCAGCTTGTAAGTTCCATAGTAAACGGTGTAGGGCGTCTTGATGTTCGGAAGGTGGATAATCGGTATGTTCTTACGACCCTTACCGAGCGAGAGACTTGCCCAGAGCGAAACGCCCGAGCTGGCAAAGCTCGTTCCGGTGAAGTTTCCGAGAGCCGTGAATACGGCGAACTTTCCCGGCGCGACGTAGTGTTGCGTCTCGCACGCCGGCAACGAAACAGCCCCCCAGCGGATCGTGAGGGCCTGTGTCGACGGCGCAGGCGGCACAACTGAATGGGTTGCCGTGCTCCCGCTGCAGCCGACACCGAGAGCGGCGAGAGTCACTGCTACCGAAAAACGCGCGAACTGGCCGTGACTCATCACGCTAGAACGTTCCACCATATATCCCCCTTCTCTCGACGCTTGGCTCAGGTCGCCGCTTCGTCCTCGGCTCCTTCCGCACCCGTAACGGGACTATGCTTGCGGCATCGCGCCCGGCACTGCGATCGGTGGCTGCATGTCATCCTGACCCTTAGTTTCACTGCTTGCCGCAGCTGCTGACGTTACGCTCACGCATTAACATCTATTTGGCCTGTAATGTGACCAGGCGCTTGCATTATGAGATGAAACCGATTGCGAGGAAGCGAACTACGCGGCGTACGACCACTCTTTTAGGAGCACAACACATGAGGAACCAAGAACTTGGCCGCTACGCGTTTCTTAGCGCAGTGGCCGTTGTTTTATTGTCAGGCTGCGGTGGATCGCAGTCGCAGATGACGCCCGCCGCAGCGCCGGCGACCAAAGGGTTAGCAAGTCACACCGTGACGCCGGCCTGTAGTGGCAGTCGCGTCGGACGCGCGCAGTGCGACGTCCTAATTGAAAACACGGGCCCCCATCCGACGTACAGCGGATGGGATGCGGCCCAACTCGAGAAAGCCTATAATCTGCCATCCACTAGCGACGGCAGCGGGCAGAGCGTTTATATCGTCGACGCGTACGATAATCCCGACGTCGTCAGCAACTTCAACACGTACCGTTCCGGCATGGGCCTGAAGGCCTCGACGCTCAACAAATACAATCAAGACGGGCAGCAGAGCAACTATCCGTCGGGCAGCCCGGGCTGGGGCGTCGAGATCGATCTCGACGTTGAGATGGCTTCGGCCAGCTGCCCGAACTGCACGATCAATCTCGTCGAAGCCAACTCCAATTCGTGGAGCGACCTCGAAACTGCGGAGCAAGAGGCCGTGAAGCTTGGAGGGACGATCGTGAGCAACAGTTACAGCGGCAGCGGCGGCAGCGAGTCGGCCTACGATTCGCCTGGCGTTGAGTATCTGGCCAGCGCCGGTGACGACGGCGAGTCGCTGTACGACCCCGCAACGTTCGACTCGGTCGTGGCCGTTGGCGGCACCGAGCTCTCGACCTCAAGCGGAGCCCGCGGCTACTCCGAAATTCTCTGGCCCGATTCGGGTGGCGGCTGCTCCAGCACCGGTGAGTCCAAGCCAAAATGGCAAAAGAAGAGCAAATACGCGAAGTCCTGTTCTTACCGGATGGGCAACGACGTCTCCGCCGTTGCAGTCGACGCTGCGGAGTACGACACCTACAGTGAAGGCGGCTGGATCACGGTCGATGGAACCAGCATCTCGTCGCCGTTCTGCGCCGGCATCTTCGGGCTCGCAGGAAACTCCACGAGCCAAGACGGCGGAAGAACCTTCTGGAAGCCCGGATCGCATCACCGCGACCTCTATGAGGTCGGTGGCCGCTTCACCGGTCAAGGTGGATGGGGTTCACCCGACGGCATAGGAGCCTTCTAAAGAGAACCCGCGAGGCCGCACGCTCGTCGTGCGGCCTCCTAACATTTTGGTGCAACTACGTGACGACACCGTTTAGAATTTTTTCGCCGCTCGCCATAGCACTCGCAATTACCGGATGCAGCACCGGCGGCAACAGCTCAAGCGTGCCGCCGGCGCTCGATCAATCGATGCTACACGCTCGCGCCGTCCCGGCGTGGCAAGCCCATCACCTAGCGCGCCAAGCTTGCGCGCACGCAAGGCGGGGAGAGGCCCAATGTTTGGCCCTCATCGAATACGGGCTCGCCGGCACTTACTCGGGAGGCTGGGCGCCCAGCGATTTTCAGGCGGCTTACAACCTTCCGTCCACGACCAAGGGCAAAGGTCAAATCGTCGCAATCGTCGATGCCTACGACAATCCCAACGTGGCTTCGGATCTCGCCGTATACCGCTCGACCTTCGGCCTCGGAAAGGCGAAGTTCAAGAAGTTCAATGAGTATGGGCAGCAGAAAAACTATCCGCCCGGCGACTATGGCTGGGGCGTCGAGATCGACCTCGACGTTGAGATGGTTTCGGCCGTTTGCCCGGCGTGCACGATCTACCTGATCGAAGCGAGCACTGCGTACTCCAACAACGATCTGAGTGTGGCCGAGGCCGAGGCGGTGACCCTGGGCGCCCACATCGTCAGCAATAGCTGGATCTGCTATCCCTCAAGTTGCAGCGTAGATGCCAGTGACTTCGCGACTCCAGGCGTCGCCTATCTTGCCGGGTCCGGCGACGCCGGCTATAACGAGAACGGCCCTCCAGAGGCCTTAGGAAACGTTATCTCCGTCGGCGGGACGTTGCTTTCGCAGACCAGCTCGGGTTACACCGAAGTCGTTTGGGACGGATCGGGCGGCGGCTGCGCGACCGCCAACAAAAAGCCGGCGTGGCAACACGATCCCGACTGCACGTCACGCACCGACGCCGACGTCTCGGCGGTTGCCTGGGACGTCGCCGAATACGACACCTACAGCGAGGGCGGCTGGATCACGATTGGTGGCACGAGCGTAGCAACGCCGATGACCTCCGGAATCGTCGCGCTAGCGGGCAATGCCCGCAAGTTGGACGCCGCTAAGAATTTTTGGGCGATGAAGACGGCAAAACGCAAAAAAGATCTGCACGCTATCACCAGCGGTAACGACGGCTCTTGCGGCGGGGAGTATCTTTGCACCGCCGGGACCGGGCAGTTTGGGACGTATTCCGGGCCGAGCGGATGGGGCACGCCCAACGGCGTTGCCGCCTACTGACTGGCAACGGGGTCCGCGTCGCGCTTTAACGTCCAGAAATCGTCGTCGAGCGGCTGCAGGGGCTGATCTCGAAGCGTAGCCATGTCGGGAAATCGGTAGTACTGAACGCGGCCCGGCGAGTGGACGATCACCGAGTTGTCATCCCTGTCCTCGATCCAGATCGTTCGAGTCTCTCCCGGCCCGATCACCTCGATCGGGTCGACATTGTGTCTTCTCGTCCGCTTTCTGCCGCCATGATAGGAGACGCCGGCATAAAACGTCACGTTGAAAATCGACACCTGGGTCGGATTCTCTAAGCGGCATTCCAAGAAATACTTGGCGCGAGAGGCCGATGTCGCGACGAGCGCGCCGCGCTCTTCGTGGGAGAGATATTGCGAATCGCCGGAGGCACCGCCGAGCAGAAACAGATCGTCGCCCGTACGCATCAGTGAGGAACGCGCGATGCCGCACGTTCTAATAACGCCGTCGGGTGCCGGGTCCGCTGCGTCCGCTACGGCGCTCTTGGCCGATTGATGAGCTTGGTACACCGCCCAGAGCGCTGCCCCGGCGACGAGGAAACTGCCGACCGCCGCGATGCCGCTAAAGATCACGGCGAACCAAACGAGGCGCGTATCCCTACTCATGCCAAGCGCAACCTTATGAAAGCGTCGGCGTGGCTCATAAACCACACCGCAGTATCAACAACAGCGCCGCGACAAAGGCGGCGCCCCCCGCTAGCTTTAGTCGAGGTTCGCATGAGCCGGTCCTCCCGCCGAAGCCCAACCCGATAGTAAGGCCCTACTCAACCGGTGCGCGAGAGTCCTGCTCGACTAGGGATTCTAGAGGGAGGTCGTGACGTAAATCAAGCGATTCGCCAGATCGAGGGTCAAGGCGCGCCCGGCCCAAAACGAGTTCCCAACGTCGCAGTCGTAGATCAGGTTCGCTACGCTTACCGCCGGCCGGTCGACGGCCGTTGCACGCGCCCCGTCGAGCGCGATAGAAGGAACTTGAACGCTCGAGCCGCCGCCGGGATTCAGCCCGATCGAGGCTGCAAACGTTCTGTCGACCGTGATCCCTTGCGAGCCCGTATCAATTTCACAAAGGCCGGTCTTGCCTCCGCCAAAATCGAAGCGCGCAAAAATCCCTAACGCGATTCCCAGATCGTCCTGCAAGACGACGGGAACCTTAATCGCCGGGCGGATTCGGTCGGGGAACGTCTGCGCGTCTTCGATGATGATCTGATGATTATGAAAGTCGAAGGTCGTCGCGATGTTGCGAAATGCCGTCGCCGAGATCAGCCCCTCGATTCCAGTGCCGTCGAGCCCGCTCCAAACTCCCACGTTGGGAGCCTCGACGCGCACGCCGCCTATCGCCAGCGTGCGAACCTTCCCGATCGGCAGGTCGACGCGCTCTCCGCTGAGCCGAAGGCTGACGTACTTACCGCCAACGGCGACGAACCGCCGGCCCACATCCGTCGAGAGGACGTCGACGCCGGCTCCCAGGTTGATGAGCATCGGCACCGCAGCCGATCCGTCGACCGAACCCTGAACCTCGATCAGGCCGCCCTTGACTTCGGTGAACGGGATCGTATCGACGGCAACTGCAGGCCGCGGAACGGTGCAGACAAGCACCGTTGCCGCGACGACTGCGATGGTTCGCTTCGTGTTTACTTACTCGCTTGGATCGTGACGCGGGTTGGTTTCGACGCGATCCCGTTTGCCACGACGACCAACGTGCTGACTCCCGTGCCGATGGTGGACGGAACGTCGAACATCGTCGAGACGACGTGATTTGAGCCGATGCCCATGTAACTGTGGTTGTGCGTACGGGCGTAAACGACGGCTCCCGAGGTGCCGTTGGTTATTCTGACGAGCGGATAGTTCGTCGCTTGGGTGTCGTCGTCGCCATAGAAGTTCGCTTGCGTGGAGCCGTTGAGGCGCCGGCCCGAGAGCTTGTACGTGCTCCCGGCGGTAAGCGTCTTCGAGACACTCACGATCACGGGAGCGATGCTCGCCATGGGTTTCTGGTTGCCCGTATAGAGTTCGATGTCGGTCGAACCGTCGTCGAAGAGCACCTGACCCGTTGGGAGCATCAACAGCCGAATGTTATAGCTCGAGTCGTTTACCACACCCGGCGGATTTGCGACGGTGAGGTTTTTCTTGCCGTTAAAGATGAAGAACGACGCAGGAGTTTGATAGACACCCGGGCTCCCTACTGCTAGAACGGTTCCGTCGGTAAGCACCGTGGTGGGTGCATCGGCGGCGTCGAGCTGCTGGCTGGCGACCTTGGGCATGTTCGGGCCTTGCGTCCACTTGCCGTTCGCACCGTAGATCGCGCTTAAGCCGTTCGCGCCCTCGACGTAGACCGTGTTATCCGGCCGCATCGACTGCGGCCCGATCTCTTCGGACTGCGTAAGGTTCACCGGAAGCGTTCCGGCCGTCGACCACATCGACGATTTTGGATCGAATATTTCGGAGTTCGGTTCCGAGATAACGTCCGCCGTGAGGACTTCGCCGTTACGCAGCAGCGTCCAACCTTCTTCGCTGTTGTTATCATCCTTGCCGGTTCCGACTTGTGTCCAATCCAAACTGCCTTCGTGGAACTCCGCTTGATCCTTGGTGCAGCAGTTCCCGATCATGTACGTGCCGTTGTTAAGAACGACGCTCTGAGCGTCGCCGATTTCCGGCCACCCACTTGGGCCGGAGACGGCCGTCCAGGTGTTGGCAGTCGGATCGTAGATAGCGCCCAGATTCGTCTCATTCCCGACGCAGAAGTTGTACTCGCCGCCATTGACGATCAACTTCCCGTCGGGAAGCACTGCCGATGCAAAGTAGAGCGGCCCGTACGTTGACGGCATCGCGGCGACCGCGCTCCATGTGCCGTTTTGGTAGTTTCCAGTGCTGTCCGGTGTTAGGCGATACCAGTTGGGCGTGCAATAGTCTTGAACCAAAACGGTGCCATCGGTCATCAAGAGCGCGGTAGCGGGACCGTTCGCCCACGTGACCTCATTGGCAAGCTCTTGCCAGCCGCCCGCTTTCGCGCGAGCGCGCATCGCCGCGGTCACCGCATGCCGGCGCGGCGGCGGCCGCGGCGGCGTACGTTGCAACCGGAGAAACTTCGGAAGTTTTGAGTGCACGGCACCGGCGGGTCCCTGCGGAATACCGCCGACCGGCGAGGTGGTGCCGGCTCCGCTGCAAGCAGCAAGTAACGACGCCGTTACAAGGCTTGACACGACAAGACGTAAACGTGACATGAAAATGGCTCCTAGAACCAGCAACGGGGCTGGGGAATATTGGTTACCGCTTCTTTCTGGTTGTGGTTTTCCTCGCCCCGGCCGCGGCCTTTCCGGTTTTCGATACGCTCTTCTTGCGCGCGGTACCGGCGCGCGACCCACGTTTTGCCATGACGGCTTCCTTGAGCGCTTTGGCGGGGAGGAACTTGAAGACCCGCTTTGCCGGGACTTTTACTTGTTCTCCCGTCGCGGGATTTCGTGCCATGCGCGCCGCGCGATCTCTCACTTTAAACTGCCCGAAACCGGGAATCTTGACCGCATCGCCCGAAACGACCGCCGCCTGAATGTCATCGAAAAGGCCGTCGACGAGCTCTACGGCATCCTTGCGCGAAATTTCGAGGCGTTCCGTCGCCGAGCGCACGAGATCTTGTTTATTCATTGCTTCCTTTCGTGTAAAAAAGCAGTCTGCAATCGAGCTGGATTGTTCCGCGCTGCTTGCTACGAAATGCTGAGGGACTCCTTTTGGTAACCTTTCATTCTGGCCGTTTGCGCGGAAGCGTGGGCGTTCCCGGCGACAAATCCATCTCCCATCGAGCGCTCATCGCTGGTGCTCGGTGCAACGAGCCGCTTGTTGTCTCCAATCTGAATCCTGGTCGCGACGTCGAGGCCACTCGCGGCGCGCTCGTCGCACTGGGCGTGCGGATCGCGAGCGACGGCGACGAACGCGTCGTGCACCCGGGAACGCTCGCCGCCCCTGCGCGGACGCTTGACTGCATGAACTCGGGGTCGACGGTCCGGATGCTCCTGGGCGCCTGCGCCGGCGCGGGCATCGCGGCTGCCTTTGACGGGGACGAGTCGCTGCGGCGCCGCCCGATGGAACCGGTCGCAGCGCAACTTCGCGCCTTCGGCGCGAGGATCGAGACGGCGGCGGGATACCTTCCATCGCAGCTCGAGGGCAGGCCGCAAATCGAGACGCGCCATTTCATTCTGCTTTCACCATCGGCTCAAATAAAATCCGCGCTGCTCTTCGCCGGTCTCTTCGCGGGAGTTCCGGTGCGGGTGGATGGCGACCGTGGCTCTCGCGACCACACCGAACGGCTCCTTGCCTACCTTGGCGCGGAGATCGAGTGGGACCAACGCTCGGCCAGCCTCCAACCCGGGCCGCTAAAAACCAAGGCGGTTGACGTCGTGGGAGATTTCTCTTCGGCAGCCTTTTTCGTGGCCGCGGCGGCAATCACGCCCGGAAGCTCGATCCTCGTCTGCAATGCCGGTGTAAATCCAACGCGAACCGGGCTGCTCGATGCGCTAGGTCAGATGGGCGCCGCTATCGAGCTGCGCAATCCCCGTAGCTCATCCGGCGAGCCGGTCGCCGACATCGCGGTGGAATATCGGCCGCTTACAGCGACCGCGATAAGCAGCGATCTCGCGCTGCGGGCCATTGACGAGCTCCCGCTCTTAGCCATCGCGGCGGCGTTTGCGACCGGGACGACGACGATCGCCGGGATCGCGCCCTTGCGATCGAAGGAATCCGACCGAGTCGCCGCCATCGCGCGGCTCTTGGATGCGGTCGGAATCGCGGTCACGACGGGACCCAAGAGCGTTACGATCGCCGGAGGATCCCCGGCCCCTAGGGGCTCGGTTCTTCAGACCCATGACGATCATCGCATCGTGATGGCGGCGGCCGTCCTCGCCTGCGCAGCCGGGCCGCTGACCGTCGATAGCGATGCGAGCTTGGACGTTAGCTTTCCAGGCTTTTCGGCGGAGCTAGAGCGCCTCCGCACGGCCTAAGCGGCCGGCTCAGAGGCCTTCTTCGTCTCGGTTTTCGCGGGTGCACTCTCCGCGGCCGTGCTCGCCGCGGGTGCGCTTCCCTCGCTGGCCGGTTTTTCGGCCTTTTCGGCCTTTTCAGGCGTTTCGGGTTTTTCCGGCTTCCCGCCACCCGATGAGCGGCGCGAGTCGGTTACGTAGAAGCCCGAGCCCTTAAAGAGCACCGGCGCCGCACTAAAAACGCGGCGAAGCGGAGCCCCGCAGACCGTGCACGGATCCTGATGCGCCTCATTGAACCCGTGACGCACTTCGAAAGTGCGCCCGCACTGGGAGCACGCGTAGTCGTAGAGCGGCATGCCTAGAGTATATCGGCCTTAGCACTCACGGTCAACGACTGCTAGCTTGATTGCTATCCTAAAAATCGGCCAAAACCGGCGCGTCGCGTTGATACTCGACCAGGCCCTTGAAGTGGATCAGCGAGTCGTCGAGCGCGCTTGAAAAGCGCCGGCCCCGCTGCCAGCGATCCAGCAAGCCCCCGAGCTTTCCGTGATAGGCGGGATAGGCGAGCAGCACGTGCAGTTTCGAACGCGACGTCCGGCGCTCGACTCGGAAATCGAGACGCCGCCGCAGCGAAAACGCTCCGACCAGTGAGAGCCGGTAGTTGGCGATAAACGCGTCGACTTCAAAAAGCTGCTCTTCATCGCCGGGCAGACAGGAGCGAAGAGCGACTTCGCTTCCGACGCTCAGCTCGGATTGCGAGCTCTGGCGCCGCGCGCTACGCAAGAACGAAAGCCAGACCGGCCATTTCTCGACGGCACAGAGCAGCTCGAAGGCGTTCTCGGCAGAACAATCGAGCTCGAGGCTCGCGCTGTGCGATTGAAGCCCAGTCACAAACGCAGTATCTGCGATGAGCATGTTAGCGTGGGTATTCGCGGCTACGCCCTTAACCGCCCTTTATGAATTTATGCACACTTGATGTGGATTCTTATGAACTCACTCCACAGCCACGAAGGAGCGCGCAAAGAGCACCAGCGTGGTGACGCCAACCGGCAATGCGTCTTCGTCAATGCGAAAGAGCGGGCTGTGCGCGGGGTGCACGGATCCAGCGGACTCGCTCCGCACGCCTAGGCGGATCAGGAGGCCCGGCACGCGCTGCGCAAAGTAGGCGAAATCCTCGCCGCCCATCGTCGGCTGCGGTCGTACGACTTCCGGCGAGCCTTTGGCGCGCACGTAGCCGGCAAAGCGCGCAGCGAGCGATTCGTCGTTGACGACCGGCGGATATCCGCGCACGATTTCCACGTCGGCGTCGACGCGATATGCGGCGGCGACGCCGGCAACGATGCGGCGCACTCGCCCGTCGAGCGCATCGCGTACCGCCGGATCGTGCGCCCGAAGCGTGCCGCTCATCTTGACTTCGTCGGCAATTACGTTGTTGCGATATCCGCCGGAAATCGTTCCGATCGTCACAACCGCACTTGCAAGCGGATCGATCTCGCGCGCGACGACGTTCTGTAAGGCAAGCACGATCGCGGCCGCGGCGGGAATCGCATCGACGGCGGAATGCGGATAGGCGCCGTGACCGCCGACTCCGCGTACGGTAACGTACAGCTCGTCGGCCGAGGCGTTTACTGGTCCCGGCACGATGCCGATCGTTCCCACGTCGAGCCGCGAGTCGACGTGCAGCATCGCGATGGCTTCAACGGCTGGATCCTCGAGTGCGCCGGCTTCGATCATCGGCAGCGCGCCGCCCGGCCCTTCTTCTGCCGGTTGAAAGATCAACACAACGCTGCCGGCCAGCTCGTCTCGCTGCGATTGCAGCTCCGCCGCGGCTCCGAGCAGCATCGCGGTATGCGCGTCGTGGCCACAGGCGTGCATCTTTCCGTCGATCTCCGAGGCATACGGCAACCCGGTTTTCTCGAGGATCGGCAATGCATCCATATCGGCGCGCAGCGCGACGGCCGGCCCGCTGCCGGCCCCGCGGATGATGCCCAGAACTCCCGTCCGCGCGATCCGGCGGTGCTCGATTCCCAACGAGTCGAGCTCGCGCTCGACCAGGGCGGCCGTTTCGTGTTCCTCGAAGCCTAACTCCGGCCGGCAATGAATCGCGCGTCGCAGCTCGGTGACGCGCGCGGCAAGCGCTTGCGTTACTTGGACCGCCATGCGAACCGAGGTTCCGTGTGGAGTGGTGCTCGCCTTCCGGGCGGCGAAGCTTTCCGCTCGCGATGATGACTGCCGACTTAGCTCTTGCGCTCCTGGTCAACCGCACGAGCTCGTTTTATGACGCAAACCGACCGGTCTATATGACCTATCTCGAGCATACGCGCGTGACTGCGCCGACCCTCGGCCGCGCGCAAAGCATCGATCGGTCGATTGCGGTACGCGCCGCGGACAACTTTGCCGTCATGCAGGACTTGCCCAACGGCGAGCAGCGCACCGGTCAGGCGTTTCCCATCGTCGCGGACTTCGACCCTTTCTCCAGCTTCAGCTTTGGCTACTTTGCGAATCTCAAGCGAGTCGATATCACCATACAGCGTGGGAAACTCTTAGTCTTTCCGATACCGGAGCCGGATCCCAGCGTCAACGTCGTCGTGCCGTACTGCAGCTTCTGGAACGTTAGCTTCGCACCCGATTCCACGGATACGGCGCTCCACCTCTTGATCGCGCCGACCCCGCGTTTCCCAAGCGGTCTCTATCCGTCCGAAGTCGTCGAGGATCCGAACTCTGGGCTGCCGTCACATATCGAAATGCGCGCCGTCGAAGGCGACGAAACCTTTTCGCTCGATTACAAAGTCGTCGAGGGGCACTGGCTCATTGTGCACGGTACGTTCAGCCAGACCGAAAAAGTTGCGTTTATGACGTTCAAGGTCGTCGCCGACGTCACGTATAGCAATATTGCGTTTCCGTCAGAGCCCCCGGACCCGCGCCTCGCGGGAACGCCGACGCCGTCCCCCGCCCCCACGTAAGCGCACTCGTTCACGACGGCGACGGCGCCGGCAGCGGCGGTTGCGGGTCGAGCTTGAGTTCCTCTTGTGCCGGGTGCCCAACGCCGTTTTTCGAGGGATGATCCTTGGGCGCGACCCACATGTAGATGTTGGGAATGAGCAGCAGCGTCAGCACCAGCGAACTCAAGACGCCGCCGATCACGACGATGCCCAGGCTCGAGCGTGATGAGGCGCCGGGGTCGAGCGCAAGCGCCAGCGGCAAGTTTCCGGCCAACACCGAGAAGCTCGTCATGATGATCGGGCGGAACCGCGTATGCGCGCTCTCCTTGATTGCCGAGAGCTTGTCGAGCCCGCGATCGCGCAGCGTATTGGCGTAGTCCACCAGTAAGATTCCGTTCTTCGAGGCAATTCCGATCAGAAGAATCGTACCGATCAACGAAAAGAGATTCAGCGAACGGTGCGTCACGAAGAGCGCGCCGATCGCCCCGATAGCCGCGACTGGAACCGAAAAGATGATGATGAACGGCGATACGTAGCTATTGTACAGCGCGACCATCAAGAGATAGACCAGGATGACGGAGACGATCATCGAGAGCCCCATGCCGACCAGCGTCTGATGCATGAAGTCCTGTTGCCCCAGCGGCGCCGGGCGGACCACGATATTTGGGGGCAAGTGGAGCGACGGCAGGCGCTTGAGCAATCCATTTTCGACCGCCGAAAGCGATGAGCTCGGGGCGTAGTTTCCTTCGACGTGGATGACGTTGTTGCGATCGGTGCGGGTAATCAGCGGCGACGTCGGAGTCGATTCGAATCGAGCGATGTCGCTCAGATAGACGATGCCGCCGCTCGACGAGCGTACGGCAACCGACTTCAAGACGTCGAGGCTGGTTTGATACGAGGCCGGATAGATGACCTGCACCTGCTCCAAACCAGCGGTCGTCTCGAACTGGGTTGCGACGTTCCCGCCGAAGGCGGCGCCGGCGGCCTGCGCGGCCTGACCGAGATCCACGCCCAATGCTTGCGCTTTGTTGCGATCGAACTGAATCGAAATCTCCGGGGCGAGCTGCGTGCCCGTGCTGTTGACGCTGGTTGCGCCGGGCACTTTTTGGAGCAGTGCGAGGACTTGCGCAGCGTACGGGGTCGGATCGCCTCCGGTTACGTCGGTAACCAGAAAGTCGATCGGCTGCGCGTTTCCGCCCGACGTGGAGGTTGAGGGAACGACCACGGCGGTAACGTCGCGCGGAAGGGCCTTCTTCACGATCGCTCTGAACTGCGTCAGCCAGTAGTCCGTCGAGTGCTTTCGACCGTCTTTAAGCCAGACGTGCACTTGGCCGACATTGTTCTGCGAGACGAAGCCCCCAAAGGGGGCGGCGTACGCTCCGGCGACGGCGGTATTCGCGAACGTATCGGACGTGTCGAGGATCTTTTGCTCGAGAGCGAACGTGCCTTTCTCTACGGTCTGAATTGGGGTGCCGATCGGATACATGAGCTGAATGAAGATCTCGCCGCGGTCGACGGGCGGAATGAACTCTTCGCCCACGACGCCGAGCGCGACCATCGCCAGCGCGAGCCCGAACGTCCCGGCGCAAAAGAGCGCCACGAGCCGGCCGTGGCCGAGGCTCCATGGCAGAGCGCGCTGCGTATACCAGGTGCGAAGGTCGTCGAACTTCGTACCGAACCAATCGACGGCACGCCACGGCTTCCAATGCGAGCGCAGTGCCCATAAGCCGGCGAGCGTGGGCGTAATCGTAAACGAAACGAAGAGCGAGGTCAGCGTCGAGATCACGACGACGATCGCAAACTCGGCGATCTGCCGTCCGACCTGTCCCTGGATAAAGGCAATCGGCAGGAAGACGACGACGTCGACGAGCGTAATCACGACCGCCGCGGCCCCGATCTCCTCGCGCCCTCGGACGGCAGCCTCTTTGGGCGGCTGCTTCAGCTCGGTAAAATGACGCTCGATATTCTCGAGTACCACGGTTGAGTCGTCGACGAGGATCCCGATCACCAGCGACATGCCCAGCAGCGAAATCGTATCGATCGTGAGATGCATCGCCTTCATGACCGTAATCGCAATCGCCAAAGAGGTCGGGATCGAGACGCAGACGACGATCGCGCTGCGCCACGACCGTAGAAAGAAAATCATGGCGATGCCGGTCAGAAGAATCGCCAGCATCAGCGTCCGCGTGACGATGTTGATCTGCTGCTCGGTGAACTTCGACTGAACGTTGATGACGCGGAACGAGATTTCCGGGAACTGACGCTCGACCGCCGGGAGAGCGCGCAGCACGTTGTTGGACGCGTCTACTTCGCTCCCAGTCGCTGCCTTCTGCACCT
>Ga0182024_10014242_pt1 | contig 15394 bp, 9 predicted proteins | sample P32metaG_FD_120480 | JGI IMG/M metagenome (GOLD analysis project Ga0182024, IMG submission 120480) | Permafrost microbial communities from Stordalen Mire, Sweden - P3-2 metaG (Illumina Assembly) | ecosystem: Environmental > Terrestrial > Soil > Wetlands > Permafrost | place: Sweden: Stordalen... | reverse complement strand
GCTGGCGAAGTACCCGGACATCGCTTCGCAGCAGGCTGCGTTGCGGGCGGCACGCGAGAACGTGCGGGCCGCGCAGGGCGGGTTGTTTCCGCAGATTCAGGGGGCGGTGAACGGCACCCGCGAGCAGGTGAGCGGGGGCTCGGTCGGGCCGGGCTTTCCTGGGTTCCTCGCCAACGTGTATCAGGCGAATGTGGCCGTGTCCTACCCATTGGATGTGTTCGGCGTCGAGCGGCGCGCCGTGGAGGGGGCGCAGGCTCAAGCGTTGGCGCAGAAGTTCAGGCTCGAGGCGAGCTATCTCGCCTTGACGGCCGGCGTGGCGTCCACGGCGATCCAACTCGCGTCGGTGCGTGAGCAGATCGCGGCCACGCGCGAGATCATCGCGCTGGAAGAGAAGCAGCTGGGCATCATCGAGCGCCAATTCGAGCTCGGCAGTCACACGCGCGCCGATGTGCTGCAGCAGCAGGCGAACCTCGCCTCGGTTCGCGCGACGCTGCCGCCGCTGCAGCAGCAAAGTGCGATGGCGGAACACCAGTTGGCGGTGCTGACGGGGCAGTTTCCGCATGAGGCGGCGCGGGTGGAGCTCGATCTCGCGGCTCTCACGCTGCCCCGCGACCTGCCCGTGAGCCTGCCCTCCGCGTTGGTGGCGCAACGCCCGGACATCCGGCAACAGGAAATGATGATGCGCCAGGCGAGCGCCGCGATTGGGGTCGCCACGGCGAATATGTTGCCGCAGCTGACCTTGACCGGCGCGTACGGTGGCGAGTCGTTGAAATTCGCGAGCCTGGTCACGCCGGGCTCCAACGCCTGGAATGTCGTCGCGGGAGTGACGCAGCCGCTGTTCGCAGGCGGCACGCTGCGGGCGAAGCGGCGCGCGGCCATCGACAGCTACGATCAGGCGAGTGCGCAGTACCGGCTCATCGTGATCGAGGCCTTTCAGAACGTGGCCGATACGTTGACGGCGCTGGACAATGATGCGCACGCGCTCAAGTTCCAGCATGACGCGGTCAACGTGGCCACGGCGAGCCTCGACTTGATTCAGAAGCAGTATCACGACGGTGCGCAGAACTATGTGTCGATGCTTGCCGCGCAGCAGGCCTATCAGCAGGCGCGCCTCGCGGACGTGCGGGCGGTGGCGAGCCGCTATACCGATACCGTTGCGCTGTTTCAGGCGCTGGGAGGCGGGTGGTGGAACCGCAGCGATCAATGACTTCAGGAGAGCCCGCCATGGACCCGAAGACCGCGCTGCTCGATCAGCTGCGGATTGATCGGAGGGAGACGCCTGCCCGTGCCGGGGGGCAGCTCAAAGGGTGGATCGGACTCGGTGCGGCCGCGGCGGTCGTGGTGGCCGCCCTTGCGATAGCCGCCTTCACGCGGGAGGGAGTGGCCGTGCACACCGCGATCGCGATGGCGGACGGAGCGGGGGGCGGATCGAGCGGCGGCGGGTCGTTGTTGGATGCGTCGGGTTATGTGGTGGCGCTGCGAGAGGCGACGGTGTCGGCAAAGAGCATCTATAAGGTGCGCGAGGTGTTGGTGCAGGAGGGGCAGCCGGTGAAAGAGGGCGAGCTCATGGCCACGCTCGATGACACCAATGCCCGCGCTGCGCTCGAGCAATCCAAAGCGCAGGTGAAGCAACTCGAGGCGACGGTGTCGGCGGCGAAGCTTGCGGCCGATGACGCGTGGCCGATCTTTCTGCGCGATCGGACGCAATTGGGCGAGGGGCTGATCAGCCCGGAGAGCTTCGATACGTCCAAGGCCAACTACGACGCGACGCAAGCCGCGGTGTCGGTCGCTGAAGGGAATTTGAATATCGCGAAGGCTGCTGTCGTGGTGAACCAGCGGTACGAGGACGACACGGTCATCAAGGCGCCGTTCGACGGCGTGGTCACGGTCAAGAGTGCTCAGCCCGGTGAGATCGTCTCGCCGCAATTTCTGGGCGGCGGCGGTATTGCGAAGATCGTCGACATGGGGTCGCTCGAGGTGGACGTCGACGTGGGGGAGAACTTCATCAATCGCGTGCACCCGGTACAGGCGGTCACTATCACGCTCAATGCATATGCCGACCAGGCGATGGCGGGGCGGGTCATTGCCATCATCCCAACCGCGGATCGTTCGAAAGCGACGGTCAAAGTCCGCATCGGCTTCGACGAGAAGGATCCGCGCATCGTGCCGGAGATGGGAGCGCGGGTTTCGTTCTTGGACGGGGCATCAGCCGCGCGCGCGGGCGTTTCGCCTGCTCAACCGGCGGTGGTGGTTCCGCTCGAGGCGGTCCGGATCGAGGGCCATGCGGGGGTCGGCGACACGGGCATCGGCCATACCGGCATCGTGTTCGTGATCAGCGGCGATCGCGTGCTACGGAGCGCGGTTCGGCTCGGCGCGCGGAGCGCCGGCGGGCAGACGATTCTGGCGGGGCTCAAGCCGGGGGCCCAAGTGGCGGTCGGCGATTTGAGCAAGTTGGCCGACGGGTCACGCGTTCGCGTAATTCAATAGAGGGTGGTGCGATGGTCGCTAATTGGAAATCACGTTTTTTACTGGGTGGAGTCGCAGCCCTTGGCTTGGCGGGGATGAGCGTCGCGCAGGCGCCACTGACCGCGCAGGCGGCCGGGCAGTCGCCACCGGCTTTGACGCGCGCGGACCTCGAGGCCTTTCTCGACGGCATCGTGCCGTACGCGCTCGAGCGAGGAGATGTGGCGGGGGCCGTCGTGGTGGTGGTCAAGGACGGGCAGGTGTTACTGCAGAAGGGGTACGGGTATGCCGATGTGGCGGCGAAAACGCGCGTTTCGCCGGAGGACACGCTGTTTCGCACGGGATCGGTGGGAAAGCTCTTTACCTGGACCGCGGTCATGCATCTCGTCGAGCAGCACAAGATCGATCTCGATCGCGACGTCAATGACTATTTGGATTTCAAGATACCGCCTGCGTTTGGCAAGCCGATCACGATGCGTGAACTCATGCAGCACACGGCGGGCTTCGAGGACCATGCCAAGCACATCTTTGTCGACAGCACGCGCTATCAGCTGTCGGTCGAGCGGTTCCTGAAGGAAAACATCCCGCCGGGGATCTTTCCGCCGGGCGAGGTGCCGGCCTATTCCAACTACGGCGCGACGCTCGCGGGGTATATCGTGGAACGGATTTCGGGCGAGCCGTACGCGCAGTACGTCGAGCGCCATATCTTTGCGCCGTTGGGCATGGATCACAGCAGCCTCGAGCAGCCGTTGCCGACGACCCTCGCGACCCATATGTCGCAGGGGTACGACCTTGGCTCAGGACCGCCGCAGACCTTTGAGCTCGTGAATATCAGTCCCGCCGGCGGCGCCGCCAATACGGGCGCCGACATGGGGCGCTTCATGCTGGCGCACTTGAATGACGGGCAGTTGGGCGAGGTGCGGATCCTGGAGCCGGCGACGGCGGAGCTCATGCACCGCCAATCGTTTCAGGCCACGCCGCCGTTGCCGGGATTCGCGCTCGGTTTCTATCACGAAGACCGGAACGGGCACGAGGTCATCGCGCATGAGGGGGACACCAATTTTTTTCATAGCAACCTCGAGCTCTTGCTGGATGAACACGTGGGCTTCTTCATCGCCGTGAACAGCCTGGGCAAGGACGGGGCGGGCGGCGTCATCCGCAACGCGGTGTTCAACGAGTTCGCGGACCGCTATTTCCCAGCGCCTCCCACGGGGCCCGAGCCGACGCTCGGCAGCGCCCACCGGGACGGTGCGTTGCTGGCGGGAGACTATCACTTGAGCCGGCGCATGCAGACCAATCTGCTCGATTTCGTGTATCTGATCGGACAAACAAAGATCGCGCAGGCTGCCGACGATACGCTGACCGTCGCCGGCACGAACACCCTCGGTGGGGCGACGAAGCGCTGGCGCGAAGTGGCGCCGTTCGTCTGGCGGGACTTGGACGGCCACGATCGAATGGCGGCGAGCGTCAAGGATGGCGTGGTCACCGCGGTGTGGTTCGATGAAACGGTGCCGGCGTTCGTGCTGCAGCGAGTGCCTGGTGCACGCGACAAGAACTGGATATTGCCGCTGCTGGGCGTGTCGCTGGTGACTCTTTTGATCGCAGCCGTCTCCTGGCCGGTCGGGGCGATGCTGCGCCGGCGCTATGGGAGCGCGTTCGCTCTCACGGGCTCGCGCGCTGTGAGTTATCGGCTGGTCAGGATCTGCGCCATCGTGGATCTCGTGTTTGTCGGCGGCATGCTCGCGACCATCACCTACATCGGGTCCAAAACGACGGCGCTCGACGGCTCGAACGATTGGGTGCTGCGGCTCTTTCAAGTCGTTGGCGCGATAGGGCTGGTGGGGATCCTGGTCGGGCCCTGGAATGTCGCCGAGATTTGGCGTGATCGGTCGGCGGGGTGGTGGGCGAAAGCGGGGGCCATCGGGCTCGCGGTGGCCTTGATCGCCACCAGCGTGTTGGGATGGATGGTGCATCTGCTGACCCTCAGCCTGAATTACTGAGGGGCTGGACGGCTAGCGTCGAGAAGTCGGACGGCTAGCGTTTGCTCTTTTTTGCCGCCTTTTTAACGGGCTGAGCGGGGTCGGACGGCGGGGCCGAGGCGGCGGGTTCCGCCTCTCCGTGCAGCGACAGCAGGGATTGCATCAGGCTCTCGTCGGGGCTAGAGCACACGCCGAGAACGGTGGCCTCGTCGCAGCCCTCGGCGGTGAGGTAGCCGTGTCCCATGTTGCTGTCGAGGTAGATCGACTCTCCGACAGTCAAGATCACCGGATCGTAGAACTCGGTAATGACCTTGATACTGCCTTCCAGCACGTAGATATATTCTTCACCGGAGTGTTGCACGAGCTCGCCGAACTCTTCGGCGCTCTTGGCGCGGATGCGGGTCAGAATCGGGATCATGCGCTTCTTGCGCAGCTCCGGACACATATAGAAGTAGTCGTAATTCTTGGTGTTGACACGGACGGCATCGATGACCCGGCCGATGCTTCGGCGTGCGGTCACGGCCGCATCGACGGTGCCCGCCGGGTCGGCGAACAGCTCGGATATCCGGATGTTGAGCCGCTGGCTCAAGTGCACCAGCTTGTCGTAGGAGAGGGTCAGCCGGTCATGTTCGACTTTGGAGAGCGTGGAGACGGGAATGGCGGTGCGTTCGCTCATTTCCTTCAGCGTCCAGCCATGTCGAGAGCGCAGCGCGCGTAGCAGGCTTCCCAGCGTCGGATGACGCACTTTCATATCCATACCGTTCCCTTTGCGAGTGAAGTCGCAATCACAGCTTGGATCGCTCTCAAAAACAATAGCGCCCACTCCGAATCTGCATTGTAGCCGGAATAGAGAAATGGGTTGACAGTTTTCTGTCCAGGATCATACTGACCCAATTGCGACAAGCCGCGGATGCGCTGATCGCAGTCATCGACAGCTGCAGGATCGGGAGACGCCATGAACAAAATGATCACGTCGGCGGTGCTGTGTCTTATTCAGGCGGGCGCTTTTTTTCCATGGACGTCCGTGGTGGCGCAGACCACGGCGCAGACCACGGCGCAGACCACGGCGCAAACCTCGGCGCATTCCTCGGGGAGCGATGCGAATAACCTGGAAACCATCGTGGTCACGGCGGAAAAACGTGAGGAGCGCCTCGCGGATGTCCCGATGAGCGTGACCGCGCTCGGCGGCAACCAGCTCGACGCATTGCAGGATCGAAGCTTCGCGGACTACGCGGCGCTGGTGCCCGGCCTGTCATTGGCCAGCTCCCAGCCCGGCCAAACCCGGCTCACGTTGCGGGGCGAGAACGCGGGCGGCGTGGGCTCGACGGTGGCCGTTTATGTGGATGAGTCGCCGTTCGGATCGAGCACCGCGCTCCTGAACGGCTCGGTCAACACCGGCGATTTCGATACCTGGGACATGCAACGCATCGAAGTGCTGCGCGGGCCGCAAGGCACGCTGTACGGCGCGAACAGCGAAGGCGGCATTCTCAAGTTCGTCACCAACGCGCCACAGCTCGGCACCTTGTCGGGGGCCGCGGAAGTGAGCGGCGATCATGTGGCGAACGGCGGCACCGGCGGCGACGTGCGTGGCATGTTGAATCTTCCGCTCGGCGACAAGATGGCGTTTCGGGTGAGCGCCTCCGATGAAGACGTGCCGGGCTACATCAGCGATCCGGAACACCAGGAAAGCGGGGTCAATGGCGGGCACAAGGAAAGCGGGCGCGCCTCGCTTCTCGCCGGACCGACGGATGACCTCACGATTCGACTGACGGCTACCGCACAGGAATCGAAATATGGCGGCGTGAACACGGTCGATGTGAACCCCTACACGTTGCAGCCGCTGTACGGTGGGCTGACGCAGGAGCGTTTCCTGTCCGAGCCGAGCAATTTCAAGTACGAGAACTACAACGCCACCGTGGATTGGAATGCGGGGCCGTTTCGGGTGTTGTCGAGCACGAGTTACGGGATCCTCAATACGTACACGGGCAGCGACGTGACGCCCTTGTACGGTGGGCTGGCCGGTGCGCTGTTCGGAGGAGCTCCGGCCGCCGTGCTGGACGATAACGTGGGCTTGAGGAAACTCACGCAGGAGCTTCGGTTGACCTCGCCCGCGGCCGAAACGCTCGAATGGCAGGTGGGCGGGTATTTCACCCACGAGATCGGCGAGCTCAATGAGTATCTCGACGGCATCGCGCTCCCCGGCGGCACGTTGCTGGGGTTGATCGAGCAACCCATCATCCAATCCAGCTACAAGGAGATCGCGGGATTCGGCGATGTGACCTACCACTTCAATTCGCAATTCGATCTGCAGGTGGGCGGCCGCTACTCGCACAACGATCAGACAACCACCCAGATCACCAACTTCAACCCGCTGCTCGGGGCGACGCAAGTCGTCAATGGCGCGTCCAACGGCAATGTGTTCACGTATTCGGTGGCGCCATTGTTTCATATCAATTCGGATAACTCGGTGTATGCGCGCTTCTCGACGGGCTTTCGCCCGGGCGGTCCGAACGCGATTCCTCCGGGCAACCCAACCGTGCCGGCGGCCTACGGCTCGGACAAGACCACCAACGTCGAGGTCGGAGTGCGCTCGAGCCAGCTGGGGGGTGCGTTCTCGATGGATGTCGCGATCTATCACATCGACTGGAAGAACATTCAGCTGTTCGAGGTGGTCGATGCCTTCGGCGTCAACGGCAATGGCGGCACGGCGCGAACCCAGGGTCTCGAATGGCAGTTCGGCTATGTCCCGGTGCAAGGCCTGAAGTTCGAGTGGACCGGAGCCTATACGGAGGCGAAGCTCACCTCCCCGGCGCCGGCGTTGAATGCGAATTCGGGGGATCCTTTGCCGTACGCGCCGAAGTGGAGCACGGCACTCGATGGCGAATACGACTGGGCGCTATTTCAAGACTACCAGGGCTTCGTGGGCTCGACCTGGAGTTACGTGGGCTCGCGCAGCAGCGATTTCGCGAGCTCGGCGGCCCTGGTGCCGGTGCAGATCGTACTGCCGAGCTACAACACCACCGACGTTCGCCTCGGCGTGAAAAAAGCTCACTACACGGTGACGCTGTATGGCAAGAACCTGACCGACGCGCGCGGCATCACGGACTTCGAGAGCAGCGGTGCCCCTTACACGGTGGTGACCGTCATTCAGCCCCGTACCGTCGGCGTGACACTGAACGCGACATTCTGAGCATGCGGCCGGCAGCGAGTGTGGAGGTCATCGAGCTGCCCCATCCCTACCTTTTGTTCCTCGGCGACACGACGGAACCGGCGTATGCGAAGACCGCCTTCGGGCTGCGCGATTGGGCCGGGGAGCGCTGCGTGGGCGAGTGGTCCTGCGGGGGCACCGCCATCACGACGGGCCTTCCCCGGCTGACGCCGCGAGAAGCGCGCGAGCGCGGCGCGCGTTCGCTGGTGGTGGGGGTGGCGAACGTCGGCGGCGTCATCAACGAGAGCTGGATGGGGCCGATGATCGAGGCGCTCGAAGCGGGCCTCGATATCGTGAGCGGACTGCACACCAGGTTGAGCGACTCGCCGCCGCTCAAGAGCGTGGCGGCGCGTTGCGGGCGGCGCCTGATCGATGTGCGCACCCCGCCTCGGGACATTCCGATCGCGTCGGGGCGCAAGCGCTCGGGCAAGCGGTTGTTGACGGTCGGCACGGATTGCGCGCTGGGGAAAAAATACAGCGCGTTGGCGCTCGCGCGGTCGTTCGCCGCGCGGGGGCTCGATGTGAATTTTCGGGCCACCGGGCAGACTGGGATCCTGATCGCGGGTGCGGGCATTCCGATGGATGCGGTGGTCGCGGACTTCGAGGCGGGCGCGGCGGAAATGCTGAGTCCGGATGCGGCGCCGGAGCACTGGGACGTGATCGAGGGGCAGGGGTCGCTGTTCCATCCGGCGTATGCGGCGGTGTCGCTCGGACTCCTGCACGGCAGCCAGCCGGATGTGATCGTGGTGTGTCACGAGCCGGGGCGCACTCATATTCTCGGCTATCCGCAGTACCTCATCCCGGAGATTGCGGAGACCATCGATTTGAACCTGCGTCTCGCGCGGCGCACGAATGCAGGGGCGCGATGCGCCGGGGTCAGCTTGAATACGTCGCGGCTCGGGGCGGAGGGTGCACGGGAACTGCTGGCGGCGGAACGTGCGCGGCTGGGGGTGCCGGTCGCGGATCCGATGCGGGGCGGGGTGGAGTTCGAACGGCTGGTCGATGCGTGCCTCGAGTAGGGGAATCGGCCGACCACTGCGACGCTTAAGGGGAACATCATCGTGGGCATCAAAATTCTCGGGGCGGTTCTCGTGGCATTCACGGCGGTGGCGGGCGCTGCGCAGCGGACTGCCGCGCCGCGAACGGTTGGGGCGGCGGGACCGGCGGTTGCGGTGACGAACCCGGTGCGGGACGCGGCGGCGGGGGCGCCACCCGCATCGGCGGCGCCGTCAGCGAACGGGTCCGGCGCCGTCGCGTTGACGACGGAAGATCTCAATGCGTGGCTCGATGGCTACCTGCCTTATGCGTTGCACACGAGCGACATCGCGGGAGCGGTCGTCGCGGTGGTGAAGGATGGGCAGATCCTGGCGGAGCGCGGCTTTGGGTATTCGGATGTCGCCAAGCGCACTCCGGTGGATCCGAAACTGACCTTGTTCCGGCCGGGATCGGTGTCGAAGTTGATCACTTGGACTGCGGTGATGCAGCTGGTCGAGCAGGGGAAGATCGATTTGGATGTCGATGTGAACCGGTATCTGGATTTCAAGATTCCTGCGCGCGACGGGAAGCCGATCACGATGCGCAATCTCATGCAGCATACCGCGGGGTTCGAGGAGCAGGCGAAGGGCATCATTTCCGAGGACCCGCATGCGCCCGGGTTCGAGGAACTGCTCAAGCAGTGGGTGCCGGAGCGGATATTTGCGCCGGGCACGACGCCGGCGTACTCCAATTATGGCGCCTCGCTCGCGGGCTACATCGTGCAGCGCGTGTCGGGCGAGTCGTTCGACGATTACTTGGACAAACATATTTTCGAGCCGCTGGACATGCAGCACTCGACGTTCCGTCAGCCGCTGCCGGCGAGTCTCGTGCCGTTGATGTCGAAGGGCTACATTCTCGGCTCCGATCCCCCGCACGCATTCGAGATGGTGGGACCTGCGCCGGCGGGCGCGCTGTCCGCGCCCGGTGAGGACATGGCGCATTTCATGATCGCGCATCTGCAGAACGGGGAATACCACGGTCAGCGCATTCTCTCGGCGGCGACGGCGGAAATGATGCACAACAGCCCGCTCACGGTGCTGCCGCCGTTGAACCGGATGGAGCTCGGGTTCTTCGAGACCAACATCAATGGGCGGGAAGTGATCGGACATCTGGGGGACACCGAGTTGTTCCATACCTCGCTGCATTTGTTCCTGAAACAGAATGTGGGGTTCTATGTGTCGTTCAACAGCCGCGGGAAAGACGGCGCCGCCGGTAGCTTGCGGGTCGCGCTGTTCGAGGACTTTGCCGATCGGTATTTTCCGGAGGAAGGCGGGGGCGGCGCAGCGGGTGCGGTTCGCGGTGTGGATGAGAAGACCGCGGCGGCGCATGCGGCGATGCTCGCGGGGCATTGGGTGAATTCTCGCGGGTCGACGTCGAACTTCCTCGCGGCGGTCGGCTTGCTCGGACAGACCAAGATCAGCGTCGACGGCAAGGGGGAGCTCGTGGTGCCCTTCCCGGGATTGAACGGCAAGCCGCGCCGATGGGTGGAGACGGCTCCCTTCCTGTGGCGCGATGCGGCCGGCCACGAACGGCTCGCGGCGAAGGTGATCGACGGTCAAGTGGTGCGCTTCAGCATCGGCGAGCTGTCGCCGTTCATGGTGTTCGATCGGGTTCCCGGGTACGAGAATGACGCGTGGCTGGTACCCGCGCTCTGCGCGAGTCTTGCGGCGCTGATCGTGACGGCGATTGCGTGGCCGATCACCGCCATTGTTCGCCGGCGCTACGGCGCGAGGCTGGTGCTCGAGCGCTCGTCGTTGCGCGCGTATTGCTCGAGCAAGGTGGCCGCGATCCTGATTCTGGCGGCGCTCGGTGTCTGGGCGCTGGTCATCAGCTTGATGATCAAGGACAACAACAATCTCACCGCGAAGTTCGATTCCAACATCCGTGCGGCGCAGATCTTGGCGTTCATCGCATTCATCGGCGGCTTTGGGGCGATGCTGTGGAATCTCTGGGCCGTCTGGAGCGGCAATCGGCGCTGGCCGGCGCGGGTGTGGAGTATCGCGCTCGCGCTCGGGGCCTTCATCGTGCTGTGGACCGCCCTCGCGGTGCACCTCATCGGCTTCAGTGTGGACTACTGATGGCTGCACTCGCACTCACCCTCGGGGTCGAGGCGTTGCGCCTCGCCGCGCCGTTTCGCATTTCCGGGTTCGTGTTCGAGGAGCAACAGGCGGTCGTGGCGACGCTTCGGGACGGCGTGCATCGCGGCCGCGGCGAGGCGTCGGGGGTGTATTACCTCGGGGATAACGCGCAGACGATGATGGCGGAAATCGAATCGGTGCGCGGTGCGATCGAGGCGGGCATCGACCGCGCAGCGCTGCAGGAGCTGCTCCCGCCGGGCGGTGCCCGTAATGCGGTGGATTGTGCGCTTTGGGAGCTCAATGCCTGTCGCGCCGGGCGGCCGGTGTGGCAACTCGCGGGAATGCAGGCGCCGAAGCCGCTGCTCACGACGTTTACGCTCAGCGCCGACGAGCCTGCTGCGATGGTCGCCGGGGCGCAACGATATGCCCAGGCGCGCGCGCTGAAATTGAAGCTGACCGGGGATTTGGCCCTGGACATCGAGCGGGTGCGGGCGGTTCGCGCGGCACGGCCGGGGGTCTGGATGGGCGTGGATGCGAATCAAGGCTACACGGTCGATGCACTCGACGCGCTGATCGGGGCGTTGGTGCCCTTGGAGATATCGCTTCTGGAACAGCCGCTCAAACGGGGGCGCGAAGCGGAGCTCGACGGCTTCGTGTCGCCGATACCGATGGCGGCGGACGAGAGCGCCTTGAGCTCGGTCGATCTCGCGGGCCTGGTGGGGCGTTTCAATGTGGTCAACATCAAGCTCGATAAATGCGGCGGGTTGACGGAAGGATTGGCGATGGCGCACGAGGCGCGCCGTCTCGGGCTCAAAGTGATGGTCGGCAACATGGTGGGGACGAGTTGGGCGATGGCTCCGGCGTTCGTGATCGGGCAATTGTGCGATGTCGTCGACCTCGATGGGCCGATTTTCCTGGCTCGGGATCGGACGCCCGGCATGACGTATGTGGACGGGCGCGCGTGGAGCGGGGACGAAGTGTGGGGTGGGGGAGTTCGATGAACCTAGGGCGCATGGTGGCAGTCATTGCAGCGACATTTTTTATTTTGGGCGGGGCGCCTTCATTGGCGTCGGACACGCCCGCTGGTGCGTCGGCGCGTGGCGAGGCACCGGCACCTGTGGCGGACGGTGCCGCGGCGCCGGCGCCTTCAGGGAACATTCGACACGATTTGACGGCCGCGGACGCTGAGGCTTGGTTAGATGGCCTTCTGACGTATGGGCTGAAAAGCGGTGACATTGCAGGCGCTGTGATTTCGATCGTGAAAGACGGCAAGGTCCTCTATCAGGCGGGCTATGGATATGCCGATGTGGCGACGAAGCGGCCCATGGACCCGGAGCGGGTGATGACCCGCATCGGCTCCACGTCGAAGCTGTTTACCTGGACGGCGGTCATGCAGCTGGTGCAGCAGGGGAAGCTCGATCTCCATCGCAACGTCGATGATTATCTCGACTTCAAGGTATCGCCGGCGGGGCCGAGGCCGATCACACTGCTCGACCTGATGAATCACCGCGGCGGGTTCGAGGAGGGGCTCAAGGACCTGCTGTCGATGGACCCGCACACCTTCCAGTCGACGGAAACGTACTTGAAGGGGCATCCGCGGCCGCTGTTGTTTGCGCCGGGGACGGTGCCGGCTTACTCGAATTATGGCGCGGCACTCGCGGGTTACATCGTGCAGCGGATGTCCGGGGAGCCGTTTGATCGCTACATCGAGAACCACATCTTCCTGCCGCTGGGGATGCAGCATTCGACCTTCGCCCAACCGCTGCCCGAGCGGTTCCAAGGGATGATGTCGCAAGGCTATCGCACCGCCTCGACGGCACCTCAGCCGTACGAGCTGGTCGTCACCGCACCGGCGGGGAGCGTCGCGAGCACCGCGGCGGACATGGCGCGCTTCATGCTCGCGCAGTTGCAGCTGGGGCGGCTCGGCGACTACGAGATGCTCGACCGGCAAACGGCGGCGCTGATGCAGAGCCCGTCCGAAACGGCGCTGCCGGGCTTTGGCACCATGGCGCACGGATTTTTCTATGAGACCCGCAACGGCCGAACGGTCATTGGGCACGGCGGCGATACCATCTTCTTCCACACGGAGTTCGAGCTCTTGCCGCAGGAGGGGGTGGGGATTTTCTATAGCTTCAACAGCCGCGGGCGGGACAACGCGGTGTACGGCTTGCGTAAGGAATTGCTCGATCAGTTCATCGATCGCTATTTTCCGGACGCTACGCCATTGCCCGAGCCCAAAGCCCTGGCTTCCGCTTCCAGCGATGCATCCAAGATTGCCGGTCGCTATCAATCCTCACGTCGCGTGGAGCACGGGTTCATGAGCGTGTTCTATCTGCTGCAGCAGACGGTCATCGGCGTCGATTCGGATGGAACCATCGTTACCCCGAAGAGTCTCGAACCGGGCGAGGCGCATCTTCGCGAGGTGGCGCCCGAGGTTTGGCGAGAAATCGGCGGTACCCGCGAGCTGGCTCTGCGCGAGGTCAATGGCGTCAAGACCGTTCTCGACAGTGAAGACCCGTCGTCGGTTCTGCAGGCGGTGCCCGGCTATCAGTCGGCTCCCTTGAATCTGACCGTCTTGGGGGGGTCGTTCCTGGTCCTGGCCTTGAGCGTCATTTTGTGGCCGGTGGCCTACTTCGTGAGACGCCATTACCAACGTGCTCTGGCTTATCCGGCCGAGGTGCGCCGCCCGCGAACCTTGTTGCGGGTTGCTGCGACATTCGGCGTGCTGTGGCTCATCTGCTGGATCCTGGCGGTGCTTCCGCTGCTCAGGGCGCAATATGACTTCTACAGCAGCGCGCACGACCCGCTGATTCGAACGCTGCAGCTCGCCGGCGTGGTGCTCATGGTATTCGCCGCAGGGGCGCTCTGGAGTGTGTGGCGTCTTTGCCGGTGGCAGCCCTCCTGGTGGGTCCGGATCGGCAACGGGTTGATGGCCGCCGGGCTGCTCGGGTTGGTATGGATCGGCATCGTCGGGGGGCTGATCTCCTTCAGGCTGAACTACTAAAGAGAGGCGGCGTCCGTCCGCCGCTTTTGTGCGTCGAGCACGATGGCCTTGCCGGGAAAGGTGCCGGGAACGAGCTTGCCGTCATTGATGAGCACCGAGCCATTCACGATCACGTATTTCATGCCGACGCTCGGGAGACGGGGCGATTGGTAGGTGGCCTTGTCCGTGACGCTACGGGGATCGAATAGAACCACGTCGGCATCGGCGCCCTCCTGGAGTCGACCTTTGCGGCGGGCGGCGTCGGTGGAGTGCTGCAGGCGTTCGGCGGGCATGAGACTCATCTTTCGCAAGGCGTCCATCAGGGTGACGCTGCCCAAGTCGCGGACGTAGTGCGCGAGGATGCGCGAGAAGGTGCCGGCATTGCGCGGGTGTCCGTCTTCGCCGTCGCTCGCGATCATCACCAAGGGGTTCGCGATCACGGCGTCGACCCGTTCCTGGGTGTTCATGAAGATCAGCACTTCAATCGGTCGGGGGTCGGCGTGCAATTGATCGAAGCGCTCCTTCGTGAGGCGCTCACCGGTGTCGGGCATTTGCAGCGCGTCGTAGCCGACACCGAGTTTTTCGCGCCATCCGGGATTGAAGAGCGCGGAATTGATTTCCGTGAAGCCGGCAATGTAGGGATAGGCCTCGGTGGTGACATCGAGACCTCGGGCGCGGGCGCCGGCCACCATCGACAGGCACTGCGGGGCATCCGCCATGCAGCTGCTGTTGATGTGCTCGATTTGCAGCGAGGCGCCGGACATGGCGGCATCGCCGATCACCTCGCCGACGGCCTCGATGCTCGAGCCCGGCTCGATGCGTCCGAAGCTGCGGACATGCGTGAACACGGGTACATCGCGGGCGGCGGCGAGCCGGAACATCTGCAGGATCTCGAGGCGGGTGGCGCCCGGCGTGTATTGAATGCCCATGCCGATGCCTAAGGCGCCGGCGTCGAGCTCGGCGTTGAGGCGCTGTTCGATCTGGTCGACCTGCTCGGGGGTTGCGGGGCTATCCGTGGCGAGCCCGGCGGGTGCGATGAGCAGGGGCTCGCTGAAAGGCGTTCCGAAGGCCCGGGAACGAGCGGCTGCGTGGCTGGCGGTGCTTCCGTAGTTGATGAACGACTGCCCCACCTTGCGCTGCAAGAATGCCACCACGTCGGGCACGCCAATTTCCATCTCGAGCGCCGTGGTCACGCCGTCGAAGGCTTTGAGACGGCCGCTATCGGGATCCTGGGCGTGCTGGTGAAGGTCGATAAAGCCGGGGGCGACGACCAAGCCGGCGGCATTGATGACGCGTTTGCCCGTCAAGGGCTTGTCGGATATGCGCACGATGCGATCGCCGGTGATGCCGACGTTGCGCACGGCGTCCAAGCCGGACTCGGGGTCCATGACGCGGCCGCCCGAGAGGACGAGGTCGTAGGATTGAGCGACGGCGCTCGACGCACACAGGAATGCGAGAGCGAGGAGCGGTAGGCGATTGATCATAGAGAGACCTCTCCGATGAGCGTGCGGTGAGTCAAGCGAGCGCGGGTGACGGCCGACGGAATAGCCACCAAGCGCCGCGCACCAGGAGCGGTACGACGTAGACCGCGATGAACACGAACGCGAGGGCGCGATAGCCGCGCGCGATCAGGGTGACGAGTCCAAAT